>Ga0078972_1002014_pt1 | contig 70734 bp, 60 predicted proteins | sample YelNatPaOPGAMG01_FD_67568 | JGI IMG/M metagenome (GOLD analysis project Ga0078972, IMG submission 67568) | Hot spring thermophilic microbial communities from Obsidian Pool, Yellowstone National Park, USA - OP-RAMG-01 (SPADES assembly) (version 2) | ecosystem: Environmental > Aquatic > Thermal... | reverse complement strand
CGCGCGATTCAATAATCATCGGCTCTGGTAAGACCTGTCAAGTTTGAACTGGGTGGTTCGCTATGAAAGTCTTGCTTACCGGGTTTCATATCCCTGCAAGCGAGTCGGGTTGTATAGGCTCTGATGACAATCAATAATATTAAAACCTGACAGGTCTCCATGGAGGTATTGCCTGTCGAATTTCATGTCCATGCGCGCGATTCAATAATCATTGGCTCTAGTAAGACCTGTCAGGTTTGAACTGGGTGGTTTGATATGAAAGTCTTGTCTAACTGGCTTCATATCCCTGCAAGCGAGTTGGGTTGCGTAGGCGCTGGTGACAATCAGTAAATATTAAAACCTGACAGGTCTCCATGGAGGTATTGCGTACCAAGTTTCATGTCCATGCACGCGATTCAATAATCATTGGCTCTGGTAAGACCTGTCAGGTTTGAACTAGATGGTTCGCTATGAAAGTCTTGCTTACCGGGTTTCATATCCCTGCAATCGAGTCGGGTTGCGTAGGCTCTGATGACAATCAATAATATTAAAACCTGACAGGTCTCTATGGAGGTATTGCGTACCAAGTTTCATGTCCATGCGCGCGATTCAATAATCATCGGCTCTAGTAAGACCTGTCAGGTTTGAACTGGGTGGTTCGCTATGAAAGTCTTGCCTACCAGGTTTCATATCCCTGCAAGCGAGTCGGGTTGCGTAGGCTCTGGTGACAATCAATAATATTAAAACCTGACAGGTCTCTATGGAAGTATTGCGTACCAAATTTCATGTCTATGCACGCGATTCAATAATCATCGGCTCTAGTAAGACCTGTCAGGTTTGAACTGGGTGGTTCGCTATGAAAGTCTTGCTTACCGGGTTTCATATCCCTGCAAGCGAGTCGGGTTGCATAGGCTCTAGTGAGACCTGTCAGGTTTGAACTCATCGATTTACTGTAGTTGCTGCCTTGGTCCACAGCAGATTATTTTTCAACACTCTCTTTTAAGGTTACCCTATCCTATTAAACAGGATTGTTATAGTTGCGTTTATTGATTGGGTGAAGACAGAAAAAAATAAAGCTTGACGCTGACCTAGCATTGGTTACAATATCTTTGATGATGAGTAGTGAAAGTGGTGATTCGGAAGAGGAACGAGATTTAATGATGGAAGTAAAAAATCAATTTGTGAAACAGTTAAATTTGTTCGATAAAGGAGGAAATTATGTCAGTTTAAGAGATGCCGCACATTGGGCATCCGCTTTTACTGGTCGAACAGTAACAGTTTCTAATATTTCATATTTACTACAATATGGGCGGATTAAGAAATATGGCAGCCAAAGCAACCCACTCGTTGACTTAGACGAATTAGTTGCTTATTATGAAGCTGCTAACCATAAAGAAATCCAATGGAAAGAAAAATTAGGTGATGACTTAAACTGGCATCTCTCTTTCACGGAATATACCGAATCGGAACGGACAAAGCATGTTCATCGCTTACATCCTTATAAAGGGAAATTTATTCCTCAACTGGTGGAATATTTTCTCGATGATCATACAGATGAATTTAAAAATCAGGTTTATTTTCATCCGGGAGATATCATTTTAGATCCATTTTGTGGTAGCGGCACTACTCTTGTTCAAGCTAATGAGTTGGGAATACATGCGATTGGAATAGATGTTTCTGCATTTAATACTTTAATTAGCAATGTAAAAATAAAAAAATATGATATTGAACAGATACAGGATATATCAAGAAAAATAACCGATAAATTAAAAGATTTTCAAAAATTGCAAAACTATGTAATTTTTGAAAATCAATTGACCGATTTGTTGACAAAATTTAACCTACTTTATTTTCCCGCTCCAGAATATCGGCAAAAAGTTATTGAAGGGATTATCAATGAGAAAGAATATGCGAAGGAGAAAGAAGCAGAATTTCTAAAACAATATCAAGCGCTTCTCGAACGATACCAGATAAAAATAAAACAAGAGAAAAGCGACACTTTTTTAGATAAATGGTTTTTAAATTCAGTGCGGGAAGAGATCGATTTTGTCTCCAAAGAAATTGAAAACATATCCGATAATGACCTCCGCAATGTTTTCTCGATAATACTGAGCAGAACTGTTCGCTCGTGCAGAGCGACAACTCATGCAGATTTAGCTACTTTAAAAGAACCTGTTGTAACGCCTTATTATTGTAAGAAACATGGAAAAATTTGTAAACCAATATTTTCGATATTGAGTTGGTGGGTACGATATACCGATGATACTCTAGCAAGGTTAAGGGAATTTGACCGTTTACGCACGAACACATATCAAGTCTGCATCACCGGTGATAGTCGAACACTAAATATTATTGACGAAGTAAAAGGGAAAAATCCTAATTTTGGAAAATTGGTAGAAAACCAAAAAATTAAAGGGATTTTTTCTAGCCCTCCTTATGTTGGTTTGATTGATTATCACGAGCAGCATGCCTATTCTTATGAGATTTTTGGGTTTGATCGCAACGACCAACAGGAAATTGGGGCAATGTCCAAGGGGCAGGGCAAAGAAGCCCGTATGGAATATATTCAAGGGATTGCTCAGGTATTACTAAACTGTAAGCAATATCTTCAAGAAGATTACGAGATATTCTTAGTTGCAAATGATAAATTTAATTTGTACCCAGAAATTGCTCGCTTGGCAGGAATGCAAATTGTAAATCGCTACAAAAGACCGGTATTAAATCGTGTCGAAAAAGATCGATCCAACGCTTACGCAGAAATTATTTTTCATTTTAGAGAAGCTAAATGACATTATCCAGTGAACAGATATTACGTATTGAAAACACAATTCTCGATAGCATTCGTAAAAAATTGCATCATTATCAGCCAGAGACGAAACAGATGCCATTCCATTACCGTTTGTTAGGCCGTGATCGAATGGCTTTGTTTTCGTTTATTCATTCCTTGAACACCACATTTGGAACATCGATTTTCGAGCCCGTAGCTGCCCAGCTAGCTCAAGAGCGGTTTCAGATTGTCCAAACCCAAGTCGATATCGGAAACGAAATTACGGTCGAAGCACAAAATGAAATCCAATGCATTATGGATGAATTAGTCAATGGTAAAATCCCAGACAAACAAGTTGATATTGCCAGAATCAGAAAAGCCTGTCGAGGTAAAAGAATCACGCGAACCAAAACAATAAAGGTGGATTTATTCCTCGCTGATCAGGATGGCACGGTATTTTTGATTGATCTCAAAACCGTCAAACCGAATATCAGTAATTTTAAGGATTTTAAGAGAACATTATTGGAATGGGTGGCGATTTATCTGACCCAAAATCCCTCTGCAGCTATTCAAACTTGTATTGCAATCCCGTATAATCCTTATGAACCCAAACCTTATGAGAGATGGACGGTAAGAGGAATGCTCGATTTAGATCAGGAATTGCTGGTGGGTGAAGGATTTTGGAGTTTTTTAGGCGGCGCTGGTGCTTATGAAACCTTATTAGATTGCTTTCAAAATGCGGGTATAGCGCTAAGACCAGAATTCGATGATTATTTTGCCCGGTTTAAATAAATTTACATTGACTTAAGGAGGTGTTATTTTACTTTTGATATGTTAAATCTATCTTTGCATAGGAAGAGTGGGGTAAAATTAATAATAATATTATCGTTGAAACAGTTAGATGATTTGGGTTTTTCCCATAGAGGAGATCAACATGCCTGATTTATCCCCCCATATTCTTGAACTGATCCGACTAACCTCCACTGATCTACCACCAGATGTAGAAAAAGCTTTGCGCCAGGCTCTAGAACAGGAAGAGCCGGGGTCTGCTGCTCGTGGTGCGCTGGAAACCATTATAAAAAATGTGGAAATCTCGCGAAAGAATTCCACCCCGATTTGCCAGGATACCGGCACGCCAATCTTTTATGTCTATCACCCGCAGGGCTGGTCTACGCGTGAATTGCGCCATCAAATAGAGACAGCCGTTGTTGAAGCGACCCGTCGTTCTTATTTGCGTCCTAACTCGGTTGATTCATTAAGCGGTAAGAATAGCGGGAACAATCTGGGCGGGTCGTACTTTCCTACTACTCATTTCGAAGAAGTGGAAGGTGACACTCTCACGATTGACTTAATGCTCAAAGGCGGAGGCTGCGAAAATGTCGGCGCACAATATTCCTTACCCAATTCAACCCTTCAGGCTGGAAGAGATTTGAGCGGTGTGCGCAAGGCGGTTTTGGATGCGGTGTTTCAAGCGCAAGGTCAGGGTTGTGCTCCTGGTGTTTTAGGTGTTGCAATCGGTGGAGACCGTGGTTCGGGGTATTATGCCTCGAAAGAAGTTTTATTCCGCCGCCTCGATGATGAAAATCCCGATCCCAAGCTGGCAGAATTCGAAAAACGTTTAACCGATGAAGCCAATCAACTCAATATTGGCCCAATGGGTTTTGGCGGGAAAACCACGAGCTTAGGCACAAAAATTACTGCATTGAACCGTTTACCAGCCAGTTATTTTGTCACCGTCTCGTATATGTGTTGGGCTTACCGACGGCGGCGTATGATTTGGAAATCCGAAACGGTCAGCTATTCTTGATCGCTGGTGCAAGAAACTGACAAGGAGGAAAATATGCAAAAGGTCAATATTCCAATTTCAGAAGATGCCATCCGCAGCCTGCATGTGGGTGATCCCGTTTCACTTTATGGGGTGATGATCACCGGCCGCGATGCTGTTCATAAATGGCTGGTGGATACTTTTATTAATAAAACTCGCCAGCCACAAGGGGATGATCTGGAGGTCTATGAAGCGTTGCGACCGCTGCTCAATGAAGGGGTCATTTATCATTGTGGACCAGTAGTAGCAGGGTTAGACACCAAAGCGTATCGTTTTGTAGCAGCTGGTCCAACAACCAGTTCGCGCGAGGAGCCATATCAAGGGGATGTGATGCGCCATTTTAATTTGCGCGGTGTGATTGGTAAGGGAGGAATGGGACCGAAGACCTTACAAGCCTGCCAAGAAGTGCCGGGAGTATATTTTCACGCTATTGGTGGTGCAGCTTCGTGGATCGCACAATCAGTCAAGCGAGTTTTGGGCGTATATAAGCTGGAATTTGGTGTGCCAGAAGCCATGTGGGTGATTGAGGTAGAGGATTTTCCGGCTGTGGTCACGATGGATGCACACGGACAAAGCTTGCATGCGGTGGTGGAACAGCAATCTAAGCTGCAATTAGAACGCCTGTTTCATACCCAACCCTAACATGCTTATATGCTAGCCCGCGTTTATTCCTGTGCCATTATCGGGTTAGAAGGGGTGATCGTTGAGGTAGAGGTTGACACTACCGGCGGTTTACCGTTCATGGCAATTGTGGGGTTGCCGGATACCGCAGTGCAAGAAAGCCGAGAAAGGGTGGCGGCAGCGATTAAAAATGCGGAATTTAAATACCCGCGTTCGCGTTTGGTCGTAAATCTGGCACCAGCCACAGTACGAAAAGAGGGTCCCGCCTATGATCTTCCCATTGCGTTAGGGGTCTTAGCGGCTACGGGTCAAATACCGCGTCCGAGTCTTGAGCAAGCTTTGGTGGTGGGCGAATTGTCATTGGACGGCAAAGTACGCCATACCCGCGGCGTTTTACCAATGGCAGCTTTAGCTCGTCAAGAAGGATTTGAACGGATTTATGTCCCTGAGGCAGATGCAGCTGAAGCAGCTTTGATCCCTGATTTGGAAGTATTTGCTATCGAAAGTTTAACCCAATTAGCAGCTCATTTGCGCAATGAAATTCATTTAACCCCTTACCCAACGGTTGCCATTGATGCTTTAGCCGCAGTTGGGCAAACGGATTTTCAGGAAATTAAGGGGCAGGAACACGTTAAACGCGCTTTGGAAGTGGCTGCAGCTGGCGGACATAACGTTTTGATGATCGGACCACCCGGAGCTGGAAAAACATTGTTGGCACGCGCTGTGCCGGGTATTTTGCCGCGCATGACCATCGAAGAGGCTTTAGATGTCACGCGCATTTATTCGGTTGCCGATCAACTGCCATCCGATGTTCCTTTGATACGCAGTCGTCCTTTTCGCGCTCCTCACCACACCATCAGCCATGCCGGCTTGGTAGGTGGTGGGAACTGGCCCCACCCGGGAGAAATATCTCTAGCGCATCGGGGTGTTTTGTTTTTGGATGAATTGCCAGAGTTTAGTCCACGGACATTGGAAGTGTTGCGTCAGCCCATTGAAGATAAAGTGGTGACGATCAGCCGGGCGCAAGGATCACTAACCTTTCCAGCAAATTTTCAGCTCATTGCCGCCATGAATCCCTGCCCATGTGGTTATTATGGCGATCCGGTGAAAGCTTGCACCTGTTCACCTTCAATGGTCACGAAATACCAGAAAAGGATTTCTGGCCCATTGCTAGATCGGATTGATATCCATGTCGAAGTCCCGCGGGTGGAATATGAGAAATTAAGCGATAACCGGCTCGGTGAAGCTTCCGCGTTGATCCGCCAGAGGGTTGAAGCTGCCCGGCAGAAACAACGTGAACGTTTTCAAAATCATAATGAAAAAGATGATTGCCAGATGGACGGTCCCTCCATAACATGTAATGCGGATATGAGCCCGGCGCAGGTACGCCAATATTGTATTTTGGATGAGACCGCTAAGAATTTGATGCGAACTGCAATGAGCCGCTTACAGCTTTCTGCCCGTGCTTATCATCGGGTTTTGAAACTTGCCCGCACGATAGCCGATTTGGCTGAGGCAGATGGGATTAGCGCAGTACATTTGGCAGAAGCGTTGCAATATCGGCCAAAAGCGCTGCTGGAGTAATCCAGAAAAGGTTTGATCCAACTTCGCAGCTTGCCCGGAATCGGGAGTGATAAGCACTAGCTGAGAGGTTGGGACATTTGCATTGAGTATCGGGTTATATGCAAGTTTTCATTGGTACTTCTGGCTGGACGTATGAACATTGGCGGGGTGTGTTTTATCCGCCTGATCTGCCACAAAGCCGTTGGTTCTCTTACTATGTGCAGCATTTTCCGGTGGTTGAAATTAATGCAACATTCTATCGCAGCTTTAAAGATGAGACTTATTTGAATTGGTATCATCACACGCCGGCTGATTTCCGGTTTATCCTGAAAGCACCACGCTTGATCACCCATCGCAAATATCTGGAAAATGTAGTGGAGGATATCCAAAAGTTTGATCGCTCTGCGCGATTGCTGGCCGAAAAGTTGGGGTTGATTTTGTTACAGCTTGCACCTGCTACCCCGTATGATGTCTCCCGCTTGGCAGAGGCACTACGCAGCTTCCAGAATCCCAGCAGCGTAGCGGTTGAGTTGCGCAGCCCAAAATGGATTACAGAGGATGTCCTGCAGTTATTAAGGGAGTTACAGGTCACTTATTGCAATCCGGATTCACCACGCAGCCCTTTGAATGTGGTAGTGACTTCACCCACATTGTACTTACGGCTGCATGGAAGACGACGTTGGTACGCTGATGAGTATACAGTCGCGGAGTTAGAAGAGATATATCAGAGGGTCTTGATGGTTGAGGAATTGGGGGTGCGGACAGTTTATATATTATTTAATAATGACTTTGAAGGTTATGCCCCAAAAAATGCGCTTAAGTTGATGGAATATTTCCAAATGAGTTAATGTCACCTTTTTGAGGGGGGGTTTTGGGGTGGTGCGCGGATGGTTATATGGGACGCGGAAGTACACGGATGGACGCGGATGGTTAGATAGGACGCGGAGAACGCGGAGGTACGCGAATGGTTAGATAGGACGCGGAAATACGCGGATAGACGCGGATGGTTAGATAGGACGCGGAAGTACACGGATGGACACGGATGGTTAGATAGGACGCGGAAAACGCGGAAGGACACGGATGGTTAGATAGGACACGAAGATACGTGGAGGTACGCGGATAGTTATATGGGACGCGGAGGTACGCGGAGGTACGCGGATGGTTATATGGGACGCGGAGATACGCGGAGGTACGCGGATGGTTATATGGGACGCGGAGATACGCGGAGGTACGCGGATGGTTATATGGGACACGGAGGTACGCGGAAGGATGCGGATGGTTATATGGGACGCGGAGATACGCGGAGGTACGCGGATGGTTAGATAGGACGCGGAAGTACGCGGAGGTACGCGGATGGTTATACAGAACGCGGAGATACGCGGAGGTACGCGGATGGTTATACAGGACGCGGAAGTACACGGATGGACACGGATGGTTAGATAGGACGCGGAGAACGCGGAAGGACGCGGATGGTTATAGGTTACGCAGAGATACGCGGAGGTACGCGGTTTTTTCTTTGATATTGCAGAAGCTATGCCAATCACCTGATCTTATAGATGCATTTCATTCAATCTGTAAGTGGGTATCAATTAATCCGATACATGCCGAATCTGATTGAGTTGAAATTGGGGTCAGGAGAGGATCTTATTTAACCTAGGAGAATTTCTCATAATCCTTTAATGTAAACTTATATAAATCTACATGGTTGTTTTTGGATTGATTGGATATAGTTAGGGGAAATTGACTTCAAGCTGTTGCTATGCATTTTCTTTGTATTGGTATTAATCACACTACTGCCTCGTTGGATTTACGCGAAGATTTAAGCTTTACCGAAGCAGAAATTCGGTCGGCATTACAGGGTTGGCGAAGGAACGTAAATCTTGAGAACAACGAGATGCTCATTCTCTCAACGTGTAATCGCACTGAAATTTACGCCGTTTTACCCACTCCTTCTTTCTCGTTACTAGAAAAATGGTTAATCACCGAGCGAGGGAAAAATATCGATACTTACCGTTCGAGTCTTTATTACTACACGGATATTCAGGTGATCAAACATATCTTTCGGGTTGCAAGCGGTTTGGATTCACAAGTTCTCGGTGAAACACAGATTTTAGGCCAAGTAAATCGGGCATTGGAAATCGCCCGTGCGGAAAAAACCGCCTCAACGTTTCTCGTTCGGTTATTTCAGAATGCCATACACGCAGCAAAGCGAGCCCATAGCGAGACCAAAATAAGTCATAAACCCATATCGGTTGCATCTTTAGCGGTAGCGCTTGCTTTGGAAGATCAATCTGATCCACAGGAAATCTCTGTCTTGTTATTGGGCGCGGGGGAGATGGCTGCAAAAACGCTTGAGGCTTTGCGGAAAAGGCATGTTGAGAGAGTATTCATCCTCAACCGTACCCCTGACCATGCCGAGCAACTAGCCAGCCACTATGGATATCAAACAAGACCGATTCAAGAGTTAGAGTCAACCCTGAGAGAAGTCGATCTAGTCATTACTGCATTGAATGTAACCCAGTATTATCTCACCCGAGATCAGATCAAGAGCCTACTAAGCCAGCGCTACCAGCGCACCTTGAAATTAGTGGATATTGGTTTACCCCGTAATATCGATCCCAGTGTGGCACAATTGGAAGGGGTTCTGTTTTGGGACCTCGATCACCTCAAGGCACAGGTAGAAGAATCGCTCCTCCAACGCCAGGCAGAAATTCCCAACGTAGAAAAAATTTTACTTAAGGAAGAGAACAGCTACATGGCGTTTCTGCACCGTAAGACAATCACCCCTATCCTCTCTGGAATCAAGCAGCAAGCTGAACAAATCCGCATCATAGAATTGGAAAAGACTCTGCGCCGAATGCCCGAATTAAACGAACAACAACAAAAGCGGATTGAAGCGTTTAGCGCTGCGCTGGTGAAGAAAATTTTAGCCACATCATTTATTCAGGCATTCGATTCGGCGGAAGACTCCAACGGATTCACCTCTTCCGAAATCGCCCAATCCGTTGTGGATTCACCAGTTGAGCATGAGCGAGCCGATAACACAATCGGTAGAGATGGAATCAGCTGGCGGAATGTTACCCCTCAGCCCCATTTTGGTGAATGAACATGATCTTTGTCACCCGCCCTTCCCGATTAGCTCGCTGGCAGACCCAAGCTGTGATTCAGGAAATCCAACGCCATTTTCCCAATATCGGCATTGAGGAAAAAACGATTACAACCAGGGGCGATAAGATCAAGGATCAACCCTTACCGGAAATTGGTGGAAAAGGGTTGTTCACTCAAGAACTAGAAGCAGAATTGCTCCATGGACGGGCACAAGCAGCGGTGCATTCCTTGAAGGATTTACCGCTTGCGGATAGCGTTGGTTTGATCATTGCCGCGATACCACCGCGCAGTGATGCGCGCGATGTGATTGTCTCCCGATTTGGTTATACTCTGGATACATTACCCAAAGGCGCAATCGTGGGGACATCCAGTCTCCGCCGCAGTGCTCAACTGCTCGCCCTGCGGCCCGATTTACAACCGAAACCGTTGCGCGGCAATATTGACACCCGTTTGCGCAAAGCGCTCCATGAAGACTATGATGCAATTGTGGTCGCCGGGGCAGGTTTAGTCCGCCTTGGGTTACAGGAATATATCCGTGAATGGTTGCCTTTTGATCAGATGTTACCTGCGCCCGGTCAAGGTGCCTTAGCGGTTCAATGTGCACAAGATGATCACCAAACGATACAAATTTTGCAAGTTTTGGATGATAAAGCTACTCGCGCTGCAGTGGATGCAGAGCGATCGTTTTTATCAGGTTTGGGTGGCGGCTGTTCTTTGCCAATCGGCGCCTATGCTGCGGTTACCAGTTTGGAAAACGGTGCGTTTAATATTTCCTTGCGCGGGGTTGTAGCTGCCTTAGACGGGATGCGCTTGATCCAAGTGGAAGGAGAGGGCGGTGATGCTATCCAGTTAGGAAAGGCGCTCGCCGAAGAAGCACTCCAGCGTGGAGCGAGAGATCTCTTACCGATGATTTCTCAAGACCTTATTTCAGATAAGGATAAACCATTGTGATCAAAGTATTAATTACTCGTCCTGTGTCTCAATCCGAAGAGTTTGCGAAGCGTCTGGCAGAAGCCGGATTCGAAGTAGTCTTATTTCCAGTGATGGAAATTCAAAGCGAAGAAGACAAACAGGCTCTCGATCAGGCGCTGAATCGATTGAACCAGTATGATTGGGTTATTTTTACTTCAGTAAATGGAGTCCGATTATTTTTTAACCGTTTGTGGGAACGAAAACTTACTTTTCCAGCGTCAGGCACTGCATCAATAAAAGTGGCTGCTATAGGGCCAAAGACTGCATCCGCATTGCAGCAACGGGGAGTCTCGGTAGATTGGATGCCATCCGAATATGTTGCAGAGGCGATCCTGCCTGGATTAGGTGATGTAAATGGGAAATGGGTGTTGTTGCCACGCGCAAAAATTGCCCGCCCTGCCTTGCCCACTGCCATCCAGAAAGCGGGCGGAATTGTGCATGAAGTTGCATTGTATCGAACAAAAGTGGTGGAAGTGGATCAAAAAAGTTTAGCTGTATTCGAGCAAGGCATTGATTGGATCACTTTTACCAGCCCTTCCACCGTTCACCATTTTGTTGAAATTCTATCCGATCATCAAATAGACCCGTTTCGATTGAAGGGTAACCCAAAAATTGTTTGTATTGGACCAATTACCGCTCAAGCCGCTCAAGCTGCGGGATATGCTGTAGAACTCATTGCACAAGAATATACCACCGCCGGCTTAGTCAAAGCACTGCTGAATTATTATGGTTGGGCAAAATAGATTTTTATAAGGAATAACTTATGGTAGATTTCATTCACACGCCAACAACCCTGACCCAAACTCATCCGCTCATCCGGCCGCGCCGCTTACGTGCTTCGCCTGCCTTGCGCGCACTGGTGCGAGAAACGGAATTGAATGTCAGAGATTTTATCTACCCGATGTTTGTTCGCCATGGGCAAGGTAGAACCGCCATTCCGTCCATGCCTGGAATAGACCAGCTATCGGTGGAGGAAGCAGTTCGGGAAGCATACTCGGCTGCGCAATTGGGAATACCAGCAATTTTGTTGTTTGGCATCCCCGCACTAAAAGACCCTGTCGGCATGGAGAATTTTTCTCCGCAAGGGATTGTGCAACAAGCCATTCGGGCTATCAAAAAAGAAATTCCCGAATTAGTGGTTATCACGGATGTTTGTCTATGTGAGTATACCGACCATGGACATTGTGGAATACTCAATATGGGTGAGTTCTATCGCCCACAGCTACCGCAAGGATATGTCCTTAATGATGAGACATTGGATGTATTAGTGCGGGTGGCACTTTCTCATGCAGAATGTGGAGCAGACATCGTCGCCCCTTCCGGGATGATGGATGGCATGGTTGAGGCGATTCGGAATGGATTGGATGGCGCAGGGTATGAAAATGTCTTGATCCTTTCCTATGCTGTGAAATATGCTTCATCGTTTTATGCGCCTTTCCGACAAGCGGCTGAAGGAGCGCCGAAATTTGGCGATCGCAAATCCCATCAGATGGACCCAGCCAATGCCCGTGAGGCGCTTCGAGAAGCACAGCTTGACATCGAGCAAGGCGCTGATTTAATCATGGTAAAACCAGCGTTACCGTATTTAGATGTAATCCAACGGATGAAATCCGCCTATTCCCAGATCCCCTTGGCAGCCTATAATGTCAGTGGCGAATATGCCATGCTCAAGGCAGCCGCGCTGAATGGTTGGCTTGATGAAAGACAAACCGTTTTAGAAACGCTCACCGCTATTAAGCGCGCCGGTGCAGACGTGATCATTACTTACCATGCTATCCAAGCCGCCCAGTGGCTGAACAAAGAATAAACCTGGAGTACCATTCTATGGACATTCCCTCACCTCTCTCTCAACAAGCTTATAGCGAGCGGCAATACCATAACCAGCAAATGACCCAGGTGGATTTTGATCAAGCGCCATTCACGATTGCATGGGAGGTCACCCGCGCGTGTGCTTATGCTTGTGTTCATTGCCGCGCTAATGCGCAGCATCAGCGCGATCCGCGTGAATTATCCACTGCAGAAGCAAAACAGCTGATTGAGCGCTTGGCGGAGTTCGGCAACCATCCCATTTTGATTTTTACTGGCGGCGATCCGATGATGCGCCCCGATTTGTTTGAATTAATTGAGTACGCCAATCAAAAAGGATTACGTTGTTCACTTACCCCGACTGCGACTGCCCTACCGACCTTGGATCGATTGAATCGTGCCCGCCAAGCGGGGGTAAAGCGCATTGCTTTATCCCTCGATGCTCCTCAAGCTTCTATTCATGATGCATTTCGACAGGTGGCGGGATCGTGGCAACGCACAATGGACATCCTGCAACGCGCTCATGCAGTGGGTTTAAGCGTTCAAGTCAATACGACGGTTGCGAAACACAATGCCCATATCTTGGAGGAAATGGTACCGTTTATCCAGGAAGTTGGCGCCGTACAATGGTCATTGTTTTTTCTGGTGCCGACTGGAAGGGCGATGGTTGAACAAATGATCAGCCCACAAGATCATGAGAGGGTTTTCAACTGGTTGTATGATTTATCCAAAACTGCGCCATTCGATATCAAGGCGACCGCCGCGCCGATGTACCGGCGGGTGGCGATTGAGCGGCAAAAGTTGGAAGGAAAATCGAGCGAGGATAACCTCTTTCAAGGAGCGGGTTATCAATATCAGGATGGGTTAAACCGACCGACCAAAGGGGTAAATGACGGAAATGGTTTTTTGTTTATTTCCCATATTGGGGAAATTCAACCTTCTGGATTTTTGCCAATCACCGCGGGTATGGTGCGCAGCGATGATGTGATTGATGTGTACCGTCACCATCCTTTATTTCGCAGCTTGCGTAATCCCGATGGTTATAAAGGGGTGTGTGGAAAATGTTCGTATCGCTATGTTTGTGGAGGGCAACGTGGCAGAGCCTTTGCCATAAGCGGAGATCCATTGGAGAGTGATCCGGCTTGCATATTAGTGCACAACGCCCAATTTATGAGTCAGGAAAGGTGAAACATTGGATAAAGAAAACAGGCAAACTTATTCCGCAAAACTCGATCAGCCAGAACCACAGTTACGTTTCCTGCGCGCCTGTCGCGGTTTAAAAGTGGATGCAACACCGGTGTGGTTTATGCGCCAAGCGGGGCGTTATTTACCGGAATATCGTGCTATTCGGGAAAAATATTCTCTCCTTGAAATATGCCAAACCCCAAATCTTGCTGCAGAGGTTACCATCCAGCCAATTCGACGGTTTAATTTCGATGCAGCAATTCTGTTTGCGGACATTTTATTGCCGGTGGCGGCGCTGGGGCTTCATTTGGATTTTACTGCTGGCGAAGGGCCGTATATTACCCCGCAAATTCAATCTAGAGAAGATATTCGCAAAATATGCTCCTTTACCCCCCAAATGAATTTCGAGTATCAGGCGGAAGCAATTCGTATCATCCATAACGAGTTAGGAAAGATACCGTTGATTGGCTTTTGTGGGGCACCATTTACGGTTGCATCGTACTTACTCGAAGGGGGCAGCACGAAAAATTTTATCAAAACCAAGCAATGGATGTATGCTGCCCCAGCCCTATTTATGGAGTTAATGGATAAGTTGGCAGAGGTTTTGATCGCCTATTTATCTCTCCAAATCGAAGCCGGAGTTGAAGCGGTACAACTATTTGATTCATGGGTGGGGGTTTTGAGCCCCTCGGACTATGAGCGGTTTGTCTTGCCATATAGTCAAAGGCTTATCGGTGCTGCTCGTTCGTATGGCATTCCGCTGATCCATTTTGGCACGGATACGGCAACCTTACTCCCTCTCATGAAAAAAGCGGGAGGTGATGTAATGGGGGTGGATTGGCGGATACCACTCGATGTTGCTTGGGAATGGTTGGGATCAGATTGGGCAATACAAGGTAATTTAGACCCGGTAGCACTTTTGGCTCCACGAGATGAATTGAAAGCCAGGGTGTGGGAGGTGCTCCAACGAGCTGGTGGAAGGCCTGGGCATATCTTTAATTTGGGGCACGGCATTTTACCAAATACGCCAGTGGATAATGTCCAAGCAGTGGTGGATTGGGTACATGAATTCAGCGCTAAATCCAATCAGGAGAACGAGTGAATGAAATTGGATATCAATGATATTGGGCTTATCACAGGGTTAAGTTTATTTTTAGGCATTTGGCTGGGACATGTTGGTGTACGAAAACTGGAATTTAATTTTGCCAATATAAAACTTCTCAGTATGTTGTTTTTCCTTATGGGTTGTATCCTTGAGTGGATTTCGATAACCGGGGAAATTTTAGAATGGAAAGTGATTTTTGGTGTTATCGGTGTGACCCTGATTTGGGATGCTTTGGAGTTATTCCGGCAGGAAAAAAGAGTGCAACGAGGACATGCGCCGGCTAACCCTTCTAATCCACGTCACCAACGAATTTTGCAACAATATAGTGATGCAAGCACACTTGACCCGTTTAAGGTGGACTTGATTAAGCCTTTAACTACCGTGTTCAATGAAAAATCAGACGAAGGGAAAGATAGATGATGACAATCTTTGGTTTAGTAGTAGGAGTGATATCCCTGATACTTATTGGAAGCGGATTTGTATGGGTCATTCAAGGGGAGCGTTATTTTGGTTATTTATGGTGGCCTTATGTAATGGGCTTCGGAGTTTTAATGATAATCCTCTCGTTATTTATCCATAATGATTGGATTTCAGCATTGCTTGGTGCCTTAGGTGCTTCGTGGATATGGGGTTCAACCGAGTTGAAAAATCAAGCTATTAGAGCTGAACTCGGCTGGTATCCTGAACACACCCCAAAAATCCATCCTCCTTTTTATCGGATAATCGAAAAATGGAAAGCGCCCCGATTGTAAGCCAACAGACAAAACAAGTCGTCATTGTCGGGGGAGGGATATCTGGGCTAGCTGCTGCTTATTACTTGATGAATAAGTTAGAAGATGCAGATGTGCCCGTGAAGATAATGGTGATAGAAAAAAACTCCCGCTGGGGTGGGAAAATACTCACCGAGCGCATAGATTGGGATAATGGCACTTTTGTAATCGAGGGAGGACCAGACACATTTCTGGCAACCAAGCCCTGGGCAGTGGAACTTTGCCGGGATTTAGGTATTGCTGATCGCTTATTGGGGACAAATCCAAACCAACATGCTACCTATGTGTTGCACCAAGGGGCTTTGCTCCCGTTGCCGGATGGGTTGGCAATGATGATACCCGCCGATATCCCCTCTATCTTGCAATCGCGTTTATTAACCTGGCGCGATAAATTGCGCATGGGAATGGATTTTATCCTTCCACCGAAGACAGGCAATGAGGATGAATCTTTAGGGGCGTTTATTCGCCGCCGATTGGGAAATGCGGCTTATGAAAATTTAATCGAACCGCTTTTATCCGGGATTTATGCCGGGGATGGAGACCAATTGTCACTGGCTGCTACCTTTCCGTATTTACGGAATTTGGAAATCAAATACGGTTCGCTGGCACGGGGCGCTCGGGAAATGCGTCGTTCATCACCTGGCAAGGATAAGCCTAAACAAAGTTCTCGTTCGGCGTTCCTCACCCCTCGAACAGGATTATTGGAAATAATCACTGCACTGATCGCTAACCTCGAAAAGCGGGGAGTTGAATTACGGTTGCAAACAAACGTCGTAAAGATCGACCGATATCACAATGGATTTGAATTGAACCTTTCGAATGGCAAAAATATCTATACGGATTATCTCATCCTCGCTACTCCTGCTTATCAAACTGGAGAATTATTACGAACAATAGAGCCAGCGCTCGCCCAATCCTTGAGCCGTATACCTTATGTCTCCACTGCGACCGTTTCTTTGGCTTATCCAAAAGACAGCCTTCCGCACCCATTGAATGGCTATGGATATGTGATACCCAAGAAAGAACATCGCCAGGCATTAGCGTGCACCTGGACCTCGACAAAATTTCCTCATCGCGCACCAGAGGGGTATCGTTTACTGCGCGTTTTTATCGGGCGCGCTGGACAGGAATTTACCCGGGATGAGGCAGAATTATTAGCGCTTGCGAAACAAGAAATCTCTCAAACTCTTGGAATAAACCAGGCGCCTATTGTCGAACGCGTTTTTATTTGGCATCATGCGATGCCACAATATAACCTTGGTCATCGCGAAATTATCACTCAGGTCGAGAGAGTTTTGAAAGATATCCCCAATCTAGCGTTGGCGGGTAATGCTTATTACGGGATTGGTATCCCGGATTGCATCCATTCCGCCATCCTGGCTGTGGACAAAATTGGGACGCAATATTTACGTTAGGAATATGTGTACGTTGGTGATGTGGAGAAAGGATGAAGGAGATGATTAATCAAACAATAAAATCACAGGGTTTATTTCAACAAGCGCTATCTTTGTTCCCTGGCGGGGTAAATTCCCCGGTTCGTGCATTCAAAGCAGTTGGTGGAAAACCTTTATTCATCCAAAATGGTCAAGGCGCTTATCTCTACGACGTAGATGGGAATGCCTATATTGATTATGTCCTTTCGTGGGGTCCATTGATTTTAGGTCATGCTCATCCCCTGGTGGTGGCTGCCATTCAACAAACCGTCCAAGGAGGTACCTCATTTGGAGCACCTTGTCCGCAAGAGATCGAACTTGCTCGTTTAATTCAGCAATTTATGCCTAACATAGCCATGATCCGATTTGTCAATTCTGGCACCGAGGCAACCATGAGTGCGATTCGGCTGGCGCGCGCATATACCGGGCGAAATAAAATCATCAAATTCGAAGGTTGTTATCATGGACATGCGGATATGTTGTTAGTGCAAGCTGGCTCGGGAGTAGCAACCTTCGGCTTGCCGGATTCACCCGGTGTGCCAGCTGCCACGGCAGCCGATACACTGGTGGCAATTTACAATGATCTCGAGTCGGTGAAAGAATATTTTCTCCATTATAAAAATGAAATAGCCGCCATTATTGTTGAACCAGTTGCGGGAAATATGGGAGTTGTTCCACCACAACCAGGCTTTTTACAAGGATTGCGCGAGATCACTGCACAAGAAGGAGCTTTACTGATCTTTGACGAGGTAATGAGCGGATTTCGTGTCCATCCAGGAGGCGCCCAAGCGCTTTATCAAATCACACCAGATCTAACCACTTTGGGGAAAGTTATCGGGGGAGGATTACCTATTGGTGCGTATGGTGGAAAACGAGAGATTATGGAATGGGTTGCTCCACTTGGAGCGATGTATCAGGCTGGCACCTTATCCGGTAATCCCTTAGTGATGAGCGCCGGTATTGCCACGCTGAAACAGCTCCAAGACCAAGCGGTATGGCAAAGAATGGAAGTGCTTTTATCAGATTTAGAAGCAGGGATAGCGGCGGCAGCAAAAGCAGCGGCGGTACCAATTCAACAGACACGAGTAGGTACGATGTTCACCACTTTTTTCAGTGAAATCCCACCGATTAATTGGCAAACCGTTAAAACTGCCGATACGAAACGCTATGCCCGTTATTTTCAAACGATGTTAGCAGAAGGGGTTTACCTGGCGCCATCTCAATTTGAAGCCGGCTTTTTCTCTACGGTTCATGGAGAACAGGAAGTGGAGAGAACGATTGCTGCGGCAAGGAAGGCGATGAAGGAAGCGTGAAGGCTCTCTAAGTTTGGTCTTCAGCAATAATTTCCAGGAAGATATCCGTCAATTGTGGATCGAATTGTTTGCCCTTGAGGGAAAGGATCACGTCAATGGCTTCCGATTTCGGGAAGGCTGTCCGATAGGGTCGGTCAGAAATAAGCGCATCATATATCTTCGCCCGTTCGGTATTGTAAAAAATCGTATCAATGACATCGAATTCACCATTTGCCATTCGCTGTAATGCTTGTTCCCAATCTGTTGTGGTAATCTGTACTTTGATGCCTGTCTTTTGTTCCCATAAGCGCCAGCGGTCAATTAAGATGCCCTGCGGTTGACCATTCGCATCCAAAAATGTGAAAGGGGGATAGTTATTATCCATCACGACTTTGATGGAGTAAATACCATGATTGTCAAATGAAGGGCGGGATGTGTTGCAGGCATTCAAAAAGACAGCCGCGATGAGAAAGAACCCAATGAGGCACAAAAAGTATCGGGGTATCTTATGTGTAGAATGCATAAAGAAAAATCCCAGCGATAACGAGACTTTCTAAGGTTATTCGCTATTTTATATATATATCATAATCCATAAAAGTACTTATCCAAATGTAGAAATCACTTTAATTAAAAAGTATAAATATGTCAGTCAGAACAATTTGCCAAACCATGGTTTATTTATTCTAAATTTGGTTATAATTGTATTATATTATTAAGGTATCTCTTGCATTTCGAAAAGTCTGGGAAATCTTGCCGCTTGGATTAAGATCTCTCCACTGCGAGCGCTTTATCGAAACGAAGGATAACCTGCCGGCGACTTTATCAACAGAGTTTATAGGCGCAGCTCTATAAAAAAAGATCGCCTGCTGACATCATTTAGAAAATATTTCATCGTTTTTTAATAATTACTTTGATGAATGGATTGCTCAAAAAGGAGTATCCCAAATGGATGATATCGAATCCCAACTTGACCTTGAACCTTTGCATGATCTACTGGCTGAATTTATTCCCCGCGGCCGCACTGCCTTGTTACCAGCTTTGCAGGCAGCCCAAGCTCATTACGGTTATTTACCTGCTAGGGTGGCAGCCGAAATTGGTAATGCTTTGGGTGTGCCCCTTGCAGAAGTATTTGGGGTGATTGATTTTTATAGCCTACTTTATAGCCAGCCAGTAGGGAAAACAGTGGTTCATGTTTGTAACGACCCGGCATGTTCATTGGCAGGGTCGGATTCTCTGTTTAAGGTGATCAGTCAACGAGCCGAAAAGCAAGCAGCTCAGCAAGGACAATCTCGGATTACGGTGGAATTAGCACCTTGCCTTGGTCTTTGTGAGCTGGCACCAGCAGCCTTGGTCAATGAAATCCAGATCGGGCATGCCGACCCTTCCCGTATTTACGAGGCTGGTTATCCCCAATCAGTCCGTCCCCGTAATATTGTGGGTGGAGACATTCGATTATTGACTGCCAACTGTGGTAAAGGACGTACTACAACCTTGCAAGAATACGAGTCCGCTGGTGGGTACCGAGCGCTAAGGAGAATTTTAGGCAATAATGGGATGCTGCCCATGTCACCTCAGGATGTCGTTCAAGAGATTAAAAATGCCGGTTTAATTGGGCGGGGTGGTGCAGCATTTCCGACTGGTCTGAAATGGGAGGGTGCCGCAACGGCAACTGATTTTCCAAAATATGTTGTTTGCAATGGAGATGAAGCAGAACCAGGCACCTTTAAAGATCGGGTTATGATGGAAGAAGATCCCCATCGAGTTCTAGAGGGTTTGATCATTGCTGGGTATGCGATTGGGGCAAACCATGGATATATTTTTATTCGCGGCGAATATCCCCATGCATTTGAAATGATGAAGCGGGCAATAGAGGAAGGACATCGGGCAGGTCTTCTCGGGGAGAATATTTTAGGGAGCTCGTTTACGTTTGATGTTGAGTTACGCCGTGGCGCCGGGGCTTATATCTGTGGAGAGGAAACCGCTTTGTTTGAGGCGATTGAGGGGAAACGTGGTTTTCCACGCAGTAAACCACCTTATCCGACCACGTATGGATTGTTCGGTAAACCGACGGTGATCAATAATGTTGAAACCCTCGCTAATGTTCCCCTCATCCTTCAGATGGGTTCAGAAGCATATCGTAAAATCGGCACTCAAAAAAGTCCGGGACCTAAGCTGTTTTGTGTTTCTGGAGATGTACGCCGTCCCGGTTTATATGAAGTGCCATTTGGTGTTCCACTGCGCCATTTGATTGAGGATTTAGCTGGAGGAATACGCGAAGGGCATCAATTACAAGCCATGCTCATCGGGGGTGCTGCAGGGACCTTTGCTGGTCCACAACATCTGGATGTTTCCACCAGTTTTGAAGATTTACGGGCAGCTGGGCTGGCGATGGGCTCTGGGGTGATCACCGTATTTGATGAAACCCGCGACTTGCGCAATGTTTTAATTCGTCTGGCACGCTTTTTTGCTGAAGAATCGTGTGGAAAGTGTTTTCCTTGTCAATTAGGAACACAACGACAATATGAAATCATTGAAAGATTAGCTGATGGAAAACCTCTCCCAGGTGATATTGAACGGCTCAACGATGTGGGTTGGACGATGACGGATGCATCACTCTGCGGTCTAGGGCAAACTGCTGCTTCAGCAGTATTGAGCGCCCTGAAACTCTTCCCGGAATTGTTTACCTTTGGAAAGGAATGACATGGACGATAATATTACTCTTACAATCAATAATCAAAGTGTCCGCGTTTCTGCTGGAACAACCATCTTAAAGGCTGCCCAATCCCTTGGAATTTCGATCCCCACTATCTGTTATCATGAACATTGTACTGCTAATGCTCTTTGCCGCATATGTGTGGTGGAGGTAACGGGATCGCGCACCCTGGTTCCATCCTGTAAAGCTATTGTGAGTGAAGGAATGGTGGTCAATACGGAGAGTGAACGGGTCTTGCGGGCAAGGAAAGTAATTTTGGAGATGCTGAAAGCTAGCATAGATCTTTCCGAAGCGCCAGAGATCCAGGCAATGATTACAGAATATAATGCAGATTCGCAGCGTTTTCCTGAGGCAGTGAAGCGGAAATCGGCGGTATTGGATGATAACCCCATGTTCCTCCGTGATTACAACAAGTGTGTGCTTTGCTGGCGGTGTGTGCAAGTTTGCGCTGAGGATGCACAGTATACCTATGCAATCAATTTTGCGGGGCGCGGATTTGAAACCCAAATCAGTACGTTCTATCACGTTCCCTTGCCCGAATCGAGCTGTGTTTTTTGCGGTCAGTGCATAGGCGTTTGTCCCACTGGCGCGTTAAAACCGAAACGGGAAGCATTGTTAGAAGATGGATTTTCACTGAATGACATTACAGCACTAACGCGCATGGATTGGCGCAAGAAAAAAACCGTTTGATGAATCAGGATGTTATCAAGGAGTGAGCGATGATTAAACCAGATCGCATTGTTACCACCACTTGTCCCTATTGTGGTGTGGGTTGTAAATTAGAGGTTCATGTAAAAGATGATTTTATTTATAAAGTAACTTCGCCATTTGATGCGGTCGTCAATCACGGAAATTTGTGCGTGAAAGGACGTTTTGGTTATGATTTTATCTATCATCCACAACGGGTGACTGTCCCCCTGGTTCGCAAAGAGCCACAAACCGCTGGTAACCGCACTCAGGCATTTAACCTCCAGGAATGGCAAGAGGTCTCATGGGATGCTGCCTTGAATCTAATAGCGGATAAATTTACCGAAATTTATTTACGGGATGGATCGCAATCGATAGCAATGTATGGTTGTGCCAAAGCCACTAATGAGGATAATTATTTATTACAAAAAATGGGGCGGGCTTTGTTTCGCACCAATCATATTGACCATTGCACACGCCTTTGTCACGCTGGCAGCGTAGTAGCGTTGCAAGGTGCCTTGGGTTCCTCAGCGATGAGCAATACGGCTGCGGAAGTGATTCACAATGATGTATTTCTTTTAACTGGCAGCAATGTTACCGAAAACCATCCTATCATCTCACTGCAAATGAAAGCCGCTGTTCAGAAATATGGAGCGAAATTAATTGTAGTTGACCCTCGCCGAATTGAGATGGTGAATTATGCTACCCTCTGGCTGGCACAAAAGCCAGGTACAGATGTGCCTCTATTTTCTGCGATGGCGCATGTTATCATTAAAGAGAAACTCTACAATGAAGATTTTATTCAGCAGCGCACGGAAAACTTTGCAGAGTTCGCTGCCTCCATGGAAAAATTCACACCCGCATATGCTGAAGCGATTAGTGGCGTGCCGCAGGAATTAATTGTTCAAGCGGCGCGGCTTTATGCTAGGGCAAAGAATGGTGCGATTTATTGGGCATTAGGAATTCCGGAGCATTCCCATGGCACCGATAATGCGAGAACTTTAATCCATCTCGCATTATTGACCGGACATATTGGTCGTGAAGGGACTGGGTTAAATCCTCTCCGCGGACAAAACAATGTGCAGGGTACCTCCGATGTAGGGGTTATGCCTTGGCATTATCCCGGTTATCAAAGGGTAGACGACGAGAGCGTAGCCCGTAAATTTGAAAGGGCTTGGAACATCGAAGAAGGAGGGTTGAATAGAGAGTTAGGGTTAACCACTACTGAAATTATCAGCGCTATTTCCCCCGCAGGTGTACGAGCGTTATATGTGATGGGCGAAAACCCAATGATGTCTGAGCCAAATTTAAACCACACTCGACGGAAAATAGAACAATTGGAATTTCTGGTTGCACAGGATATGTTTATAAATGAGACCGGGGCTTACGCAGATGTATTCCTACCGGCCACTTCTTGGGCGGAAAAAGAGGGTACTTTTACCAACACTGATCGACGGGTTCAGCGAGTACGACAGGTTATTCCACCGCGGGGGAAATCCCGTCCAGATTGGCAGATCTTATGTGATCTCGCACAGCGGATCGAGGCGCGCTTGGGTCGTAATACAAGCTCTGGTTGGAGGTATAGCCATCCCAGTCAAATAATGGATGAAATTGGACAGCTTGTGCCTGATTATGCCGGCATCCGTTATGAGAGAATTGAAAAAGAGGGGTTACAAGTTCCGGTTTGGGATGAGAAACATCCTGGCACACCATTTCTTTTCGCTGATACTTTTCCGCGCGGCAAAGCTCGCTTTACACCAATGGATTATCACCCTTCTGTTGAAATGCCCAACGAGGAATACCCCCTGATCCTCACAACCGGAAGGGTGCTAGAACATTGGCACGGCGGCACTCTCACCCGTCATTCTGCATTGGATGACCTTTTTCCAGAAGCACGCATTGAAATCAACCCTGAAGACGCGCAAAACCTTAAAATCAATAATGGTCAAGCCGTGCGAGTGACCTCACGGCGGGGTACGATTGTTTTACGAGCACGGGTGACCCGTAAGGCAAATAAGGGCATCGTCTTTATTCCCTTCCACTTTGCTGAAGCAGCAGCTAATCTTTTAACGATTGACGCGTTAGACCCGGAAGCAAAAATTCCTGAGTATAAAATATGTGCTGTGCGTGTCCTCCCAGCTAAAGAGTCCGAAATGGTTTGTGATACTCTACCCTTCGAACGGGGAAGATATTAATTTTTAATGATAAAAACCTGCCCTTCAGGTGTATCCTGTAGGGCAGGTTTGTTTTATGTGAAAAGTCAGTGTTGTGCTGCGTTTTCTTATGCGATATCGCTCGAGTAATTAAGGCGGATATTTTTATGGATTATTTCAGCTCGAAACCATATTCTCGCAAGACCCATTTTGGAAATTCAAACCGCACGGTTTTTTGCGGGTCCACCACTTGGCAGAATTTCAGTTCGCCAACGATGCTCATTAGCATCCCAGCATCATTAAGGGGAATCTTGGCGAAATCGGTTAAGAATTGCGCCATTCGATGGATTGCCCCATCTACTGCTTCGTCTATGGTTGGAGCAGAGTAAATTGTAGATACTACCTGGCTGGTTTCGACAAATGGCGTTGGCAACCCCTGTAAGTGGGGAACAACGCGAGCACGAAAGCGCAATTCACCTGGCGTTTCTGCTCCGCATACCACAATTTCACCATCGCCCATCACAGCGTGAAAGTCACCCGCACCGAATAAGGCACCTTCCACGCCCACGGTGAAATAAGCATTGCTGCCCTGGCGCATCAATGTGCAATCAAGGTTTCCCCCATGGGGGCCTGGTGTCCCATTGGGGATTTTCTCGTTTGCAGGGGCAACTCCGATAACACCGATCATGGGTTGTTTCGGGATGCGGATTTTATCTTTAAACACGACGTAATCACCATCCAACTTTAGGATAGCGGTTTCCATTTGGGTGATCCTATCGCCTAATGCGCCTTCACCAGGTATGGTAACCATGCTAGATTGTTTGGCAACTTTCACTTCCAGCAGCTCGACTTGCAGCACATCCCCTGGTTTTGCCCCTTCGATATAAACTGGACCCGTTGCTGGGTTGACATGGTTCCAGTCTAATTTGTCCACCAGATCAGAGGTTGTCTGGATTTGTCCTTCAAAGCAATCATGGGTTTCCATAATCACTTCTTCGCCCTGTTGGACGTGGGCAACCGGTTGTAAGTCGGGGGCAAAGGCAAAAAAGACTTTTTTCCGGTCAATCATTGTTGTCATAATTCACCTCCATAGCTTGTCTACCCGTGATCATTAAGCTGGTAAGCCAGTTAAACCAGCTTCGGCATTGAGTTTTTGCCACATTGCGCGGTAAGCTGGGTCTTCAAATTTTAAATCCGTCCTGGCACGCAATCGCGCGATCCATTCTTCGGTTGCCTGCATTGCGACACGAAAACAATATTCCATAAAATCGCGTTTCTCAGCAAGCGTGCCTTTTTTGACCGTTTCTGCTTCCGCCAAGAAGGCATCTTCTAGTTTATCAAAATCTTGACGGATTTGGGGAACCAAATTGTCAAAATCTGCCATAGCGCGCCGATGCAACAGCTCGTGTTTCCACCATAGGGATTGGGGATTGAAATGTTCTGTAGGTATGGGCCCAATATCCGGTAAATCCACACCCAAAAAGACCGGTTTGAAAATGGAAACGCAAGTGCCAGAGGTGCCGGTTACCCACGCGATCACCCCATGTTCTCCCACTTCACTGACCATCACACCATCAGCCTGCCACCAACGGTTTTCCTGCGGGCCAGCATGGACGCAGATATTACGATGGACATCCGCCTTAGCTGGATGGTAACCAGGGTTGTGATGGCGCATTATTTCGAATAATGTTTTCACGGTTATCCCACCCTGGTGCTCTTTGAGCATGTTGTAGGTTGTTGCTTGTCTATCCATCGAGCCTAGATTTGGGGGATATTCGGGCAACCCAAACCGATTTGACCAGTCGAGCACGGCTTCTTTTGATGCTACCGAACAGCGGGTGTAATTGGTGGAAATACCCAGCATATTAGAAATAGAATCGAAATCCTCAATTTTCTTGACTGCCCATTTCCGGCCGGCTGTTTCAAGGATGTAGGCTTCTTTGGTGTCTGCCATTAAGAAACTGCTGTCAAAATGGGAGTTGCCTTTTAATTCCGCGCTGCCACCTTGCCCATATTTCTCCAATAAATCGGTCATCACTTGGATCGCCTCTTGACAGTTTTTAGCTCTTTCCAAACCAATGCGCATGAGATCCGGACCAATAATCCCGTCTTTCTCCTCGTTCATTTCGGTGGTGAAGACCGCTTCCTCGCCCATTGCTAAGCCGAATTCATTTATTCCGATTTCACACCCATACGTCCAAAAAGCCTTGGTAAGGAATATTTCATAAGTCTCTTCAGCCTGCGGTATGACTAGATGGGTGATGCGTAGCGCTTCCCCTTTGATATGTTTTTGATGCGGAATGCGCACAATCGCATTCGCTTCATTTACTTCACAGTCAGCGCTTTTCGCAAAGAGGACATTTCCATTTCGAGTTACTTTAGGAAGGGCAACCAAAGTGTCGCACATGTCAATCTCCTTGGGATGGATTGGAAGGAAGATGAGGTTTCGATTGGGGTTCATCAAACGCTTGCTGTTTTTCAGCCAAAGCGATTTCGCGCGAACCCAATATACCAGAAGGGCGGAAAATCAAAATGGCAATCAAAACAATGGAAAGGAGTACTTCTGTAAAACCGACTAATGTGGTTGGTAAGAGATGGTTAATGTTGATGTAGTTCTCGATCCCGCGCAGCCCTTCCCGTGCCAGGGTGATGACGACCGTACCTAGTACAGCGCCGGATACACCGCCGGTACCGCCAATGACCAGCATTGCTAAGATGCCAAATGTTTCGGAAAGATAGAAGGCATACGGTGAGAACGAGGTGATAAAGTGCGCCCAAAGTCCACCGGCGAAGCCGGCGAGGAAAGCGCTGAGGATAAACCCATACCAGCGAACCTGGACGATATTGATGCCGATTGAAGCCGCAGCATAGCGGTCATCCCGGGAAGCGCGTAACTTGAGCCCCACCGGGAACTCTTTGAAGAAATAGGCGATAAAGATCACCAGGATTCCGAAGGCGACGCTGTTCCAAAGGTGCGTGTAATTATCCACCCCAAACAAGGTGCGTGGTCCGTTGGTGATGATGCTCCAATGGACTAATACCGTATGGATGATCACGAGCAGCGCGAATAGCGTGATCACGGCGGCTGCATCGGAAAGGCGCATTAATGCATAGCCAACGATGGCTGCTACCAAAGCAGCAATCAAAGCCCCAATCAAAATAGAAGGGATGAAGGGTAAATGAATCGGGCGTAAAAACGGATACAAATCGGGGAGGGTGGCAGCTTTTGCTTCTGGAGTCATGGAAAAGAGTACCGAAGCATAGGCACCAATACCCATGAAGCCGAGATGGGCGAAAGAGAGGATGCCTGAATTGCCCATGAAGACTTGTAAGCCAAGCACTAAAATCAGGTTTATGAATAACACTGTTGCAATGCGGATAATCAACGTGTCACCGATTAATTGAGCGATCAGCGCAAGGATTAAAAGTGGGATGGATAGAAGAAATGGTGTGGAATGACTTTTCAGCCAGATGGTAAAGTTGGTATTCGTTTTCATCCGACACGCTCCCCGCTGCCACTGCCGCGAATAAGTCCCTCGGGGCGAAAGAGGAGAATCAAGATTACCACCAGGAACATGAAAGCTTCCCGGTAATCCAGTAACGATTGAGGCAGCATTACTCCCAAAATACTGAAAATAAGACCATATACATAACCCCCTACCACAGCACCCACCAAACTGTTCATGCCACCTATCACAGTAGCCACAAAAGCGATCAATAATGGGGATCCTCCAATAGTAGGTGTGACCGAGGCAGTACGTCCAATCCAAAATATGGATACTACCCCCGCCATTAATCCACTGATGACGAAAGCGGTAGAAATGACCAGGTTTGCGGGTACGCCGAGCATGCGCGTCATGGTGAAGTTATCTGCCGCAGCTCGTAGCGCGATGCCGAGGACTGTTCGTTTTAGCAGTAATGTTAATATTGCTAACAGTAACAGGCTTGTGACGATGGTGAGGATATTGCGCCATGGTATGTCACTGCCAAATAACCGAATACTCTCCGAAAAGAGTTTAGGGAGTGGAACAGCCCGGGCACGGGGGGAAATAATCAATAAGGCGCCATTTTGCAGTAAGGTGCTTACTGCAAAAGAAGTGATCAACATGGCGTTCAAGGATTTTGTCCGAACCGGACGAAATGCCACCAGCTCGGTCAAATAACTTGTCAGCATTGCTACCAATACCGCCAATCCCGCCATGGCAAGCCAGGGCATATGAATGGATTGATTGATTAGATAAATAGTGTAGCCAGCGATCATGATCAATTCACCATAGGCGAAATTGACCAGCTTGAGAATGCCATAGACAATCACCAAACCCAAAGCAATTAAAGCACACAAGCTGCCGAGGGTGATTGCATTGATGAAAAAATCAACTGTGAACAAGGTTCACCTCCTATTCCATACGTGTTATTGTTTCTCCCCACCTAGATAAACACTTTCGATATCAACATGACTGCGTAATTGCTGGGGTGTGCCAGAAATTTGCACTCGTCCGGTGTGCAGGAGATAGGCTCGATCGGCTATATCCAGAGTGCGGTCAACGTTTTGTTCAACCAACAAAATCGTTGTGCCTTGTTGGTGCAAAACTCGAATTAAATCGAAGATTTGATCCACTAATGCTGGCGCGAGACCTAAGGATGGTTCGTCTAACATGAGCAATTTGGGGTGAGACATCAATGCCCGTGCAATTGCCAGTTGTTGTTGCTCGCCTCCGGAAAGGGTGCCACCCAGCTGATGAAATCGCTCGTTGAGGATCGGAAACAATCCAAAGATTTGATTCAGGTCTTTTTCAAACTCCGTTCGATTATGGCGGACAAATGCCCCTAAGCGTAAATTTTCTTCCACGGTTAAGCTGGCAAAAATATCCCGCCCTTCGGGCACCATGGCAATCCCACGCCGAATGATCTCTTCTGGAGAGCGTCCAATCAGCGCTTCACCCTGAAAAGTGATTTTCCCTTGGGTTGGGCGCATCACCCCGGCGATCGTTTTCAACAGAGTAGATTTACCTGCCCCGTTGACGCCAATCAGTGCTACTAATTCACCGCTATGGATTTCAAGTGAGACACCACGCAATGCGGTGATCGCACCATAAGATGCAGAGAGATTATCAATCACTAACACGGTTATGCTCCTGTTGCGGTTTTTCCCAAGTATGCTTCAATTACTGCTGGGATCTTGCGTACTTCATCGGGGGTTCCCTCGCCAATAGTTTTCCCATAGTTAAGGACATGCAAGCGATGACATAAACGCATGATCAATCGCATGTCATGTTCGACAATCAACATACCTAGATTACGGTTTTGTGGAATGGGGTTCAAGATAGCGAGAAGTTCATCGCTCTCGTCCTCATTAAGGCCTGCGGCTGGTTCATCGAGGAGTAAAAATTTTGGTTCGAGAGCGAGCGCGCGGGCAACCTCCAGTCTTCTTTCATGTCCGTAAGGGAGTTCTCCAGCCAGGCGGTTTAGCCAGGGTGTTAGACCTAATTCCTCGATTGCTGCCAATGCTTTTCTGCGTGCCAACGAGCGTGGGAAGCCCATACTCACGGCTGCTACTTCGACATTTTCCATAACCGATAACTCACGGAACAAGCGAATCGTTTGAAAGGTGCGGGCTAAACCAGCTTTGGCTACTTGATAGGGCGGTTTGTTGGTAACATCCATACCATCTACAAAAACCTTGCCGCTGGTGAGGGGTAACAAACCCGTGATCACATTGATAAGGGTGGTTTTTCCCGAGCCATTTGGCCCGATTAGACCTAATATTTCACCTTTATTGAGAGTGAAGCTGACATTTTCTAATGCATGCAGACCAAAAAAATACTTCGATACCCCCTGTACAACCAATTGCGAGGTCGATTGACCCACATCTTGTGCTGCGGTCATAAATAATCCCTCCATTCAAGGTTTAGCAGAGAGGCGGATTGAGCCTCTCTGCTATAATTCATTCGCGATAATACAAGCTATTTTGTCAAAATTTTATGGCGGTGGGATTACCTCGGGGCGGTACCAGCCGAGGAAGGATGGCACACCGCCTTTTAGCATCACGATGGCTGATTCTTTATTGGTTTCATGACCTGAGGCAGCATCTGACCATTTGAGTTTACCAGTGAGCAGATTCCATTCGGTATTTTCCATCGCTTTTGCCATGGCTGCTCCATCGGTAGAGCCGGCGATTTCCATTGCCTTGGTCAAAATGTTGACCACATCCCAACCTGTTACAACCCACATTGCATCGGGATCTTTGCCGTATTTTGCTTTATAGGCATCAAGGAAGGCTTTCATTTCTGGGGAAGTATCGGGGCTGACCCAACTGTGAGTCGTGAAGTAGATATCGTTCCCATATTCTGGTCCAACCGCTTGGAAGAGTCCGGGGTCATCATAGGAATCACCGCCCATGATCGGGATGGTAATTCCTGCTTCTCGAATGGTGCGGATGATCATGCCGAGATCAGGCATATAAGAGGAGATGTACAGAAAGTCCGGCTTTTTCTCCAGTGCTTGGATACGTGCTAATTGCGCCGAGAAATCCTGTGCACCTTGGGTGTAGGTGTCTTCAAACATAACCTCGCCACCCAAGTTTTTAAAGGCAACCATGAAATATCGGCTGAGTGATTTAGTATAGTCAATGAATGTATCCGTGACAACATATACGGAGCGGTACCCTAATTTCTTATAGGCGTATTCAGCACCAGCGGCTCCCATGGTTGTATTCCACATTGACATGGTGAATTGTTTGTCACCAAGAGTTTTTGAACCATATAATGGGGAGGAGGCAGCTGGCGAGATACCAACGATACCGGCTTTTTGCGCTTCTCGGCTGGCTGGGCCACCAAAGTCGAAGTCAGAAGGGGCGATGATTGCTTTGGCGCCTTGTTGGATGAGCTGTACTGCAACATTCCCAACCGTGACCGGATCGCTTTTGCCATCTAGCTCAATCAATTCAACCTGTTTTCCTAAAACTCCGCCTTTTTGATTGATCACATCGACGGCTAATTGTGCCCCGCGCAATGCTGGTTCATCCAGCGGTGCTTGAATGCCGGTTAAACAAAGAGCGGAACCAATGATGATCTTGTCTCCGCTCGCAGCCGGAGCTTGCGTGGCGGCAGCTTGCTCTTGCGTGGCAGCGGCTTGCTCTTGTGTCGGAGCAGCTTGCTGTCCGCCGCAGGCTACCAATGCCATGCTGACGATCAACAAACTTACAATGATTGTCCAAACGTTTTTTTTCATCTTTATTCTCCTTTTTTTATGATTTAAACGCTCGAAGGGTTTTTCGGAAATCAAATGTACACAGGATTATTTGATTTCCTGGTATTATCCTGATAAATTACTCGGCTACAATATGACCTTTTCTAATTCCTCTATAATAATTACTTTATCAATCACTGCTGACCGATTCGCAGTTTATCCTGAACATACCAGCATTAATAAAGATAAACTTCAAACAAGTTTTGTTAAAACACAAAATTCAAAATTTAAGTATTCCTTCCTGCTTTTTCGGGATAATGCAAGAAGGGGATTCTATACGATATTACTATAGCATTTTTGGACTTCCGAATCTACTAGGGAAAGTATGGGGTATAGGCTAGGAATTGTTTGGGTTGTAGTGGCGTTTTGGTTTTATTGCAGCTATCATTTGGATTTAGAGCGGATGCTGAAGAAAGATGGAATATTATCGTTCAACCGATTAATACTATGAAATCATTCCGTATACTATCGTTGTTAAGTGAAAATTATGCCATCCTTGGTTTGGGGTTCCGTTTTTTCATGATTCACATGCCGAGAGATCATTCCACTAATCCATGTTGCAATGCGTAGCGCACTAGCTCGGCAATCGAATCGACTTGTAGTTTATGCATGATATTGTTTCGGTGCCACTCTACTGTTTTAATGCTAATTTTCATTTCCAAGGCAATTTGGCTGCTTGTTTTACCCTTTACAACCAAACGCAATATTTCTAGTTCGCGTTGGGTGAGCAGACTTGTAGAAGGGATGTTTTCCATATTGACCTGTTGAATGGTGTGGGTTGCAATGGGTGGATAGAGAAAACTACCCCCTTTGGCGACCAAGCGGATGGCATTGGTCAAGTCTGCGCCGAGGGCACGCTTGGGCACGTAGCCAGAAGCGCCTGCTTGAAGCAGGGGCAATACATAGGTTTCATCTTCATATTGCGTGAGGATCAATACATAGACATCCGGGTACTCTTCTCGAATGCGGCGGGTAGCTTCCAATCCGCTCATGCCCGGCATTGCGATATCCATGAGTACCACATCTGGAGATAACCGTGCCACGCTCTCGAGTGCTTGTTGGCCGTCTTCAGCTTCTCCGACAACTTCAATGTCAGCATAATAACTGAGCAGGGCACGCAGTCCTTCACGCAAAATGGCATGATCGTCGACGAGCAAAACACGGATTAAAGAGGCTGGTTTTTCCATTGTGCTTTATTAAAACATATCCGCAAAGTTGTTCCGGAACCGGGTGTCGTGTTGACTTCAAAAGAACCGCCCAGTATAGAGGCTCTTTCTTGGATTCCCCTTAATCCTAAGCTGTGCTCTGCGGGCAGCTGTGTTCCCAGAAGACGGGCATCAAAGCCTTTACCGTCATCACTGATCTCCAAGGTAATCCAATCCTGTACTTGGCTTAAATGGACAAGCACGGATGAAGCTTTGGCGTGGCGAATGATGTTTGTCGATCCTTCTTGTACGATGCGAAATAAAATAGTTTCAATTGCAGGTGGGAGAGGTTCATTGAAGGAATCGTATTCAAAGTGAAAATCCACTCCCAAAGGCTTCAAACGTTGTTCCCCGTACCATTGGATGGCGGAGACCAATCCCAAATCATCCAGCAACGAAGGGCGAAGGTTGGCAATCAAGCGGTGAATATTGCCAAGCATGTCCTGCGTGATTGCTTTTAGATCTTGGATGTGCGTCTCAATTTTATGGATGTCCACCTGTGCAGCAATGCGTATCGTATCTAAGCCGACCAATAATGCCGTGAGGCTTTGGCTGGTTTCATCATGTAACTCACGGGCGATGCGTTTCCGTTCTTCTTCTTGGGCGTTGATCATCTGATGCAGCAGTTGAGCTCGTGATCGTTCTTCCCTTTGCAGAGCGGTATAAAGTTTGGCGTTGGTAATCGCCAAAGCAGCTTCGTCGGCAATGCCTTTTATCAGCGAGAGCTCCATTTCGCCAATCGTCATGTCCTCGTTGGCGAATAGATCAAGCCTGCCGATGCATTTCCCTTCATGAACTAAATCTGCACAGATTAAATACCGTGCGTTTAGCGCTTGGCGGATGAGCGGATAAAACTCAGGGTGTGCTGGTAAATCAATTTGGGAGATATGCGGATCAATAGGAACTGCGACCGTTTCCAGGGCGGAGCGTGGTATCGGGTAAATTGCGGCAAGGTTTTCATTTTGTGTTATTGAACCGCTAATATAAAAAGTATCTTCCTGTGCCAGGTTATCTACCACTACTGCCACTGCAGTCACATTTAATGCATAACTCGTCTCGTCACAGACCGCTTGGAGCACGCTATTCAATTCCAGTTTCGCATTAAGCCGATTAGCAATCCGGACGAGTGCTTCTGCTCGATCGGATTGACGCCGAATTTGGGCTTCTGCCCAGCGCTGTTCCTGCTCCCGTTGCTGCAGTGCGCTTGCCATTTCATTGAATGTCTGGCCCAGATAATTGAGCTCACCTCGCCCGGGTTTCCATTCTGCCCTTGCACTTAAATCCCCTTTACTTAACCGCTTTGTTACATTTACAAGGGCATTAACTTGGCGAAGGAACAAGAATTGTGTTCCCAGCCAGGCGGTGATTAATGCCAAGATACCCCCCGCAGATAAAGCCAGTAAATTTCGCCTTAAAAGTCGGTTTGAACTGGCAAAAGCTGCTTCGGTTGGAACGCTAATGACGACGTAAATATACGATTCTTCCCCAGCGTAGAGAGGAGTTAGCGCATATAAACGTTCCACATTCTTATTATCTCTTCCTTGAACCAGCCCGTTATATTTTTTCTGTACTAAGTCAAAAATAAAGGATTCGGGCAGGATATGGCCGATATCCATATCCCCGTTTGGGTAAGAGGCTAGGATAAGTCCATTGGTATCCACGACCCTTAGTGTCGAGCCGGCGGGGAGGGAAGATGCGACCATAAACGGTTCCAGCCAGCGCAGGTCCAGGCTGGCAAAGACAATACCTTGAGATTTCCCTTGGGCGTTGATCACCGGATATGCCAAAGTTATCATCACTTGTGAACTCGTGGGCATGATGTCATAATCGCTGATCGCAAATTCTTGATTGACTAAGGCATGCTGAAAGTATCCCTGATGAGCAATGTTAACTGGTGTACGTTGTGGTAAAGTCATACAGAAAATGTTTCCGGAGCTATCTGCGGCACCAAAATTAGCATATAGCGGATGCTGCATCAGGATGTTCGATAAAAAGAACAAACATGCAGCTCGATCCTGGTTTTGAATAGCGGGAATCTGTGCCAATGTAATCAGAATATCACGGGCGCCATCGATCAAGCGCTGCTGGTTCGCACCGGCTAGCTGTGCAAGCCGCATCATATTGGCTTGGACTTCCTGCTTGGTTTGCTGACGGGTTTCCGCTGAAGATTGCCACATTAACAAAAATGCGGGTACTAATGCGATAAATACTAATCCAACAACTCGTAATCGCAAGCTGGCAAGACTGGATAGCAAATGGTCTTGTATTTTCGTTAACAACTTACCAAACCCTGAGTGCATGTTCAAGCGTGTTAAAAGACAAAAAAGTCATCTCAATGGAAAAAATGAATTAATGTACCAATTGGATATGGTAAATTACTAATAATCTTGAACACATTATATCAAAGCAGGGAGGGTTTCGCATTTTGATATTTGGCAATAAAGCGTTTGTCACAATCCGTATGATAGACTATGCATGAGGAGCTTCTATTCCTCAGTATCACCTGTCCATACGATATTAGTGATACACATACCCTGATAATAATCATAAAATCCCATATGGGAAAAGGGTATGCCTTTGTGACAACCTTCACCAAAAAAAGTGACATCCATGACTGAAATTAAACCATGATTATCGTTATTATCGTATCATATCGGTATATCGGTAACGAAGGAGAAAAGGAGCTATGCAAAAGATTCCCAGTGAATATTTAGCAATTGATCGAAAAATAAGGGCGCACATTCCCAGTGAAGAGCTAGAGCACCGCGATCCGAAAGCACGTGTGTGTGATTTTGACGATGTCCTCATACCGCTAGACCCAGAAAGGGCTATGTTTGAAGCATCTCGCTGTGTTCATTGCCCAGACCCAGCTGCTTGTGTTCTTGCTTGCCCTGCACATAATGATATCCCATCTGCAATGTGGTTAATTGAGCAAGGACAATTCTTAGAAGCAGCAAAACTGTATCGTCAAACCAGCTCTTTACCGGAAATTTGCGGAAGGGTTTGTCCCCATGAGCAATTGTGCCAGGGTTCCTGTGTGCTCAGTAAATATGGTCAACCCGTTCTCACCGGAGCTCTAGAGGCTTTTGTGGTTTGTTATGAACGGCAAACAGTGGGGGTTGAGATACCGGTTGGGGAACCGACTGGGAAGAAAGTCGCAATTGTCGGCGCAGGCCCAGCGGGATTAGCATGTGCAGAACAACTGCGGCAAAAAGGGCATGATGTAACGATCTTTGATCTCAAACCTGCCCCCGGTGGGTTGTTGGTTTATGGAATTCCCAATTTTAAGCTATCTAAAGAAGTTGTCTTTTGCCGTTGGGGGGATTTCGAGCGCGCGGGAGTTAAATTTGTTGGCAATACTTATATTGGGAAAGATAAAACGATTGACGATTTATTCAATGAGGGCTTTGACGCCGTCTTTGTTGGTGTCGGTGCAGAAATTGATGCGCCTATGGAAGTGCCAGGCGAAGACCTGCCAGGAGTTTACAAAGCAACGGAATTCCTGGCCAGGGCAAATGTGGATTTACAATATTTACCCGAAAACATGCGCGAGCGGCCGACTATTGGACGCAAAGTGGCGGTGATCGGTGGTGGAGATACTGCCTCTGATTGTCTGCGAACAGCCATCCGTTTGGGGGCGGAAGAAGTAATGTGTCTTTATCGGCGAACCGAACGAGAAATGCCTGGTGGACGACACGATCGCGAATTAGCCAAAGAAGAAGGCGCAATTTATCACTTCCTCACTCAACCCGTGCGCTTCATTGCCGGGCCGGATGGCCATTTAGCCCAAATCGAGTGCATTCGCATGCAACTAGGTGAACCGGATGCCAAAGGGCGTCGTAAGCCTGTGCCTATTGAAGGCAGTAATTTCATCGTCGAAGCGGATACAGCAATTTTGGCATTGGGTTATTGGCCTGATCCGGTTATTGGCGAGACCACGCCCGGTTTGGAAACCAAGAATTATGGTTTGTTTGTGGTCGATAAAGAAACCGGCGCTACTAGCCGCCCGGGAGTTTTCGCTGGCGGTGATGATGTAACCGGTCCTGATTTGGTTGTCACTGCTATGGTAGCGGGTCGCAAGGCTGCTGCCGGCATTGATCAATATCTTCGTAGTAAGTAGCGAGCAAAGAGTCTCGTTACCATCTCTCCTTCCTCCTTTCGTTGCCGTGGGCGATCCTGTCAGAACAGGATCGCCCAACGGCTTTTAAGGTGAGGTATAATAACTTGCCGTTCTCTCTGCTAGATAGAGCGAACGGAATTTTCTTGTTATACGGATAGGTTTATGGATATTGGCAATGTTCAAGCAGTAGATATTGATGGTCAAATGCGCTCAGCGTATCTGGATTACGCGATGAGTGTGATCGTGGCGCGGGCATTACCGGATGCAAGGGATGGATTGAAACCGGTACATCGGAGAATTCTCTATGCCATGCACGACATGGGGCTGCGCGCAAATTCCCCCTATAAAAAATCTGCTCGTATTGTGGGGGAAGTTTTGGGTAAATATCACCCCCATGGTGATGCTGCTGTCTATGAAGCTATGGCACGTTTGGCACAGGATTTTTCGATGCGTTATCCATTAGTTGATGGACAGGGTAACTTTGGATCGATTGACGGAGATGCGCCCGCTGCAATGCGATATACCGAAGCTCGTTTGGCTGAGATGGCAGAGGAAATGTTGACCGATATCGATGCCAATACGGTTGATTTTGTCGATAATTTTGATGGTTCTTTGAAAGAACCAGTGGTTTTACCAGCGCGTTTACCCAACTTGTTGCTAAATGGCTCTGCTGGCATTGCGGTGGGTATGGCGACCAATATCCCGCCGCATAATCTAAGTGAAATATCTGCTGCCATTAATTATTTGATTGATAATTACGATCAAATCGATGAATTAAGCACCGAAGACCTTTTGCATTTGGTGCCGGGACCCGATTTTCCAACTGGTGGATTGATTGTTGGTGTGGAGGGGATTCGACAAGCTTATACAACCGGGCGGGGACGGATTGTTCTGCGTGGAAAAGCACACATCGAAGAGAATGGTGGTAACCGCAATCGCATTGTTATCACTGAAATCCCTTATCAAGTCAATAAATCCAGCTTAATCGAACGCATTGCTGAATTGGTGCGTGAGGGGAGATTAGATGATATTTCTGATTTAAGAGATGAATCAGATCGGCGCGGTATGAGCATTGTTATTGAGTTGAAGCGTGGTGCCCAGGCTCGGAAAATCCTCAATCAACTCTATAAATATACTCCCTTACAGACCACCTTTGGCGTACAGATGTTGGCATTGGTAGATGGGGAACCGCGTTTACTTACCCTTAAACGAGCGCTGCAAGTTTTTATCGAACATCGCCGTGAGGTAATCACCCGCCGCTCACAATTTGAGCTGGATAAGGCACGCGCTCGTGCGCATATCTTAGAAGGGTTACTGATTGCTTTAGCGAATCTAGATGAAGTGATCCTGACAATTCGCCAATCACCGGACGCTGAGATTGCCAGAGAACGTTTGATGAGCCGCTTTAAATTAAGTGAAAAGCAGGCTCAAGCCATCCTGGATTTACAATTACGCCGCTTGGCTGCATTAGAACGCCAAAAGATTGAGGAAGAACAAAAACAGACGCTGGCGCGCATCGCCTATCTGGAAGATTTATTAGCCAACCCGGGTAAGATACTCGAGGTAATAAAAGAAGATTTGAACACGCTGACACAAAAATATCAAGACCGTCGCCGTACTCATATTGCGTTAGATGCAAGAGAGGATTTTGATGAGCAAGACCTCGTTCCTGATGAAGCGATTTTAATCAGCATAACCGAGAAGGGGTATATCAAGCGCACCCTCACGAAAGCATTCCGTGCACAAAGCCGAGGCGGGAAAGGTGTAGCAGGGCATTCTACAAAAGAAGAAGATGAAGTAATTCTCATGATCCCAGCTCGCACGCTGAATACGATCCTATTCTTCTCTAATCGAGGAAAAGTCTATTCCGAAAAGGCGTATCAAATACCCGACTCGGAACGCCAAACCCGCGGAATACCTCTGGTCAATGTGATCGGTTTAGATGCTGGTGAAACAGTGACGGCAATGGTGGCAGTGCCAGATTTTTCAGCTGCTCGTTTCTTAACGTTAGCGACACGCAAGGGCAAGATCAAACGCATGCCTTTAGGGGAATTTGCTGCAGTGAGGCCATCCGGGATGCTGGCAATTAATCTCGAAGAGGGGGACGAACTTGGTTGGGCACGGTTGACGCAGGGTGAGGACGAACTGATTTTGGTCACTGAGGGCGGGCAGGCTTTGCGTTATTCGGAGCAGGAAGTTCGCCCAATGGGCAGAAGCGCCGCGGGAGTCTCGGCAATTCGATTGAAACCCGGAGATTATCTGGCAAGCATGGAAGTGGTTGAGAAGGAAGGGTTGCTGTTTGTGGTAACCACTCAAGGGTTTGGAAAATGTACTCCTCTTGACGAGTATTCCACCACCAGCCGTAATGCCAGTGGGGTTCGTACAATCAATCAGGAGGCAATGAAGAAAATCGGTAAAATTGCTGCAGCACGTGTAGTTCAGCCAACTGACGATCTCACATTAATTTCAGCAAATGGAGTTATTCTGCGCACGAAAGTGAGTGCCATTCCAGTAGTCGGGCGCGCGTCGCGTGGATCGGCTATTTTCAAGGTCCATGTGGGAGATAGTGTTGCTTCGGTGGCGCGAATTGTGGAACAACCTGAACAATAAAAAGAAACAATATCCTGATTATTGTTTTATAATAAATTTACATTAATTTTATAGATTTGGATAATAAGTTTCCATGGTTTCTTATCTCGAATGGGATGAATTCCTAACCCAGCTATCTGCCACTCCAGATAATAAGTTAGATTTCCTTCTCCTGATAAGTGCAGCAATTCCTGAAAATTATAAACATACAGAGAGAAAATGGCTTGACGAGATAATACGGGCTCTTCGTCCAGGGGGTTTGCTTTTTATACAAGGAAAACCAGAAGAATTACCAAGCATAGGAATCTATCTGGATGAATGGCTTACGTTTAAGTATTGGATAGCAATCGAGTCAATACCCCGGCAATTGAGAAGTGGATTGCCTTCAACGCATGCAGCCTTGTTACTATTTACAAAAGGGAAAAAATTCAACATACAAAAAGTCCGTTTTCCTCATAAAACATGTCAAGCATGTGGGAAACCTTTACGAGATTGGGGTGGCAAAACGCATTTAATGCATCCGGATGGATTTGTAATTTCCGACGTTTGGAAAGATCTCCCCATACAGGATAACTACAATGCTCTTTCTCGTCCTGTTTTAGACGTTATATTAAAAATGGTGGACAATGCTGAATATCAAAATGGGATCATTGCACCCAAAAATGGACTTGTGCCGGAATTAATCCTCGCACCAATACAAAAAATGTCTGTGTTTGAATCAAATATGGATTACATCAGCCGACCAAAACAATTTCCTTTGCCTGGTTTACTCCCATCAAGACAATTTGAAACAGATCAAGATGGCTTATGGAATAAGATCATTAGAGGGGATGTTCTAGAAATATTAAAGCAATATCCGGACGAATCGGTGGATCTAGTTTTTGCTGATCCACCGTATAATTTAGATAAAAGTTATCATACATACGAGGATGAAAAAGACCGAGATGCTTACCTTGATTGGTGTAATGAATGGCTAGATGAGTATATTCGAATATTAAAACCCACTGGATCTCTTTATTTGCTTAATTTGCCTCATTGGGCAATGTATCACGCTCAATATCTTAATCAGCGTCTTTTTTTCCAAAATTGGATTGTATGGGATGCGCTTTCAGAACCGCGTGGCAAAATAATGCCAGCCCATTATGCATTGCTATTTTACACTCGTGACGAATCTTCTTTCACTTTTAATTATGAAGAGGTAGCCTATTTGGATTCTCGTAATTATTGTTTACGTCCCGCCTGTATTCGGCAGCGAAAAATAGCAGGGGAAGATAAAAAGGAAATGTTAACGGACATCTGGTGGGACATTCATAGGTTAAAACACAGGCGGGATCGAGATTATCATCCGTGTCAATTACCCGAGGCTTTGATGGAACGAATTATTCGTTTATCCACGAATCCCGGTGATGTGGTATTAGATGGACTTGCAGGGACAGGAACAACCGCGGTAGTTGCTGCCAAATTAGGCAGACGCTATGTAGCGATTGATTTGGATGAAGAATATATTGAAATCACTCGCCAAAAAATTTATCAAATATCAACAATGGGAAATATATATCGTTCTAGTATCAAAAAGCCGCGCAAACCTTATTCCAAGAAAGCATTGCAGCTAGAATTACAAAAGCTTGCGCAGCAGTTAGGCAGATTGCCAACACCAACTGATGTACAGAATTTGAGTCAATACGGGCTTGATGCTTTTCTAACTACTTTCCCGACATGGGGAAAAGCACTAAAAGCTGCGAAACTCGAGGTAACCAATGACCATTCCCATCCATAAATTATCCTTTCAAGAAGCGTGGGATACGTTAACTGTTTTCTTTGTGGATGAAAGCCTGGAAGAAGAAATAGACCAAAAAGTAAATTCATTAATGAAAATAGCCGACCATTATGAACTATATACGAATAAAACGACTTACTCCAATCAATTAATGTCTTTCCTAATGGAAGAACCAAATGGTTTAGAATTTATTCTTTATGAAACTGGTTTATCTGAAGAAAAATTTTTAAGAATTGTCTCATTGCTTCGTCGTATCGGACGCATACCCATTGCTTTTGATAGAGAATGGTCAATTACGACAATTAAACGTAAATTAAATTCCGATGAAAATTTCGCAAAAATCATCACGGATTTACTGCTTGATGGTATCAGGGATCAGGAATTAAAAAAATATATACCAAGATATTATCTTGAAACACTAAATTTTAACCAAATAAAAAACGATTCTCGAGAAGCACGTCGAATTCGATATAAGCGTATGTTAATAGGTTCTTATAGTGGAAGGAAGGGCTATCGAGTAGAGAGTTTGATTGAACAAAAACTGCTTGACTATAAGGAAAAATATGGGATTGGATTTGAAAAAGGACGTTCTCGATTTATTGATACCGATATTGATTTTGCACTTCCCACATTGGAATCTCCTATTATTATTTTGATGAGCTCGTTTCAAGAAACCACAAGCAGTGGGCAAAGCACAAAGACGCGCGATATGCTTAGCGCTTATGAGCGCCTCCAGCGGTCAAATATCCGTTATGGTGAAAAACGCATTTTTATTAATTTTATTGACGGTGGAGGTTGGTTAGCGCGTAAACGAGATTTTGAACGTTTGGTAGAATACTGCCATTATTTCCTGAATTTGCATTATTTAGATATGTTAGAGAGTATTTTGCTTGATAATCTGACAAATTTCAAAAAGGGTATCTCTTAGAAAAATGGCAGCACCACTCGTTGGGTTACCAACAAGATAAAACTGCTGATCATACAAGTAACCATGAACAGGAGCATGGCGATCACAAAGCGTTGAAAGGCAGTTAAACCTAAAAAACGTCGTTCGTGATAAATTTCCGTCTGTGCAACTTCGGGCGCTTCTTCTAAGAATTCTGTTGAGCTCGCTTGCTCCCTTAATTCTTCTAAAGACATCAAAGCCTCCTTTTGCTTCTTTATTTTACTCTCAGGGTCATTTCACCGCTATAGATATCTTGTAATTCGTTCTGGTCGTTCCGGATCTGTAAACTCCCATCTTCATTGATGCCCAAAAGGATACCCTCAAACAACGGGTTTGGTTGGGATGAATCTCCTAGGTCCTGAAAAATCTGTATCCTCTGTTTTACATACGCCAGCCGTGCCTCCCAGTTTTGCTTAAAAAGCGGAGTGTGAATCTGAGTGCGCCAGAAAAGAAAACGTTCCAAAATCCATGCCAATAATTGATAGCGGTCGATAGGTTGTTGTGATCGTCGTTTCGATGATGGCAGGCATTCCTCCACACAGGTTGCTGGGAAGAGCACGGCTGATATAGGAGGTACAGAGGAGGGTGCAATATTAATGCCAACCCCTATGATAACCCCAATCAAATTATCGCCTTGCCAATGTGCTTCGATGAGGATACCGCCTGTTTTTTTCTCGTTTAACAGAATGTCGTTTGGCCATTTGATTTGAGGTTTCAAATCAAAATGTTGTTCCAATGCTTCACAAACGCTCACCGCTGCTAATCCCGAATAAAGCATCCAAGGGGAGATTAGCCCGCCAGATTGAGGGCGGAGGATCAGGCTAAATGCGAGTGCAGAATTAGGCGGGGTAAACCATTTTCTGCCCAGTCGTCCTCTACCTTGCGTTTGCTCATTGGCAAAGACTAAAGCAAGATCAGGAGCGTCGTTCTGCAGCCAGGCAGCGGCTTCGTCCATGGTTGAACCAATCCGTTCGAATGTCCGTATTCCTCCAAGGGGCAAATGACCAAGGTACGCCGATAAATTATCCATCCGTATCATTTAATCTGAACAAGAACTTCCTAATTCAATTTATCATGGGCGGCAGAATTATCCCCTTTGTACTTTTGCCCCGCATTCTGGACAAAACTTTGCACCGGGCAGCAATTTTGCCCCACACTCGGTGCAATGCAATTCGGGTGAGATTTTTGCTCCGCATTCGGGACAGAACTTTACATTCGCAGGCAACGGTGCGTTGCAGTTTGGACAAGTTGCGCGCACCCCTGCTCGCCAGCTTTTTTCTTTGAGCATGGAGCGGTCCTCTTCTGCCATTTGGGAATGAGCCCAAATTTCCTCGACAGTGCGGCTTGCTTGTGCAGCTGCCATCTCCACCCCTAAATCAGGGGCGCAATTCTTGCATAATCCCTTTTTATCATTCCAACAGCTCTTTCGACACACCCATGAACTGCAACGCGGACATTGGATAAAGTCTGGTTTCAGTTCTTCGACAGCTTTGATGAAAGCGTCATCATGGGCTTTTTGCCAGGTTGCGGAGCGAGCGCGCTCTCCGAGGTCGGCGGCTCTTCCTAGAAATCCCCCAAAAAGACCACTAGCAGCATCTAGCGCACTCGAAACGGTGCCAAGGGCATTGGCTTGAAAACGGGTTCGATATCCCGACCCACACCGGTCGCAGTAAAATTCAAATTGAAACCCTTGATCGGTACTTAAGTCAGAATAATTACGAGTGAATTCAAATTTTTGTGTCATGTTCTCTCTCCTTTTTAAAGCGAGTGTGGGGCTATGGTGGATCAATGGTTTAAATTAATGATAACATAATTTTAGGAAAGTCCTGTTGAGCAAGGACAATGTACTTTTAATACTGTAACTTTTAGCGAAAGCACTGGATAATCGAGAAAGGTTGTGATATACTCAAGCTCGCTTCCGCAAAAGCGGCAGTAATTTAATCACTCACGTTTTCTGACCTGCTCGTGCGTGCCGTATGTGGGGTTTCTCCCGCAACGGGATACTACGGTGGCGAACAGGGTTGACGAAGACGGAGGAATAACGCAAAAAGGAGTTAAATTATGTCTGTTATTTCCATGAAAGCCTTGCTGGAAAGTGGTGTCCATTTTGGGCATCGCACCCAGAAATGGCATCCGGCTATGAAGCCCTATATCTTTACAGAGCGGAATGGCATCCATATTATTGATCTGCAAAAGACTTCCAAAGCAGTGCAACAATCCTATAATTTAATTCGGGATATTGTGGCAAATGGCGGAACGGTATTATTTGTCGGCACGAAACGCCAGGCTCAAGAGACCGTCCAGGCAGAGGCAATCCGCTGTGGCATGCCGTACGTGACCGTGCGCTGGTTGGGTGGAATGCTCACGAACTGGCGTACTATTCGCCAGCGTATCAACGAACTGGAGAAATTAGAGCGGATGCGCGATAAAGGGGAATTTGATCGTCTGACCAAGAAAGAGGCGATGATCCTCACCCGTGAGATTGAAAAGCTGGAAATTTTACTGGGTGGTGTACGCCAGATGGTTCGTCTGCCCGAAGCGCTGTTTGTGGTTGATGTAAACCGTGAAGCAACCGCGATCCATGAAGCCAACTTGCTAAACATCCCTGTGGTCGCCCTGGTAGACACCAATTGTGATCCTACTCATGTTGATTATGTCATCCCATCTAATGATGATGCAATTCGAGCGATAAAGTTGTTGGTGTCAAAAATTGCTGATGCGGTCCTTGAAGGAAAGGCGCTCCGCAAAGAAATCCCCGAAGAACAGCTAGCCCGAGAAGAGGTCACGGAAGAAGAGGTTGAACTCTCTGATGAAGACCTGTTAGGTGAATCGACATTGGCGAAATTAGGCGGAAAAGCCAAACTGTTAGTAGATGAAGAAGCATTTGGCTTAGATGACGAAGAGGTTTTTGATATCGACTGGGGCGAAGAGGAAGAAGATATTCCAGCCAAGAAAGCTGCGCTGGATGATGAGGAAATTGAAGAAGAGGATGAAAATTAACTATGGCTATTACGACAGAACAAATAAAAGAGTTACGGGAAGCAACCGGAGTTGGAATCTTGGAATGCCGCAAGGCACTCGAACAAGCGGATGGTGATTTTAAAAAAGCGGTCGATTTATTGCGCGAAAAAGGTTTGGCTACCGCAGCGAAACGCGCCGATCGACAAGCATCCGAGGGTGTTTTAGAACTTTATACGCATGGTGATGGACGAATTGGTGTGATGGTGGAAGTCAATTGTGAAACAGACTTTGTCGCCCGTTCGGAAAAATTCCGTGCCTTTGCTCATGAAGTGGCGCTTCAGATTGCTGCAGCGGCACCACGCTATATTCGCGAAAGCGATATCCCAGAAAGCGAATTAGAACACGAGCGAAACATTGCTCGTACGCGCGCGCTAGAAGAGGGAAAACCCGAAGCAGTGGTGGATAAAATTGTCGAGGGACGTATCGAAAAATTTAAAGACGAAGTGGTTTTGCTGCGCCAACCGTACATCCGCGATGAGAATCTCACGATTGAGCAGCTGCTGTTACAAAACATTGCCTCAACGGGTGAAAATATCGTCATCCGTCGCTTTGTGCGCTGGGAACGGGGCGAAAGTACATCGGATTAATGGTTTTGAGCCAACCTTTCGGTTGGCTCTTTTTTTAGGATGATGGTTGTAATGGTTCTCACTTTTAGAAATCTTTGAGTTTTGAAAATATGCGGCACTATCTGACAGAAGCAATGGTTAAGAAATGATGGAGGATTAAAAAATGTCTACCGAAATTATCTATCGTCGAATATTGTTAAAATTAAGTGGTGAAGCTTTAGCGGGTGAACAAGGTTTTGGAATTGACCCAGCCCGGGCAGAAGAAATCGCCGACCGGGTTCAAGAAGTGCGCGAAGAGGGGGTAAGTGTCGCTATTGTAATCGGCGCTGGAAATCTATGGCGGGGGAGGATTGGGCTCGACCGCGGGATGGACCGCGCAACTGCGGATTATATGGGGATGCTAGCGACAGTGATGAATGCCTTAGCGCTCATGGACGCGATGGAGCGACGTGGGATGGTTACACGCGTTCAATCCGCAGTAGAGATGCACGCGGTTGCGGAGCCATATATTCGGCGGAGGGCAATCCGTCACTTGGAAAAAGGGAGGGTGGTTATCCTGGGTGGCGGAACAGGCAACCCATATTTTTCTACTGACACAGCTGCTGCCTTACGAGCGATGGAAATTGGTGCGGATGTCCTCATTAAGGCGACAAAAGTGGATGGCGTTTATGATTCAGACCCCATAAAAAACCCCAAGGCAGTACGTTTTGAGCATTTGACTTATATGGAAACCATCAACCGCCGCTTAGAGGTCATGGATAGCACAGCCATTTCTCTTTGTATGGATAATCATTTACCAATTCTGGTGCTGAACCTGTGGCAAGAAGATGTGTTACGCAAAGCCATTCATGGGGAGGCAGTAGGTACATTGGTGACGGATTAATTAGCTTTACTAAAAAGTAATTTATGTATTATTATTTCAACCATACACATCCCTTGATTTGCATTTGAATAAATCAGGGATTTTGAAGCTATTCAAGGATAAAAATGCCAACTAATCATAAATTAATTATCGGAAATTGTGAGAACATGGGAGAGTTACCCAATGAAAGTATCCAATTAATGGTTACATCACCTCCTTATTTTAATGCTCCTTTTGATTATAAACATCTTTATCAAAGTTATGATCATTATCTAAAAATGTTAGACCGGGTAGCGCATGAAATCTTTCGAGTGCTTCAAAAAGGGAGAATTGCTGTATTAAATATTGATGATATGCTGGTAGATGGTGAGAAGTTTCCAATTGTAGCTGATGCAACGAAAATATTTATGGATGCAGGATTTCGTTATCGGGATCGGATTATTTGGAAAAAACCAGACGGATACTTAAGAATTAGCAGGAGAAGTGGTGTCTTATTACAAAACCCTTACCCAATGTATTTCTATCCCGATAATTTGTTAGAAAGTATATTAATTTTCCAAAAAGGGAAATTTGATTACCAATCTATTTCCAAAGAAATTCGGGAAAAGTCGAAAGTAGATATCAAAGAATTTTCGGATAATAAGTGGTATATGACGTTATGGGAAATGGTTAATGTGTTACCAGGTTCGGAACTTGAAAAAGATATTGCTGCATTTCCTGAAGAATTGCCATATAGGATTATAAAATTATTTTCATATATAGGAGAAACAATTCTAGATCCATTTGTAGGTAGTGGAACAACAATGAAAGTTGCTCGCTATTTAGGTAGAAATAGTGTTGGATTTGAAATAAAAAAGACTCTAATTCCGATAATAAAGAAAAAAGTAGGTTTTGATGGGCAACTAACCTTGAATAATCAAGACGATACGTTTGAAACCATCGTTAGAGAAGGGGATTAAGTTGGAGCTATTTGCAGATATCAAGGGAATAAAATATACCCCAACATTGTGTCGTACCCTCAAAAAATTCCCTATCGAATTATTTGAAGATGCAATCCGACAACAAGGTTCTTTTATCTTGCAATTTTTTCCAAATATTCAATTCGCGATAAGCCGTTGGGTATCGCCAAAAAGAACACGTTCTTATCCATATGCACGGGTTTATGATACTTTAAGTTTTCCGGGTAAGAAAATAACTATCATTCCTTTCCTCAAGGATGAAGGGAAAAATGGGGATAGAGACTTTCTACAATGGGATACTATTTCTCTCATGAGCTTATTAGGGGTTTTCACTATTATTACTTATTATTCTGATGCAAGTAAACACCCAAAATCCCCAAATAAAATTACCTCACAACGATATGATGTAAAACATATTCTTCCGCAAATAGAAAATTTAATTTCTTATCAGTCAGACGCATTGCATTGGAACCTTGAACAAATTGATCGAATCGAGGGAGTTGCCGAAAAAGCGCTAGAATCTTATGATAAGATAAGTCAAAAGCTTAATATTGAACTGCATTCAAAAGAAGAAATCAATTATAGGATTAGTGAACTGATAAGAGGAAAAGAGCATTTTATGGATTTATCTCGTAAATTAGCTCAACAAGCTCAAAAACGTGAAAGTCTAACGATGCAACCGAAAGAAAAGATTGCCGATAGAAAAGTAAAGATAACCATAAGAAATTATCTGGGAGGATTTTATTTTTTTACTTGTGATGAGTTTTATACACAAGATGATAAAGCTTACTTAATAGAATCAAAACATAGCCATATGAAATCTTTGCCTTCAATCAATGATATCAAGGATGGTTTATTAAAAATGATTTTATGGACGAACATAAAAGAATTATGGGTAGGGGGGCATAGCTATGTGCCTTTTCCCATATTGAGATTAACAAGTGATATAGAATTTTCTCCTAAGTTACTTTCCCCAGCAAAAAAAGACTTTTTAAAGAAACTTAATAACGAGGCGGAAAATAACAATTTTTATGTGATAATAAATAACATAAATTTAAACCGGTTAGTATTTTGATTAAATGATACCTATTACCAACCGGAGGAAAATAATATGTTAAACGATGTCTATAAAGAAGCAGAATCACGCATGAAAGGTGCAGTCCAATCCCTGGAAGAAGACCTGGCCGGAATCCGTACGGGTAGGGCAAGCCCGGCGCTCATTGAGCGCTTACAGGTCGAATATTACGGAACTAATACTCCGCTTGTCCAATTGGCTACAATCAGTGTGCCCGAACCGCGCACGTTACTGATTCGGCCGTTTGATAGCTCTTCTATGAAAGCCATCGAACGAGCTATCTTAGCCTCCGACCTGGGTTTAACTCCGAATAATGATGGTAAGTCCATTCGCCTTAACCTTCCCCCACTGACCGAAGAAAGACGCCGCGAATTGGTTAAGGTAGTTCATAATCGGCTGGAAGAAGCACGGGTTGCGATTCGCAATGTGCGCCGCGATAGCATCCGCGACTTACGTGATTTTCTGCAGGAAAAATTGATCTCTGAGGATGAACAAGAAAAAGGGGAAGCAGAACTTCAAAAACTGACCGACCGTTATATCGAAGAAATCAATAAAATTGGTGAGAAAAAGGAAAAAGAAATCCTGGAAGTATAACCAGGAACGAAAATAACATGGACCAAACTGACCCTGCAACTTTACCCGAAAGGATTCCCGTCCATGTTGCTATCATCATGGATGGCAACGGACGATGGGCTTTGGCGCGTGGTTTACCCCGCATGGCTGGCCACCGCGCTGGAACGGAAAATTTACGACGTATCATAGAAGCTTGCATCGAATTTGGGATTCAATATCTCACCCTGTATGCCTTTTCCACCGAAAATTGGGGTCGCCCAGTGGAAGAAGTACAGGGTTTGATGGGTATCCTTGAAAATGTGATTGACCGCGAATTGCAGCAGTTGTATGATCAAGGAGTTCAATTACGCCATATTGGCCGTCTTGACCGTTTAAAACCGGCTCTGCGCAAAAAAGTTCTCTCCGCAGTGGAATATACCCGCAACAACAACCGCTTGATTTTAAATGTCGCTTTTAATTATGGCGGGCGGGATGAAATTGTGTGTGCAGTTCAGCGGATGATCCAAGACGGAGTAAAGCCAGAAGAAGTGACTGACCAATTAATCAGCCAATACCTTTTTACTGCTGGTGTCCCGGATCCAGATTTAATTATCCGCACCTCCGGTGAGCTGCGCGGAAGTAATTTTTTAATTTGGCAGGGGGCTTATTCCGAGTGGTATTTCACACCCACCTACTGGCCAGATTTTGATAAAGAAGAGTTAAGGAAAGCTTTGTTTGAATATAGCCGTAGGGAACGACGCTTTGGGGGTGTAACTCCAAAAGACAAAGGAACTCCTTCCCATGCTGGCTAGCCGCATACTGGTGGTCATTGTCCTGTTACCTATTGGTATGTGGGTTATCCATCAAGGGGGCTGGGCGTTTGCGATTACTGTGGCTCTTTTGGCGGGTGTGGCTGCCTGGGAAGTGGGAAGCATGTTTAACCGCAATGGCTGGCAGCCCTCTGTTTGGGGGATGCCAATCGGCGCGGCTTTGATTGTGCTAACACGTTACGCTGGCGGGATGGATGCTTCGGCTTGGGCGGTCAGTCTGGTCATCTTAGCCAGCATGACCTATCATTTGATTGATTATGAGCGCGGACGCGATCTGGCTGCCAGCGATTTCGCGATTTCTATAATGGGGATGATTTATTGTGGTTGGATTGGAGGATATCTTGTATCATTGCGGCAGCTGCCAGAAGGGATGTGGTGGATATTGCTGGCGTTACCAATTGTCTGGCTTGCCGATAGCGGAGCTTTTGCGGTGGGGAGTCGCTTTGGAAAACACCACCTAAGCCCACGCTTAAGCCCGAAGAAGACTTGGGAAGGATATTGGGGGGGCGTTATAACCGGAGTTTTGGCAGGTTGGGCGCTTGCAGTTTTATGGATGGTGGGGGCTGGTCCTTATACGTTAATCGCCCCTTGGAAAGGAGCAGTCTTAGGCTTTATCCTTTCTGCTCTTACACCTTTGGGAGACCTCGGGGAGAGCATGATTAAACGCCAGGTAGGGGTTAAAGATTCTTCGAATATTTTACCAGGCCATGGTGGGGTGTTTGATCGCATCGATTCCTGGTTGTGGGCGGGAGTGTTGGGATATTATTTGGTAATCTGGTGGCTAGGACGCGTCTAACTCAGCAAAGCCTGGATTGATTGTACGGCAGAATATTCCCTCATATAAATATGTGAAAGATGTTTTGAGATGGATAAATCCCGTTTACAGGCTCGTTACCGACGAATCATGGCGTTCTTTTCACGCCAATTGGTTTTATTTGTCTTTTGGGAATGGTTATTACCGCACCTGGGATTGCGTTGGTTAAGCCGCCGCAATCGTGCTCGACGTTTGCAAAATGCTGCTGCAGAATTCCGACTCCTGGCGGTACAACTTGGTGGCGTGATGATAAAAGTGGGACAATTTCTATCCTCCCGTTTGGATGTTTTACCCCCTGAAATCACGGATGAGCTTGCCGGCTTACAAGATGAGGTTCCGGCGGAAGATTTTGCAGCGATCAAGCAGCTCGCAGAAATGGAATTGGGGGCATCGTTAGAGGAAAAATTTGCTCAATTTGATCCAGTTCCGATGGCAGCTGCATCTCTCGGCCAGGTTCATCGTGCTTGTTTACATAATGAAGTGGGTGAAAACGAACCGTTCCGCCGTGTCGTGGTGAAAATTCAGCGACCATACATTGAACAATTGATTGAAGTTGACCTAACTGCATTGCGGCGCGTTGGTGGTTGGCTGCAACGCTATGAGCCAATCCGCAAGCGAGTCAATATTCCGGCTCTAATCGAAGAATTTTCCGAAACGATCAGGCAGGAAATTGATTATATTTCTGAGGGGCAAAATGCCGAAAAATTTGGGCAAAATTTTCTGGAAAACCCACGCGTCCATGTGCCGCGTGTGGTATGGGAATTGACGAAAAAACGTGTCTTAACCTTGGAAGATGTCTTTGCTATCAAAATCACGGACTATGATGCAATCAGTGCGGCCGGAATAGAGCGGTCAGAAGTGGCGCAGGAATTGCTCGCCACTTATCTCAAGCAAATTTTCGAGGATGGGTTTTTTCACGCTGACCCGCATCCAGGCAACTTATTCGTCACGCCATTGACGAATGAAACAGACCTTCGCTGGCAGCTGACTTTTGTGGATTTTGGAATGGTTGGGACAGTCCCAGGTAATTTACGAAATGGTTTGCGCGAATTACTGATTGCGGTTGGGACGCGGGATGCGAAACGAACGGTAAAAGCGTTTCAGATGATGGGGGTGCTTCTGCCCGGGGCGGATTTAAAATTGATCGAAGAGGCGGAAACCCAGCTCTTTGACCGTTTTTGGGGCATGTCTATGGGTGAATTAAGCAAGATCAGCCATACGGAGATGCATCAGTTTGCCCGCCAATTTCGGGAACTCATGTATGAAATGCCATTTCAATTGCCCCATAACTTGCTTTTATTAGGACGGACGGTGGCTATCTTATCGGGTATGTGCACGGGATTAGACCCCAATTTTAATGTTTGGGAGCAATTACAACCTTATGCACAAAAATTGATTACAACCGAAGCTGCGAGTAATTGGCGAGTATGGTTGGATGAGTTAGGTAATCTGGCGCGGGTGATGGTTGCATTACCGGGTCAGGTGAACCGTGTTTTTGATTTATTGGAGCGTGGCGAGATTAATATCCAGACATCTCAATCTGAGGAGCAAATGAGGCGATTGGAAGGCGCGATTCGTCGCTTGTATCGAGTAGTGATCTTTGCCACTCTATTACTAGGCGGGGTGCTCTTATTAAGTAATGGTTGGGTGATTTGGGGATGGATATTTGTGGGAGGAGGGTTGTTTGCCCTCCTCTGGTCACTGATAACCTAATTAATGATCAGCATTTTCCATTCGTTGAATGGCGTGATCAATCATACTCCGCCAGGCGAGTAAGACTTCTTTGCGAGCCTTACGACGGTGCTCAATAAATTCCGGCGGGAAGAGTGCTTCGAACCCCTGGCGAACTTCTTTACGGGCTGCGCGTAAATGTTCACGCGCTTCGGGGGGAATGCATTTTTCAAAGGGCATTTCATGGGATGTGTTTTTCTCGGTCATAAACACCTCACTTTCACTAGGACTTATATTATATCGCAAAAGTGAGCGAAAGCCCATAGGCGGGGCATGCTCGAAAATGAGCTCAAATACCACACCGCCAAAATTTATTATGGAAATGTTTTCGTATTCCCCGTCAAGCCACTTTAGCTTCCTCAATGATCTGGTTCAGTTCCTTGACCACGTCCTCAGGCAATGGTTCGGGTTTATGATTTTCTAAAATATCCAAAGCTTTGTCACGGGCGCGCTGGCGCAGCGTTTTTGCCCCTGCTTTTTCCCATGCTTCATAATTGTGGCGATCGAATAGGGCGGGGTACCAATCCTCTTTGTAATGTTTTCGAGTATGTCCTGAACCAAGGAAATCTCCATCCGGCCCAATCTGGTCGATTAAATCCAGCGCTAAAGTTTCCGAATTAATTTCCAAACCCTTCATAAAATGTTTGGTGTAAGCAATTAATTCATCACAGATGACCACCTGTTCGATGGAATTGGTCATCCCACTATCGAGATAGCCAACATCATGTGCCAACTGTGCCCCTGCTAAGGTTTCTAACAAAATGGAAAAAGCGGCTTCGGCAGCAGCTTGTTCATCAGGCTGTTTTGAATCACTACAGCCGGTTAAGCCAAATATCGGTAGGCCGTAACGATGAGCAAGTTCGACCAGCATCACCCGATTCGTTGGATCGCCATAACTATCGATCGTTGAACGCATATCCAGCATATCATTGACTCCGCCGGTGAGAATAATTGGGGCGCCTTCATGCTGGATTTGGGCAATGACCAGTCCAGCCAATTCACCAGCGTTTGCTAGGGCAATAGCTCCAGCAGCAGTCACCGGACCAGAGGCGCCGCGCAACACCACCGGCGTATAGGTGGTGGGCAACCCCTTTTCGGCGCTGTAAAGCAGTTTTTGTAAGGCTTCTTGATTATGGCGCAGGGGACTGCTGACATTAATATAACCGGCGCAAATAGGACGGCGTTTGAGCTCCTCTGTGCCACCCACCACGGCTTCTGCCATTTTAATCGCGTCAATCCAACCGGAAAGCTCTAGTGTGACGAACAGGATCGGCTTTGTGCTGTTTTCCAACATGGCTTTCATCTGATAACGGTCATAGATTTCCGGCGGCAAATCATGGGCAATGCAAAAAGACATCAAGAAATCGATATTTGGTAAGGCATCACAAACGGTGATTGCTTCCACAATATCTTGCAAAGTCCCAGGACGGCGTACTCCTGTGCGTATATCGATGACATTTGGGCAATCCGAGCCGATGCCGAAAAAGGTGTTATACCGTTCGAGTGGCATCACCCGTTTGCCATGGCGATCATACAATGTGGTGCGCTTGGGAGCGACTGATAAAGCCCATTCAACCAGCCCTGGCGGGATGCGCACGCGGTTGCCTTCTTCAACCGATAATCCTTTTTTCTTCAGTAACTCAATTGCTCTCGGTTCGAATAAACGCACACCGGTGCGCTCCAAAATCTCTAAACTGGCATGGTGAAGTTGTTCCACCTGATCATCAGATAATTTACGAAAAAGCGGGGCGCCAATTTGGGTGTAATTGCTTTGTAGGGTCATGCAGGATCTCCTTTCGGTTAATTATTAATGTAACTCGTTTGGTGGGCTCTTTCCCACGCTGTTTGCAATGCCCGTCTCACCAAAACGGGAATCACCGATTTACGGTATTGCGCAGAAGCACGCAAGATATTACTGCGCGGATGCGATTCTGCTTGGGCGAGAAGCGCAGCTTGTTGCACAATCTGTTCATCGAAGGTTTTACCAATGAGATAATGCTCCGCCGAGCGGGCGCGCGTCGGGATGGGGGCGACTGGTCCAAGTGCAATTACCGCATGCGAGATGATCTCACTTTCTATCTCTAGCTTAACTGCACAGTTTAGGATGGGTAATGTCAAAGCACTTCTCCGTCCCAAGCGTTGCCAGGCACCTCCCCAACTGGTTTGGGGAAGGGAAAAGCGCACACAACTAATAAATTGTTGGCTTGGATCGATGGCAGATACCCCAGCAGATTGGAAGAGTGTCTCTACTTTGCGCCATTCTGTTCCATTAGCGCTGTGAATCTGCACTTCTGCTTCTAAGGCCAGGGCTGCAATGGCGCCATCCGCGGCTGGCATTGCTTGTACCAAGTTTCCTACCCAGGTAGCGCTGTTTTGCAGCGGTAAAGCTCCAACGGACAAGGCAGCTTCTGCTAACATGGTTACCCGTTCTTGAATTAACGGATGTTGGTGGATTTCAGCAAAGGTGACCGCAGCGCCAATGATAACTTGATCTTCCTCCACTTGGATTTGGTGGAGTTCGGGTATGCGGTTGATATCAATCAGGAAGTGCGTTTCTTTTTTCCTTTTTCGTAAGTCGGGTAATAAATCTGTGCCCCCGGCCAGGAAAAGACACAAGCCCGGATGACTTTTCAGTATTTGGATGACCTCGGAAACAGATTGGGGATGAAAAATTGTAATGGCTTGCATGAGCTTATCTCTGCTGGATGGCATTTAACACTTTTTCTGGGGTGGCTGGAATGGAATAAATTCTTTGACCAATTGCGCGGCTTATGCCATTGATAATCGCTGGGGTGGATGGCAACATCGCCGCTTCTCCTAAGCCTTTGACGCCAAATGGTCCATAACGGCTCGGGACTTCCACTAAGATCACTTTAATGTCAGGAATAGCGCCAAAGGTTGGAATTTGATAACTGCTGAAACCGGTGGTTACCCCGGGAATAAATTCTTCCATCAAAGCTGCCCCTAACCCCATTACAATCGCGCCTTCGATTTGACCGATTGCATCGGTCGGGTTGGCTGCCCGGCCGACATCATGGACTGCAACCACGCGGAACACCTGCACCAAACCGGTTTCTAAATCGACCTGCACATCCGCCAGGTGTGCCCCAGTGACAAAGAATGGCGCATATTCAATTTGTTGATTAAGGAGAACGCGATCGGATAAATCAAACCATTCTGCCACACGCCTGGATTTTCCGATTCGATCAAACTCCTTTGCCACAATGGCTAAACTGATCCGTCTCGATGGTTGTTCATCTGTGCAAACTTCTGCGTCATCCAATGTTAAATGCTCAACCGGCGTGTCCAAGAGTTCTGCAGCGATGCCAAGGATGGCGTTTTTTAGAGTTGTGACAGCTTTTTGAACCGCCCCGCCGACAAAATAAAGTGCTCGGGATGCGCCCTGGATGTCGCTGTTCGGAACTTTTGCAGTATCGGCATTGATAAATTCCACCAGTGCTCGATCGACTCCCAACGATTCTGCCGCGATTTGGCTGATGGCAGTTTGGGTGCCCTGCCCATAATCCGGAGCAGAGGCGTAGACCACGAAATGTCCATCGCAAGCTAATTCTGCATGGGCTTCAATTTTGAGCGAACCGGCTTTCCCAAAACGATACCACATACCGGCTAAGCCGACTCCCCGTCGAAATGGTGTGGCAGAGTTGTTCTGGTTGAATTCCTCTGCTTCTGTAATAAATTTCAGATAATGCGGCCGCATTTCTTCGAGCACTCTTTGGTAACCTATTGTCTCTGCGAGCGGGTAGCCGAGAAAAGAAGTCTGCCCATCCTGCAGACAGTTTTGCAGGCGAAAGTGAAGCGGGTCTATATTTAATTTTACGGTCAATTCATCTAAGGCGCATTCCAATGCAAAGGTTGATTGCGCTGTACCAAACCCACGAAACTGCCCTGCTTTTGGACCGTTGGTATAGATAGATTGTGCAAGCCCATCTACCGCTTGCCAACGATATGCACCACCGGCTGCTGTCAATGCATAATTAGGGATATAAAAGCCACCGCTATCATATCCACCGGTGTTGGAATGGATGCGCACCTTGATGCCCGTTAAATTGCCGTTCTTTGTGGCGCCTATTTGATAATGAACGGAATACGGATGCCGTTTGGGAGAAGCGTCGAAGGATTCCTGGCGCGTGAAAACAAGCCTGACCGGTCGACGGGTGTGATAGACAGCCAGCCCCACTGCAGTGAAGGGCCAAGGATCTTGTTTTCCACCAAAACTTCCCCCTGTGTACGGAGTGATCACGCGCACTTTTTCGATTGGCAGCCCCAGTGCATTGGCAATATAGCGTTGCTGATTGTGTGGTTGGTGATTACCCCCTACAACCGTAATGCGTCCTTCTTCGTCTATATATCCTACCAATGCCTCGCGTTCTAATGCTGCATGCTCCAGGAAAGCAGTTTCATGTCGGCTTTCTAAAACAAGATCAGATGCAGCAAAGGCTTGTTCCAGGTCGCCATATTTGATTTCAAACGATGACAATATATTGGAATCCCCAGCAATAATTGGGAAATTCGGGCTGAGAGCCTCATTTACATCCAAAGTGTGCGGTAAGGGTTGCAGCTCGCATTCTACTTGCTGGATTGCGGCTTGGGCAATTTCCTCGCTTTCCGCAATGACGAGATAAAGCGGTGCCCCCCGCATCCGCACCGTTTCTCCAATACGGGGCAGAATTGGTTCTGCCACACTATATAATTCGAATCCATTTTCGCCTGGAATATCCTCAGCAGTAATGATTTGGATGACGCCGGGCATTTTTTGGGCAGCTTCGGTTTGCAGATTCAACAAGCGGGCATGGAAATAGGGGCTGCGGCCAACTTTCATGTGCAACATATCCGGAATCCGATAATCTTCTGCATACTTGGCTTTGCCCGTTACCTTCTCGAATGAATCGAAGCGCATTCCGTTACCGCTCAATGGACGATAATCCCTAGCTGCTGAGGTAGAGTTAGATAAATGCTCCCCCCGGAGGACAGCAGCGGCTTGTTGCACTGCTTCGGTTATTTTCACGTAACCGGTGCAGCGGCATAAGTTGCCCTCGAGAGCGTGAATGATTTGCTGGGGGGTGGGGTTGGGGGTACGGTCTAAGAGCGCCTTGGCGGATAAAATCATACCGGGCGTACAAAATCCACATTGCACAGCACCCGTTTCGATGAAAGCCTCTTGTAAGGGGTGTAGCGTTTCTCCGATGCTTAATCCCTCGATTGTTATTACTTCCCTCCCTTCCACGCAGGCGATTGGCGTCAGGCAGGAACGGATTGCCTTGCCATCTAAAAGGACAGTGCAAGCACCACATTCTCCTTCATAATCACAACCCTGCTTGGTGCCCGTTAGATTCAACTCATTCCGCAAGACATCCAATAATGGGGTGAGAGGATGACTATTCACCGTGACGATATGGTGATTCAGGGTAAATTGAATCGGCACAACTTTCTCCAAAAAAGTTTGGTTCTACAACGATTCGGTTGAACACGAACGATTAGTCTTATTATAGTAATCTTATAAGTTGTTACAATAGCAAAATATAACTATATTTTTTTATCCATTGGTGCTGTAGCCATGGAATAGCTTGTCGATGGGGGTGTTTTCTATTAAGCAGATTCCTGATAATAATCACTTTGATACCGCGGTATATTGCTGGATTACCCATCCATGTCAGACGATGCCCCTTTCGGTATTATCCTCTGGAGTATAATCCAGCCGGGAGAATTTTCGTATGTATAAACTCGTCATATTGGTTGAAAGCTCTGTGACACCAGAGGTGATTGATGCAAACTGGGCGCAGTTTTTACACTCAGCCGAAGCAATGCCCAACTTGCGCCGTGAAGTTACCAGCCGCATTGATTCTCACCTGTTTGGTTCCACTTCTTATCAACTCATGCATGAATTGATATTTGACACCGCAGAAGATGCACATTCCGCAATGGCATCTGAGGCAGGCCGGAATGCAGGACGCTTACTGCAATCGATGAGCGGCGGGCGTTTGGTGTTGTTTTTAGCCGATCATAAAGAGGATGAGCTTGAAAATATCCGCAAGTATCGCCAGCCAAATAACCCTTCGCAAGCTCCTGCTAATGGTTGAGCATGAATCATCGTAAATCCATGTTGATTATCGCAGTCTTATTTCTGCTGCTGGTTTGCTTTTTGGGCGGATATGGGGTTTATCGTTGGCTGTCACCGAGCCTGCAGCGTTCACACAAGCTCTTATTATATCTACGGGATCCTCAAGCCTATGCGGACTGGCGTATTCCGGTTGGACAACGCTGTGGGACTGCCCCTTTTCTTTTTCCCACTTCTGGTTATATTGGCTATCTATGGGGGGATTCGTTTCGTCTAGGCCATCGCCATCAGGGAATCGATATTTTTGGCGGCGAAACGGCAGGGAAAGTTGAAGTGCGTGCAGCTTATGCTGGCTATTTAACCCGCTTGCCCGATTGGAAAAGCTCGCTGATCATCCGCGTTCCCCATGATCCGCTTCATCCAGACCGGCAAATCTGGACTTATTACACCCACATGGCTGACCCAGACGGAAATTCTTATATCGTCGCAGATTTCCCGCCAGGCACAAGTGAAGTCTATGTCGAAGCAGGAACCTTGTTGGGTTATCAAGGAAATTATTCTGGCGATGCGCGCCATCCTACCGGAGTACACCTTCATTTTTCGATTGTAAAGGATCATCAGGGTAAATTCCTCAATGAATTAGAAATTGGGAATACCCTGGATCCATCTCCATATTTTGGATTACCATTGAACGGGAGTTTTAACCGTGATGAAGTGCCCTTATGTCCTTCTAACTCATTCCCGGAATAAACGGAGGAAGACTTGAATGATTTCAAAGATCAAGTGGTATTAATCAGTGGCGCGGGGCGTGGCATTGGAAAAGCGATTGCCCAGGCGTTCATCGAGCAGGGAGCGATTGTCGCTGCCGATGACTTAACACCGGTGAACCTTGAACCAGCCATTCGTGAATGGGTGCAACAAGGCGGTCGTGCGAAAGGGTACCTCTATGATATTGCCAAGCGTCTGCCTGCCCAAGCGTTGGTTGATGAAGTGCTGACAGATTGGGGGAGAATCGATATTTTGATCAATAACGCTGGGGTGGAGCCGCATGTAGCTTTGCTGGACATGGATGAATGGGATTGGCAACGCACATTGGATGTCAACTTGAGCGGCGCTTTTTATTTGATCCAGGCGGCCGGCCGGCACATGCGCCAACAAGGCGGCGGTTGCATTGTCAATATCGCCTCCATTGCCGGGAGAGCATTTGGCTTAAAAGATCGGGCGGCTTATGTGGCGAGTAAAATGGGTTTAATCGGGCTGACTCGCGAAGCTGCTCGTGAACTGGCTGCCTATAACATCCGTGTCAACGCTGTTTGCCCTGGTGTCATTGAAACTGAAATGACAGCCCGCTTACGGCAAGACCCGCAAATGATGCAAAATTGGTTGGCAACCATTCCTCAAGGACGATTGGGGAGACCTCAAGATGTAGCTGGTTTGGTTTTATTTCTCTGCAGTCCTGCGGCTGCTTATATCACTGGTCAAGCGATCAATGTGGATGGCGGAAAAGTGATGTGTTAAGAGTTTAGATGAATAATCCTACCCATAACATTATATAGAAAAGAAGAACTGCATTGCGAATTCGAATCCATATCCCCCATTCACTCTATCATCGGCGCTTTTTGTATTTGTGGATCGCTTTGTTAATTTCCACTGCCGGTACACAAATGCAGCTTTGGACGCTGTTTTGGCATGTGCGCACCTTGACCGTTCATCCGATAGCGCTGGGCGGTATTGGGCTAGCACGAATTTTACCGGTCATTGTATTCTCCTTAGTCGGGGGTGTGGCGGCGGATATGTTCGACCGCCGCAAGATTTATTTTCTCTCGCAAGTGGTGTTGACTTTTGTGGCAACAATGCTGGCTTGGCTGACATTCAAGCACACCATATCCTTGTGGAATATTTATCTCTTAACTGCCTTGCAAGCAACCGCCTCGGCATTTGATGTGCCGGCTCGCCAATCGCTTGTCCCTAATTTAGTGCCGAAAGAGGATTTACCAAATGCGTTCAGCATGACCTCTATTGCCTTTCAGACTGGCGCAATCGTCGGTCCGGCATTAAGCGGTTGGGTAATTGCCTACCTTGGGTTAGCTTATCCCTATCTTTTCAACGCGATTTCTTATGTGGCTGTTTTGTTTGCTTTATTGTTGATCGGTCCAGTGCCTCAGCAAATGGTCAATAATCACGGCTCTATTTTTGATTGGGCTGCCATTCGCGAAGGGTTGCATTTTATTTTCAACCAGCCCCTTATCTTTGGTTCGATGTTATTAGACTTCTTTGCAACTTTCTTTTCTTCTGCCAATACCTTAATGCCGATCGTTGCTCGGGATGTCCTCCATGTCGGAGAAATTGAATACGGCTGGTTATCCTCTGGGCAGGCGATTGGAGCAGTGATTGCCGCCTTATTTGTTTCCCAGCGCAAAACGATCCGCCGTCAGGGGCCAGTTTTTCTCATCTCTGTGGTCATCTTTGGCTTAGCAACTATATTATTCGGGGCGTCACGTACTTTTTGGCTGGCGATGATCGCTTTGATTTTCGTTGGTGCAGCCGATTCTGTCAGCACGATTATTCGCAATACTATTCGACAGTTGCTCACCCCGGATTATTTACGGGGGCGGATGACCAGCGTTAATCAAATTTTCTTTTTAGGCGGACCGCAGTTGGGTGAAGTAGAAGCTGGTTTGGTGGCGCAATTATTCGGCGCACCATTTGCCATTATCAGCGGTGGCGTAGGCTGTATTATCGCGGTAGGTTGGATCGCCCGTCGTTTGCCACAACTATGGCATTATGATGGCGCACCGTAATATCAGGCTGGTTGTTCTTGATTGTGTAACTGTTCCCACTCGTTCAATAATTGTGCGACTTGCTCTTGCAGCCGCACATATTCTGTACCTAGCTTTTGTACTTGCACCGCATCTGCAGGTGGATTCTCAAGGCGGCGTTCTAAAATCGCAATTTGCTTTTCTAGGTCAGATATGGTGTTTTCTAGTTCTTCTAATCGGGCGCGCTTTCTTTTTTCGGCGCTGCTCGTATTTTTCTTGAGCGGTGGCGCAGGTTTTGGTGATGCCGGGCGAGTGGTAGAGAGCGCTGCCTCGGCTTCACGCTGCAAGCGGTAAGCAGTATAGCTGCCTTCAAAGACGCGCAGGCTTTTCTCATCCGGTTCTATTTCCCAAATTTGGCTTGCCAAAGCATCGATAAGATAGCGGTCATGAGACACCAATAAGATTGTCCCGCTATATTCATTCAAGACTTGCTGGAGTATTTCCTGTGAAGGAATATCCAAATGGTTGGTTGGTTCATCGAGTAGTAGTAAATTGGCATTGGTGAGCGATAATTTTGCTAAAGCCAGTCTGCCGCGTTCGCCTCCAGAGATCAGCGCAACTTTTTTGAACACATCATCACCACTGAACTGAAAGCGTGCCAGCAGGTCGCGGATTTCCGAAGGCAAAAGATGCGGGGCAACTCTTTCAATTTCCTGCATAAGGGTATTTTCCGGGATTAAATCTTCATGAGCCTGGGCGAAATAGGCTACATCCAAACTGGCTCCCAAAACAATTTCACCGCTCCAAGGCGGGAGAAAACCTAAAAGCGTCTTGAGAAAAGTGGTTTTACCGGCGCCATTTGGTCCGATCAATGCGGCGCATTCGCCTCGTTTCAGGATTAAATCAGGCACTTCAAAAAGCGGTTGCCCTTCATCAGAATAGCCTATTTTCAACTGATAGGTCCGTAATACCAAATCCCCTGAACGTGCTTTTGGTTTAAGGTTCAAACCAATCGTAGCGTAATGCTGTGCCGGAGAACGCAGTCCATGAACGCGGCGGGTTGCTTCTTCCAGGCTCATCATCTGGCTGGTTGCCCCAGTTTCCGCTGCAACTTCCGACCATTTCTTACCTAATACAGATTCCAATCCACCCTTTTCGAGCGCTTCTAAATAACGGCTCAAGCGGCGCAAACGCCCTTTTGCCTGCAGCGTGTTTTGGCCGGAGATATTGCGCCGAATGTAGTCCAACTCTTTCAACAGACGCTCTTTTTCCGCTTCGAAATGTTGCTGGCGCAACTGCCAGCGTTCCTGTCGTTGATGTAGATAAGCGCTGTAATTTCCGTGATAAACTTCTAATCCTTTTGATGACATCTCCCAAACCTGATTGACCACCCGATCCAAAAAATATCGGTCATGGGAGACGATCAACACAGCTCCTTGCCATTGACTCAAATAACCTTCCAGCCACTCTACTGCTTGGATATCGAGATGGTTGGTGGGCTCATCCAACACCAACAAATCGGGACGGGAAAGAAGGATGCGTGCCAGATAAGCCCGGGTTCGCTGTCCTCCCGATAATTGCTGGAGTGGTCGGTGAAAATCGGTTTCTTTAAAACCTAACCCGCTGAGCGTTTGGCGGATGGTGGTTTCATAAGCGTAGCCGCCCATTTTTTCATATTGTTCTTGCAACGCGCCGTACCGTTCGAGAATATCTGCTGGTGCTGCAGGGGAAGCCATTGCAGTCTCTAATTGATGAAGCTGTCCCTCGATGGCGCGAATATCAGCTAAAGCTGAGAGGCATTCTTCCCATAGCGTTTTGTTTTCTTCTAATACAGCTTCTTGGGGTAAATAACCAATCGTAATTTGACGGGCGCGTTGGATTTTGCCTTGGGAAGCCTCCTCTTCACCAATGAGGATGCGGAGGAGGGTGGTTTTCCCAACCCCATTTGCTCCGACGATGGCGATACGTGCTTGGGGCGGGATATCCAGGGAAAGATTGGTGAAAATATCTTCTGCCCCGTATGATTTCGACAGGGCTTGGGCGCTCAATAGACTCATAACGAGCTCATTATACCGTGATATAATCACCGCTTATAAAACTATGGACAATCGAACTGTTTCAAAAACAACCCAAAAGACGAATCCGGTGCTGTTGATTGCGCTGATTGGTGCGTTTGCTTTGGCAGCGTTATTGACGGCTTATTTCACTTTCATTGCGACGCGTGATTTTGTGACTACCTGGCAGATGACCGATATAGGCGGGGTGAATATCCCCCAGAATACTCCCCAAGTCAGTGCAGGAGGGGTTATCACGGACACCACTGCGCCGCTTCAATTGGTCGGTCCAACCCCCGAACCTTGGGATGGCGCTAGCCGAATTACGTTGCTCATCATGGGTTTGGACTATCGTGACTGGGCTGCCGGAGAAGGTCCACCACGCACTGACACAATGATTTTATTAACCATCGATCCGCTCTCGAAAACAGCCGGCATGGTAAATATCCCCCGCGACCTATGGGTTCCCATCCCCGGGTTCAATTACGGGAAGATCAACACCGCCTACCAGTTAGGCGAGGCATATAAATTGCCCGGCGGAGGTCCGGAGCTGGCGATGAAAACTGTGGAAAAATTGATGGGTGTTCCCATCAATTATTATGCCCAGATTGATTTCAACGCCTTTATCAAATTTATCGATGAAATCGGCGGCATTAAGCTGGACATCAAAGAGCCAATCAAAGTTGATTTGCTGGGTGATAATACTCAGAAGAAACTCAAACCCGGTATACAGGTGCTTAATGGACAGATCGCTTTGGCTTATGCACGTGCGCGCTACACAGAAAACGGCGATTTTGACCGGGCGAGACGCCAGCAAGATGTGGTGATGGCGATTCGTAATCAAATGCTGCGCTTTGATAACTTGCCGCGCATGATCGCTAAAGCACCGGTTTTATACCAGGAGTTATCGAAAGGCGTGCGCACCAATATGTCGCTCGATCAGGTGATCCGTTTGGCTTGGTTCGCAAAAGATATACCAGAAGAGAATATCAAGCGGGCGATTATCGGTTCAGATCAGGTGACTTTTTTCAAGTCGCCGGATGGACTGGATGCTCTCAAACCAATGCCTGACCAGATCCGCATTATCCGCGATCAACTCTTCGCTGATACTAATACCCAAAGTCCACTTGCGAGTCTTTCCAGCGTTGACCAAATGAAAGCGGAAGGGGCAAAAGTGCGCATCTTGAACGGCAGTGCTTCCCCTGGATTAGCTGCGTCTACAATGGATTACCTGAAAAAGCAGGGCGTCAATGTGGTGGACACAGGTAATGCCGATTCGCTTTACAATGTGTCTGAAGTTTACGATTATAGCGGAAAACCTTATACGCTTAAATTCTTGCTTGATCTAATGGGGCTAAACCCGAATCGGATTTTTAGCCGCTATGACCCAACCAAAGACGTGGATATTGTGATTATTGTCGGCACAGATTGGGCGAATAAGGCACCAACGCCATAAAAAAGGACAGAAAGATTACTAAAATCTCATTCGAGGAACAAGCCACGATATAGGAATACAAGTGTAAATTTTGAACAATTAGCAAAATCCCTTTTACATCGTGCTACAATAACGATGGAAAGGGATTTTTTCATCTATGGACACCCTATCGGGTTCGGTAAGCGGTATTGTTTACTACAATGCCGAGAATGGTTATTGCGTTCTGCGCATTAAAGTTGAGGGTCATAAACCTTTATTAATGGGGGATCGCGATGAGGTAGTTGTGGTGGGAAATCTCCCGCAATTGACTCCCGGCGAAACGGTGCGCTTTCAGGGACAGTGGACGCGTCATGCGAAACATGGTTGGCAATTCCAAAGTGAGTATTGTGAACAAATCTTACCTGCCACGATAGAAGGGATTCGACGCTATCTTGGTTCGGGATTGATAAAAGGAATCGGGCAAGCTCTCGCAAAACGAATTGTGGATACGTTTGGCGCTCAAACGCTGGAAATCCTCGATAACCAGCCGCAACGTTTACTTGAAGCGCCAGATATTGGAAAACACCGCCTGCAAAAGATTATGGAAGCCTGGCAGGAACAAAAGCAAATAAAAGAAGTGATGCTTTTTTTGCATAGCCATGGCATTAGCACGAATTTGGCGGTAAAAATTTTCAAACAGTATGGTGAACAAGCTTTAACGGTGGTACAGAATGATCCTTACCGCTTGGCACAAGATATCTATGGGGTGGGATTTAAGACCGCAGATAAACTTGCCCAATCTTTAGGTTTGCCTGTGGATCATCCCAGCCGCATCGAGGCGGGAATTTTATATACCTTGAATACAATGAGTGAGGATGGGCACGTATATGCCCCACAGCCATTGCTGGTAGAAAAAACTGCTGAGCTGTTAGGGGTTCCCGCAGAATTAATCCCGCCCGCGCTGGAACGTTTGACGAAGAATGGGAAATGCTTTATCGATTCTGCGGCTCTGTCCGTTGCGATTGGGACGCAGAAACCAGCGATGGTTAGTGAAAATAAAGCGATGTATGGCTCACCGGCTTGCTACTTGGCGCCATTCTATTACAGCGAAAATGGGATTGCCCAATGCTTATCTTCTCTTGCTCGGGCGGAATCTCTCCAATTCGATTCAGCTTCTTTCAAAAAAAGCATTACGGATATTCCACTAACGGACGAGCAGGAAAACGCGGTTCGGACAGCGCTTCATTATCCGATTTCGATATTAACCGGCGGCCCTGGCACAGGAAAAACAACATGCCTGAAAGCTTTAATTCAGATACTGGAGCGCCAGCGGAAAACCTGCGCGTTTGTCGCACCCACAGGGCGGGCTGCCAAACGATTGGCTGACGCAACCGGTCGTCCAGCCAGCACCATTCATCGTTTATTAGGTTATTCCCCCAAAGAAGGCTTTAAGTATCATGCGAGCCATCCTTTGCCTATTGACTTTTTGGTGGTTGATGAAGTGTCTATGTTGGATATGGTATTGGCTTATGCCTTGTTCCGTGCCATAAAACCAGGCACCCATATTTTGTTGGTTGGCGATGTAGATCAGTTACCATCCGTAGGCGCAGGGGATGTCTTACGCGATATTATTGATAGTGGCCGTTTCCCGATGACGAAACTGACACGTATTTTTCGACAAGGCGAAGGCTCGCAAATTATTACCAATGCCCACCGCATTAATCACGGAGAAATGCCGATATTCTCCAATGGAGAGGATGCACAGGCAGATTTCTTTTTGTTCCCAGCCGAAACAGCGGAAGAGGCTGGTAAATGGGTGGAAGAGGTGGTATGCCGGCGCATTCCAACCCGTTTTGGATTGGATCCGCGCCAACAAGTTCAGGTGCTTTCGCCGATGTATAAAGGAGAAGCGGGGGTGCATGCCTTAAACAGCCGCTTGCAATCCGTCTTGAATCCCCCATCAAAACTAAAAGCAGAGAAAATCCTTTTTGGTCAATTGTTTCGCACGGGGGATAAAGTGATGCAAATGCAAAACAATTACGACAAAAACGTCTATAACGGTGATATTGGCTGGATTAAAGGGTTCAACCCACAAGAGAATACATTGACTGTAGTCTTTGATGGGCGAGCGGTTGTTTATGATTGGAGCGAAGTTGATCAACTTACCCTGGCTTATGCGGTATCGGTTCACAAAGCGCAAGGATCGGAATTCCCGGCAGTGGTTATGCCCATCCTTACCGCCCATTATATGATGCTGCAACGAAATTTGCTCTACACTGCGGTGACACGCGCCCAAAAACTATGTGTGCTGATTGGCAATAAACGTGCGATCGGTATTGCGGTGCGCAATGATAAAGTTGCCCAACGGTTTACTGCCCTCGATTGGCGGTTACGGATTGAATTGGGAAACGACTAAGGCGGGGAAAATTCCAGCACCCAATTTCCCCAATATTTTTCCCCGCTGGATGTGGTACAGGCTGGAGTGCTTAAATTCATCACTGGTTCTCCTCCACTTGCCAGGCGCAGGGTGTAGGTGATGCCCGGTGTCATACTAAAATCGGCATAACCTGCTCCCATTTCAGGTTTAAGACCAGTGAAGAAATGATTTTCTCCACCCTGCCAGTTGATAACCAGTTCAACGCCTGGGACTTCTGCACCGTTGGCATCCCAGGTATAAACCTGAATCAGGCTTTGTCCGCGCGTGGGATCACAAACCGATTCGCGTTTGCTTAATTGTAAGCGCAGGGCTATAGTCGGCGTCACTTGCGGAGAGGGAGAAGGATTAATCAGTGGGGTCGGATTGGGGTTTACACCTTCGGCTGGGGCAACGATACCTTCTGAATTTGGAGTGGGAGGAACTGTGGTATCCGTTGCTGTTAAACTTGAGGTTTCTGCTTCTACTGGAAGTGTGGCAGGGATATTGGATGTTGGCGGTGCAAGGATGGTAGCTTGCGCTTGGGCTAAACTTGCTGCTAATAACCCTAGCGCCCGTGCTTCTTCTTCGGATTTCCCTTCTGCTAACCAGCGCTGGGCTTGTTCAGCTAAAGCCCGAAACGGATCGTCATCGTTTAGTAATGCCAAACGTGCTCGCGCTCGTACCAGGTCTTGATCGGCATTATAGGCAATGGCGATCAATGCCCGGTAGCGGTCTTTTGCCGCCGCATCAAGCATCGAAGGAGCAATGTCGGTATAGTTGACCGGTTGGATGAACAAGGAGTAAATCAACCCCAACCCCAGACCAAGGATGAAACCGGTTAAAAGATAAAGTGAGCCGCGCGATTGTTTCATGGGACAGGTGTGGTGATCAGTGGGGTCAGTTCTTCGACGGCTGCCAGTAATTCATGCATCATTTGCAGGTCTATGTCGCTATATCCCTGCCGTTCTGCAAACAGAATTGCTTGTTGGATCGTATTTGCTGGTTGAGCGTTTCCGAGCAGTGCTATGCGGGTGATGGCGCTCGCTAAGTTATGGTCGGCATGATAAGCCTCAGCCACCATCAGGACGACATCACTGCGGTAATCAATGCGCAGATTTTCTGGTTGTGTATTCACTTGTTTTGTCGGTGCAAGCAGCCAGCCATATGCCAAACCAGCCGCAGCCCCGATTGCGATTGCAAAGAAAAAGCGGATCCATCGTCCTAGCATGAAATAATTCTGCCACAAGTTGTCTATTCGGGCAAGGAAAAACCAGGTGGAGTTTAGAAGGCATTGAATTTCTGGGAACGATTTTTTCGTGATATCGTCATTAAGATAGAATGTTCTCAAGGAGTGTGAAGATGAAAGCGCTAGTGGAAATATTCGTAATTTTAGCTCTTCTGACTGGAATGACGGCTTGCCAAAAAGCCCCAGCCACCCCTGCCCTCGCGCAAGTTGCCCAATCCGAAAAACCCCGCCTTATTACACCGCAAGCAGCGAATGCCGATTTGGAAGCGCTTGTGGCAGGGAATAACGCTTTTGCGCTCGATCTCTATCAGCAGCTCACCCAAGAAAAAGACGGTAATATCTTCTATTCCCCTTTTAGTGTCTCATTGGCGTTAGCGATGACGTATGCGGGAGCGCGCGGCGAGACGGAGCGTCAGATGGCGCAAACCTTACACTTTAACTTACCGCAGGATCGCCTTCATCCGGCGTTTAACAGCCTTGACCTGTATTTTGCCAGCTTAGGAAAGGGAGCTCAGGGTAGCGATAACCAGGGTTTCCGTCTGCATATCGTTAATGCGCTCTGGGGGCAGAAAGGTTTTCAATTTCTACAAGATTTCCTCGATTTGCTTGCTCAAAATTATGGAGCTGGTATCCGTCTGCTCGATTTCTCCGCAAATCCAGATGCTGCACGTGTGACCATCAATGATTGGGTTAGTCAACAAACCGAAGGGAAGATTAAGGATTTAATCCCACCAGGCGCCATCGATGCTCTAACCCGTTTGGTTTTGACCAATGCGATTTATTTCAATGCTGCGTGGGCTCATCCTTTTGATGAAAACCAGACCAGCCCCGCGCCTTTTTATTTGCTCGACGGAACCCAGCTGAGTGTACCCATGATGCAAACCACCACCTCTTTGGGCACTTTTACGGGAGAAGGTTATCAGGGTGTGGCGATACCGTACGATGGGAATGAATTGGAAATGGTCATTATCATGCCACAGGCAGGTAAATTTGAGCAAATCGAAAAAGGGTTAACAGACCAGTGGTTGTCGGATCAGCTTGCACAGCGGGAGTTTCATCAAGTAGAACTGCACATGCCCAAATTCAAAGTGGAATCAGATTTCAGCCTGGTGAAGTCTTTATCAGCGCTAGGGATGCCGCAGGCGTTTAGTGATCAAGCCGATTTTTCGGGCATGGATGGGAGGCGAGATTTATATATTGGGGAGGTAGTGCATAAAGCTTATGTATCCGTCAATGAAGCTGGCACTGAAGCTGCTGCAGCAACCGCGGTCATTATGGAACTCACTGCTGCCATGCCTGAAACGGTCACGATTATCCATTTAGATCATCCCTTTATTTATTTCATTCGCGATGTTCAAAATGGCAGTATTCTTTTTGCGGGACGATTGGTTAATCCAAACCAATAAGGGATGAAAAGGATTTAGGGAAATACCATTGAATGAGAAGGCGAAATTCGTTGTGCACGCGTTGTCGGGTGTGGAAACCCGATCTACGCATTTGATTGTATCGGCGGGGACTCAAGTCCCGCCTCAGCCTATGGAAGTCCGCTCAAGCGGACTTTCATACCTCGTGCGGGGATTTTATCCCTCGCGAAACGTGGTGGTAACATCAGGCATGGAAACCGACCTACATAATGCGGGGGATATTTGTAGGATGGGATTCCAATCCCGCCGTTGATGTTGTTGATTTCGACATCGGGTACGGAATATGACCACCGCATGCGTTTGTATCGGCGGGGACTCCCCTTGAGTCGGTTTCAACCGACTTGTATGCCTTGAGCAGGGGATTTATCCCCGGCGAAATTGTGATACCGTTGAGTATGGAGACTCGAACACCGCATGTGTTTGTATCGGCGGGGACTCAAGTTCCGCCTCAGCCCATGGAAGTCCGCTCAAGTGGACTTTTATGCTTTGAGCAGGGGATTTATCCCCGGCGAAACGGAGTGGTAACATCGGGTATGGAAACTGACCTAGATAATGTGGAAGATATTTGTAGAACGGGATTCCAATCCCGCCGTTGATGTTGTTGGATTTTGACGTCGGGTATTGAAGCCGACCAACGTAAGCGTTTGTATCGGCGGGGACTCAAGTCCCGCCTCAGCCCGTGGAAGTCCGCTCAAGCGGACTTTCATTCCTTGAGCGGTGGATTTATCCCCGGCGGAATTGTGATACCGTCGGGCATGGAAACCCGACCACCGCATGCATTTGCATTGGCGGGGACTCTCGCCTCGAGTCGGTTTAAACCGACTTGCATATCTTGAGCAGGGGATTTATCCCCGGCGAAATTGTGATACCGTCGAGTATGGAAACCCGACCTACGCGTCGAGTGCGAAATGAATTTCGCGTTACGGCTTGTATCCCGAAATTTATTTCGGGGTTAATGCGAGATATATTGTCGGGTATAGAAACCAAACCCATAAAGACAAAATCATTCTATCCCATTGAGTGGAAAAATTTATTTGCTTTTTATACCCATTTTGTGTCTTTTCGCATAAA
>Ga0078972_1002013_pt1 | contig 70747 bp, 59 predicted proteins | sample YelNatPaOPGAMG01_FD_67568 | JGI IMG/M metagenome (GOLD analysis project Ga0078972, IMG submission 67568) | Hot spring thermophilic microbial communities from Obsidian Pool, Yellowstone National Park, USA - OP-RAMG-01 (SPADES assembly) (version 2) | ecosystem: Environmental > Aquatic > Thermal... | reverse complement strand
CGCGCCGATGGCCAGGATCGAGTTCGTCGGAGCGACGTCGTCGCGACGCCGGCGAGCAGCGTGCCGGCAGGCCGGGTGCGCGTGGTGCTCGCCGTGGCCTACGACGGCAGCGGCTTCCACGGGTTTGCCGCGCAGCCGGGCCAGCGCACGGTCGCCGGCGAGCTTGCTCGATCTCTGGCCGTCCTCGGTCTCGCTGATGCCCACCTCACGTGCGCGGGGCGGACGGACGCGGGCGTGCACGCCCGCGCGCAGGTTGTCCACGTCGACGTCGATCGACGCGCGCTCGAAGAGATCCGGGCGCACCGGAGGGACGGCGGGCCTGATCTGGTGTGGCTTGCTCGCTCCCTGTCGAGCCTGTGTGGGCCAGAGGTCGTCGTCTGGCGCGCCGGGCTGGCACCCGAGGGGTTCGACGCCCGGCACTCCGCCCTCGCCCGGCGCTACCACTACGAGCTCTCGGTCGGCGAGCGTCTTGATCCGCTCGAGAGGAGCGCAATCTGGCACGTCGGTGGTGAGCTCGATCTCGCGGTCCTGCGGATCGCCACCGACCCCTTCGTCGGCGAGCACGACTTCGCAGCCTTCTGCCGTCGCCCGCCGGGGCGCCCAACCGGGCCCGTCGTGCGGGTCGTGCGGGACGCGAGATGGGTCGTGCGCAGCCCGACGCGGCTTGGCTTCGAGATCGAGGCGAAGGCTTTCTGCCACCAGATGGTCCGCGCGGTCGTCGGAACGGTCGTCGCGGCCGGACAGGGGCGCCTGCGGGCGAGCGACGTCGTGCAGCTCCTGCGGACCGGGTCACGCGACGGTGCGCCTCCGCTCGCTCCGCCACGGGGTCTGTGCCTCGTCGGCGTCCAGTACAGCCTCGACCACGGTGGCTGGTGGACGTGAGCGCCCATACCGACGCGGAGCTCGACGAGCGGCTTGCCGCTTGCGGCGCCATCCTCTAACCTGTCAGCCCGGCGCGTCGTCGCCGCGACTGCTCGTCGCGGCCGACAGCACGACGTCGGAAGCTCACGGACGCGCCGAGAGGCGCGAGCAAAGGACCTGTTGTGCGCACCTACTCACCGAAGCCGAGCGAGATCGTCCGCTCCTGGTACGTCGTCGACGCAGAGGGGATGGTCCTCGGTCGTCTGGCGACCGAGATCGCGCGGGTGTTGCGCGGCAAGCATCGTCCGATCTTCGCGCCGCACATCGACACGGGTGACCACGTGATCGTGGTGAACGCGGACAAGGTCGTGCTCACGGCGGGCAAGGCCGACGTGAAGATGGCCTACCGCCACAGCGGCTACCCCGGTAGCCTCCGGTCGACGAGCTACGCGCAACTTCTCGCCACGACGCCGGAGGAAGTCATCCGCCGTGCCGTCCGAGGGATGTTGCCGCGCGGGACGCTCGGGCGGCAGATGTTCACGAAGCTGAAGGTCTACGCAGGTCCGCAGCATCCGCATTCCGCGCAGTCCCCGAAGCCGCTCGCCGTCCCTGGCGCGCGCCGGGCGTCGTAAGGGGTTCCCATGGCCAAGCCGCTCGTCCAGTCCACCGGCCGCCGCAAGGCAGCTGTCGCCCGAGTCCGGATCCGCCCCGGTCAAGGGGCGGTCACGATCAACAAACGGCAGATCGCGGAGTACTTCCCCTCCGAGACCCACCGGGTCCACGCAACCGAGGCGCTGCGCGTCGCGGGCCGGGCGGAGGAGTACGACGTCGACGCGACGATCGACGGCGGAGGAGTGTCCGGGCAGGCCGGCGCGCTGCGCCTCGGCATCGCGCGTGGCCTCATCGAGCTCGACCCGGAGCTGCGTACGAGCTTGAAGCGTGCGGGCCTTCTCACGCGCGACGCGCGCGAGAAGGAGAGCAAGAAGTACGGCTTGAAGAAGGCGCGCAAGGCACCGCAGTACTCCAAGCGCTGACGCCCACGTGGTCCTGCGGTTTGGTACCGACGGCATACGCGGTGTCGCGAACGCCGAGCTGACGCCAGAGCTGGCGTTGGCGCTCGGCCGCGCCGCGGCACGATGCCTGCCGGGCCCGGAGTTTCTCGTCGGCCGTGACACCCGCCGATCGGGCCCGATGCTGCAAGGAGCACTCGCAGCAGGGCTCGCCTCCGAGGGGGCGCGCGTCCTCGACGTCGGCGTCGTGCCGACACCAGGGCTCGCCTGGCTCGCAGCCGATCGCGGCGCGCCGGCCGCAATGATCTCGGCGTCGCACAACCCGTTCCCGGACAACGGGATCAAGCTCCTCTCCGCGAGTGGGACGAAGCTCCCGGACGCGACCGAGAGGGCGGTCGAGGCCGAGCTCGACGCACTCATGCTCGGCGAAAAGGACGCTGTCCGGCCAGCCGGATCAGGCGTCGGGCAGCTCGTCGCCGACCATGGCGCGGTTGCCGACTACGAGGACCATCTCGTCCGGACCGTCACGGTCGGGCTGTCCGGGCTCCGCGTCGTCTGCGACTGCGCGAACGGGGCTGCCTACGAGGTCGCGCCGCGGGTCCTCGAACGGCTCGGTGTCGACGCCGTCGTCGTGGCCGCAGAGCCCGACGGGACGAACATCAACCACGGCTGCGGATCCACCCACGCGTCAGCCCTGTCCGGTCTTGTCGTCGCGCAGCACGCGGATCTCGGCATTTGCTTCGACGGGGACGCGGACCGGCTGATCGCGTTGGACCACAACGGGGTCGTGGTCGACGGCGACCAGCTTCTCGCGCTGTTCGCGATCGACCTCGACGACCTCGGACAGCTCGTGAACAAGGCAATGGTCGCGACCGTCATGAGCAATCTCGGGCTGCGCCGCGGGCTCGCGCAGCGCGGCATCGGGCTCGTCGAGACGCCGATCGGGGACCGCCACGTCGCGGACGCGCTCGAAGAGCACGGCTTGATCCTCGGTGGCGAGCAGTCGGGGCACATCGTCTTTCGACGCGAGGCGACGACCGGTGACGGGATCCTCACCGCGCTGAAGCTTCTCGAGCTCGTTGCCCGGCGGCAGGTCCCGCTCGAAGACCTGGCCGCAGGGGCCATGACCCGTCTCCCTCAGGAGCTGCGGAACGTGCCGGTCGACCAGCCCGGCCGACTCGGTGGCGCTGCCGCGGTGTGGGCCGAGGTGACTGCGGTCGAGTCCGATCTCGGCTCCACCGGACGCGTGCTGCTCCGCGCGAGTGGTACCGAAGCCGCGGTCCGGGTCATGGTCGAGGCCGAGAGCCACGAGATGGCGGCCGCGGCGGTCGAGCGACTGGTCGGCGTGGTCCGGCGTGAGCTCGGAAGCGCACCGACGAGCTGATCGTTCGGCTCGGAGCATCGGCGAGGCGAGCGCGCCGGCACGCTCGAGGCCGTAGCCTGGCGGCCATGTGCGGGATCATCGGTGTGACGGGCGAAGCGGACGCCTGCGAGCTGCTCCTTTCCGGGCTCGAGCTGCTCGAGTACCGGGGATATGACTCCGCCGGCATCGCCGCTGTCGATCGCTCATCCGATCCGGCCACGGGGCTGCTGTGGCGGGTGCGTGCCGCAGAGCACGCTGGCTCGATCGACCACCTCCGGTCGCGTGTCGTGGGGGCGCCACCGTCGATCGGTGCTGCCATCGGCCACACGCGCTGGGCGACCCACGGAGCTCCGACGGAGGTCAACGCCCATCCCCACCTCGACTGCACGGGGCGAACCGCGGTCGTCCACAACGGGATCATCGAGAACTACCGTGACCTCGCAGCCGGGCTCGCCGCGCGCGGTCACGTCCTCGTGTCGGCCACCGACACCGAGGTGCTCGCCCACCTCGCCGAGGAGCACATTGCGAGCGGTGCCACCTTGGCCGAGGCGGTTACACGCTGCCTCGGGTCGGTGCGCGGCGACTTCGCTATTGCGATGATCCATGCCGCCGAGCCGGAGGTCGTCGTCGTCGCACGCCGGACGTCGCCACTCATCGTCGGCGTGACTGGTGCGTCCGGGATCGTCTGCTCCGACGTCGCCGCCGCCCTTGCGACGACGCGTGAGCTGTTCGCCCTCGCGGACGACCAGGTGGCCGAAGTCCGTCCGGGCTCGGTGGTCGTGCGCGATCTCGCGGGGACGCGCGTCGAGCCGACGCCCGTCACCGTGTCCTGGAGCGTCCAGCGCGCACTCAAGGGCGGCTTTCCCGACTTCATGTCGAAGGAGATGGACGAGCAGCCCCGCGCTGTCGCCGACACCCTGCTCGGGCGTGTCCGTCCGGACGGGACGACCGAGATCGAGGAGCTCGCGCTCGGCGACGACGAGCTGCGACGGTTCCGCCGTGTCGTGTTCGCCGCGTGCGGCACGAGCTACCACGCGGGCCTCGTCGGTCGGCAGGCGGTCGAGCGATGGGCGCGGGTCGTCGCCGATGCCGAGGTCTCGAGCGAGATGCGCTATCGAGAGCCTGTGCTCGACGACGGCACTCTCGTCGTCGCGATCAGCCAGTCGGGCGAGACGGTGGACAGCCTGCATGCCATGCGCGAGGCGCGACGGCGGGGGGCGCGTGCGGTCGCGCTGACCAACGTCGTCGACTCGGTCATGGCTCGCGAGGCCGATGGCGTGCTCTACACCCGCGCCGGCCCGGAGATCGGCGTCGCGTCGACCAAAAGCCATCTCGCACAGCTCGTGATGGTCCAGGTCTTCGCACTGCATCTCGCCCGCCTTCGTGGCGCCCTCGATCCGGGCGCGCTCGTGTCGACGGCGGGGGAGCTGCTCGGACTGCCGGGCGCCGTCGAACGCGCCCTCGCTCGTCGCGAGGAGTACGAGGCGGTAAGCCGGCGCTTCGCCGCGTGCGAGGACTTCTACTTCCTCGGTCGGCGCTCGGGTCTTCCGGTGGCACTCGAGGGCGCGTTGAAGTTGAAGGAGCTCGCCTATGTCCGGGCAGAGGCGTACCCGGCAGGGGAGATGAAGCACGGCCCGATCTCGCTCATCGAGCCCGGGGCCGTCGTCGTGGTCGTCGCGACGCGCTCGACCTTGTGGGAGAAGGTCATGGCCAATGTCGAGGAGATGCGCGCCCGCGGCGCGGCGGTCGTCGCGGTCGCCGACGAAGGCGACGAGGAGACGTCCGGGCTCGTCGACGCCGTCCTCGAGGTTCCGCACGTCGCCGACGCCTGCTCGCCCGTCGTCAACGTCGTGCCCCTTCAGGTCCTCGCCTACACGATCGCCCGAGCACGCGGCAACGACGTCGACCGGCCGCGCAACCTCGCGAAGGTCGTCACCGTCGAGTGACGGCGGGTCCGCTGACGCCGGACGGGCGCGACCGGTTCTCGACACCTTCCGCGCCATGATCGGGATCGGCATCGACGTGGTCGACCTCGAACGGTTCCGGGCCGTCGTCGGGCGGCGCCCGGAGCTGCTGGATCGGCTCTTCACCTCCGCCGAGCAGGTCGACCTGGCCAACCGAGCCGACCCGCTCCCGGGGCTGGCCGCCCGCTTTGCCGTGAAGGAGGCTGCGATGAAGGCACTCGGTGTCGGGCTCGGGTCCGTCGCGTTCCACGAGCTCGAGGTCGTCGGCGGGCACGGGCAGCCGCCAGGGCTCCAGGTGACGGGCCGGGCGGCGGACCGGGCGGCGCTGCTCGGCGTGGCCGGCTGGCACGTCTCGCTCACCCACGGCGACTCGGTCGCTGCTGCAGTGGTGGTAGCGCAGTGAAGCCGGTGCTCACGCGCGCCGAGATGGGGGCGGTGGACGCCGCTGCGGCCGCCGCCGAGCCGTTCGAGGCGATCGTCGGGCGTGCGGGCAACGCAGTGGCTCGCACCGCGCGACGCCTCCTCGGCGGGACCTACGGGCGTCGCGTCACCGTCGTGGCCGGCCGGGGGCACAACGGCGACGACGGGCGTGTCGCTGCGATGGTCCTGCGGCGTTACGGCGCCCGCGTCCTCGTCGTCCCCCCCGACGAGCCCGACCTGGCTACGTGCGACCTCGTCGTCGACGCTGCGTACGGCACGGGGTTCCGGGGCGACTACACGGCACCGGCGGTCCGCCCGAGCCGCTCCGGCCGGCGTCCGCTCGTGCTTGCCGTGGACCTCGCGACCGGTGTCGACGCCGACACCGGCGAGGCGTGCCCCGGCGCGGTCCGCGCGGACGCGACGGTCACCTTCGGCGCGCTGAAGCCGGGGCTGCTGCTCGGCGACGGCCCCGAGCACGCCGGTCAGGTAGTCCTCGACCCGATCGGCTTGCCGCTCGACGCGGTGCGGGCCTCGGCACGTCTGGTCGAGGACGCGGATGTTGCCGCGCTGTGCGTCCCGAGGAAGCGGAGCGGCCACAAGTGGCACAGCGCCGTCTACGTCGTGGCCGGGTCGCCGGGGATGCTCGGATCGGCAGCGCTCGTCGCCTCGGGCGCGCAGCGCGCCGGAGCGGGAATGGTGCGCCTCGCCTCGCCTGGCGTCGTGCCGGGGACGGTGCCGGTGACGGAGGCCGTCGCTCGCCGGCTGCCGGCGACGGACTGGGCGGTTCCCGTCCTCGACGACCTCGGACGCGCCCGCGCGCTCGTCCTCGGCCCAGGGCTCGGCGCGACGCCGGAGACGACCCTCGCCGTGCGCCGGCTCGTCGCTGAGGTCGCGGTGCCGATCGTGCTCGACGCAGACGGCCTGAACGCGCTCGGCACGCTGGACGAAGCGGTGCGCCTCCTCGCCTCGCGGCGGGCGCCGCTCGTCATGACCCCCCACGACGGCGAGTACGCACGACTCGTCGGCAGCCAGCCCGGCCCGGATCGACTCGCGGCTGCGCGGGACCTCGCGCGGCGCGCGCGAGCCGTCGTGCTGCTGAAGGGCGCCATGACGATCGTCGCGACGCCTGGCGGCGATGCGACGATCGTCGCGTCCGGATCGCAGCGACTGTCGACTGCGGGGAGCGGAGACGTGCTGGCCGGCATCATCGGCGCTTTCCTGGCGAGCGGCATGGCTCCCCACGACGCGGCAGCTCTCGCTGCGCACGTCCACGGTCGGGCTGCTTCGCGTGGCCTCGCGCGCGGCCTCGTCGCGGGCGACCTCCCCCGCCTCGTCGCCGACGTTGTCGGCGACCTCGGCGCGGCTGGTCCCGGGCCTGCGGACATCGTCGAGGAGCCGGGCGCTGCCGGATGTCGACAGTCGTGACCCTCCCGCGTGCACTGCGTCCGGCCTGGGTAGAAGTCGACCTCGCAGCGATCCGCGCGAACGCACGACTGCTCGCCGGGCTCGTCGCCCCGGCCCGGCTCTGCGCCGTGGTCAAGGCCGACGCGTACGGCCACGGCGCTCCAGAGGTGGCGGCCGCGGCGCTCGACGGCGGCGCGACGACCGTCGCGGTAGCGCTCGTCGAAGAGGGAATAGCGCTGCGCGAGTCCGGGTGCGCGAGCGAGGTGCTGCTGCTGTCCGAGCCGACAGCGCGCGCGATGGGCGAGGCAGTCGCCCACGGTCTCACGCCGACGCTCTACCGCCTCGACGGCGTTGTTGCAGCCCAGTCGGCCGCCGCTGCCTCGGGCAGGGTGGTGGGGGTCCAGCTGAAGGTCGACACGGGCATGCACAGGGTCGGTGCCGATCCGGCGGCCGTGCTCGAGGTCGCGAGAGCGGTCGCAGAGGCGCGCGGGCTCGTCCAGACCGGGCTCTGGACGCACTTCGCAGTCGCCGAGGCTCTCGATGACCCGTTCACCGCCGAGCAACTCGACGGGCTCGATGGCACACGGCGCGCGCTCATCGGCGCGGGCATTGCGCCCGGCGTCGTCCACGCCGCCAACTCCGCCGGCGCGCTTGTCCATCGTGCCGCGCGGCTCGACCTCGTGCGCTGCGGGATCGCGCTTTACGGCCACCTACCGTCGCCGCTTCTCGCCGACGCGGTCGCAAAGGAGCTCGGCAGCGGGCGGGCTCTCGTGCCCGCCCTCGAGTGGAAGGCGCAGATCCACCTCGTCCGTCGGCTCGACGCCGGGGAGCGGATCAGCTACGGACGTGCCTACGGCCTCGAGCGGGCGTCCTACGTCGGCGTCGTGCCCGTGGGCTACCACGACGGCGTGCCGCGCGCCTACGGTCGGTCGGGTGGCGAGGTGCTCGTTCGAGGACGGCGACGACCCATCGCCGGCGCCGTCACGATGGACCAGCTCATGGTAGACCTCGGCGACGACGCCTCCGTGCAGGTGGGCGACGAGGTCGTGCTCGTCGGTCGCCAAGGTGCCGAGCAGGTAACCGTGTCGGAATGGGCGGACCGTCTCGGGACGATCTGCCACGAGGTCCTCTGCGGGATCGGGCCGCGCGTGCCCCGTCGCTACGTGGACTCGGGCATCGACCACAGGGCAGCTGACGACGACCCGGACGAGGCCCGCACCGGCTCGCCTGCGTCGCCGTGGCGGTAGCATCGGGTTGTGACGACGCTCGTCGACCTCGAGCGAGAGGCGCGGTCGTGTGTCGTCTGTCCACTGTCGGCGACGAGGACGACCGTGGTGTTCGGGGTCGGAGCCCCGTCTGCGCGGCTGATGCTCGTCGGCGAGGCGCCGGGTCGTGACGAGGATCTCGTCGGGGAGCCGTTCGTCGGCCGGTCGGGCCAGCTCATCCAGCGGCTCGTGTCGGAGGAGATCGGGTTGTCGCGTGACGAGTGCTATATCGCGAACGTGGTGAAGTGCCGCCCGCCTGCCAACCGCGACCCCGTGCCGGACGAGGTCGCGGCGTGCCGGCACTTCCTCGACGACCAGGTGCGCCTCGTCGGACCCGACGTGGTCGTCACGCTCGGCAACTTCGCAACCCGGGCTCTTCTCGGCACCGCGGAGGGCGTCACGAAGCTCCGTGGCCGTGCGTACCCCTTCGGTAGCGCCTCGCTCGTGCCGACCTTCCACCCTGCGGCCGCGCTGCGCGGCGGCGGTGTCGTCGTCGCGCAGATCCGGGCCGACCTCGTCCGAGCGAAGGGCTTGCTCGCCCGCTCGGCCGGCGGCCCACGGTCGGATCGTGCCTGAAGGAGCCGGCGAGGGTGCCCCGGTCGTGGTGGAGACGTGCTCGCCGGCCGAGACGCGATCTCTCGGCGCCCTGCTTGCGAGGTTCCTCGAGCCCGGTGACGTGCTCCTGCTCTCGGGTGGGCTCGGCGCGGGCAAGACGACCCTGACGAAGGGCATCGTGGCCGCGCTCGGTAGCGAGGAAGAGGTGACGAGCCCGACGTTCACCTTGCTGCGAACCTACGCGACCAGGCCCGTCATCGCCCACGTCGACTGCTGGCGGGTGGAGCAGCTCGGCGAGATCGCCGACCTCGGCCTCGACGAGCTCCTCGACGAAGGTGCCGTCGTCGTCGCCGAGTGGGGCGAGGCGGCTGCGCCGCTCGTCGGTCAGGATGCGCTGACTGTGCGTCTCGACGACCCGACCGATCCCGAGGCGGCGGGGCCCATCGCCGGCACGCCTGTCGACCGCCCTCGGGCCGAGCGCCGGGTCGTCACGATCACCTCGAGGGCTCCGACCTGGTCGGACCGTCTCGCCCGGCTGGCGGTCGCGTCGCGGGTGGACGAGCGCGGCCCACGGTGATCACGCTTGGTATCGAGAGCGCGACGATCGAGGTCGGCGTCGCGCTCGCCGGTCCGTCCGGTCTTCTCGCCGCGCTCGTCGCCCGCCCGGGACGGCGGCACGTCGAGACGTTGCACCCTGCGATCGAAGCCGTCTGCGCCGCAGCGTCGATCACCCTGGCGGAGGTGGGAGCAGTCTGCGTCGATGTCGGACCGGGGCTCTTCACCGGACTGCGCGTCGGGGTCGCGGCGGCAAAGGCGGTCTCGTTCGGTCTCGGCGTTCCCGTCGTCGCGTGCACGAGCCTCGAGGTCCTCGCCGAGAGCGCCCGGGACCATGACGGGCCCGTCGTGCCTGTCGTCGACATGCGCCGGGGCGAGGTCGCGTGGGCGCTCGCCGGGGGAGAGGCTCGGATCGGGGCGGTGGCCGACCTCGTCGGCGCGCTCGACGCGGCGTCGTCCGAGCCCGGTTGGCCGAGCGGGAGCGTGCTCCTCGTCGGCGACGGGGCGCGGCGCCACGCACGCGCGCTATCCGAGGCGCTCGCCGAGCACGGCGAACCGGTCCCGGTCCGCGTGGCGGGTGAGGAGCTCGGTGCCCCGGACGTACGGGCGCTGTGCCGCCTCGGGCTCCGGCGCCTGGCAGCCGGCAGGACAACCGACGCAGTCGGCGTACAGCCGTGCTACCTCCGCCCGCCGGATGCCCGCGCCAACTGGTCCTCGCGCCCGGTGGCCGGTGCCGCGACCCAACCATGCCCGTGAGCTTGCGACGCGCCCGCGGGCTGCTGTGGGCCACGATCCCCGAGCCGCGGGACGGGGCCGTCGTCGACGTCGTCGCCATGCGGCGCCGCCACGTCCGCCATGTCGTCGCGATCGAGGAGCGGATCTTTCCCCGACCGTGGTCGTCGGCGCTGTACCTGAGCGAGCTGTCGTCACCTTCGACGCGGGTCTACCTCGTCGCGCTGGTCGATGGCGTGGTCGTCGGCTACGTCGGGGCAATGCTCGTCGCCGGCGAGGGCCACGTCACGACTGTCGGCGTCGCGCCTGAGTGGCAGAGGCGTGGCGTCGGGATCCATATGCTCCACCGTCTCGTCCACGAGCTACGCGAGCGCGGCGCGCACGCGTTGACCCTCGAGGTCCGGATGTCGAACCGGGGAGCGCAGCAGCTCTACGCGCTGTTTGGCTTCGTGCCGGCAGGCGTCCGCAAGGACTACTACCCGGAAGTGAAAGAAGACGGTCTCGTGATGTGGGCCCACGACGTCGACTCGGCCGACTACGGCGAGCGACTCGCTCGCATCGCGGAGCGGATCGCTCGCCAGCGACCAGGCGAGCCGGACGAGGAGCAGAGACGATGAGCGAGCGAGACAGCGATCTCGTGCTCGCCGTCGAGACGTCGTGCGACGAGACCGCTGCCGCCGTCGTGGCCGGTGGCCGGACGATCCTCTCCTCGGTCGTCTCGAGCCAGGTCGAGCTGCACGAGCGCTTCGGCGGCGTCGTGCCGGAGATCGCAGGTCGCGCCCACGTCGAGCAGGTCGTGCCGGTCGTCGCTCGAGCTCTTGCCGAGGCGGGTTTCGACGGCGCTGGTCGGCCGCTGCCGGGAGCCGGATCAGATCGGGGGATCGGCGTCGTGGCGGCGACGTCGGGTCCGGGCCTCGTCGGCGCACTGCTCGTCGGCGTCTCGTTCGCCAAGGCTCTCGCGCTCGCCTGGGGTGCCGCCTTCGTCGGCGTCAACCATCTCGAGGGCCATCTCTACGCGTCGTTCCTCGAGGATCCGGAGATGGCACTGCCCGTCGTCGTCCTGCTCGTCTCCGGTGGGCACACCCTCCTCGTCGCGATGCACGCTCCCGGTGCCTACGAGGTGCTCGGCCAGACCGTGGACGACGCTGCCGGCGAGGCTTTCGACAAGGTCGCGCGCTTCCTCGACCTCGGTTATCCGGGCGGCCCGGCCGTCGAGCGCGCGGCACGCAGCGGAGATCCGCGTTCGGTGACGCTGCCGCGCCCGATGCTCGACGAAGGGCTCGACATGTCGTTCAGTGGACTGAAGACGGCCGTCGTCCAGCTCGTCACGCGCCAGCCGGACCTGTCGACGCCCGACGTCGCAGCCTCGTTCCAGGAGGCGGTGGTCGACGTCCTCGTCCACAAGGTGCTCGCTGGCGCGCGCCTGAGCGGGGCGCGCGGGATCTGCCTCGCTGGTGGCGTCGCGGCCAACACCCGACTGCGTGAGCGCGTGAGCGAGGTCGCCCACGCGGCTTGCCTGCCCGTCTACCTCCCGAGCCGCGCCATGTGCACGGACAACGCCGCGATGATCGCCGCGGCGGGCCACGTCCGGCTGGCAGCCGACGGTCCGAGCCCGATGGACACGGGCGCCGAGCCGAGCGCCCGCTTTCCCGAGCGGGCGTGACCCGGCGGCGACACCCGTCCGGGGTAGTGGGCGCGTACCTTTGCGTCCCGTGACACGACGACATGGCACGCATCCGATCAGCGGACCTTCGCTCTCAGGCCGACGGGGCCACGGCGCGCACCACAGCGTCTACAGGGCGCGCCGGGGCCGCCGGCCGATGCGGATCGTGCTTCTCGCGACCGCGACCGTCGTCGTCCTCGCTGCGGTGTTCGTCGTCGTCCAGCTCGTGCGCCCGAAGCCGCCGCTCACCGTGCGGGTGGCTCTGTCGCCATCGAGCAGCGTGCCCTCGACGGGGTGGAAGCTGCCCCTCGTGCCGCAGGCAGAGACGACTGTCGCCCTCTCTGGTCCGGGGACGATCGTGTCGGCCGGCGGTGACGCCGAGACCCCGATCGCGTCCGTGACCAAGCTCATGTCGGTGCTCGTCGTGCTCGCGGACCACCCGCTCTCGCCCGGTGAGCAGGGTCCGCTCATCCCGGTCACGAGCGCGGACGTCGCGAGCTACGAGAAGGCCAAGGCCGCGCTCGACTCCGTCGTCGCCGTGCGCGCCGGGGAGCAGCTGAGCGAGCTCGACGCGCTCGAGGCGATCCTGATCCCCTCGGCGGACAACGTCGTGCGGATCCTCGCACGCTGGGATGCGGGGAGCACGGCGGCGTTCGTCGCGAAGATGAACGCAGAGGCACGGCGGCTCGGCCTCGACCACACGCACTACGCTGGTCCGAGCGGCGTGAACCCCGGGTCTGCCTCCACTGCGGCCGACCAGACCAGGCTCGCCGAGGTCGTCCTGCGCAACCCTGTGGTGGCGAGCATCGTGGCGATGCCTCAGGTGGTGCTCCCCGTCGCTGGCCTGCAGTACAACGTCGACGGCGACCTCGGTCACGACGGCATCTTCGGCGTGAAGACCGGTTGGGTGCCCCAGGGCGGGGCGTCGTTCGTCTTCGCAGCCCACCATCGTGTCGGAGGCCACCAGGAGACGATCGTCGGGGCGATCGTCGGGGTGAGCAACGGTTCGCCGATCCCGACTGCGCTCGCGGATGCCGAGCACATCGTCCGATCGGTCGACGGCGCCCTCGCCGTCCGCACGGTCGCGACGCCGGGTGAAGTCGTCGCGTCGCTGGATCCGGGGTACACGAGCGCCGTCCCCGTCGTGACCGCACGCGGGACCAGCCTGGTCAGCTGGCCGGGCGCGCACCTGGTCGAGAGCCTGCGACTCCGCAAAGGCCTCGTCGCGCCGATCCGGGCCGGCGAACGTGTCGGGACGCTCACCGTCGCGCTCGGCGCCGAACGTGCAAGCGTGCCCGTCGTCGCGGCTCGCGCGCTCGCTCCGGCGTCGGTCAGCTGGCGAATCACGCGGCTGTAGCCGGCGACCAGCCGACGTCCGGTCCCGCGTCAGACATTGGCCGTTGACAGCCGGTCGGCGGGGAGTCGTTCGCCTCGACCGCTACTTTGTGTCAAGCATGCTCGGCGCCGAGCAGGCATCTGGCACAAGGAGAGCGTGCAGGGCAATGGAAGAAGTCGTCGCCAGGAAGAGCGAAGCACGGCGAGTCCGGATCTACGACATCGCCCGCCATGCAGGTGTGTCCGCGACGACGGTATCGGCGATGCTCACGGGCAATCGACCGGTCTCGCCCGCGACGCGCACACGTGTCGAGAGGTCGATCGCCACCCTCGGCTACCGCGCGAACGCGAGCGCAAAGGCGCTCGTGCGTGGCAGGACGGACTCCATCGCGCTGCTCATACCCCCGGCAGGGAGGTCGCTCTCCGTCTTCGAGGTCGACTTCATTGCTCGCGTCGTACAACAGGCGCGTGCGAGCGACTACGACGTCCTCGTCTCGACGTCGCTCGAACAGGAGAAGGTCTTCGCACGCCTCGTCGAGGAAGAGCGCGTCGACGGCGTCATCCTGCTCGAGATCTGCCTCGAGGACCATCGGGTCGAACGGCTCGTCGAGTCGGGGATGCCCTTCGTCGCCGTCGGCCGGACGGCAGACCCAGGGTCGATCTCCTGGGTCGACATCGACTTCGCGGGACTCGTGCGGGATTTCGTCCGGTACCTGTGCGACCTGGGCCACGACGACCTCGTCCTCGTCAATACACCGCGTCCGCTCTACGACCGTGGTTACGGACCCGCGCATCGGGCGCAAAGCGGCTTCCTCGAGGCTTGCGGGGAGCTCGGCTTGCGCGGTCGCGTCGTATACTGCGACTCGAACCCCGAGGCTGGGTTCCGGGTGATGTCGGAGATCCTCGCGGAGGACTCCTCGTTCACGGGTCTCGTCGTCACGAACGACTACGCGGTTGGGGGGATCTACCAGGCACTCACTCTCGAGGGCCGGCGGATCCCGCGAGACACGTCGATCATCTCCGTCACCGACGCCCGATGGGCCGAGGCATTCTCGCCCCGACTGACCGCGGCGCCTCCGCCCGTCGAGGAGATGGCTGTCGCTGCCGTCCGCATCCTGACGGCAAAGCTCGCCGACCCCGCGCTGCCCCCGGTACAGCACCTCATCCTGCCTCCAGTCACGCTGCGCGAGTCCACGGCTGCCGCACCCGTCCGGCTCTCGTCTCGAGTGCTCGACCGCTTGCAATGACCGACGACTACCTGCAGCTGTGGAGCGAGAGGCAGTGCTACACCCCGGTACCCGAGCTCGGCGCGTAGGGACCAGGCACCATATGTCGCGTGCTCCCGGCGACCGTCGCCGACCGACGAGATGACGGAGTGGTCCACGATGCCAGACAGCCATAGGGAATCCCGTCCGGGGTAGCCAGCTGACCGCGAAGCTAGATGGGCACGGCGACTCGTCGACCCTCCCGACTCGACTCGAGAGCTGCCATCACCATTGCAAGGCTCTTGATGTTGTCGTGGCACTCGCCCATCGGGATCGGACCACCAGCGAGGGCTCCGAGAAAGTCGGCGAGAGAGCCATCGATCCCGCTCCCGGGGAGGGAAACGGGAGCACCGACCACTGTCTGGACCTGCTGGTCCGGTCCGAGCACGATCTCGGCCATAGGGTCGCCCGTTCCATCCCACGTCGCGGTTCCGGACGAGCCGACGGCGCGCCACGCGGCGTCCCAGGACGTCTCTAGGCCTTGCGCGCACCAGCTGCCCTGATAGCTGAAGTGGAGGCCTCCGGTGAACTCGAAATCAGCAAGGGCTGACGCATTTCCCCGATACCAGCTCCAGGGTGGGTTGAATTCGCTGCAGTTGACGCTCAGGGGATCCGCTCCGACGAGGTAACGCGCGGCGTCGAATGTATGAATGGCCATGTCGACCAGCAGAGGGCTTGCCATCTCGTCGCGAAAGCCACCAAAGTGGGGAGCGCGGTAGAACTCCGCGTTCAGTTGACCGACTTCGCCGAGATGCTTCGCGATCAGCGCTTGGAAGGAAGCCAGACCTGCGTTATAACGCCGGTTTTGGCTCACCACGAAGAGCGTGCCGGTGCGCTCCGAACAGGCGAGCAGCTCTCGTGCCTCCCCCAGGGTCGGGGCCATCGGCTTCTCTCCGAGCACCGGTACTTGTCGCTCCAGACAGCTGACAGTGATCTCGAGGTGTGCCTCGGGAACCGCCACGTCCACGACGAGGTCGGGCTCGAGCCGCTCGAGGGCTGTCTCGAGGTTGACGTCGACAGCGACGCGGTCGAGGCCGAGCTCCCTTACGGCATCTTCCACCCTGTCGCGGTCGAGGTCCATCCAACCGACGAGAGCCACGTCCTGGCTCTTGTGGAGCGCCCGTGCCCAAGCCTTGCCCATCGAGCCAGCTCCAACGAGCAGAGCCCTAGGGGTGCTCACGCGCTGGTCTCGGAGCTCGGATGGCCGAGGGCGACGTCCAACCAGCCGGTTGGCATGTTTTGAAGCTCATAGGGCTCGGGTAGCGGTCCATCGGCACGACAGGCCCAGCGCACACCGTTCGCTAGCACCCGCCTGACCTGGGGATGATGGTAGACGGGGTACTCTTGGTCGCCGGGGCTGAAGTAGAAGATCCGGCCAGCACCTCGGTAGAAGCAGCATCCGGACCGGAAGACCTCTCCACCCGCGAAGCTGGAGATGAACACCAGCTCGTCAGGCTGGGGTATGTCGAAGAACTCGCCGTACATCTCCTGGGCCTCGATCTCGAAGACTGGCGGTAGTCCTTCTGCGATGGGGTGAGCTGGCGCGACGGTCCAGACCAGCTCCCGCTCGCCAATCGATCGCCATCGAAGGTTGCAGCTGGTGCCCATCAAGGATCGAAAGATCTTCGACCAGTGCCCGGAGTGCAAGACGACGAGGCCCATGCCCTGTAGCACGCGCCGATGCACCCGATCGACGACGGCATCGTCTACCTGGTCGTGGCCAATATGGCCCCACCAGGTAAGCACGTCGGTGTCGTCGAGCACCTGTTGGCTCAACCCGTTCTCCGGCTGATCGAGCGTCGCGGTGCGCACAATGGCGCCCTCGCCCAAGTGCTCGGAGATACCGGCAGCGATCGCGCCGTGCATCCCTTCGGGGTAGAGCTTCTTGACAGACTCGTCCCGGTGCTCGTGGAGGTTCTCGCTCCAGACGGTGACTCGGATCATGGCTCCTCAGTTCTGATGGCTAGCTGTGTGGTGACTCTGTTGGTGCGGCAACGCGAGCCTCGCGGGCGCCCAAGTGACTGATGGCTACCCTAGCTATTCTGCGCAAAGGCAGCGTCGAAGCTCGTGGCCGGGGGGCTGAAGTTGAGACGCCGGAGGAACCCAAGTGCCTCGGGGGCGCCCTGCTCTCGGTCCATGCCGGAGTCCTCCCACTCCACCGAGATGGGTCCTTGGTAGCCGATCTCGTTGAGTTGCCGGAGCAGATGCTCCCAAGGAACGTCACCATGTCCAACCGACACGAAGTCCCAGCCACGGCGCAGATCCCCGAAGGGAAGATGCGAAGAGAGTCGGCCATTTCGACCGTCGAGATGGCGGACTGACTCCTTGCAATCAACATGGTAAATACGATCGGCAAAGTCTGCGGCAAACACCACAGGGTCGAGGTCTTGCCAGATGAAGTGGCTGGGGTCCAGGTTCAGGCCAAAGCCCGCGCGGTGCCCGATTGCTTCGAGCGTACGTTTGGTTGTCCAGTAGTCGTAGGCGATCTCGCTCGGATGGACCTCGTGCGCAAAGCGCACTCCCACCTCGTCGAAGACGTCGATGATCGGGTTCCAGCGCTCGGCGAAGTCCCGATAGCCTGCCTCGATCATCTCTGGCGGGACCGGAGGGAACCCGGCGAGCGTCAACCAGATAGCGGAGCCCGTGAACCCCACGACTGTCTGGACCCCGAAGCGGGCTGCTGCCCGCGCTGTGTCCTTCATCTCCTCTGCAGCTCGTTGCCGGACTCCCTCGGGATCGCCGTCGCCCCAGATGCGCTCGGGAAGGATGCGTCGGTGCCGCTCGTCGATGGGGTGATCGCACACCGCCTGGCCAACGAGGTGATTGGAGATCGTCCAGCATCGAAGTCCACGTGTCGCGAGCCGCTCGCGTAGGCGGTCGCAGTAGTCGTCTTCGGCGAGGGCGCGATCGACCTCGAAGTGGTCACCCCAGCAGGCCAGCTCGAGACCGTCGTAGCCCCACGCGGCAGCCTTGTCGGCGACGACGTCGAGGGGAAGGTCTGCCCACTGCCCGGTGAACAGCGTGATCGGCCGACTCATCGGTGGCTCTCGTAGTCTTTGTCCATGTGGCGCCTTCCTCCAAGTGTCGGGGCTGCAATTTCTGTCATCGGTCACCCGGTACGACCCAGCGGTGCTCCCTTGCCGAGCGCATGACGGCGTCCAGTACGGCTTGAACAGCCAGCCCCGACTCGAAGGAGGGCTCCGGCTGGCGTCCGTCGGCGATGGCCGCGAGCAGATCCTGCATCTCGTGGACGAAGCTGTGCTCCCAGCCGAGGACGTGGCCCGACGGCCACCATTGGGCGAAATAGGGCGAGTCGGGCTCGGTGACGAGCACGCGAGTGAACCCTGCGGAGCCACGAGTCTCGCAGAGCTCGAGCTCGTTGAGTCGCTCGAGGTCGAATCGCAAGCTGGCCGCAGATCCGTTGACCTCGATGCAGAGGGCGTTCTTGCGGCCAGGTGCCATCCGGGTCGCCTCGAGAGTGGCGAGCGCACCGGTATCGAGCCGTCCAAGCATGGTGAACGCGTCGTCCACGGTCACCGGGCCGCTGGCACCGCCGAGCTCTGCCGTGGCGGTGAGCCCGATCTCGCTCCCGGCGATAGGCCGCTCGGGGACGAACGTCTCGATCTGGGCGACCACTTCTGCGAACCTGCTGCCAGTCAGAAAGCAGACCAGATCGATGACGTGGGAACCGAGGTCGCCCAAGGCTCCCGAGCCAGCTTGGGCGCCGTCGAGTCGCCAGGTGAGCGGGAAGGACGGGTCGACAAGCCAATCCTGCAAGTAGCACGCGCGCACGTGCCGCACGTCCCCCAGCCGGCCGGTCGCGATGAGCGCTTGGGCAAAGGCTAGGGCCGGCACTCGTCTGTAGTTGAAGCCGACCATGGCAAAGACACGTTGTTGAGCTGCCCGGACGGCCACCGAGGTCAGGATCTCGGCCTCCTCGAGGGAGTTAGCTAGAGGCTTCTCGCAAAGGACGTGCTTTCCGGCATGGAGGGCAGCCGCAGCGATCTCGGCATGGCTTGCGCCGGGAGTGCAGACGTCGACCAGGTCCACGTCGGGGCTCCGGACCACCTCCCGCCAGTCGTCGCTCCAGCCGGCAAATCCATAGGTGGCGGCGTGGCGCGCCAAACTATCGCGGTTGCGTGCGCAGAGCACCGACAAGACCGGACGCAGAGCCGTGGTCTCGAGACAAGCGGCTCGGGCCCAGGCGAAGCTGTGCGCACGGCCCATAAAGCCTTGGCCGATGACAGCGACACGGATCGAGTCGCCTTTCATCCCTTCAACGCTCCTGCCCGCAGTCCCCCTCGAATCCAACGTTGGCCTATGACGAGAAGGATGGTTGTCGGAATTGCCGCGAGCGTGGCTGCGGCGAAGATCGCGCCGTCGTTGGTGGTGTATTGCGTTGCGAACTTGAAGAGCCCGAGAGTGAGCGGTTGCGGACCGCTGCCGGAATTGAGTGTATACGCGTTCACGAAATCACCCCAGGCGCCGAGAAAGGCGAAGAGGCCCACGGTGACGATCGCAGGCACCGCCAAGGGTAGGCCAACTCGCGTGAAGGAGCGTAGCGGTCCTGCGCCGTCGACAGAAGCAGCGTCGAACAGCTCTCCGGGAATGGACACCATAAAGGCGCGGACGACGATGACGACGAACGGGATCGCAGCAGAGGCGTCGGCGAGGATCAGGCCGAGATAGCTCCCGAGCAGTCCCCACTGGTGGAAGATCGTGTACAGCGCGATTGACAACGATATACCGGGAATCATCTGGGTGATGAGCATCACGAGGATGACCGCGCTTGCGAGCTTCCCGCCGCGCCGCGCCAGGGCATGAGCGGCGGGCACGCCGACGATCCAGCTGAGCACCACGACACTGAGCGAGATGAGCAAGCTCACCCCTATGTTCGGCAAGATGGAATCGTAGGCCAGTGAATAGTTTGCACCATAGAGATGGTGGGGGAGTAGGGATGGAGCATTCGCGTAGATGGTGGTGAGGTTTTGGAACGACGAGACGACGATCCAGTAAAGCGGGAACAGGAGGGGAACGAAGAAGACGATACCGACGACGAGACTGAGAATGGGGCGCATCACGCGGTGCCTGGACTTGTTCATCGAGCTCCTCCGGTCGCCTCACCCTTGCTCATCCACAGGTAGAGCAGGCCGACGAGGAAGCAGAAGACGAGGAGCATGTTTCCGACCGCCGTGCCCGCTCCGAAGTTGAACTGCCCAAATGCCTGCGTATAGGCCCATGAGGACATCAGCTGGCTCTCGTTGGCAGGGCCTCCATTTGTTAGGACGATCACGATATCGAAGACCTTGGCCGTGTAGACGATTCCGAGCATCAAGACGATAAGGATCACCGGCCGCATCGACGGCACGGTCACGCTCCTAAAGCGTTGCCAAGCGCCAGCACCATCCACCTCTGCCGCTTCGAGCTGCTCTGCGGGGATGTCCTGTAGTCCGGAGTAGAGCAGCACGGCGTTGAAGGGCACCCCAGCCCAGATGTTCGCGATGATGATGGAGGCGACAGCGAGATCGCCGCTCGTCAACCAACCAATCGGTGTGTGGATGAGCCCGGCCCCTTGCAGGATCCCGTTGGCTAGACCATTCGTCGTCTGGAAAATTAGCGAGAAGATTGTCCCGGTTATAACGAGTGGCATCACCCAGGGAATGAGGATGAGCCGTCGAAGCATTCCCGAGAAAAGGGAGCGCCGGTTGAGGTACATAGCCATCGCGAAGCCGATGGCGAACTGGAGAACGACCGAGGCCACGGTGAAGATAAGGGTGTTGACGATCGCCAGTATCGTGGTTCCATCTCGCAACATGGCAGAGTAGTTGGAGAATCCCACGTACGGCCCGTGTCCAGCGGCCAGGGCGGCGAAGCCGTAGTTTTCGAAGCTTATGCTGATGTCCTGGTAGAGCGGGTAAGCGAAGAAGAGCGCGACATAGAGGAGTGACGGCAACAGGAAGGCAAGAAAGACCAGTTGCTGGCGGACGCGTTGTCGATTGGCGTGGGGACGAGAGGCACGAGTCCGGTGCTTCGTCGCGTCGAACTCTGTCGAGCGGGTTTGTGCCGTCCCGGTGACTATGGCCATGCGTAACTCCTCTCGAGGCCAGGCGGAGCCTCTCGTGATCAGGGTCGTTCGTCGGAGCGAGGACCGGCTCTGAACGTCTGGGGGCCGGGGCAGGGCGCGATTGGGGCGCCCCGCCCCGGTGGTTCCGGCCGCTTCGACTACTTGAGCAAGGGAGCGATCTGCGACTGAGCTGCCTGCATCGCCTGGCTGGGTGTCACCTTGCCGATCAGGGCCGCTTCGATCTCGTTGCCGATGTCGAGGCTAATAGCAGGCTCGTTCTCGGGCTTGGCGAGACCTGCAGTTCTCGACTGCCCGGTCTTGAGCTCGACGAGGAACGGTGCGTAGACGCTCGTGTTCCAGGGTGCCTGGTTCCACAGTGACGGCTCCGTGGGTACAGCGGTGTCCACTTTCGCAAAGTTGACGATATTGCCGGACATTGCCTGTAGAACCTGAAATGCCGCCTTTTCCTCCGCGGGCGTGGTCTTCGGTATGGACCAGACTTCGCCGCCGAATGGCGCGATCACCTTCTGGCCTGCGACGCGGGTCGGGATCTCGAAGACGCCCCACTTGAGCTTCGGGAACTGTTGTTGGAGCGCAGGAATGTTCCAGAGGCCGTTCTCGCAAAAGGCGGCCTTGCCGGCTTCGAACTCCTGGATCGGCTGGGTCTGGGTCCAGTTGACGACGCTCTTCGGTGCTGCACCATCTTTGACGAGGCTGGTGAGGAAGCTGAGCGCCTGTACCGATCCCTTGGAGTCCGGCGTCGTCATGGACCCGCCGTTCGACCACGACCACGGGTCGAATTGCCAAGTAGCCTGACCGGGTCCTGCCTGACCGGAGAACACGAAACCGAGATCACTGCCATGGGCGGTCTTCTTCGCGTCTGCGGCAAACTGGGACCAGGTGCGCGGCAGCGTCTTGATGCCGTTCTGGGCGAGCAGGGTCTTGTTGTAGAAGATCGCGATGGTGTTGGTGTACAGAGGCAGCGCGTACAGCTGTCCGTTGTAGGTGGTCTCCGCGACGTTGGCTGGGTTGAGATGGTTCACAACGGGCGAGGACCCGAGAGTCTTCAGCGGTACGAGCAGTCCCTTGGAGGCGAACTCGGCAAGCTGAGGATTGTCCAGCATGAGAAGGTCAGGCTGGGACCCGGAGCTGAATTGGGAGAGAACGTGGGTGAGGTATGCCGCGTCTCCGCTCGTTACCGGGGCCTCGCGAACCACGTTCAAGCAGTGATGGCTCGCCGAGAAGCTCTTGAAGTACGCCTGGAAGTCGTTTCCGCCAATGTTGGTCTTGCTAGGGGGCTGGTAGTAGTCCTCCTCGTTGACGGTGACGACTCCGCCAGGGCAAGACGCCTGACTGCGAGCTGCCGGAGCGCTCGGGACCTGCTTGGCTGAGCTGGCGAACGACGCCGGTGCCGCAAGGGTTCCGACGATAGCCAGGGCCGCTGTCCCGACTGCAATTCCTTCTCCCCATCTCCTCGTCGATCTAAGCCGGAGCTGCCGCCCCGGGCTGCTGGTCGTGCTCATCATGTTGCCCCTTTCGCTTGGATACTCAACGGATACTCAAGGTGTCGAGTGCGGTGACGCGCAGGACAAGAGCAGGGGTGTGGTCGGGGATGGTCCCGACGCCCGCACTTGGTGCGCCACCTTGATCGTGCGCTTATAGAAGTGAGCGGATGACTGTGTGCGCGGATCGGATAGGTCGCTCCTTGCTTGATGACGGTGGTGGTCAGGGACTATCGGTCAGAGCGGGTTGCGGAGGGCCTGCAGCGCCAGTGGTCGGCGCCAGGGGTTCCATACAACGACCTGCCATAGGGGGTCGCAAGAGCCGACCCCGTGGCGGCAATCCCGGGTTTTGCAGTTCTTCGACCAAGACGTCGACTGCAGTGCGAGCCATCTCGAGGACGGGATGCTCGATGGTCACGGGGAGCGAGTCCAGCGCCGCAGCCGATAGACGGTCGGTCAAGGCGATGACCGAGACGTCGCGCGGAATCCGTAGGCCACGGTCCGCAAGAGCTCGGTACATTCCGGGCATCACGATCTCATTTGTGATGATGAAGGCTGTCGCCGCCGGCTTGCGGTCGAGGAGCTCGGCTGTCTCTGTATAGCCAGTGTCGGCAGTGCGCTCACAATGAAGGACGGTGCCGTCGAGCCCCAGTGCATCGCAGGAGTCCAGGAAAGCTTGCTCTGAGCGAACCGCAGGGCCGTAGCCAGCCTCGCAAAGCTCGTGCGAGCTATTGAAGAGTGCCAAGCGCTGGTGTCCTTGATCCGACAGGCGTCGGACGAACGACTTGATGGTCCAATGGAAGTCGATGTCTACCCACGAGGAGACGTTGTCTTGATCCGTCCGTCCGATAATGACGAAAGGAACTCCTGCAGTCTTCAGTCGTTCTACTCGTTTGTCTCGCAAGAAGATCTCCAGAAGAAGGAACCCGTCGACTCTCTGCTCCGTCGCCAACCGCAGGAATCCATCGTCTTGTTGCGTGGCGACCGACACGAGGACGTCGTAGTTGTGCGCTCGGGCTGCTTCTACGACATCTGCGATGAACTCCATCTGGATGACCGACATGCTGGGAGCGATGGGAGGAATCAGGAGGGCGATCGTGCGCGTGCAGCCCCCCGCCAGGGCTCGAGCGCTCGCGTTCGCTCGATAGCCGAGAGTGTCGATGGCTTCTTGCACGAGCTGACGAGTGGCGGCTGCCACCGGTCGGTTACCCGTGAGCACTGCCGACACGGTCGTCAGCGATACTCCCGCGCGGTCGGCGACGTCGTAGATCCGGACCTGCTGCGCAGAACGCCTCGGTCTCGTTGTCGAGCGTGCTTGCATCCCCGTTCCCCCGTGTGACGCAAAACGTTTTGCATTGCCCCTGAAGTGAGCGTAGGGCACGACGTGGAGGGCGTCAAGGGTGCATCTGCGAGTTGTTCTATGGGGTTCAGGACCAGAGGTGAGGCTGTTGGACGAAGGGGTCCGAGGACGTGATCGGACGCTCGGCAGGATCGAGGCCGGGTGCCGTGCCGGCAACGGCTCACGTGCCGTCCGCCGTGCCTGCTGATGACGACCCAGTCCACGGTTCGCGACAGGTGTCAGCATCGGGCGTGTGACGGACGGGTTTCGGACGTGACCCGCGGGGCTGTCTCCAAGCAGCGCCCGCTCGCCGTCGCCCGGAGCCGACACGCCCCCCGATCGATGCGGGGGCAAAGCGGCGCTGTCGCGCAGGTGGCGACGGCGCGGGCGCTCCGCCCGGGTGGCTCCGTCCCCCTGGTCCCGTGACTCTCCTGCGTGGTGGCTGTCGTAGCGTCTGGTACGGCGGATCACCTCGCCGGACGGGACGGCTATCGGGGAATCTCGGCGCCCCGTCTGCTGGACGCCGGCGCAACCGGGCTGGCTTTCCCCGTACGGTGCGAAGAGGCGCATCCGGCAGATCGCGACCGCGGTGGTCGAGGGCGATCGTGGCCGTTGCATGGGATCATGGGGTAACCCGCGCGGGCACGCGCTTGCCAGGCGAGAGACCGGGCCCAGGCGAGAGACCGGGCGTCCGATGACAAGGGCGTTGCTCGGAGCCGGCCTTTGTGACCGCCACGCCGGAGTGCCTTTCTGCTCCCTCCTCTCGTCTCCAATCCCCGCGTTCTGTATGCACCGCGGGGAATTTCGAGGCCACTACGATGCGACGATGGCGCGTTCCGCTGCTCGTCGGGGATCTCCCGCCATCGACACCGCTGCGGGGCTGCCCGACGACCAAGGCAAGGTGGCGAGCAGACGCGACGACCTCGCAGCGGGGGACACCGAGGGGCTCTATCGTCAGGTCGTCGCTGCGATCCCCGGTCTCACGGTGCTCGTGGTCGACGAGGCGATGGACGTCGTGCTCGCCGGAGGCGGCGGCCTACGCGGGTACGGCTTCGCGCCGGAGGACATCGAGGGCCGAGCTCTCGTCGACGTGGTCGGCGCGCGTCGTCTCGAGGCTGCGATCGACCACTATCGCGCCGGCTTCGCGGGCGAGGCGTCGGTCGAGGAGCATGTCGAGCGGGACGGGCATCGATACTGGGTCCGGTACCTCCCGCTCGCAGACGAGGAGTCGATCAGGCGCTACGTCGTCGCCGTCACGCTCGACGTGACCGAGCGCGACGCGGCCCAGCTCGGCCTTGCCCGGAGCGAGCATGCGTATGCCGCGGCGTTCGACCGGTCACTCGTCGCCAACGCGCTCGTCGACCAGTCCGGGGTGATCACGAGGGCGAACGACGCTTTCGGCGCGCTCCTCGGCGTCGAGGCGTCGGAGCTCCTCGGGATGACCTGGCAGGCGCTCACCCACCCCGAAGACCTCGCGGAAAGCGCCGAGGCAGCCGAACAGCTCCTCACGGGTCAGCGGGCGTCGGTCATCCTCGACAAGCGCTTCCTCCATGCGGATGGCCATGCCGTGGACGTCCTCGTCGGCACGACCCTCGTGCGTGACGAGGCCGGACAGCCGCTGCACTTCCACTCCCAGATCGTCGACGTCTCGACGCTGCGGTCGACGCAGGCGGAGCTGCGGGCGCAGGCGTTGACGGACCCGCTCACCGGCCTTGTGAACAGGCGAGGCATCGAGGAGGCGCTCCGAGCCCACTGCGGAGCGCTCGCGAGCCGTGCGCGGCTCGACGCGCCGCCGCTCGACGGAGCGGCGCTGGGCGCCGTCGTGCTGCTCGACCTCGACCGATTCAAGATTCTCAACGACACCTTCGGCCACGCCTTCGGGGATGCAGCCCTGCGGGCCGTCGCGCGGCGCTGGCGAGGCCGCTTGCGCCACGACGACGTCCTTGGCCGCTTCGGTGGTGACGAGTTCATCGTGCTGCTCCCACGCGCGGACGCGCGCGCAGCGGAGACCGTTGCCGAGGCGCTCGTCGTGCCCGTTGCTGTCGCGGACGACGACGTCCCCGCCGCCGTTACGGCGACCGACGTCACGGCGTGCGCGGGCGTCGCCGTGTTCGGTCCCGGCGAGGACTGCGACACCGTCGTGCGGCGCGCGGACGCGGCCCTGCTCGCAGCGAAGGCGGCAGGACCAGGTCGCGCGCGGATCTCGCCGTAGTCAGGACGGGCAGTGTGCCGGCGAGCACTCGCCGCCCGCGTTTGCCAGCGCTCTCTGCAGTCGGTATCGTTGGCACTCGTTAGGTCAGAGTGCCAACGAAGCCACAAGGGAGGCCTCGGAGATGAAGCTGCAGCCGCTGGACGATCGAATCGTCGTTCGCCCGAGCGAGGCGGAGGAGACGACGGCGTCGGGTCTCGTCATTCCCGACACCGCGAAGGAGAAGCCCCAGCAGGGCGAGGTGCTCGCTGCCGGTCCCGGGCGCCGTGCCGACAGCACGGGAGAGCTCGTCCCGCTCGACGTGAAGGCGGGTGACAAGGTCGTGTACTCGAAGTACGGCGGTACGGAGATCACGATCGACGGCGAAGACCTTCTCATCCTCTCGAGCCGCGACGTGCTCGCCAAGGTCGTGAGCTGATGCCGAAGATCCTCCGATTCGACGAAGAGGCCCGACGCGGCCTCGAGGCAGGCGTCAACAAGCTTGCCGACACCGTCAAGGTGACGCTCGGCCCGAAGGGCCGCAATGTCGTGCTCGACAAGAAGTTCGGTGCGCCGACGATCACGAACGACGGCGTGACGATCGCGAAGGAGATCGAGCTCGAGGACCACTTCGAGAACATGGGCGCCCAGCTCGTGCGCGAGGTCGCCACGAAGACCAACGACGTGGCGGGTGACGGCACGACGACCGCGACCGTCCTGGCCCAGGCGCTGGTCCGCGAGGGTCTCCGCAATGTCGCGGCCGGTGCGAACCCGATGTCGCTGAAAAAGGGCATCGAGCGTGCCGTCGCGGCAGCCGTCGAGTCGATCCACTCCCAGGCCCGAGATGTCGAGGGTCGGCACGAGATCGCCCAGGTCGCATCCATCTCGGCGGCGGACACCTCGATCGGCGAGGTTCTCGCGGACGCGATCGACAAGGTCGGCAAGGACGGCACGGTCACGGTCGAGGAGTCCAACACCTTCGGTCTCGAGCTCGACTTCACCGAGGGGATGCAGTTCGACAAGGGCTACCTGTCGCCGTACTTCGTCACGGACCAGGAGCGCCAGGAGGGCGTCCTCGAGGATCCTTACGTCCTGATCGCCAACTCGAAGGTCAGTGCGGTCCACGACCTCGTCCCAGTCCTCGAGAAGGTGATGCAGTCGGGTAAGCCCCTGCTCATCATCGCCGAGGACGTCGAGGGCGAGGCCCTGGCGACGCTCGTGGTCAACAAGATCCGCGGCACCTTCCAGTCCGTCGCGGTGAAGGCCCCCGGTTTCGGCGAGCGTCGCAAGGCGATGCTCGGCGACATCGCGGTCCTGACCGGCGCCCAGGTCATCTCCGAAGAGGTTGGCTTGAAGCTTGAAGGCACGACCCTCGACCTTCTCGGACGGGCGCGGCGGGTCGTCGTCACGAAGGACGACACGACCATCGTCGACGGCGCCGGCGACCCGGACGCGGTGAAGGGCCGGATCGCGCAGATCAGGCGCGAGATCGACGAGACGGACTCCGACTGGGACCGGGAGAAGCTCCAGGAGCGTCTCGCGAAGCTGGCCGGCGGTATCGCTGTCGTCAAGGTCGGCGCTGCGACCGAGGTCGAGCTGAAGGAGAAGAAGCACCGCATCGAGGACGCGCTGTCCGCGACGCGGGCTGCGATCGAGGAGGGGATCGTCGCCGGCGGCGGCACCGCCCTCCTGCGCTGTCGGGCGGCCGTCGCCAAGGTCGTCTCGAGCCTGACAGGCGACGAGGCGACTGGGGCGAGGACAGTCCACCGTGCCCTCGAGGAGCCGCTCAAGTGGATCGCTCTCAACGCAGGCCTCGAAGGAGCTGTCCAAGTCCAAGAGGTCGAGCGCCTCGAGGGCTCCCACGGGCTCAACGCCGCGACCGGGCAGATGGAAGACCTCGTCAAGGCGGGCGTTATCGACCCAGCGAAGGTGACCCGATCTGCGCTGCAAAATGCTGCGTCGATCGCGGCGCTCCTTCTCACGACCGAGGCGCTCATCGCCGACAAGCCGGAGCCGAAGTCCGCCGAGCCGGCGATGCCGGGCGGCGGTGGAGGAATGGGGATGATGTGACGCGCTCGAGGCGATGACGTCTCGAACTGCGTCCACCGACTCCGGTCGGGAGCTTCTGGTGGCCGGGCCTGATGGCCCGGCCACCGGCGCGCTCGCCGTCGGGTAGGGCCGGGCTGGCGGTACGGTAGGACGATGCCGCCCGCTTCCTACCGCCAGCGGGTACCCCGCCCGGTGTCGGCACGGCCAGGCCCCCCGCCACCGTGGGCTGCGCTTCCGTTGCGCCAGCGCAGCAGCCTCTCGGTCGGGCAGATTGCCGACGCGATCGCCGAGGCCGGTGCCGGGCTGACGGAGGCCCGGAGGGTGGCGGCCGCTGTGCTCGTGCCGGTGTTCGCTGCGGCGCCGGACGGCGAGGCGACCGTCGTCCTCACCAGGCGGTCCCAGCTGCTCCAGCGTGACCCGGGGCACGTCGCGTTCCCCGGGGGGCGCGTCGAGCCCGGCGAGGCGCCGCCAGATGCCGCGCTGCGCGAGGCGCACGAGGAGGTGGGGCTCCACCCGCAAGAGGTTGAGGTCTGCGGCCTGGTCGATGTCGTCGGGCGGCGACCGGGTGAGCAGATCGCTGCCTACCTCGGCATCCTCGCACGGCCACCGGCGCTCGTGCCGAGCGCTTCCGAGGTCGAGTCCGTCCTCGAGGTGCCCCTCGCATCCCTCCTTGCCGACGGCGTGGCTTGGCAAGAGCGGTGGTCTGCGGGACGCGGGGAACGATCCGTCCACTTCTTCGCGGATCCGACGGTGCTCGGCGACGACCTCGTCTGGGGTGTCAGTGCCCGGATCCTCTGGCACCTGCTCGATGCCGCGTCTGCCCACAGGGCGCGGGTCGACGGGGCGAGCGCGTGAGCGGTCACCTGGACGCTGTCGCTGCAGATCGTGACCGACACGCAACGCATAGCGCGCGCGCGGTCTTTGTCGTCGCTTTCGTGCTGCTTTTCGTCGCGATAGGCACCTGGAGCCTCGCCACCCCGTTGTTCGCAGCGCCGGACGAGCCGGTGAACGTGATCAAAGCGGCCGCGGTCGTGCGTGGTGAGCTCGTCGGCGAGCTCACCGGTGGCTCGACGAGCCCGATGGGCGTCGTCACCGTGCCCGCCTTCTACGCCGGGACCCGCAACGTCCCGGCGTGCTACCACCGGCAGCCCACGATCCCTGCGAGCTGCGCTCCCGCTGTCGCCGGCGGGTCCGCGCCCGAGCCGGTGAAGATCTACACCGCTCGGTACCCTCCGCTGTACTACTCGATCGTCGGCTTGCCGAGCCTGCTGGGATCCGGCGACGCGGAGGTCTACCTCATGCGCCTCGTGAGTGCCGCGCTCTCCGCTTTCTTCGTCGCCCTCGCCGTGACGACGGCCGTTCGGTGGTCGCGGTCGAGGATCATCGTCGCCGGCATCGCCGTCGCGACGACGCCGATGGTGCTGTTCCTCGGCGGCGTCGTCAATCCTGCAGGTCTCGAGGTCAGCGCCGCAATCGCGGTCTGGACCGCCGGAGCCGTCCTCGTCCTCGATCACCTCGCCGACCCACCACCGGCGCTCGTCGCGACCCTCGCCGGTTCGACGTGCGTGCTCGAGCTCGTGCGGGCGCTCTCGCCCTTTTGGGTGGCGTTGACCGCCGTCGCGCTGCTCTCCTTGACGAGTCGCGCCGAGCTGCGCCGCCTCGTGCGCAAGCGGTCCGTCACGGTCGCGCTCGCCGCCGTCGTCGTGGTCGGTGCGCTCGCCTCGGCATGGATCTTCGCGGAGCGCTCCTACGACGTCTACTCGACGACCGTCGTGCCGATGGGCGTCCCGGAGAGCACGATCCTCGAGTACTCCTTCTTGCACAACGACTATTACCTGCCGGACATGGTGGGTGTCTTCGGCTGGTTCGACACCTACGCCCCGACCTTTACCTACGTCGTCTGGTACGGGCTCGTCGGCTTCGTGACGCTCGCGGCGGCCGTTGTCGGACGGCTCCGTGACGCCTTGACGCTCCTCGTCTTGGCGGTGGCGATCGTCGTCGTGCCCGTGGCGATCTCGACCTCGCAGGTCCACCGCTACGGCTACACCTGGGCCGGCAAGGACACCTTGCCGTTCGCTGTGGGACTTCCCATCCTCGCCGCTGCGCTGATCGGCAGGAGCAACATGGCCGCGCACAGCCGGCGGCTCGTCGGCGTCGTCGTCCTCGCGACCTTTTTCGCCCAGGCCGCTGCCTTCTACGAGATGCTCCGGCGCTATGCCGTCGGGACGCGCGGTCCGGACTTCGGATTTCTCGCTCATGCCGCGTGGCGCCCTCCGACTGGCCTCGTCAGCGTCCTCGTCGTCGAGCTGGCGGCGCTCAGCGCATCGTCGGTGCTCGCCTATGCCATGGTGCGGTCGAGCCGGGCAGGCGCGTCGGGCGACGCTTCGGACATGCCGCCCCGTGCGGGGCGCGAGCTAGCCTGAGCCGGCTTGAGCCGGCACGCGCAGCCCGAGGGGGAACACGTGGCAGAAGTCGAGATCGGAATCGGCAAGTCCGGTCGACGGGGGTACTCCCTCGACGAGGTCGTCGTCGTTCCTTCGCGCCGGACGCGCGACCCGGAAGACGTCGACTTGTCCTGGCGCCTCGACGCGTTCGACTTCGCTCTGCCGTTTATGGCTGCGGCGACCGACGCCGTGGTGAGCCCTGCGACGGCCGTCGAGATCGGGCGCCTCGGTGGCCTCGCCGTCTTGAACCTCGAGGGCCTCTGGACCCGCTACGAGGACCCGACCCCGTTGCTCGCCGAGATCGCCTCGCTCGAGGCGGGCCGCGTGACGGGGCGTCTCCAGGAGCTCTACGCGCAGCCGGTCGAGCCTCGGCTCGTCGTCGAGCGCATCCGCGAGGTCGCGGCTGCCGGCGTCGTGACCTGTGGTGCTGTTCGCCCCCAGGTAGCGGTGGACCTCGCGGACGTGCTCGTCGAGGCCGAGCTCGAGGTGCTCGTCGTGCAGGGGACCGCTGTGTCCGCAGAGCACGTGTCGCGAGGTGGAGAGACCCTCGATCTCGCACAGTTCATCCGGCGTCTCGACATCCCCGTCGTGGTCGGTGGCTGCGCGTCGTACCAGTCGGCGCTCCACCTCATGCGCACGGGAGCGGTCGCCGTCCTCGTCGGGGTCGGGTCCACCGACGCCCGGGCGACGCGCGAGGTGCTCGGCATCGGCGCGCCGCAGGCGACCGCGATTGCCGACGCCGCGGGCGCTCGGACGCGACATCTCGAGGACACGGGTGTCTACGTCCAGGTCATCGCGGACGGGGGGATCACGACGGGAGGCGACATTGCGACAGCTCTGGCGTGCGGAGCGGACGCGGTCATGATCGGCGAGCCTCTCGCCGGGGCCGACGAGGCCCCAGGTCTCGGCCACCACTGGGGAGCCGCCGCGCCGCACCCCTCGCTACCGCGGGGTCGTCGGGAGGCGGTGCCCCGGCTCGGCTCGCTCGCAGAGGTCCTCTGCGGTCCCGGGCGCGACGAGCACGGCCGGACCAACCTGTTCGGTGCGCTACGCAGCGCGATGGCGAGCTGCGGTCACGCGACCGTACGCGAGCTGCAGAAGGCGGACGTGATGGTGGCACCCCCGTCTTTCGCGGACCACGTCCGGACGTCCGGGCCCGTGGACCGGCCTCGCTGACTGCACGAGTGGGACCTCCGGCGCCACCGACGTGCGCGGCCGATCCGTCGCCAGGCGCTGCCGGCGCTGCTCGGGACCGGACGCGACGCAGGCGTCGCGTCGGGTGGGACCTCTGGTCGTGGCAGTCTCGTGCCCGGTGGCGCGACGACGTGCTCGGCCTGCTCTGGATAGCGCTCTTCGTCGCCGCGTACCTGTCCCCGGCGCTCAAGGATGGTCTCGGCTTCGGTCCAGCTGATCTCGGGCGTGGACTCTCGCTGCTCACCCGCCTCGTCCCGCCGCTCCCGCTCCACAACGGCATCAACGGTGACACCATCACCCAGGGGGTGCCGTGGAACACCCTCGACTGGCAGCTCGTCCACCACCACGAGCTCCCGTTGTGGAACTCGTTGTCGGGGACGGGCATCCCCCAGCTGCTCAACTTCGAATCTGCTCCGCTCGCGTTGCCGACCCTCGTCGGCTACCTCGCCCCCCTTGCGGCCAGCTTCCTCGTGACCGTCGCGGTGAAGCTCCTCGTCGCCGGTAGTGGTGTGTACCTGTGCTGTCGCGTGCTCGGTGCCCGGCCGCTCGCGGCCGCGTTCGGCGGGACGACGTTCATGCTCTCCGGAGCCTTCAGCGGCTGGCTCGGGTGGTCGGTGTCGGGCCCCGTTGCGCTCGGCGGGTGGATCCTCGCGGGCGTCGTGGTCAGTTATCGATCGCGTGCCCGCGTGCGCGAGGTCGTGCTCCTCGCCGTCGCCGTCGCGTTCTCGCTCTACGCCGGCTTTCCCGAGTCCTACGTGCTCCTCGCGATCGGCCTCGGGGCCGTCCTCGTCGTCACGGCGGTCGCCCGTGTCGTCGCAGACCGCGGGCTCGCGGGGCTGCACCCCGTCGGCGTCGTCCGGGTCGCTGCAGGCGTCGCCGCCGGGGGTGCTCTCGCTGCGCCGCTGCTGCTTCCCGGCGTGTCGATCCTGCGGCACTCCGCGCGCAATGGCAAGTTCGCGGCGACCGGCCTTCCCCTCCATGCAGCCGTCCTGCTGTTCGCCCAGGGCTACGACGGGCTGCCGACGGCGGGGAGCTACTGGTTCGGGCCCGTCAACTACTACGAGACCGCAGCCTACGTGGGCGTCGTCGCGCTCGTCTGCGCTGGCGTCGCCGTGCTGGTGGGCTGGCGGAGGCCCGCCGTGGCGGGCCTCGGCGCCGCCGTGCTCGTCGGGCTCCTCGTGGTCTACGACCTCGGGGCGGGAGCCCCCGTCCAGCACCTGCTCGCCGATGTCGGGCTCAGTGCGGTCGCGCTGCAGAGGATGCAGTCCGTCCTCGAGCTCGTCGTGGCCGTCCTGGCCGGGCTGGGCATCGAGGTGCTGCTTACCCGCTGGCGTGAGCGGCGGGTGCGGCGCGCTCTCGGCGCGGCGACGGTCGTCCTCGCGGTCGTGCTCGCGGCCCTCTGGTCACGGGTCGGCTCTGCTCGCGCACCGGTCGTCACCGCAGTGACCCCGAGCGCTTCGGTGCTCGAATCCCTCCGGCGGTCCAGCTTGCTATGGCCGACGGCGTCGCTCGCCGTCCTCGCAGTGCTCCTCGTGCTGGCCGTCGCGCTTCGCCACTGGCCGGCGGCGCGGGCGCGCGTCGCCAGCAGGATCGCGGGCCTGGTCCTGCTCGGGATCCAGAGTGCGTTCCTCCTCTTCGCCGGGGTCGGGATCAACAGCTACGCGCACGACGCCTACCCCAGCACGCCTGCGGTGTCGACGGTGCAGTCCGTCGTCGGCGGGAGCCTTCTCGGGCTCGACGGAGCCAACACGACCTGTGACGGCGGAGCTGCGAGCGGCGCCTACTGCGGCGTGCGCTACTGGACCGGGATCGGGCTCTACCCGGAGATGAACATCCCGTATGGCATCGACGAGCTTGCCGTGCACGACCCGACGATCCCGCAGGCGTACTTCGGCGCGTGGCCCGTGCCCGATGCCGGGCAGGTCTCGCCTGTCGGCCTCAACCTCTTCGCGCCGTCGGTCGACTCGGTCGCGCTCGCCCGTCTCTACGGCGTCGCCTACGTGCTCGCCGGTCCGGGTCGGCCGGCACCGCCAGGGATGCGACCGGTCGCGACGGTCGCGGGCGAGACACTCTACGAGGTGCCCGGATCGCGGCGGTTCACCTTCGCGGGGGCTGGTGGCGCGCGCGGTGAGGGCGCGGGGGCGCGGGTGCTCGCCGTCTCGCATCCGGGCGACGCCCGCTACGTCGTCGACGTGCGGGTCGCGCGCCCGTCGACTCTTACGATGCGGGTCACCGACGTGCCCGGCTGGCACGCGACCGCCGGCGGTGCCGAGCTCGTGATCCACCGTGCCCCGGGCGACCTGATGAGCGTCGTCGTGCCATCGGGGACGTCGACGGTCGTGCTCCACTACTGGCCTGACCGGCTGGCCGAGGGTCTGGCGCTCGCCGGCGCGGCCGTGGTCGCGCTGCTCGCGTGGGCCGTGCTCGCCGCGCTCGCCCCGCGGCGGCGCGCGGGCCCCGTTGGCGTGCGCGACCCGGGACCGCTGGTACCCTCGCCCCGTGGCGCTGCCCCCCGGACCTGGAGAGCCTGACACGAGCGCGTTCGACACGAGCGGGTTCGACACGGTGCTCGTCGTCGACTTCGGCGCGCAGTACGCCCAGCTCATCGCGCGGCGCATCCGCGAGGCACACGTCTACTCCGAGATCGTGCCGTCCTCGATGACGGTCGCCGAGATGCTCGCGCGGCACCCGGCGGGGATCGTGCTCTCGGGCGGGCCGAAGTCGGTCTACGCAGACCGGGCGCCGCTGCTCGACCCTGCGCTCTACGACGCAGGCGTCCCCGTCCTCGGCATCTGCTACGGCGCCCAGCTGCTCGCCATGCAGCTCGGCGGCGAGGTCGCACGGACCGGCGGGGGCGAGTACGGAAGGACCGAGGTATCGCTGGTCGCTCCGTCGCGGCTCACGGTCGGTTGGCCAGAGGCCTCCGAGGTCTGGATGAGCCACGGCGACTCGATCGCCGCCGCGCCACCGGGGTTCGTCGTCACGGCCCGGTCAGCCGGCGCGCCGGTCGCCTGCCTCGAGGACGCAGTGCGCGGCCTGTACGGCGTGCAGTTCCACCCCGAGGTCGCCCATACCGAGCGTGGCCAGGAGCTCCTGAAGCGCTTCCTCTACGACGTGTGCGGCTGCCGGCCGATCTGGACGCATACCTCGGTGATCGACGCCGCGGTCTCGTCCGTGCGCGCGCGGGTCGGGGCCGGCCGGGTGCTCTGCGCGCTCTCGGGCGGGGTTGACTCCGCCGTCGCGGCGGCGCTCGTCCGCAAGGCAGTCGGCGACCAGCTGACTTGCGTGTTCGTCGACACCGGTCTGATGCGGGCGGGCGAGGCGGCCCAGGTGGAGCGGACCTTTCGCGGTCAGTTTGGCGTCGACCTGGTCCACGTCGAGGCGGCTGACCGCTTCTTCGCAGCCCTCGAGGGCGTGCTCGACCCAGAGGTCAAGCGCAAGCGCATCGGCGAGCTCTTCATCCGGATATTCGAGGAAGTCGCACGACGTCTCGACGGTGCGACGCACCTCGCGCAGGGGACGCTGTACCCCGACGTCATCGAGTCCGGATCGGGCGACGCCGCGACGATCAAGTCGCACCACAACGTCGGCGGTCTGCCCGAAGACATGGACCTCGAGCTCGTCGAGCCGCTCCGATTGCTGTTCAAAGACGAGGTCCGCGCCGTCGGCGAGGAGCTCGGCCTGCCCGAGGAGATCGTCTGGCGCCAGCCCTTCCCCGGCCCGGGGCTCGCCGTCCGCGTCGTCGGCGAGGTCACACGCGAGCGGATCGAGCTGGTCCGGGCCGCGGACGCGATCGTGCTCGACGAGGTCCGCCGAGCCGGCCTTGGTCGGGAGCTCTGGCAGGCGTTCGCCGTGCTGCCCGCCGTGCGCTCGGTCGGGGTGATGGGCGACGAGCGGACCTACGCGTACCCGATCGTCGTGCGCGCCGTGACGAGCGACGACGCGATGACCGCAGACTGGGCTCGTCTGCCCTACGACGTGCTCGAGCGGATTGCTGCTCGTATCGTCGCGGAGGTACCCGGGGTCAACCGTGTCGCCTACGACGTGACCTCGAAGCCGCCCGGCACGATCGAGTGGGAGTGAGCGCCGGGTCGCTCCCCGAGGCGCTGCTCGCCGGCTTGAACCCCGCGCAGCGCCAGGCGGTCGAGCACGTCGATGGCCCGCTCGTCGTCGTGGCCGGCGCGGGCTCGGGCAAGACCCGCGTGCTCACCCGCCGCATCGCCGGGCTTCTCGCCGCAGGGGTGCCGCCGTGGCGGATCCTCGCCATCACCTTCACGAACAAGGCAGCTGAGGAGATGCGCCGGCGTGTCGTCGAGCTCGTCGGCGACGAGGCGGACCGGATGTGGATCTCGACGTTCCACGCCGCGTGCGTGCGGATCCTGCGTCGAGACCCCGAGCGCGCCGGGTACCGGCCTGGGTTCTCGATCTACGACGACAGCGACTCCCGCCGCCTGGTCGAGATCTCTCTCGCCGAGCTCGGCCTCGACACGAAGCGCTTCCCGGCGCGCGCGGTGTGCGGAGCGATCAGCCAGGCCAAGTCCGAGATCCTCGACGCGGCGACCTACGCCGCCGGCGCGACGACGGTCTACGAGCGCCGGATCGCCGACGTGTTCGGCGAGTACGAGCGGCGGCTGCGGATCGCGAACGCCCTCGACTTCGACGACCTGCTCGGCGCCACGGTGCGCCTCCTGCGCAACGACGCAGAGGTGCTCACCCACTATCAGGAGCGGTTCACGCACATCCTCGTCGACGAGTACCAAGACACCAACCGCGCCCAGAACGAGCTGGTGACAGCTATCGGCCGGCTCCACCGCAATGTCTGCGTCGTCGGCGACGCGGACCAGAGCATCTACCGCTTCCGGGGCGCCGAGGTCCGGAACTTGCTCGACTTCGCACGAGCCTTCCCCGAGGCGCGCACGATCGTGCTCGACCAGAACTACCGCTCGACCCAGCACATCCTCGACGCGGCCAACGCCGTCATCGGCAACAACGTCGCGCGAGACGAGAAGGCACTGTGGAGCGCGCTCGGGCCGGGGGAGAAGATCCGTCGATACCGCGGGGGCGACGAGCGGGACGAGGCGACCTTCGTCGCCCAGGAGATAGCGACGCTCCAGCGCGAGCAGGGCGTGCTGCCGTCGGAGGTGGCGGTCTTCTACCGGACCAACGCCCAGAGCCGAGCCATCGAAGAGGCTCTTGCTGCCCGTGGCCTCGCCTACAAGGTCCTCGGGGGCACCCGCTTCTACGACCGGCGTGAGGTCCGCGACGCCGTCGCGTTCGTCCGCCTGGTCGCGAACCCCTCAGATGAGGTCTCGGTCCGGCGCGTGCTCAACGTCCCGCGCCGCGGGATCGGCGCGACGACGACGGAGAAGCTCGCGGCCCTGGCTCGCGCCGAGGCCATCGGGTTCGCCGACGCGCTCGAACGAGCCGGAGAAGCGGGCGTGACCGGCAAGGCATTGCGGGGCATCGCTGACTTCCTCGAGCTGCGGGCGCGGCTCGCCCTGCTCGTCGACCGGCGTCCCGGCGAGGTCGTCGAAGCCGTCCTCGCCGAGACCGGCTATCTCGCCGAGCTCGAGCTCGAGCTCGAAGCGTCCGACGAGGGCGCGCACGAGGCCGGAGGCCGGATCGACAATCTCGCCGAGCTCGTGAGCGTCGCGTCGAACTTCGAGGACCTCGAGACCTTCCTCGCCACGACAGCGTTGGTCGCGGCGACCGACGACCTCGACGCAGCAGGCGGGCGCGTCACGTTGATGACGTTGCACGCTGCAAAGGGGCTCGAGTTCAAGGTGGTCTTCCTGACGGGGATGGAGGAAGGTGTCTTCCCGCACGACCGGGCGCTCGCGGATCCCGACGACCTCGAGGAAGAGCGGCGACTCGCCTACGTCGGGATCACACGCGCGCGCGAGCGGCTCTACCTGACGAGCACCTATGTGCGAACGCTCTTCGGGACGAGCCGGGAGAGCCTCACGAGCCGGTTCATAAAGGAGATACCGGAGGAGCTGGTCGAAGACGTCTCCGGCTCCCTCTCGGGGGGTTTTGCACGCGCGACGCGTGCGTCGGAGGTGACCGGCTCGTCGGGCACCACCCGTGGCGCGACTTCGCGGGTGAGCCCCGTCCCGACGACCGGTGCCGAGCTGCTCGGCCTCGGCCCCGGCGACCGCGTCGTGCATGCCCGGTGGGGGGAAGGCGTCGTCGTCGCCGCGTCCGGCGCGGGCGACAAGGCGGAGGCGACGATCGCGTTCGACCGGCACGGTCGCAAGCAGTTCCTCCTCGCCCTCACCCCGGTCAAGCGCGCCTGATCGCCGGGCCCGATTGGGTCCCGCGTCGAGCTGCTGCGTAGTATCGACCCCGCCGCTGCCCGGCATGGACCGACTCGGACCGTGCCGGCAGCCCCGGCTGGTCGGGCGCAGCGGACGGCGACGAGGAGGCCGTGCTCGGTGGATCTCTACGAGTACCAGGGCAAGCAGTACATGGCGCGCTTCGGCGTGCCGGTGTCGCCGGGCGAGGTGGCGGACACCGTCGATGGCGCGGTCGCCGCTGCAGAGCGCCTCGGCTACCCCGTCGCGGTCAAGGCGCAGGTGCAGGTCGGCGGACGCGGCAAGGCCGGTGGCATCAAGCTCGCCGGCGACGCAGACGAGGCTGCCCAGCACGCCCGCGCGATCCTCGGCCTCGACATCAAGGGACACGTCGTGCGTCGTCTCTGGATCGAGCGCGCGGCCGACATAGCCAAGGAGTACTACGCGAGCTTCACCCTCGACCGCTCAGCCAAGATGCACCTGTGCATGTTGTCGACCAAGGGCGGTGTCGAGATCGAGCAGGTCGCCGAGGAGGACCCGGGCGCGATCGTGCGTCGCCACGTCGATCCGCTGGACGGCTTCACCGAGGCCGACGGCGTCGCGCTCGCAGCCGAGGCGGGGATCGACGCAAGCGAGCGAGAGGCGGTCGGCTCGATCCTCGCGAGCCTGTACCGCTGCTACGTCGAAGGCGACGCCGACCTCGTCGAGGTGAACCCTCTCGTCGTGACGGCATCTGGCACGGTCCTCGCGCTCGACGCGAAGGTGACGCTCGACGACGCCGCGAGCTTCCGCCATCCGGAGTGGTCGGACTGGTCCAACCTCGACGATCTCGACCACCGCGAGCGCCTTGCCCGGTCGATGGGCCTGCAGTACGTCGGTCTCGACGGCGACGTCGGGATCATCGCGAACGGCGCCGGACTCGCGATGAGCACGTGCGACGTCGTCGAGCAAGTGGGTGGGAAGCCGGCCAACTTCCTCGACATCGGCGGTGGAGCGAGTGCCGACGTGATGGCGAACGCGCTCGAGGTGATCAGCACCGACGAGAAGGTGCGGTCGATCTTCGTCAACATCTTCGGGGGGATCACGCGAGGCGAAGAGGTCGCCAACGGGATCGTCCAGGCCCTCGGCCGTGTCGAGCTGAAGGCGCCGATCGTCGTCCGTCTCGACGGCACCAACGCGGCGGAGGGTCGAGCGATCCTCAAGTCCCACGAGTCTGCCCAGCTCGTGTCGCTGCCGACCATGATCGAGGCCGCACGAGCGGCCACCGAGCTCGCGGGAGGAGCGCCACGATGAGCATCTTTGTCGATGCCAACACGAAGGTCGTCGTCCAGGGCCTCAGCCCGACCGGTCAGGGCCTCTACCACGCGTTGCGCAATCGCGCCTACGGCACGAACGTCGTCGCCGGGACCAACCCCAAGCGTGGCGGCGAGGTGATCGAGGGGATTCCTGTCTTCGCGAGCGTGGCCGAGGCGGTCGCGCAGACCGGTGCGGATGCTTCGTTCATCTCGGTGCCGCCGGCGGCCGCCTCGTCGGCCATCCTCGAGGCTGCCGAGGCGGGCGTGCCGTTCGTCGTCTGCATCACGGAGTTCACGCCTGCCCAGGACGAGGCACGCGTGTTCGCGACGCTTCGCCGGTACTTTCCCGGCACGCGGCTGCTCGGGCCCAACTGCCCCGGGATCATCAGCGCCGGCGCGTGCAACATCGGGATCACGTCTGGCGACATCGCCCGTGCCGGCGGACCGGTCGGTCTCGTCAGCCGCTCGGGCACGGTTTTCTACCAGGCGCTCTACGAGCTCACCGAGAAGGGCGTGGGCCAGACGACCGGAGTCGGCATCGGCGGCGACCCGGTTCCCGGGACGAGCTTCGTCGACTGCCTGACGGCCTTCGAGGCAGACCCGTCGACAAAGGCCGTCATCTTGATCGGCGAGATCGGCGGGAGCGCGGAGGAGGAGGCGGCGGAGTTCATCTCGGGCGAGATGACCAAGCCCGTCGTCGCCTACATCGCCGGCGTCACGGCGCCCCCGGGTCGCAAGATGGGCCATGCGGGAGCCATCGTGTCGGGGTCGAAGGGCACCGCAGCGGCGAAGATGGCCGCACTCGCGAAAGCCGGCGTGACGGTCGCGCACAACCCGACCGAGGCCGCCGAGGCGATGGTCGAGATCGTCCGAGACCTCGCTTGAGCCATCCCGGGCCGGGAGCGTCCGGGCGGTGCGACTAGGCATGGGTGCCGTCCGGATCGGGGTGCTCGCGTCGGGGACCGGCACGATCCTCGCTGCCTTGCTCGAGGCGGATCTCCCCGTCGTCGTGGTCGTCGTCGACAGGCGCTGCGGCGCAGAGCAGGTTGCCGCGCGTGCGGGGATCCCGGTGGTCGTCGTCGAGCGACGCGACTTCGGCGCCACCTTCGACCGAGACGCGTTCACGGCCGACGTCGTCGCTGGCCTCGTCGAGCACCGGGTCGAGGTCGTCGCCATGGCGGGCTTCGGTACCGTGCTCGCCGTCGGGGTCCACGAGGCGTTCCCCGGCCGCGTGCTCAACACGCACCCCGCCCTGCTCCCTGCGTTCAAGGGATGGCACGCCGTCGAGGCTGCGCTTGCCGCGGGCGTGAAGGTGACGGGGTGCACGGTGCACCTCGCAACTCTGGAGGTTGACGAGGGCCCGATCCTCGCGCAGCAGGCCGTGCCGGTGCTTCCCGGTGACGACGCGCGGATGCTCCACGAGCGGATCAAGCAGGTCGAGCGGCACCTCTATCCGGCAGCAGTCCGGACATTCATCGACGGCCTCGGGTCGCCAGGCGAGGAGTCGTCGCCTGGCACCGGTCCCGGGGCAGACGTGGGTCGCGACGGCCCACCGACGAGCAGCGGGGAGCAGCCATGAGAGCAGTCCTATCGGTCTACGACAAGACCGGCCTGGTCGCGTTCGCGACAGGGCTGGTGGATCTCGGCGTCGAGATCGTCTCGAGCGGCGGGACGTCGCGCGCCCTCGAGGACGCGGGGATCGCCCACCGCGAGGTCGCGGAGGTCACCGGTGCACCGGAGATGCTCGGCGGGAGGGTGAAGACGCTGCATCCCGCGATCCACGGGGGGATCCTCGCCGACCGGACGAAGCCGGACCACCTCGCAGCGCTCGAGTCGGCGGGGATCGGTCTCGTCGACCTCGTCGTGTGCAACCTCTACCCGTTCGCCGACGCACCGTCGATCGAGATGATCGACGTCGGTGGCCCGACGATGGTCCGGGCCGCGGCCAAGAACCACGAGCACGTGGCCGTCGTGGTGGACCCGGGCGACTACGGAGCCGTCCTCGACGAGCTCCGGCGGGAGGGGAGCATCGGGGTGGCGACGAGGCGCCGGCTCGCGCGCGCTGCGTTCGCGCACACTGCGGCCTACGACGCGGCGATCGTGGGCTGGCTCGACGGGGGCGGTCCGTGGGGGACGCCCGGCGACGTGCTCCCGGCGAGCATCCACATCTCTCTCGAGCGCTGCGAGACGCTCCGCTACGGGGAGAACCCGCACCAGCACGGCGCGCGCTACCGGCGCATCGGTGGCGCACCCGGCTGGCTCGACGCGGTCGTCCAGCACGGCGGTCGCGAGCTCTCCTATCTCAACTTGTTCGACGCGGACGCCGCGTGGCAGCTCGTCCACGAGCTGGTCGGCATCGGGGGGTCCGAGGCGGCCGCCGTCATCGTCAAGCACGCGAACCCCTGTGGTGTCGCCATCGCCGGCGACCTCGCCACGGCGTACACCGCGGCATTCGCAGGCGATCCGGTCTCGGCATTCGGCGGGGTCGTCGCGCTCTCGGGTCGCGTGGACCGCTCGCTCGGCGAGTCGATCGTCGCCAACGCGCTCGCGGACGTGCTCGTGGCGCACGCGGTCGACGAGGACGCGCTCGAGCTCTTCGCCCGCAAGCGGAAGAACATGCGCGTGCTCACCGGACCGGCACCGTCGGCCGGTGGGTTGGTCGTCCGCCAGCTCGCCGGGGGCTATCTCGTCCAGGAGCCCGACGTCTTCCTCGCGGGCCGTGACGCGTGGCGGATCGCGACGCGCGCCGAGCCCGCGGCGGAGCAGTGGGCGGACGTCGAGCTCGCCTGGCGCAGCTGCGCTCGCACGTCGTCGAACGCGATCGTGCTGGCCAACGGCGGCCAGGTCGTCGGCGTGGGCTGTGGACAGCAGAGCCGGGTCGACGCCGCGGAGATCGCGGCGCGCAAGGCCGCGGGCCGCGCCGCGGGAGGCGTCGCCGCGAGCGACGCGTTCTTCCCGTTCCGCGACGGCCTCGATGCAGTCGCCGACGCAGGCGTCACGGTCGTCGTCCAACCAGGCGGGTCCTTGCGTGACGACGAGGTGGTCGCAGCGGCCGACGAGCGCGGGATCGCCATGATCGTGACGGGAGAGCGCCATTTCCGCCACTGAAGCCGAGGAGCTGCCGATGCCGAAAGAGCCGCCCGATCAAGGACGTCGCGGTGGCGACGATGGGACACCCGGTGCCGCCGCGGTGCTGCTCGACGGCGCCGCCCTGGCCGCGCGTATCCGGTCAGAGCTCACGACTGACGTCGCGCACCTCGTCTCGCGCGGCGTCACTCCGGGTCTCGGGACGATCCTCGTCGGAGACGACCCGGCGAGCGCCCGCTACGTCGCGATGAAGCACGAGGACTGCGCCGAGGTCGGCATCGTGTCGGTCCACGCGCACCTGCCGGCGTCGGTCTCCGCGTCGGAGCTCGACGAGACGATCCGGCGGTTCAACGAGGACCTGACTGTCGACGCCTACCTCGTGCAGCTCCCGTTGCCTGCCCACCTCGACGAGGAGGCTGCGCTGCTCGCGGTGGACCCGGACAAGGACGTCGATGGCCTGCACCCCGTCAACCTCGGTCGGCTCGTCATGGGAGCACCGGGACCGCTGCCGTGCACGCCGGCGGGAATCGTCGAGCTCCTGGCCGCCCACGGCGTCGCGGTCGAGGGGCGCCATGCGGTCGTGATCGGTCGCGGGCTCACGATCGGCCGTCCACTCGCGCTGCTCCTCGCCCTGCGCCGCCCGGGCTGCAACGCGGCGGTGACGGTCGTGCACACCGGCGTCGAGGACCTCGCTCGATACGTGCGTGACGGCGACGTCGTCGTCGCGGCGGCCGGTGTTGCCGGTCTCGTCACGGGCTCCATGGTCAAGCCCGGTGCGGCGGTCGTCGGCGCGGGCGTCTCCTGGGCAGGTCGCAAGCTCCTCTCCGACCTCGCCGAGGATGTCGCCGACGTGGCAGGCTTCGTGACCCCGCGGATCGGCGGCGTCGGTCCGATGACGCGCGCGATGCTGCTGCGCAACGCCGTCGCCGCCGCGCAACGGCGCCTGGCGAGGACCTGAGCCCGGGTGGGCTGTGCGATCCGGGAGGCACGGCCCGTGACCACGAGCTGCGCTGAGTGGATGTCCTGGCGCTCATGACACGTATCATCGACGGGCTTGGCGGCGCGCCCCGCATCTCGGTCGAGCTTTGGCCGCCGCGCTCGCCGCAGGCCGCCGAGCGGCTTGAGGCGTCTCTCGACAAGCTGGCCGAGCTCCGGCCGTCGTTCGCCTCGATCACCTACGGTGCGGCGGGGTCCACGCGCGAGCGGACGCACGACCTCGTCGTCGAGATGGAGGGCCGGCGTGCCACGACGGCCATGGCGCATCTCACGTGCGTCGCGCACAGCCGTGCGGAGCTCGTCGGGATCCTCCGGCGCTACCGCGACGCCGGGGTCGAGAACGTCCTCGCACTGCGCGGCGACCGACCGGCCGGCGGATCCACGGCCCACGTGGAGGGCGAGCTCGAGCACGCCGTCGATCTCGTCGAGCTGGCCTCGACCGTGGGTCGGTTCTGCATCGCAGTCGCCGCGCACCCGGCGGGGCACCCGGAGGCCCCGGATGTCGCGACTGATCGCCGCCACCTCGCGGAGAAGCTGCGCATCGCGGACTTCGCGATCACGCAGTTCTTCTACGCCCCCGAGGAGTACCTCGCTCTGCGAGACGACCTCGCCGCCCTCGGCGTCGACAAGCCGGTCGTCCCCGGCGTCATGCCGGTCACGAGCGCGCGGACCCTCGAACGGATGGCGTCGCTCTCCGGCAACCCGGTCCCCGAGTGGCTCCGTGACCGGATCGCGCGCGCGGGCTCGGACGCGCAGCTCATCCGGCGTGCGGGAGTGGAGGTCGCGACCCAGCTCTGCAGCCGGCTCCTCGAATGCGGCGCTCCGGGGCTGCACTTCTACACGATGAACGACGTCGAGGCGACCCTCGAGGTGGCATCGGCCCTCGGTCTCGTGCCCGCCGGAGACATCGGCGTCGAGAGGCGCCTGCCGGAGAGCTCGCACTAAGCTGGTTTTGTGGGCAAGGGGGGAAGGCCGCGGTTGGCGGGCCGAGACGACCGTCGTGCGCACGCGCCGAGGCGGCAGCACGGCTTCGCGCGCCGCACGGGCCCGGCTGGCTTCGTCGCGTGAAGCGGGAGCTGGTCCACCTCGCAGACGGGCGTGAGCTCGTCTACTACGACCACGACGGTGCCCCGGAGCGTGCCGGGTCCGACGAGCGCATCCTCCCGGAGCGGCCGCCGGGCTCCGAGCTGCGCTACGACCCCTTCCTTGCAGCCTGGGTGATGGTCGCGGCGTACCGCCAGGACCGGACGTACCTGCCCCGCGCAGACGACTGCCCGCTGTGCCCCTCCCGCGACGGTCGGCACACGGAGGTGCCCGCCGCGGACTACGGCGTCGTCGTGCTGGAGAACAGGTTCCCCGCTCTCTCGGGCGCGCAGGCGTCAGTCGTCGAGCTGCCGCTCGACCCGGCGCACGTGCGCCGGGCGGGATCGGGTCGGTGCGAGGTCGTCTGCTACTCACCGCACCACGACGCGTCGTTCGTGGACCTGAGCCCGGCCGACGTGGGGCTGGTGCTCGACGCCTGGACAGACCGGACTGCCGTCTTGTCGGGGATCGCGGCTGTCGAGCAGGTGTTCTGCTTCGAGAACCGGGGAGCCGACGTCGGCGTGACCCTCCAGCACCCGCACGGGCAGATCTATGCCTACCCCTTCGTCACCCCGCGCACGCGTCGATCGCTCGACGCGGCTCGCGAGCACAAGCTCCGGACGGGCCGCAACCTCTACGACGACGTGCTCGCTGCCGAACGCAGCGCCGGCTCGCGCATCGTCGCAGAGAACCGCTCGTGGACAGCGTTCGTCCCCTACGCGGCCCGTTGGCCGTACGAGGTCCACCTGTACCCACGGCGCCGCGTGCCAGACCTGACGTGGCTCGCGGACGAAGAGCGGCTGGACTTTGCTCCGATCTACCTCGACCTGCTCCGGCGATTCGACGGGCTGTTCGGCGGGAGGACTCCGTACATGTCGGGATGGCACCAGGCTCCGGTGCGTGAGGGACGCGAGGTCTTCGCCCTCCACCTGGAGATCTTCACGGTCCGCCGCAGCGCGGACAAGCTCAAGTACCTGGCGTCGTCGGAGTCGGGCATGGACGCGTTCGCGAACGACGTCATGCCCGAGGAGGCGGCGGCCCGCCTGCGAAAGCAGGAGCCGTGAGGGTCCTCGTCACCGGCGGAGCTGGCTATATCGGCAGCATCGTCGCGACCCGGCTGCTCGAGTCGGGTGACGCAGTCACGGTGCTCGACGACTTGTCGACCGGGCACCGCGACGCCGTGCCCGCCGGGGTGCCCTTCGTCCTCGGCCGCGTCCACGACGCGAAAGACCTGCTCTCCGGGGAATGCTTCGACGCGGTCGTCCACCTCGCCGCTTCGTCGCTCGTCGCGGAGTCGATCGCGAACCCGGCGAAGTACGAGGAGAACAACGTGGTCGGGACCCGGCGTCTCGTCGCCGCACTCGCGGGTCTCGGTGCCGAAAGGCTCGTGTTCTCCTCGAGCGCCGCCGTCTACGGAGAGCCGGACGAGGTGCCGATCACCGAGGACGCGCCCACGAGGCCGGTCAACCCGTACGGCGCGTCGAAGCTGGCCGTCGACGAGCTGCTCGCGGAGCAGGCGTCGCACGGCGTCCTCGGCGCGGTGAGCCTCCGCTACTTCAACGTCGCCGGCGCCTACGCCGGGCTGGGCGAGCGTCACGATCCCGAGAGCCACCTCGTGCCGATCGCGCTCGAGGCTGCGCTCGGTTTGCGTCCGGGACTAGTGATCTACGGCGACGACTATGCGACCCGAGACGGCACGTGCGTGCGTGACTACATCCACGTCGCGGACCTCGCGGCGGCGCACCTCGCTGCGCTCGAGCGTGCCGTCGCCGGCCGGCACCGTGTCTACAACCTCGGGAACGGCACCGGGTTCACCGTGCGCGAGGTGCTGTCGGCGGTCGAGACCGTGACCGGCAGGCCGCTCGCAGTGACCGTCGGAGCGCGTCGCGCGGGGGACCCCGCAGTGCTCGTGGCGTCGTCGGCCCGGGCCGCGAGCGAGCTCGGCTGGGTGCCGGAGCGACCGGAGGTCGCGACGATGATCGAGGACGCCTGGCAGGTCCTGCTCGCGCGTCGGGGTGGACGGTGAGCGACACCTTTGCCTCCGTCTACGGTGGCACGCCCGACGGGACTTGGGTCGCGCCCGGGCGGGTGAACCTGGTCGGCGAGTTCACCGACTACAACGAAGGCTTCGTCTTGCCGACCTCCTTGCCGCTCGCGGCGCGAGCCTTTGCCGCCCGTCGGGCGGACCGGGTCGTGCGGGTCGCGTCCGCTCAGGACGCGTCGGCGGGGGTGTTCGAGGCGGACCTGGGGGACCTCCGGCCGGGCATGGTCGCCGGCTTTCCCGCCTACGTCCTCGGTGTCGCGTGGGCCTTCGCCGAAGCCGGGCTGTCGCCCGGCGGAGCCGACCTTTTCATCGACAGCGACGTCCCGGTCGGGGCGGGTCTCTCGTCCTCCGCAGCGCTCGAGTGCGCCGCCGCCCTCGCCTTTGCCGGGCTCGCCGGGCTCGACGTCGACCGGGTGCGTCTCGCCCAGATCGCGCAGCGCGCGGAGAACGCCTTCGTCGGGGTGCCGTGTGGTGTCCTCGACCAGATGGCCTCGCTGCTGTGCGTGCCCCACTACGCCCTTTTGCTCGACACCCGGAGCCTCGAGATGCGCCAGGTGCCGTTCGACCTCGAGTCGGCAGGGTTGGCGCTCCTCGTCGTCGACACCCGAGTGAGCCATGACATCGGCGACTCGGGCTACGCGGACAGGCGCCGTGCCTGCGAGCGCGCGGCGCGAGAGCTCGGTGTCGCATCGCTGCGCGACGTCGAGCTCGCAGACCTCGACGCAGTGCTCGCCCGGCTCGCGGATCCCGAGCTCGTCCGGCGCGTCCGACACGTCGTGACGGAAGGCGCGCGCGTGCTCGAGGCCGCGCGACTCCTCGAGCAGGGCGACGTCGCGTCGATCGGCCCGATCCTCACCGCAGCCCACGAGTCGATCCGCGACGACTTCGAGTCCTCTTGCGCGGAGCTCGACGCCACGGTCGACGCGGCGCTCGGCGCAGGTGCCCTCGGGGCCCGGATGATCGGGGGAGGCTTCGGCGGCTCGGCGATCGCGCTCGTGACGGCCGAGTCGACTGCAGCAGTCGTCGAGGCTGTCGAGCGGAGGTTCTCCGCAGCCGGCTGGCAGCGACCTCGCAGCCTCGTCGCAGCGCCTGTGCCGACCTAGCGCAGGCAGGTCGGGTGGTGGCGAGAAGGCCCTAGCGGCTCGCTCGACGGGCGGCCCCAGGGGCCGCGGAGGATCTGACGAGTCGACACGGCCCGGGGTAGCCTCGGATCGTGGACGACATGCGTACGACGACGAAGGCCCCGGTCCGTGTCACGGTGACGGGCGCAGCCGGGCAGATCTGCTACTCGCTGCTGTTCCGGATAGCGGCCGGCGAGCTGCTCGGGCCGGACCAGCCGGTGGAGCTGCGGCTGCTCGAGATCGAGCCGGCGATGAAGGCGCTCGAGGGCGTCGTGATGGAGCTCGACGACTGCGCCTCGCCGTTGCTCGCCGACATCGTCGCGACGTCCGACTTGGCGACGGCTTTCGACGGGACGTCGGTGGCGTTGCTCGTCGGCTCCGTCCCCCGCAAGGCGGGCATGGAGCGCAAGGACCTCCTCGGGATCAACGGGGGCATCTTCAAGCCGCAGGGCCGGGCGATCGCAGAGAACGCGGCCTCGGACGTGCGTGTGCTCGTGGTTGGCAACCCGTGCAACACGAACTGCCTGATCGCGCGTGCCAATGCGCCCGAAGTCCCAGCTGATCGCTGGTTCGCGATGACGCGCCTCGACGAGAACCGCGCGAAGTCCCAGCTCGCACGTCGCGCCGGCGTGCCGGTGACGGCGGTGACGAACATGGCGATCTGGGGCAACCACTCTTCGACGCAGTTCCCGGACTTCGCGCACGCACGGATCGGCGGGGTGCCGGCACCCGAGGTCGTTCGCGACCCGGCCTGGCTCGAAGGCGAGTTCATCACGACGGTGCAAAAGCGCGGTGCGGCGATCATCGAGGCGCGCGGGCTGTCGTCGGCAGCGTCGGCCGCAGCCGCCGCGGTCGGGTCGGTCGTTGCCGTGCGCACGCCGACGCCCGCCGACGACTGGACCTCTCTTGCCGTGGTCTCCCACGGCGAGTACGGCGTGCCGGAGGGCTTGCAGTTTGGCTTCCCGGTCCGCTCGACGGGCACGGGCTGGAGTGTCGTCGAAGGCGTGGACCACGGCGAGCTCGCTCGGGAGCGGATCCGGCTGACGACCGAGGAGCTCCTCGCGGAGCGGGCCGACGTCGCCGATCTCCTGCCGAGCTAGGGGTCGAGGCTGCTCCGGTTGGAGCAAGCGAAGACCGGGCGGGCGTTTGGCGCCCGCCGTTCGCCCCGCCCTCAGGCCTGCGCCGCGAAGTGCTCGACGTCCGGCTGGCCGTCGAGGTAGGGGCCGATGATCGAGCGCCAGCGCGTGAACGCCTCCGACGACCGAAAGCCTTCGGTGTGCGCGGTGACGCTCTCCCACTCGACGAGGAGCAGGAACGTCGACGGGCGCTCGACTCCCCGGAGCATGCGAGCCGAGGCACAGCCCGGGGCCGCGGATATGACCGCGAGCGCGTCCGGCAGCACGGATTCGAACTCGGTCTCGGCGCCCGGGCGGACGGCGATGAAGGCGTGCTCGGTTACCACTCGTGCCGCCTGTCCGGCCCCTGTCCGTCGCCGTCCGTCGGCGGCAGCCCATCCGTCCCGGCGTGGCGCGCGCCGAGCAGGGGGGCAAAAGTCGCGAGCAGCTCCTGGGACTCGAGCAGCGCCCGGACGTCACCGCGGACTTTGAGCTGGCCGCTGCCGAGCGTGAGCGACGCCGAGGCACCCCCGAGGATCTGCACGGCCGTGTCGTAGGGCTCGACGATCGTCACGGTCGCGTCGGCGACGCCGGAGGAGACCGCCGCCGGCTCGCCCCCTCCGAGGAACAACGTGTACTCGACGTCGCCACCGGGAGCTCCCGTGACGACCTGACCGAGAGCGAGCCGACGCGCGGACGCGACCGGTCCGGCGGCAGCGAGCACCGCTTCGAGCTCGGCGAGCCATTCTGGCGTGAGCAAGGCTGCCACCGTGCTCATTCTCCCGGGGGCACTCGAGGTTCGACGGAGATGACCTCGTTCGTCCGCGCCGCCGGGGCGAGTGCTGCCGTCTCGGCAGCAGGCGTCGGAGACGGCCGCCGCAGGATCTTGCGTCCGAGCCAAGCGATCGGGTCGTAGCGGGCATCGACGACGCGTTCTTTCATCGGGATGATCGCGTTGTCCGTGATGTGGATGCCCTCGGGGCACACTTCGGTGCAGCACTTGGTGATGTTGCAGTAGCCGATGCCGAGCCCTCTCGATGCGAGGTCGCGCCTGTCGAGGACGTCCAGCGGGTGCATCTCGAGCTCTGCGAGGCGGGCGAAGAAGCGCGGACCGGCGAAGTGCGGCTTGTTCTCCTCGTGGTCGCGGGCGACGTGGCAGACGTTCTGGCACAAGAAGCACTCGATGCACTTGCGGAACTCCTGGACGCGGTCGACGTCCACCTGCGACATGCGGTAGGTCCCGTCGGCCTCGCGGGGTCCCGGCGTGAAGGCCGGGATCCGCCGGGCGACGGCGAAGTTGTAGGAGACGTCGGTCACCAGGTCGCGGATGACCGGGTTGGCCCGCAGAGGCGAGACGGTGATCGGCTGGGTCGTGTCGAGCGTGCTCATGCGCGTCATGCACATCAGACGCGGCCGACCGTTGATCTCGGCGCTGCACGAGCCGCACTTGCCCGCCTTGCAGTTCCACCGGACGGCGAGGTCAGGTGCGAGCTCGGCCTGGATGCGGTGGACGACGTCGAGCACGACCTCGCCCCCGAGGTTCTCCACCGTGTAGTCGCGGAACGCGCCACCCGACGCGTCGCCGCGCCAGAGCTGCAAGGTCACCGTCGGGCTGCGGTCGGATGCGGTCTGTCCGGTCGTGACGGCACCATCGCCGCGCGTCTCGGTGCCGTCGGCTCGCGTCGCCATCAGTTTGCCTCCCCGGTCATCAGTGGCCATCCTCGAAGAGTGCCTTGAGCTCATCGGGCATGACCGGCAGCGGCTCGGGTGTCACGGTCACGGCGGAGCCGACGAGGCGGGTCACCATGTTCACCGTTCCGAGCGCCGGATCAGCCGTCGGGTAGTCGTCGCGCGTGTGGCCACCACGACTCTCCTTTCGTTCTATCGCGCTCAGCGTCGTACAGTGTGCGACGGCGAGCATCGACTGCAGGTCGAGGGCAAGGTGCCAGCCAGGGTTGAACTGGCGGTGGCCCTCCACCCCGACCGCGGCAGCTCTCTCGTCGAGTTCGACGAGCTTCTCCTTGGCTTCGATCAGCTCGGACTCGGTCCGGATGATGCCGACGAGGCTCTGCATCGTCTCCTGGAGCTCGTGGTGGACGCTGTAGGGGTTCTCGGCGGTCTCGCGCCCGAACGGCTCGAGTGCCGCCTGCATGGTCGCGTCGACCTGTGACGAGTCGACAGTCACCGCACCTGGCGTGCCGAGGGCGTTCTCCGCGGCGTAGCGACCAGCGCGGCGACCAAAGACGAGCAGGTCCGAGAGCGAGTTCCCTCCCAGGCGGTTTGCGCCGTGCATACCGCCGGCCACCTCGCCTGCTGCGTAGAGGCCGGGCACCGTCGTCGCAGCCGTGTCGGCGTCGACGCGGATCCCGCCCATGATGTAGTGGCAGGTCGGTCCGATCTCCATCGGCTCTTTCGTGATGTCGACGTCTGCCAGCTCCTTGAACTGGTGGTACATCGAGGGAAGGCGGCGCTTGATGTACTCCGGGGAGCGTCTCGACGCGATGTCGAGGAAGACTCCGCCGTGCGGGCTCCCGCGACCACCCTTTACCTCGGCGTTGATCGAACGGGCGACCTCGTCACGTGGCAGAAGCTCGGGAGGCCGACGGAAGTCGGTCTTGTTCTCGTACCACTGGTCCGCCTCCTCGATCGAGTCGGCCGTCTCCTTGGCGTAGAAGTCGGGGATGTAGCGGAACATGAAGCGCTCCCCGTCGCTGTTGCGCAGGACGCCGCCATCTCCGCGCACACCCTCGGTGACAAGGATGCCGCGCGCCGAGGGGGGCCACACCATGCCCGTCGGGTGGAACTGCACGCACTCCATGTCGATCATGTCGGCGCCCGCCCACAGGGCGAGCGCGTGGCCGTCGCCGGTCCCCTCCCAGGAGTTGGACGTGAACTTCCACGTCTTGCCGACACCACCCGAGGCGAGCACGACCGACTTCGCGCCGAAGGCGACAGGCTTGCCAGACTCCCGCCAGAAGCCCACCGCGCCGGACACGGTGCCCGAGGAGTCCTGCAACAGCCGCAGGATCTTGCACTCCATGAAGACCTCGATGCCGAGGCTCACGGCGCGCTGCTGGCAGGTACGCAGAAGCTCGAGCCCGGTGCGGTCTCCGACGTGGGCCAGTCGGGCGTAGCGGTGACCTCCGAAGTCCCGCTGGAGGATGCGGCCGTCCGGCGTCCTGTCGAAGACGGCGCCCCACTCCTCGAGCTCGAGGACCCGATCTGGTGCTTCCTGCGCGTGCAGCTGTGCCATGCGCCAGTTGTTCAGCATCTTCCCGCCGCGCATGGTGTCGCGGAAGTGCACCTTCCAGTTGTCCTCCGGCCAGACGTTGCCGAGCGCGGCCGCGACGCCGCCTTCGGCCATCACCGTGTGCGCCTTGCCGAGGAGCGACTTGCACACGATCGCCGTGCGCGCCCCGAGGGCACTCGCCTCGATCGCGGCGCGCAAGCCCGCTCCGCCTGCGCCGATGACAACGACGTCGAAGTTGTGGGTCTCGTAGTCGGTCATCAGAACAGCCTCGGGTCGTGGATCGTGCCGCTGGCGACGAGGTAGGTATAAAGGTCGGTGACGATGATCGAGAACAGCGAGCACCAGGCGAACAGCTGGTGGTGCGCGTTGAGCTTCGACGAGATGTTCTTCCAGAACCAGCGTCGCGCCGGTGCCTCGGACATCCGCTTGAGGTTTCCTCCGCACAGGTGCCTGCAGGCGTGGCAGCCGAGCGTGTAGGCCCAGATGAACACGGCGTTGACGACGAAGATCAAGGTGCCGACTGCGACGCCGACTCCGTTGGAGAACCGGAACGACGCGATGGCGTCCCAGGTCAAAATGCCGGCGAAGATCACTGCGAAGTACCAGGTGTAGCGGTGGAGGTTCTGGAGCAGCAGCGGTAGCCGCGTCTCGCCCGTGTAGCGGCTCCGCACTCCCTCGCCCGTCGAGCCCGCGTCGGGGACGGCACAAGCCGGGGGCGAGAGCCAGAAGGAGCGGTAGTAGGCCTTCCGGTAGTAGTAGCAGGTCGTGCGGAACGCTCCGGGGAACGCGAGGATCAGCCACGCGGGCGAGACTCGCCACCAGCTCCAGCCGCCCCAGACGTAGCCGGCGGTCGTGCAGCTGTGGGTGAGGCACGGCGAGTAGAGCGGCGAGAGGTAGTCCCTGCCGACGTTGCCCGCGTAGAAGTCGCCATTGCGTAGAGCTGCCCAGATCGAGTAGCCGATGAAGCCGAGCAGGCCGAGAGCTGTCAGTGTCGGCTGGAGCCGCCAGTTGTCCTTGCGCAGGATCGTCGACCGTGGTGGCCCGCCGCGCGCTCCGCCAATCCTGACGGGCGTGGGGCGCGCTGATCCTTGCGTCTGCTCCACGACTGTCACGGGCATCCCTCCAGGTCCGAGCGGTCGAGGCCCCCGGTCGCTCCGGTCGCCCCAGGCTGGCCCGGCTCCTGTGCCGGCCCCTCCGACGACATCCTCGCGCCAACGTCCGTACGGAGGCGAAACGGCGGTGCGCGGTCGTCCCGGGCTCACGAACGTGCTGCCAAGTCCGACGTGGTCGCCGATATCGTGGCCCCATGCCCGAGCACGTCGACCAGCCTGGCTCACCCGGGGCGCACCGCCCGACCACGCTCGGGGCACTTCGCCAGGCCGGCGTCGTGACTGTTCCCGTGCGCGAGGAGATCCGGCGCAACCTCGCGGCCCGTCTCGCGTCGGGCGGGCGAGCGGTCGAGGGCGTCCGCGGCTTCGAGCAGACCGTCGTCCCCCAGCTCGAGAGCGCCCTTCTCGCAGGACACGACGTCATCCTGCTCGGCGAGCGCGGCCAGGCAAAGTCGCGCATCGTCCGGTCGCTCGTCGAGTTGTTGGACGAGTGGACACCGGCCGTCGCCGGATCGGAGATCAACGACGATCCCTTCCACCCGGTCTCGCGCCACGCGCGGGACCTTGTCGCCGAGCATGGCGAGCAGACGCCGATCGTATGGGTGCACCGCAGCGACCGCTACGGCGAGAAGCTCGCGACGCCGGACACCTCGATCGCCGACCTCATCGGCGAAGTGGACCCGATCAAGGTGGCCGAGGGCCGGTACCTCGCCGACGAGCTGACGATCCACTATGGCCTGGTACCGAGGACCAACCGCGGGATCTTCGCGATCAACGAGCTGCCGGACCTCGCGGAGCGGATCCAGGTGGGCCTGCTCAACGTGCTCGAGGAGCAGGACGTCCAGATCCGGGGGCATCGTGTGCGCCTACCCGTCGACGTCGTGCTCGTGGCGACGGCGAACCCCGACGACTACACGAGCCGGGGCAGGATCATCACGCCCTTGAAGGACCGCTTCGGCGCGCAGATCCGCACCCACTACCCGGCCGACGCAGCGACGGAGATGGCCATCGTCGCCCAGGAGGCCCGCCCGGCATCGACGGACGGGGTCGAGGTCGTCATGCCGGCGCCGATGGCCGAGGTGGTCGCCGTGCTCAGCCAGGTGGCGCGCTTGAGCTCGCGGATCGACCAGCGGTCGGGAGTCTCGGTGCGGGCGAGCATCGCGAACCACGAGACCCTCGTCGCGACTGCGTTGCGCCGGGCGCTCGTGCTCGGCGAGGCGCTCGCCGTCCCGCGCGTGAGCGATCTCGACGCGCTCGTGCCGTCGACGGTCGGCAAGATCGAGGTCGAGACGCTCGACGACGGCGGCGAGGAGGAGATTGTCGGTCAGCTCGCGCGTGCAGCGGTGCTCCAGGTGTTCCGCGACCGTGTCCCGCAGGGACCGCTCGCCGCAGTCGTCGAGCAGTTCGACGCCGGTCTGGTCGTCGAGGTCGGTGCCGACCTGCCGTCGGAGCACTACGTCGGCGTGCTCGCGAGCTCGCCGGCCCTGGCCGAAGCGGTCGCCGCCCTGGCCGGAGCAGGTGCTGGACCGGCCGAAGTGGCGAGCGCGCTCGAGCTCGTCCTCGAAGGGCTGCACCTCGCCCGCCGCCTGGGCAAGGGCACGTCGGCCGGATCGAGCACGTACTCGTCGCGCTGACGGCACCGACCGGTGCGGTCGCAGGGAGACGAGCGAGGTCGACCAGGCTACGTAGGTTGCGGTTGCGCAGCGACCGGTTGCGCTGGTGCCCGAACAGCTGCAGGCGGGCGAGACGCTGGTAGGTGAGGCGAGAGGAGGAGCGATGTCCGAGCAGGCTCGAGGCGACGGCACCGACCCGCGGGCGGCAACGAGCGGCGAAGGGTCGGCGTCGCGCCCACGGGCATGGCGCTACATGCGTTGGGACGGCTCGTCGGAGCCCGAGCTGCTGGCGGGTGGGGACGTCCTCGACGCGGTCTCCGACGACCTGCTCTACCACGGCGACCTCGACGCAGCCCTCCGGCGACTCCTCCAGCAGGGCTTCTCGACGTCGTCAGGCCGCTCCGTGCCGGGTTTGCGCTCCCTCGTCGAGCGCCTTGACGCGCGCCGCGCCGGCCTTGCTGCGTCGAGCTCGCTATCGGGACTGTTCGACGAGCTCGGCGAACATCTCGACCAGGTGCTCGACACCGAGCGGAGCGAGCTCGACCGGGAGACGGCGCGTGGTGGGGCGGCGGCGGCGCGCGCCGACGAACGGCGTGTCGAGCTCGAGCTCCTTCCAGACCGCCTCGCCGAGCGGATCGCCGCCCTCGGGTCGTACGACTTCGTCTCCGGCGAGGCGAGGCGACGCTACGAGGAGCTTCTCGCGCGGATCCGGCGAGACCTCGTCCAAGCCCAGTTCGACCGCACGGCGGCGACGCTCGCCGCGGCGACGCCGGCGGATCGTGCGCATCTCCGGGATGGCCTCGCGACCCTCGCGACGCTCCTCGAGCAGCGCGAGGCCGGACGTCTGCTCGATCCGTCGTTCGAGCAGTTCACGGAGCGCTTCGGCGACTTGTTCTCCGGCGGTGCGGCGAGCCTCGACGAGCTGCTCTCCCAGATCGCTCACCAGATGGCGGCGGCGAGCTCTCTGTTCGCTTCGCTGTCCGCGGAGCAGCGTGACGAGCTGGCCGCCTTGACGGACGCGCTCTTGGCCGACGACGGCCTGGCCCGTGCGCTCGATCGGCTTGGCGCGGGGCTCCGTGCTGCGCTCCCACGTCTCGGCTGGGACCGGCGCGTCGAGCTCGACGGCGACGTGCTGCTCGACCTGCCCGGCGCCGGCGAGCTCTTCGCGGAGATCGCAGAGCTCGACCGCTTGGCGTCGATGCTGCGCTCTGTCACCCAGCCCGGCGAGCTCGCGGAGCTCGATCCTGTCGAGCTCGCGGAGCTGCTCGGCCCTGACGCGCTCGAGGTCCTCGAGACCCTTGCGTCCCTGACGCGCCAGCTCGAGCAGGAAGGTCTGGTCGGGCGGAAGGAAGGCCGTCTCGCCATGACGCCGCGCGGGCTTCGCCGGCTCGGCGCGCGCGCTCTCGACGAGCTCTTCGCCCGGTTGCAGCGGGATCGAGTCGGCGAGCACCGGACCGAGGTGTCGGGGACCGGGGTCGACCGCAGCGACGAGACGAAGTCCTATGAGCCGGGAGACCTCCTCCGTCTCGACGTCGAGCGGACCCTGCGCAACGCGCTCCGGCGTGTCGCGGCCGACGGGCAAGCCTGTGCGGACACGTCTGCTCCTGGCGGGGCTCGCGCGAGCCGTCACCGTGCGGTGGCGCTGCCGATCCGGTTGGAGGAAGAGGACTTCGAAGTGGAGCGGAGCGAGCACCAGAGCAGTGCCGCGACAGTGCTCGCCATCGACCTCTCGCTCTCGATGCCGATGCGGGAGAATTTCCTCGCCGCCAAAAAGGTTGCCCTGGCGCTGCAGTCGCTGATAGCGAGCCGTTACCCGCGCGACTACCTCGGACTTGTCGGCTTCTCGGCGACCGCTCGTGTCATCGAGTCGCGCGAGCTGCCGGCGGTCTCCTGGGACTTCGCGTACGGCACGAACCTGCAGCACGCGCTCGCGCTGTCCCGGTCTTTGCTCCGGCACAAGATCGGAGCCAAGCAGGTGATCGTCGTCACCGACGGCGAGCCGACCGCCCACGTCCGAGAAGACGGCGACGTGTTCTTCGACTACCCGTCCGCGCCGGAGACGCTCGCAACGACGCTCGGCGAGGTGGCGCGCTGCACGCGCGCCGGGATCACGATCAATACCTTCGTCCTCGACGCGACGGGGGAGCTCCGCTCCTTCGTCGAGCAGATGACACGCATAAACAGGGGCCGGGCATTCTTTACGACTCCGGACGAGCTCGGTGCCTACGTGCTCGTCGACTTCGTCGAGCGTCGCGCGGGCGGACCGCGCCGCCTGGCCCACGGTTGAAAGGGTCCACCGAGGAAAACCGCTTGCATGCGGGCCCGCGCCGGGCCATCATGATGACACCGGTGTAGTTACACTGCTGCCACCAGCTACGACGAGTCGAGCGTGTGGCCGTGCCGAGAGGAGGGTGCCGGTGGACGTCCAGGCGCTCGTAGGCGAGCTCGACCGGGACTGGCAGTTCCGAGCCAACTGCATGGGCGTCGACCCGGAGCTGTTCTTTCCCGAGCGCGGCTCTTCGACGCGCGAGGCAAAAGAGGTGTGCCGCGGTTGTGTGGTCCGGGAGGACTGCCTCGACTTCGCGATTGCGAACGGCGAGAAGTTCGGGATATGGGGAGGCATGAGCGAGCGGGAGCGGCGACGTGTTCGACGCTCGCGTCTCGACCTCCAACGGGGCGTCGCCGCGTCTTGAGCTCGGGTGCTCGGGTGGCTCAGGCCCGTCGCCATCCGAGGCGCCACTCGAGCGTCTTGGTCTCGGCGAGGTCGAGCGCTTCCCAGCGCTCGCGGGGCTCGGAGGCGAGGACGGATCCGGGCAGCAGCCCGACGAGCTCGGCACGTGCGACAGGAGCGAGCGCGCGGACGGCGTCGTAGACCTTGCCGGGTCCGACGACGTCTGGCGCGACGAGATTGCACGAGACTTGTACGCTCGTGCCGACGGCGAGCCCGAGGGCCCGCACCTCGGCGGAGCGGAGCGATCTCGCAACGGCGCGAGCAAGGCCGAGGTCGTTGCTGTCGAGCCAGATGTTGTAGGCGACGAGAGGCCCACGAGCCCCGACGCAGGTCGCTCCGGCCGTTCGATGGGGTGTCTGTGGCCCGGTGTCGGGCACGAGCTCGACGAATGCCGTACGCCGTAGCTCCGGCAGGGTTCTCTCGGGTCCGTAGAGGAAGCACGGAAGACCGAGAGCTTCTCCTGCGAAGGCAGCGAACGCGTCGCGGGCGGCGAGGGCGTCTGTTAGGTCGACCCGTGCCGTGACCGTGCTGACCGACGACCCTATCGGGACGAACGGGACGACGTCGAGGGCCCCGATCCGAGGGTGCACGCCGCGGTGACGCCTAACGTCGATCGTTGCAACCGCTGCCCGGGCAACGGCGCGGACAGCATCTTCGACGCGCGCATCGTCGCCGTCCGCAAGGGTGAGCACGGAACGTCCATGCCATTGGTCACTGTGCAGGTCGACGAGCGTCGACCCGGCTGCCTCGACCACCGCGTCGAGAGCGGCACCGGGCTGCCCGACGGACACGTTCACCACGGCTTCGAGCATGCCGCCCCTTGGTATCCTCGACAGCCCACGGTCGGACGGCGTGCATTCTCCACGCAGGAGCGAGCAGCGGCGCCCGACAGGTCAGCGGCTGCTGTGCAGGCTCAGGTGACGACGCTGGCGAGCGATCCGCCGCCGCTCCCGCTCCGAGGTCCCGCCCCAGACGCCGTGGTCGATGTGGTTCTCCATCGCGTACTCGAGGCACTGCGCCTTCACCGGGCAGTCGGCGCAGATCCGCCTTGCGATCTCGACGCCCACGCCGTCGCTCGGGAAGAACGTCTCCGGTGGGAGCTCCCGGCACTTGCCTTCCGCCATCCACACCGTGTCCATCACACCACCCTTCTCAGGCAACGACAACGAGCCTGCTACCTGCAATGATCGAAGACTACACCCCGATCCTGTGAGCAGGCTGTTAGCGGTTCGGGTGGGGCGGGGCGAGCCGTGGGCGGGTTCTCGGGGGCCGCGGCGTCAACGGCGCGGTCGGCGGCGCCGACTGATCCCGGGTGTGGCTCGTCGGTACAGTGGGGCAGCGCGCCGCGCTTCGGCGACGAGACCAAGGAGCTCCTATGACGACGATGTCGACCGACGAGGCAAGCGGACCAAGTGAGCCGCCTCGGGGACACGTGCGCGTCGTGTACCTGGGTCCGGTTGCGCCGCACTGGGAGGTGGACTCCGAATTTGGCGAACGTTCGGTCGTCGAGGCGTTCCGCGAGCGGGCTCTGGCCCGCCTGGTCCTGCTGCCACCGCACGATCCGCAGTTTCGCCGTAACCGTGAGCGCGTCGTGCGTGATGCAGAGCGTGAGAACCTCCTGCTCGAGTGGGACCTGGGCGTCCCCGACGACGACGCAGTTGCCGCGTCGGGCTCCTGAAGGGCCCGTCGGACGGCTCGGCGCACGCGGGCGGTCCGCGGCGAGGCGGGCACTCTCTTCGGTCCCTATGGCGACCGGCCTGTCGGCTACAGGCCCGGCCCGAGCTCGGGGAGGTTGATTCGCTCGATCCAGAGCCCCGGCGCGTCGAGCTCGGCGGGGGTCGGGAGGTTCTCGCCAGACTGCCACAGCTTCACGAGCTCGGTCTCGCCGCCGCGCTCGAGGATCCCGCGCACGAATGACTCGCCGCGGTCAGCGGCGTCCTGGTCGAGGCGGAAGCCGAAGAGCGACTCCGCGACGCGCTCGTCGTCCCCACGCTCGACGCGCCGACGCCGCAGCGCCTCTCTGATCGTTCCTCTGGTGCCGATCGACCTGGCGGCGACGGTGTCGGTCACCCATTCGACATATCCCTCGATCGCCGAGCTCAGTGCCGAGAGCTCCGCGCGGACCTGGCGGAGCTCCGGACTGTCGTCGAGCACGCCGAAGCTGCCCGGATCACCGAGCAGGCGCGTGAGGTCTGCGACGTCGGGGGCGCCACCGGACACTGCTTGGCCGAGTCGCTCTTCCATCGTCGTCGGATCGGGTCGAAAGCCCTGGGCCTGCCGCGACAGGAGGTCTTCGAGGCGCTCGCGGACGTGCTGCCGTGTCAAGACGGTGTGCATGGCCACGTCCCGTACGCATAGCCACAGTGCGAGGTCGTTCGGAGGCAGGCTCCAGTCTTCGGCGAAGTGGGCAGCGTTTGCGGGCACGACGAGGATCTCGCCGGTGTCGTGGCGCGGGAGCGGGAGGTCGTACTGACCGAGCGTCCTCTGTGCCAGGTGGCCGACGACGGAGCCCACCTGCATCGCGATCATCGCCGGTGCGACGGCGCTCGTCCAGCGACCGAGGAACGCAGCGAGCGCCTCCTCGTTGCCGGGATCGCCGCCGAGATCCGTCGTGGCGAGGCTCGTCGCGGCGCTCTCGGGACCAAGGGCGCGGTCGGGCTCCTGCGGCCCGAGTGCCGTGGCGATCTTCTCGATGACGGGCCGCCAGGTCTCGAGGCTACGGCGCGCCCATTCGGCCCGTCCGGTCGTGACGATCGCGAGGGGTCGCCCTCCTGGTGACGTCGTCATGCCGGTGACGTCGGCGACGTGGAGCTCGGCGACGCCGAGCAGACCTTCGAGCCGGATCCGGTCGGCCGGTTCGACGTTGCCCTCGGACTGACCTTCTGAAGCGACCGTCTGCGCCAGCTGGACGGCGAGGTCCCACTGGAGGGGCGAGTCGGTCTTCAGCATCCGGAGGAGGTCGCCGATCATCCCCTGGAAGAAGCCTCCCATGCCCGGGGGGATCTCTGGGTCCATACCGTGAATCTAGGCCGTCGAGACCTCGAGGACCGACCGGGTCACGGCTGGCCCCGCTCGTCGCCCTCGAGGACGGTGGTCACCACGGCGTGGTGCCCGTGACGGACGACGCCGAGCGAGAGCCGCTGTCCGGGGTGCGTGAGGTAGAGCAGACCCTGGAGCTGCGCCATCGTGGAGACGCGATGGCGTCCCACGGAGACGATCACGTCCCCTCTTCGCAGTCCTGCGGCGCTCGCGGCACTCGGTGTCGTGACCGTTCCGACCTCGACCCCGCTTTGTGGCGGCGCTGCAGTCGTGCCCTCGATGCCGAGCCAGCCGTGCAGCACCGTCCCGACCGAGGCAAGCCTGCTTGCGACCTCGGAGGCGATCCAGGCCGGAGTGGCGACGGCTCGACCGGACGAGGTTCCCGTCACGATGCCGAGAACCTGTCCGTCCGCACCGAGCAGCATGCTGCCCATCGGCGCGTCCGAGACGGTGAGGTCTGTCGGCATCGCGTCGACGAGGACGGTGCCGTTGGCTGGTGCGCTTTGGGCCGAGGTGACGATCGACCCGAACGAGAAGCGCCGGCCGCCGGGCGCGCTGACGGCGACCGTCAGGCTGTCGCGTGCGGCGAAGCGCTCGGTCGAAAGGCGTGCGACTGCCATGTTGGAGACGCCGTCGACGTGGACGAGGGCAAGGCCGCTCGACGCGGCGCGCGCCGCGAAGTCCTGCCCGACGATCGAGGCGTCATGGAGAACTCCACCGGGCAGCGCGACGACGATGCGTGTCGCCCCGGCGAGGGACGCAGCCGGTGCGAGGACCATCCCGTTGGCGCCGACTCCGACGCCGAGCGTACGGATCTCGACGCCGTCGCGCACGACGTCGACGTACAGCAGAGATCGACCGGCCGCAGCCATGTTGGCGGCGAGCGTCGAGCCGATCGCTGTCGGCGTGTCGGGCACGGGGTCGCGTGCGAGCCCAGACGCGGCGGCCGACGCCCGAGCCGAGAGGTCGGCTGCTCCGGTCGCTGTGTGGGCCGTGATGGCCGACGCGAGATGGGTGCCCAGTGCGACGAGCCCCGTTGCGAGCAGCGCTCCGACGAGGCCCGCGGTCCACGCGCTCGCCCGCGACGGTTGGCTGGCTAGCCATCGACGCCGCACGGTGATCGGATCGAGCGGGAGCGAGACGCCGAGCGAACCGAGCTCGGAGGGGTGGCGCCAGAGCCGGTCTTCCGCCGGCAGTGGCCTCGGGAGAGGGTCCTCGTCAGAGAACTCGTCGAAGCCATCAGCGAACGCTGCCACGGCGCAGGAGGATATCCCCAACCGGTGCCGCGCGGAGGTCGGCCGCCCGGCCGTCCGGCATACGATGCGGACGTGCACGACGAGAATGCCATCACGACCATTGGACGGCGGCGGGCCGCGCCGGTCGGGAACCGTGCGTGACAGTGGGCAGTGACAGTGGGCAGTGACAGTGGGCAGTGACCTGGCGATCGACTTCGGTTCGGCGACGACACGGGTGGCGGACTCGAGAGGGACGATGCTCTTCGAGCAGCCGACGGTGGCGGCAGTCGACGGCGACACCGGTCGACTGCTTGGCATCGGGGAGAAGGCCCTGGCTGTCGGGCTCGCGACCGCGGGGCGGGTGCGCCTCGTCCGGCCGGTTCGCCACGGGCAGCTTGTCGACATCGCACTCGCAGAAGAGGTGCTCGGCGAAGTCGTCCGGTCCTCCGGAGTGTCACGTCTCTCGCATCCGCGTGTGCTCGCCTGCGTGCACGTGGGCGCGACCCATGTCCAGCGGCGAGCCCTCGACAGGGCGCTTCGCAGGGTCGGAGCGCGCGAGGTGCGCTTCGTCGAACAGCCTGTCGCCTGCGCGGTCGGCATGGGACTTGCCATCGAAGAGCCTGCCGGCGTCATGGTCGTCGACGTCGGGGCAGGAATGACCGACGTCGCTGTTCTCGCGCTCGGCGGGATGGTCACGGCGACGTCGCTCGCCGTCGGCGGTGACGATGCGGACGATGCCGTGCGGCTCAGCATCGCCCGGCGCTTCGGTCTGGTCGTCGACTCGGCGACGGCGACCGAGGTGCGTCGCAGGATCGGGAGCGTCGTAGCTGCACTCGACCGCCCGCGTCTCGAGGTGCGCGGGCGCGACGCGGCGACGGGCGAGCCGACCGTCGCGGTGCTGTCGGCGGCCGAGGTCGCTCCAGTTCTCGAGGATCTGGTTCGTCCGATCCTCGCCGCCGCCGTCCAGTGCATCGCGACTGCGCCACCCGATCTCGCGAATGATCTCCTGCGCTCGGGCGTCCACCTCTGCGGCGAGGGATCCCTACTCGACGGTCTGGACGCACGCCTGGCAGACGCGACGGGTCTCGTCGTCCGAGCTGCGGCCGAGCCGGGTCACAGCGCGGTGCTCGGCGCGGCGCGTTGCCTCATGCACCTCGACAGCATGCGATCCTCGGTCACGTCGACGTCCCGTCGCTGACGCCGAGCACGTCTTCTGCGGCTTGGCGAACCTGCCAGTCACGGTCGCCGAGGCGCGCGCGCAGCGCGTCGTCGACGTCGTCGCCGTCGAACGCGGCAAGAGCGACGACAGCGCGGCGCCGGGTTGCCGGCACGTCGTGGAGCGCTTCGAGGACGGCATCTTTGCCCTTCGGGTCGCCCAGGGCGCCGAGGGCTGCGACGGCAGCCTCCCGGCACAGCGGGTCGTCGTGCTCGCGCGCGATCGCGCAAAGCCGTGGGACGCATCCGAGCTCGCCGAGCTCGCCCGCAGCGAACGCCGCCGCTTCGACGACGGCAGGCACGTCGTCGTCGAGAAGGGGCCGCACCGACGAGCCGGGCACCGTCGCTGCGATCTCGCAGCTCCCGCGACGGACCCCAGAGTCGGGATCCTCGAGCAGGCGAGCGACGTCGCTTGGCGTCGCTCGCCCGAGCCGGACGAGGGCCGTCAGCGCGGCGAGTCGCACCTTCGGCTCTGCGTCGTCCAGGCTCTCCCGGACGACAGCCTCGTTGCCGGCGTGCCCGGCGAGCGCGACCGACGCGCGCCGCCGGGCAGACGCCGGCTCGGCTCGTCGTCCGGTCTCGGCGGCATCCCCCGCCCCGGCGGATCCTGTCACGGCTGTCCTGGCCGCGTGCTGCTCGAGGCTGACGCGCCCACCCGCTCGCGTCGTCCGTGCTCGGCGTCGCGTGCGCGAGCGACGCAGCCACGCGTAGGACGGCATGGCAGGCTACGACCTGTGAAGCACCGACAACCCCGAGCGTCCGGGTCACGACCACTGCGAGATGTCACTGTCGTGCTCGCCGTCTGGTCCGGACAGCGTGGCGACGTTGCCGGACGACTCTGGCAAGAAGGCAGGTCGAGGTGAGCCAGGATCCACTGGGCCAGGGGCACGCGGTGCCGACTCTAGACGCCGCGCGTCCGGGCGCTGCTGCCAGAGGAGGCCCCCCCGGGGTGCGCCGGCGCCGACTGCTGCTCGGGGCGATCGTCGCGGTCGCCGTCCTGATCGTCGCCAGCGTTGTCGCCTCGTTCGTCCCCGTCTCCTACGACGCGATCACTCCCGGCTCGGCCGTGCCGGTCACGAGCCTGATCAGCGTGCCAGGTGACCTCGCGGAGCAGCACCTCGGGACGATGATGCTCACCGACGTCGAGCTCGTCCCGCTGCACGCGCTGTCCTACCTGTACTACGAGCTCCAAAGTGGCGTGCAGATCGTCCAGAGCTCCGAGATCGTCGGGACGGCCACCGCGTCACAGTACGAGCGACAGGGCGAGGTCGACATGATCGAGGCCCGTCAGGCGGCCACCGTCGTTGCGCTCCACGAGCTCGGCTACCCGACCCGCGCTATCCCCGACGGCGTGATCGTCTATCAGCCGGAAGCTGGATCGCCCGCTGCGAGAGGGCTCGCGGTCGGTGACGTGGTCACGGCGGTCGACGGTCGCGAGGTCCGGACCATCGCAGGTCTGGCCACCCTGATCGGCGATGAGCACCCAGGTGCTTTCGTCACCTTGACGGTCCGGGGGATCTTCACGACGATGCAGCACGTCGTGCGGCTCCCGCTCGGCGAGGAGCGCGTCGCGGGGGCCGGCTCGAGCGTGTCGGAGGTCTGCGCGGGTGTCGGAGCCGACAATTCGCTCCAGCCCGTCGAGCAGAACGGCAGCCCGGCAGCGTGCCTCGGTGTCTATCCCGAGCAAGACTACGCGACGCGCGGACTCCCCTATCGCGTCGCCATCTCCAGCGACGGGATCATCGGCCCGTCGGCGGGGCTCGCCTTCACGCTCGGCCTCATCGACGAGCTCGACAAGAACGACCTGCTCGCGGGGCTCAAGGTGGCTGCCACGGGGACCATGTCGGTGACCGGCCAGGTCGGCCAGGTCGGTGGGGTCGCACAGAAGACGATTGCCGTTCGCAACGCAGGGGCGTCGGTGTTCTTCGTGCCGCTCGGTGAGCTGCACCAGGCCCTTCCGCATGCCGGACCACACCTCACGGTGATGGCAGTTTCGTCGATTGGTCAGGCGATCGTCGATCTCGAGCAGCTCGGCGGCCGCCTGACGCCACCGGTCCGGGGTCGATTGCGGCCTAGGCTTGCGCGCCGTGCCTGACCCGCAGCTCGACGTCGTCTATCGCCCCCTCGGGCCGGCCGAGGTGAGAAGCCGCGTGTTCCCGACGACCAGGCGCGGACTCGATCCCGAGGCCGTTCGGCGGTTCGTCGAAGAGGTGGCGACTGCTCTGCAGGCGTCGATCGACCGAGAGAGCGAGCTCGCGCGGCGCCTCGACGACGCGGAGCGCCGTGCGGCCGAGCCGGAGCTCGACGAGGACACGCTGACCGCGGCGGTCGGTGCCGAGACAGCGAAGGTATTGCGTGCGGCCCACGACGCTGCCCGAGACGTGGTCGCACGCGCTGAGGCGCGTGCGGCCGAGATCGTCGCCCAGGCGGGGTCGGTGCTCACCGAGCGACGCCGTGAGGCCGAGCAGGAAGCGACCCGGATCCGCGAGCGCGCCCGGTCCGAGGCCGGGGCCGTCACGGAGTCCACCACGGCGCAGTGCCGTTCAATGGTCGACGAGGCGCGGGAGGCGCGGCGTCGCATCCTTGCCGATCTTGCCGAGCGCCGGCGGGCTCTCCACGTCCAGCTCGAGCAGCTCAGGGCTGGCAAGGATGCCCTGGCTGAGGTCGTCGAGGAGACGGCAAAGGCCGTTGAGGCCGTACGCGAGCGCCTTGCCAGCTCGGAGGAGACCGCGCGTGCTGCCGCGGACAGCGCGGGCTACGTGGCTGGCTTCGAGCGCGACCTCGCCTCGCTCGAGTCGCTCGTCGACGAAGCCGGCAGCCTCCGGGGTGCGGAGGTGGTCGACGAGGTCGGGGCGACCGATGCCGATATCGATGCCGAACCGCTCCTGTCGGCGGAAGCCGTGGCCGACTCGGCGGGGTCTGTCGCCGACGGGTCTGTCGCCGACGGGTCTGTAGCCGACGGGTCGGTCGAGCTCGGCGGCGCGAAAGTCGATGCCGCGCCCGACGAATTGGAGCCCGACCCCGTGTCCGACGAGCCCCTGTCCGACGAGCCCCTGTCCGACGAGCCCCTGTCCGACGAGCCCGTGTCCGACGAGCCCCTGTCCGACGAGCCCGCCGTGCTCGAGGCAGACCACGACGATCAAGAAGGCCGTGCCGGGGGCGGCTCAGACACGCACGATGTCGTGGACGACCTGTTCGCACGCCTGCGGGCAGCAACGTCGGTGGAACCGACGAGGAGCGACGACGGGGTAGCGGTCGAGGGCAGCATGGTCGGATCCAGCGTCGACGTGGTCAAGGTGCCCGGGAGGCAGGGCGATGAGGAGCCCGTGGAGGGAGGGCTCGCGACGGCAGCGCGCGCGAGCATCGACGACGCAGCTGACCTTGACGTTTCGGTGATGCTCGCCCGACGCGACGAGCTCCTCGCGTCGGTTGTCGGGGACCTCGCGCGGATAGTCAAACGCGAACTGAGGTCGGAGCAGAACGAGCTGCTGGACTCCCTTCGCAGTCGTCGAGGGAGCGCAGGTGCTGCTCCCCTCGGCGTTGGCGACGAGTTGGCAGCGCGGCTCGCGACCGCAACGACGAGCGTGCTAGTCGAAGCTTGGCGTGCAGGGGTCTCCTTCTGCGCGGACGCTGGCGATGCGACGGTCGAGCCCGGGTCCGATCCAGCGAAGGTGGCGTCGGAGCTGGCCGACGAGGTCATGACATCGCTACGTAGCCGCCTGGACGAAGCACTGCAAGACGGTGGCGGGGACGACGCGACGGCTGAGCTAGTCGGCGCGGCCTACCGCCAATGGCGGGGCGATCGGGTCGACGTGCTTGTCATGGACCACGCCACAAAGGCTTTCTCTTTGGGCGCTCTCGCCTGTCTCGGTGAGTACGTTGCAGTGAGATGGGCGGTCGACGACGGCGACGTGCACTGTCCGGATTGTGACGACAACGTGTTGGCGGGCGCCCTGAGAGCGGGGGAGCTGTTCCCGACAGGACACGCCCACCCACCAGCACACTCCGGGTGCCGTTGCCTGCTCGTCCCAAGCGGGTCGTAGGGTCGCTCGTGCGCGTACCGGAGAGCATTCCACATCGCGAGCGGGGGAGGAGGCGCGGCATCTGGCTCCTGCTGGCTCTCGTCCTCGTCCTCGTCCTCGTCCTCGTCGTGCAGGGTCTCTCCGGCTTCTACACGGACTACCTCTGGTTCCACTGGATGGGGCTCGGGACGGTCTGGCGAACCGTCGTCGGCACCAAGGTCGCGCTGGCTGCGATTTTCGTCTTCCTCTCGTTCGCCCTCCTGGCCTCGAGCTTCTGGCTGGTCGACAAGATCGCGCCGCGGGCGATGTTTATGGCGCCCGATACTGAGCTCGTCCGGCGTTACCAGGCGATCGTCGGGCCACATGCCTTCGCGATCCGCAACGCATTCGCCTTTCTCGTCTCGTTGGCTCTCGGTGTCGACACGTCGGCGCAGTGGCAGCACTGGTTGCTGTTCGAGAATCCTGTTGCATTCGGACGCACGGACCCGCTGTTCGGTCGTGATGCCAGCTTCTTCGTCTTCCGCCTGCCGTTCCTGAATTTCCTCGTCGACTGGATCCTCGTCGCGCTCCTCGTCACTCTCGTTCTTAGTGTCGTCGATCACTTTCTCAACGGGGCAATTCGGCTCCAGGGCTCCCCCCGCATCGAGCCGCGTGCGCTGGCCCACCTGTCTCTCCTGCTGGGCCTCATGGCCCTCGTCAAGGCCTGGGCGTACTACTACGTCGACCGGTTCACCTTGGACCTATCGGACCACGGCGTTGTCAACGGTGCAAGCTACACCGACGTCCACGTGCGTCTGCCGGCGCTCACCCTCTTGTCGATCGTGGCGCTCATCGCATTCGTCCTCCTCGTTTTCAACGTGTACCAGAGGAATTGGTCTCTGCCACTCGTGGCCGTCGGGCTCTGGGCGTTCGTGGCGATTGCCGTCGGTGTCGTCTATCCGGCACTCGTGCAGGCATTCCGTGTCACCCCGAGCCAGAGCACCCTGGAGCTTCCGTACATCGAGCGGAACATCTCGGCGACGAGGTACGCGATGGGTATCGGAGACGTCGCAGAGCGGAAGTTCCCTGCGAACCAGGACCTGTCACCGACGGTGCTCAAGCAGTACAAGCAGACGCTCGACGACGCCGTCCTTTGGGACCCGAGCGTGGTAGCCACGACATTTGAGAAATACCAGGATGTCCACTCCTATTACACCTTGACCCCTCTCGCCGTCGACAGGTACGTGATCCACGGGGTCCTCGAGCCGGTGATCACGGCAGTCCGTGAGCTCGAGACGTCTGCGTTGCCCAACCAGACTTGGGCAGACACCCACCTCGTCTATACTCATGGTTACGGTGCTGTCGTGGCGCAGGCGAACGGCGCGACCGCGGATGGAGCTCCCAGATTCGTCGCCGGCAATCTCCCGCCTAGCTCGACATCGCAAGCTCTGCGGTTGCAGGAGCCCGGCGTCTTCTACGCCCCCGGCCAAGACCAGTACGTCGTGGTCCGGACGAAGCAGCCCGAGGTGGATTACCAGGCGAGCTCGGGGAACCAGTCCAGCGAGGGGATGGGCAGCGGTGGCGTGCCGATCGGCTCCTTCGTCAGCCGAGCGGCGTTCGCGATCCATCTCCACGACTTCAACCTGCTGGTGTCGAACTTGCTCACACCTCACTCACGGATACTCCCCATCACCGGTGTCCGTGCGGCGGTCGAGAAGGCGCTTCCGTTTCTTCGAGTGGATGCGCATCCCTACGCAGTGGTGGCTCGCGGTCAGCTCTACTGGATGGTCGACGCGTATGCAGTCACGAGCGACTACCCGTACTCGCAGCCGGCGGCGAACGGCTTCCTTCCCGCGAGCAGTGGACTGGCAGGCAGCTACGACTACGTACGCGACGCGGTCAAGGTCGTGATGAACGCACACTCGGGGGCGATGCGCTTCTACACCGTCGACGCCAAGGCTGATCCCCTAATCGAGTCCTACGAGCGCGCGTTCCCTGGCCTGTTCCAGCCACTCTCGAAGATGGACCCCGTGCTACGGCAGCATCTTCGGTACCCTCAGGACCTGCTTATGGTGCAGGCGGCTATGTACGGTCGCTACCACGTCACGCCGAGCGAGGCGGCCCTTTTCTACAGCGAGAGCGCAGCGTGGGACATCTCTCAAACTTCGACCTCCGTCGACGGCGAGCCGTCGAAGCCACTCGAGTCCGGTCCCGGTGGGGCCATTGCCGGGTTCACCCCAGACTACGAACTGCTGCAACTTCCAGGTGAGCGAGGTCCAACGTTCAACGCGGTCGAACCCCTCGTGCCGTACGCGAAGACCGGAAGCGTCCCGACGCTCAAGGCGCTGCTCGTCGCCGATTCGAGCCCCCAGAAATATGGCAATCTCGAGTCGTTCGTGACGCCAGCTGACGTATCGATCGCCGGTCCCGGCCTCGCCAACAGCGAGATCAACTCGAGTGCGATCGTGTCGAAGCAGCTCACCCTGCTCGGTCAGGTCGGCTCGGTCGTGTCACTCGGCGCCGTGCAGATCCTGCCGATCGCAGGCACGCTCCTGTACGTACGGCCTCTCTACGTCTCCTCTGCGCAGACGCAGCTGCCCGAGCTCCGGGACGTCGTTATCCTGTACGGGCAGCAAGTGGCGATGGCGCCGACTCTCGACCAGGCTCTGGCCGAGCTCTTCGGAGCGTCGGCGGGCTCGCCGCCACAGGTGGGTTCTAGCCGGCCTCAGCGAACGCAACCCAGACCAGGGAGCTCCTCGGCAATCCCAGCCAAGGTACGTAAGCTCGTCGCCGACGCAGCGTCTGCATTCACGGCGGGGCAGAAAGACCTCACGAAGGGTGATCTCGGTGGATACCAGCACCAAGTCCTCATCGTCGGCAAGGATCTCGCTGCAGCGCAACGGCTGCTTACGGGGTCGAGCAGCGTGAAGGTGAAGTCGAAGGCCTTTGCCACTACAGTTCCAGCGACGAGGTCGGTGAGCATTGCGACGTCGGTGCCAGATCAGACGAAGCGAGCCCAGACGACGCGGGTTAAGCCGATCGCAGGGTCAAGACTTCGCGAGCCGGTCTACTCGACGACCGGATCGCGTGCAGCGCAGGACAAGTCGGGTAGCGCTTGACGGCGGCTTGCTGACTCGCACGCGCGCTAAGTGTGTTACAGTAATTTTCTCCGCCGCGGGGTGGAGCAGTCTGGTAGCTCGTCGGGCTCATAACCCGAAGGTCGCAGGTTCAAATCCTGCCCCCGCCACCAAGAAAAGTGCAGGTCAGGGCATGTTTCTCGGAGGCAACTCGCTTCCGGGAGCTGCCGGCGTGCAATAGCCGTGCAATAGCGGGTCTCCGGAGCTCGGCTCGGGGCCCGTTTCGGCGCGCCCGGCACTCGGGATGCCGCGTCCGGCGCGGACCGGTGCTGCTCGCACGAGACGATCTCGTCCGCGCAGACCTCGGAGATGCTGAGGCGCTTGGCCGAGCGTCGGGTCGTCTCGCTCCGACCAGCGTGGGTACTCGAGCGGCGGCGCGTGCCGGCTCGGGCCGCCGTCGTGACGCACCCAGCCAGGTTCGATCCATGGCACCTCGGGATCGCAGTGGACAGCGCAGTGGGCAGCGCGGTGGGCAAGGTCAGCGTGATGGGTCGCCGTCGAGCGATCCAGTCGATGAGCGGGACGCCTCGCCGCCCACCTCGCCGTCCACCTCGTCGTCAGAGGTCGCGCAGGTCTCGGGCATCGAACCGCGCTTTGTCCGCATCGACGACGTCCACCAGTACACGGCCATCTCGACCCGTCAGCTCCGCGAGCTGACGCGCACGAAGCGGATCCCGCACATGCACGTCGGATCCAACATCCACTACGACCTCCTGGCGATCACGCAGTGGATGATCGCTCAGACGTGCGGGTTGACCTTTGACTCAGCACGGAGCCCCACGTGGCCGTGCTCGCAGTGTCCCTGGGCACAGAGCGAAGCCCATGGCCTGCCGGACTCGCCGTCGCCGAGACCCCGGCCGACGAAGGCCCAGCCCACGAAGGCACAGCCTGCGAAGGCCCAGCCCACGACGGCACAGCCTGGGAGTCCCGGGATCTCGAGATCGCGGCGGCAACCGCCAGCGGGCGATCCCGCAGCACAGTTCGGTCTCGTCGCCCAGTCACGACGGGTCGTGCGCAAACGACGCGAGCAAGGAGATGTGACGTGAGCAGCGACGCCCATATGGCCTCGAGCGATCCGATGCGCTCGAGGCGCCGCTTCGGCTCGCTCCGTCGGCTCGGCTCTGGGCGTTTTCAGGCGAGCTACTCCGGTCCAGACGGTGAGCGCTACGTCGCGCCGGCGACCTTTGCCACGCGCGTCGAGGCCGAGCGGT
>Ga0078972_1002012_pt1 | contig 70753 bp, 48 predicted proteins | sample YelNatPaOPGAMG01_FD_67568 | JGI IMG/M metagenome (GOLD analysis project Ga0078972, IMG submission 67568) | Hot spring thermophilic microbial communities from Obsidian Pool, Yellowstone National Park, USA - OP-RAMG-01 (SPADES assembly) (version 2) | ecosystem: Environmental > Aquatic > Thermal... | reverse complement strand
AGGCCCGCTTAGCCGAGAAGTTGAAACAGATCTGGCTTCAGCCGGATAGAGGAAGTGCCGAGAGATTAGCTCAACTTATCATCGAGGAGTATGAGGGTAAATATCCTGAGGCGATGCGCTGCCTGGAGGAAGGCCTGGAAGATTCGCTTCAGTTTTATAATTTCCCGGAGATAGATAAGCGCCGGGTCTCATCAACGAATGTGCTGGAGAGAACGAATCGTGAGATAAGGCGGCGGAGCCGGGTGGTGGGCGTTTTTCCTTCGGTTGAATCCTATCTTCGTCTTGTTACTTGCTATCTCCTTGAATACACCGAAGACTGGGCCAATGATTATGCTTATATCAAAGCTGATAAGCTCGCTCCTATATTAGAGCAGGAACAAATTTTAGCAGCAAATTAGGAGCTAAAAATGGAGAGCTTACGATGGCGAATTTGCGAACAAAAATTGACATGGCCATATATAAGATGTTACCTTTTTTTATCACCCTTTTTTTTAAATATGTAAGGTGACTCAGATTGTTCGATGGTCGCTCCCGCCATCTGGAACTCAGGCCATAAATTAACTCTTCCATAGCAAAAGAGAACGATTTAATTAATCGTTAAAACCTCAAAAACCGGGGTCGGTGATTTTCTTCTCTTGAATTGGGCCGAGTTTTTTTAGGAACTGTCGAACATCCGACGCTTTGCCCACGACAACTAAGACAAAATCACTTTCAGGTAGAAGTCTGGTAGCGGCCTCCTTAATCTCCTTAGCGGCAATTTTCTCCACTCGAGCCAGATACCGGTCATAATAATCAAAGCCCAGGCCGTAAAAAGCTAAACGAAGATAGGCCGAAGCTTTACTGCCGTTGGTTTCTAAGGTTGGCGGGAATTGACCCAGGATATAATTACGGGCGCTTTCCACCTCTTCGCTCGAAAAGCCTTCCTGCCTGGCCTTCTGGAGGAGATTAAGAGTTATCTCCAGCATTTGGCCGAGTTGCTCATTCTTGGTATAGGAGGAAGCGGTAAAAAGGCCTCCTGGTTTCCAGCTCTGAAAAGAGCTCCGCGCTCCATAAGTCAAGCCCCGCTTTATCCTTAATTCCGTATTCAACCAGGAAGTGAAACGGCCGCCCCAAAGAGTATTCATGACATTAGCCGGAGCAGAAATCTCGTCGCCCATCTTAAACCCAGGGCTGCCCAAAACAAAATAAGCCTGGGTAGCATCAGGTTTATCCACGAGGAGAATCTTTTTCCCTGACGGGAGCGGCAAACTGGCCACTTTAATAGCCGGGATGGTTCCAGGCGCCGCTTTCCATTGACCCCAACTCGATTGAAGAAGCTCAAGGAGTTTTTCCTTTTCGATATTGCCGACCACGGCCAGCAGGGTTCTTTCGGGACGGTAAAATCGAGAATAAAATGTTTTCACATCCTCGACTCTAATCTTGGCCAAGGAGTTTTCTGTGCCGACAGCCACATGGCCCAAGGGATGTTCCCCAAAATAGGCCTTCAAAAAATAATACCGGACTGCTTGGGCTGGGTTATCTTTTATGGCTTTGATGGTATCAATGCGTCGGGCCTGTTCTTTTTTAAACTCCTCTTCCTTAAACCAGGGCGAGGTTAAACAAGCAGCCGCGATTTGCAGCCAGCGCGGGAAATGCTCGCTCAGGCATTCCCCGCTTCCACTCACAAACTCCTCGGAAGCACTGAGGTCAAAGGAGGCGCCCATAAAATCAATGGCTTCAGCAATTTCTTCGGCGCTCAATTTGCCCGCGCCTTTTAAGAGCAGGTCGGCCGTTAAATTGGCCAGGCCATCAAGTCCGGAAGGCTCGGAAGTATGGCCAGCGCCGGCTACGAGCAAGCGAAAACTCACCAAAGGCAATTCGGGATTCTTCAGATAAAAAATAGTCAAGCCATTGCTGAGAATAATTTTTTCTGGCGGCGGAAGTTTAAAAGCAGCAGAAACTTGAAAGGGAGAAACAAACCCGAGCCAAAACCCCAAAAACCACAGGAAAAAAAGCCCCTTTCTTCCCTTCTTCTTCATCGCTCACCTCCTTCCGGCACTAAAATGCCCACGGTCTTGTTATTGTCATGAAAATATTTAGCGGCCAGGGCTGGCAACTCCTCCCTTTTTACCCCCGCATACTCATCGATGATAGAGAAGAGCTTCTCATAACTCCCTAAGATGACTTCAGCCCAGCCCAGAAGATTGGCTTTGCCCGATATGTTCTGGAGGCGACGGTAAAAGGAGCTGCGAACCGTGTTGAGAGCTTTATCAAACTCCTTAGCTTCAATTCCCGCTGTCTTTATTTTGGCCAATTCCTCATCAATTATTTTCTCCAATCTAACCAGGTCGGCTCCAGGCCTCGGCTTGACCATGATCAAAAATAGAAATGGGTCGATGGTCTCGTTAAGACCGCCACCCACCTCGATGGCCAGCTGTTCTTCCCGGACCAGGCGGCGATAAAGCCGGCTACTCTCACCCTGAAGCAATGCCTGCTCGATAATCGACAGACCGCAAAAATCCGCCTCCTGACGCCGGGGGGCATGGAAAGCCATAATAAAAGATGGGGCTTGGGCCTCCTTTCTTATCTCCACTCGCTTCAAGCCCATTTGAGGAGGCTCAACCGTGCTCACGGGAGGCGGGGGTGGCCCGGGCTTAATCGGCGAATAATATTTTTTAATTAACTCCAGCGCTCTTTCTGGTTCGAAATCACCGACGACGACCAGGATGGCATTATTAGGGGCATAATAGGTGCGATAATACTGAATTACCTCTTCCCGCCGCCAGTTCAAGATATCACTCATCCAACCGATGACATCCCAATGGTAGGGATGAGCCATGATGGCCGTAGCCCGAACATTTTCATAAAGGATGGCGTCGTTATCATTCTCCACACTAAGCCTTCTTTCGCTGGCGACAACTCCCCGCTCCGATTCCAATACTTTCGGGTCAAAAGTCAGCCCCTGCATCCGGTCAGCTTCCAGCTCTAACATCGCCTCTAAGGCAGCGGCGGGGAACCAGTCAGTATAAACCGTCATATCGTCAGAGGTATAAGCATTATTCGAGCCACCCCTGAATTCCATGAGTCGGTCGAATTCGCCAGGCCCGAATTTTTCGGTGCCGTTAAACATCATGTGCTCGATGAAATGGGAGACACCAGTCAACCCCGGACGTTCATTCCGCGAACCAACCCGAAAGAAAGTGTAAAGGGCGACATTAGGTATAGTGTGGTCTTCCAGTAACAGAATCTTCAACCCGTTATCCAATTGATGAACCTTGATGTCTTCTTTACGGAAAGAGGCAACAAGAAGACTGGGGAGCAAAACAAACAGTAAAAGTATTCGCCAGAGACCTGACCGATTATTATGTTTCATCGGCTCTTCCTCCCTTCGCCTTAAAATTATTTTCTTATATGTTTTTTCTTGATTTAAACATTTTGCTGGCCTTTCTTGCTGCCCGCACTTTTAATACCGGGATGGTCTTTCTTTATCTCTCGACTCATTTTTTCGATTACTTAGCCCCTTTTTCGTCATGACCGGTCAGTCCAACTTAAGGCAATTTAGCTTTTCCTGTTCTGCCCTTCCCTTCCCGGCTTCTATTTAGTTTTAATCTCCCACTTCAGCCCTTCCATAATCTTTCCCTCAGCGTCAACTTGAATTTCCCCTCTTTCCTCGCCGCGAACCAGCTCGGCTTCGTAGAGCCAAACAGGCGCCTCCAATTTAAAAATTATATTTCGGCCCTCCTGCGCTCTTATCTCGGCCCGAACCTCGGCTTTTTCCAATCTTGCGACTGCTGCTCCCGAGGATTCTGCTGCCTTCTTAATGGCCTCGGCCGCAGCCTGGGGAACTTCTTCCCAGCTGATAACCTTGCTAATATCGATTATGGTGCCATCTTCAGCCACTTCCATTTCGCCCTGGTTAGCCTTGAATTCAATATCGTAGAGGGTCACACTATCAACCTTTTCTGTCTCCAAATTCTCGACTTCCGCACCCGGAAAATATTTCTGGACCACCTCAGCCACCGCCGCCGGCAGTTCCGCTGGAGTGGAAGCCGTCTCCGCAGCAGCAGTTTCCGGCTCGGCAGGCTTTGTTCCTGCCTTCGGTTTACAGCTAAGAGTGAAGAGGAAGGCCAGGCCTAAGACAGCCGCCAAAATAAAAAATTTTTTCATCCTCAGCCTCCATTTTTCGGAGCTTACATCCTTTTCAGCTTATAAGTAAGAGATAGAAAAATCAATCGGCGCGTCGTTGGCCTTAAAATAACGGGGCTCTTTCTTCCTTTGGCGGCCAGAAATAACCCGCCAGGAATCATGCTCCGTTCGTTCCAAGGTTGTTTAATCTTCAAAATGAATGGCCTGGAAGGCCTCTTCTAAAAGGTTGGCCGCTTCAGGGCCTTGGGCTGAAATCTCCCAGAGGTCTGTCCCTCGCAAGAAGTAAGCGACCGCTTGATTTTTGCCTACCAGCTTATAGGCCGTTTTCCCTTTATAAACAAAGGTCTCTAATTTTAGCCGCGAATAGGCAGCCCCAGCTAATTGCCTGAGGTATTTCTCCCAATTATTTACCGGCCGCCAGGCATGCTGGCGCAAACGAATTTCGGCCTTGTCGGCCTTCAGCACCAGCAGCGTGTTATCAGGCCAGACCCTATCAGTTTCTGCAAAGGAGAAAGAATCGGGCTTATTAGCCACTATCTGGAGTCCAAAATTTTGGTATTTATTCCCCCTAATTTCATAAATCTGAGGCGGGGCGAGGAAGGATTTTCCATCCAGTCTATATTCAAGAATTTCCATCTCCACCTGGGAGAAGAAGCGTTGGCCAGCCACAACCGTCTCGCCCAAGCCTTGGTTGAGGGAGGTAGCTACAATGGCCACGCGGGCGGCATCAGCAATATCCGGAGAAGGCAGGGCAGCATCAAAAGGTAGCCAGGTTCCAGCTAAATAGAGCTCAGTCCAGGCATGGCCTCCCCAGACACCGTTAACATAAGCGTAGCCAAGAATAAAACGGGCCGGAAGGCCTGCAGCTCTGGCTAAAGTGGCCAACAAAACGGCAAAGCTCACACAAGTTCCGCGGCGCTGACGGATCACCTCATTAGATGGAGCAAAGACAATTCCGGCGTCGAAAACAATGTTCTGGCTGACCCAATCCCGGAGACGAAGAGCTTTTTCCCAGCTGTTTGAACTTTCTTGGGTTACTTCCCGCACGACTTTTTGAATTAACGGGTCATCAATGTCGAGATAAGCGTTGGAGAGAAGATATTCTCTAATTTCAGGATTGTTTTTTGCTTCTCGAGAATAAAATGTCAGAGCTGACTTTTCTGGCTTTTTAGGTCTTTCCACAGACAAGGTCAAAGCCTTCTTATCCGCGGTAATTACTTTTTGATAGGGACTGGGGAAGGAGGGCAAAGTTACCTCACCCTCGCGGAATTTTATCTGGAGCTTGATTCCTTCGATGGAGCGGGCACTGGGCAACCTGACATTGGCCCGGATTAAGGAACCCTCGAAGTCAATGGACGTCTCCGCCTGCCCTCTGGCGGCCGCCAAGGCTGCTTCCTCGGTGGACAAATAAACTTTCAATTCGCCAAGAGGACTGGGTTCGAGATATTGAACCAGCCTCCCTCGTTCATCCACCCAGAGAACTCTCTTTGTCGGCAATTCTTGAATAGTTTCAGTTATCTTAAGGGTTTTTATGGGTTGGGTGAAACCTGGCAAACTGATTTCTTCCCTGCCCTCGGCTTTTCTTTTTCCATGAACCACCTGATTTAACTCGGGGCTATAAGTTAAAAACTCGATTTCCTCGCCGGCCGAGCGCAGCTGAGTTAGAGTGAGACGGTTGAGACTCTCTGGACCGAGGAGGCGGCCAGAATAGGGCAGCCTTTGGGTAAATTCTTTGCCGCCAGCGGTGCTCCGGACGATAATCTCCTTTTCCGCCACTTCAGCTTGCGTCCTTGTTTCCAGGCTGGAAAGTTTCAAGACCAGAGAAACCCGAATAAGCTCGCCCTGCTCAGTTTCTTCCCACTCCGATAAAGACGCCATCTCCACGTTAGCGCCAAGCCGACGGATGACCAGCTTGAGCTCTTCGGTGGTCATGGTAATTGAGCCCTTGGCCGCCACGGCTTCCTTGGAGTGTTCATGAGCATAACCAACCGGCTTCTCCCCGATTTTAATCACGTACCAGAATGATTTTTCGGGACTATTTATGGTTGAGGGCCAGGGGCTGAAAAAGGGAAAGGCGGAAAATAAAAACGGTGCCGCCAACAAGAAGACAACGAGAAAAATCAGAAACCAAAGGTGAAGATTGGATTGTGGCCTTGAAGGCTTAACGGAATTAGAACCGAAATAACTATATCGGAAGATAAAAAAACCTTTTTTGTCGGAAATAATAGCTGGATGAATTGAACGGCCAAGGCTTCTTTGGGCCGAAAAATGGTTCATCAAAACCTTCTGCCTCTTAACCACAGACTATCTCGTCCCTTTTTTAGAACTTTTCTCGGTCAATGTTCATATTAGGTTGCCTATTTTAACACCAAAAACCATGTTCTGGTCACAAATATTTCAGCTTGGGTTTGGCCAGTCGCGCTGGCTAATGAAAAAATTACTGTATTATTTTTAAATCTAAGTGACAAGCCTCTATCTCTCGAACTCTCGAAGGCTTAAACAAATTACCAATCTGGAAGGAGCGAAGAAGAAAAGAGCCCCGCAACCCTAAACAAGGTTTGACAGCCACCTATGCCTCAGATAATATGCTGAGATATATATTATTTTTTCTTTTTTATATTATAAAGAAAATTTATTTTTTCGGTTCCGCTGGCCGATGGGATGTTTTGATTCGCTTTTCTTTTTAATCATGATGGAAACACAAAGAAATATCACTTTCTGAAGAGGATTGAGGTAAAATTGGGGAGATAGTGACGAAATGGCCCTAACCAGAGTTTTTGAGGTTCTGGAAGATAAGATTAACCGCTCCCGGTTTGCCGTGGTCCTGGTTTCACCTGAAAGTCAGGAAAATATTGGTCTGGTCGCCAGGGCAATGAAAAACACCGGCTTTTCTGAGTTGCGCCTGACCGGTATTACCGAGCTCAACGAGGACGCTTTTCGGCCTGCGGTCCATTCCGCTGATATCCTCCGGACGGCTAAGTTTTTTCCGAACCTGAAGGAGGCTGTCGCCAGTTTTAACCTCGTTTTAGCCTCAACAGCTCGGCGCCGCGAGAAATTTCGAGTATTCTCCCTCAAGGAAGCAGTGGAAACAATCCTCAGCTTTCCGCCCGAGACTAAAATCGCTCTGGTTTTTGGCCCGGAAAGAACCGGCCTTAGCTCTGAGGATTTAGAGCAGGTCAACTTTGTTTATTCTATTCCCCAGGCTACGCGTCAACCTTCTTATAACCTGGCCGCAGCCGTTCTTCTGACCCTATATCATCTTTTTATTCGCTCAGCGGAAATAATTAATCCCAAAGAGGAATTGCCCGCAACCCGCGCTGAGCAGGAAGAATGCATTCAGGTTGTCCTGATGAAGCTTCGCCAAACAGGTTTCATTACCCAGGAGAACGAGGAGCATATTTCCCACAAGGTCCATGACCTGTTTGGTCGCCTCGGTCTAACTGATAAAGACCGACAGTTTCTGACCGCGATTTTTAATAAAATCCTCATGCCCCGGCGCTGATTACCCCTTTTCAATAGCCAAAAATGGGCCATTGCCAGCTCCACGAAATTTTCTTCCAAATATCCCAGCCATCATAGGCGTTCATAACTCAGGTCTGGGAACAAGTCTTGTTTAGGTCAAGTAAATGCGTGGAAATTAAAATGGACTAAGCTAAATATGCCTCGCTTAAAAAGTTTTGATAAAAACTTTCCAAAAAATGGCTAAAGGGAATAAAATAGAGACCAAAGCGTACAATCTTAATGAAGGAGGCGGGAATCAGTGAATGCTTGGCGACGAACAATCAGTATCGGTTTTGCCTTTTTCCTCCTTTTTCTCTGGTCGACGCTGACAACTGAAGGTGCAGGCTTTCCTATCTACGATTCTCGGCAGGGAGAAAAATTAAAGGCACCACTGCTTATCGAAAATCCGGCAAAACCTACCAGCAAAAACGCCGGACGGGTAATTAAGCTCCAATCAATCTATTCGATTAAAGACCAGCCCGATAAGTTTTTCTTCCGCTGGCCTATGGAAATAAAGGCAAGTCTTGACGACCAGGTGTTTGTCCTCGATAGAGACCAGATTCTTCATTTCGATTCTTCGGGTCAATTTTTGCGGAATTATTTCCGCCAAGGTCAGGGGCCAGGGGAAATGCTGGCGGCCAGCAATATTGCTCTGGATGGCGAAAACCTGGTGACTTATGACCCCTATGCCAGGAAAATTTGCCGCTTTAATTTCAGCGGAGAATTGGTGAATGAGTTCAAAATCAACGAAGCTCAGATAGGCACCATTTTAATCTATGCGGCTGGAAGCAAATATTATTTTTTTCGAGCTGGTTTCCCGAATACAGATGGCAAATGGATAAAGGTGAATAACCCCAATATTCTTCAGGTCTACGACGAAAAGGAAAGAAGGCTGGAAGAGCTCGCCACCTTCGCTGTGCCTGCCTGGGCCATATCTTCGGCTGGCGGGAGAGGGGTAATTCAGACAACCCAACTCAGGGCTATTCCCTATCAGAGACAATATTTCATTATTTACCATACAGAAGAATATTTACTTAAAATATTTAACGTGGAAAAAAAGAAAGTAATCAGCGCCTTCAGGCGAAAATATCATAGAATTAGGGCAAAGGAAAGGAGGGAGGCGGCGGTGACCATTGGCATCGGCGGCCAAGATTATACCTACACTCCAACCCATTATAATGATGTTCTCCAATTATTGGTCAACGGCAACTTAATCTGGGCAATTACCTCGACCGTGGAAAAAAATAAGGGAATATTGGTTGATGTCTTTAATGAAGAGGGCCAATACATCGATTGTTTTTATTTAAAGTTTCCCTTTGAGGTCAATCCTGAGGAGACTACCTTCTGGACTAATCTCGCGCTCAGTCCGGACGGCTCCAGCTTATGGGCTATGGCCAAAAATCCCGATGAATCCCATTCCCTCCAAAAATTGCTCTTAATCAGATAAAAAACTATTTGCTCTCTATCCGAAGCAGCATGGATAAGCAAGGAAAAGAAAGCAGCTGAGGGCCGATCCTGGGCATCCTGCACAGGAAACTGGCTATGTCTAATTGCCCTTTAAGAGAAGTCATCAAGCTTCTATGCCCGCATGAACTCCAAGAAGCCAACTCCCAAAAGCTTGGCCGTAGCCGAATTCGGGAAATCAACCTCGGTCACGATTTATATTTATGCTGACAAAGACAGCTCCCAACAAGCCACGTTAAATATCCAGGCTATATCGGAAAGCGAACCCACCAAAAAAGCCGTGGCCACCATCCGTCTCTCTCGATGACAAGATTTAGACCTAAAATAATTTTTACCGCTTCCCGAAATAAAGACGCCAGCTTGGTTTATTTTTTGCGCCGGTGGGACTTTTTTTATCGCCTGAGACGCCGGTTTTGGATATAATTATCCGATAAGGAGGAAAGGATGAAAAAATATAAAACAAAGGTAAATCAGCTATTTATAATTCTTATAATCATTTCGCTCGTCTTGGCCGGCAACGCGGCCTCGCTTCAGACTGAAAAGGCTAAGGAGCCTCATCCCTTTTCGGTTCATGATTTGTTGGCCATGCAAAGGATTTCTGACCCCCAGGTTTCTCCTGACGGCCAATGGATTGTTTTTACCCTTTGGACGGCTGACCTCGAGGCTAACCGGGGTCGAACTGACCTCTGGCTTGTCGGGACTGACGGCCAGAATCTGCGGCGCCTGACTACCCACCCGGCTTCGGATTTCAACCCTCGCTGGTCAAGCTGTGGCCGCCACATATACTTTCTCTCCACGCGCTCTGGGTCTTCTCAAGTCTGGCAGATAAATCTCAGCGGGGGCGAAGCAGTTCAAATTACCGATTTCCCGGTGGATGTCAGCAACTTAATTGTCTCGCCTGACGGCCGCTACCTGGGCTTGACGATGGAAGTTTTCCCCGACAAGGGCTGTCCTTTTGATACCAAAAGAAGGCTGGACGAGAAGGCTAAGCAGAAAAGCAGCGGCCGGATTTATGACCGCCTTTTTATCCGTCACTGGGACACCTGGAAGGATGGCCGACGCTCCCATCTTTTTGCTTTCAGAGTTGAGGACAAAAAACTCTTTAAACTCATGGTGGGCATGGAGGCTGATACTCCTTCTAAACCCTTTGGCGGCCCAGAGGAGATAACCTTTACGCCTGACAGCCAAGGGCTTATTTTTACCGCTCGGAACGCAGGACGGGAAGAGGCGTGGTCGACCAATTTTGACCTTTATTATGTCCCCGTCGACGGCTCCAAGCCGCCTCGCTGTTTAACCGAAAATAACCTGGCTTGGGATACCACGCCGCTCTTCTCGCCTGACGGCAAAACTTTGGCCTATTTAGCCATGAAGCGGCCGGGCTATGAATCGGACCGCTACCGCCTTATCCTGCGCGACTGGGCTTCGGGCCAGGAGAAAGTTCTAACCGAAAACTGGGACCGGTCGCCCGCGGAATTTGCCTGGTCGCCCGACAGCCGTTTAATTTATGCTGCCGCTCCCAATATCGGCCAACAATCACTTTTTGCGATTGATGTTCAGACCGGTCAAGTGAAAACAGTAATCCAGGAAGGGACCATCACTTCCCCCCGGCCACTGAAAGATAAAATTATTTTGGGGCTTGATCATCTAAAATTACCGCTTGAGCTTTATTCTGTTTTTCCCGACGGAAAGGATATGAAACCCATAACTCAGATTAACGCCGACCAACTGGCCATAGTTAAAATGGGCGATTATGAGCAATTTGCCTTCAAGGGCTGGAATAAAGAAACTGTTTATACCTATGTCGTTAAACCGGTCGATTTTGACCCCAACAAAAAATATCCAGTGGCCTTTTTAATTCACGGCGGGCCGCAGGGCTCCTTCAGCAATCACTTTCATTATCGCTGGAACCCGCAGGTTTATTCTGGCGCTGGCTATGCGGCTGTTATGGTTGATTTTCATGGCTCCACGGGATACGGTCAGGCCTTTACTGATTCCATCCGAGGAGATTGGGGTGGAAAGCCTCTGGAGGATTTAAAGAAAGGGTTAGCCGCGGCCCTGGAGCGATATGCCTGGATGGATGGGAACCGGGTGGCGGCTCTGGGAGCTTCCTTTGGTGGCTATATGATCAACTGGATTGCCGGCAACTGGCCCGACCGCTTCCGCTGCTTGGTTAATCATGACGGCAATCTTGATGAAAGAATGGCCTATTTCGATACCGAAGAGCTCTGGTTCCCGGAATGGGACCACGAAGGAACGCCCTGGACTAACCCTCAGGGCTACGAAAAACATAACCCTATTAATTATGTTAAAAACTGGAAAACCCCCATGCTGGTTATTCATGGGGCACTGGATTTTAGAGTTGTTGACACTCAAGGTATTTCGACTTTCACCGCGCTCCAGCGCCGGGGCATCCCGAGCAAGCTCCTCTATTTCCCGGATGAAAATCATTGGGTGCTTAAGCCCCAGAACAGCATTCTCTGGCACGAAACAGTGCTCAGCTGGCTTGACCAGTGGTGCCAGCAGAAATAGCGCCATAGTTTTTCAGGTTAGGACGGAGTAATCTGAAGACCTTTTTAGTCCAATTTAATCCAATCAATTCTCTTCCCGCTTGGTGCTTTAGGCTCGGAGACGGCCGGGATGGCGCCTTTCCCGCGGGGCTCTTTACCGCCCTTTCGGCTTGGCTCTTCTTTAGGCCGGCGAGACTTACCCCCACCTCCATATACTAATCTTGAGACTAACTACCTCATCTTGGCCTGAACACTCGTTCAGTTTTATAAAAATTAGATAAATATGTTAGTTGACACCAAAGTTATGTGACATGGGACGCACCTAGTTGGCACCAATTTTATGGCATCAATTTAATATATAGGTTATAACCTAATTGCTGACCGACAAAAATGCCGGCCAATCAGACCTTGAGGCATGAGCCAGATGGCGAATTCGTTGAAATTTATTCCGGGGGAATCTTAGGTCGCAAATTTCATATCCAGGATGCTGCTCTTCAAAAAATAGCCAGAGAACTAAGAGCAAATATAGAAAAAGAAGTCAGATTCAGCAACATTCAAACCGATATCATCAGCTTTGTTCTTTACACTAATTTTTGTGTTGATGAAAAAGACAACCTTTCCTTAAGAATATTTTCATTATCGTTTCCTTCTACAGACATTACTGCAAATTTGCACCTCTGGATATTGGAAATTCCCGGTCTTCAGTACATTAGAGAAGAAACACAAAAAGATGGAAAACCTTTTGTCTATATAAGGGGATCAGACTTGACCGTTCGATTTCCTGATGAAGGAATGTTCTTCAACACTCGGCTGAGGAGAAGAGAAACTGAGCAAATTGCTGATTTTTTACGAACCAAACTTCCTGAAAATATCTTAAATCAAGAGGTGAAGGTAAATTGCCTACTCGAAGAAAGAGGCATTCGGTTTGATTTAATTAAGAACAAAACCGTCTTCAAACAGGTTGACCTGGCTGAACAAAACAACTTAATGCTCTGGATAGAAGGCAAAAAGGCTGTCGAGATAGGTCAATTCATTTTTGATATCAAACTTAAAATAAAATCAGGACGCGATTCCAAAGTCGTAGAAAAGTCAAGATGTCTCTGGAACATTAAGGAGCAGATGTACCTGGGTTTCGTTTCAGGCTTAGAAAAAAAGGGAAAAGAGCCTCCAAAACTTAAAAGCAAAAAGGGAGACATCTATTTCATTGTCCTTTTAAACGAAAGCAATTAATCTAAATACTATTTAGATAATTTTTGTGTCGCTATAAGTACCAACCCGAGCAGGTGCGGAGGAGAGGCCGGGGGCAAATTTATTTTACCAGCCTGAGCGGGTTATTCCCGCTTTTCCATTCAATGAAAAAATTCGTTGAAACTCAGGAGGGAGAATAGGCGGTTTACGAAGGACACATTTTGACCTGACAACATCTAAAGCAGCTCTTCGCATCCAGTCGCCCGAATGATGAGGCCTTGGCTCCGCCATTCGTATGGTTCAGTAATTCCCGGGCAATAAGCGCCGGTCAAGGTCCGGAGGGCCAAACTCTTTCTGGCATTCAGTCTACAGGACTGGAAGCAAATGAATGGTCGTTTTCCGCCCTGTCAAGGCAGCCCTAAATTTTTTGGTTGCAGCCAGCGTTGATGACCTTGTGGTCAGCATTCGGAGATGGGGAAACGAATCAGCCGCCACTTCCAGCACGCGGCTCGGTCAGCCAAGCGGTGAACTTCGTCAAATATGACGATGGTGTTTCTTTTCTTGGAACGGAAAAACAGTTCTGGGTCGTCGAGCTTGCGGGCATCAGATGGCAAGTCACAATTCAGATACACTGAATCAGGAATCATGCTGGCGAGAGTGGTCTTCCCAACTCGCCGGACACCAGCCAGCCAAACTATCGGGCGTTTTTGCCAGGCCTCATTAATTTTTTCCAGCCAATATGGTCTGATTATCATGTAATTATAATTAACAAATAGGAGTTCTGGCTCCTTATTTCATCTTTATACCCTGGCATGAGGTAGGCTCATCCTTAAAGAGGGTGGTGGATTTAGCGCTTTTTTATCATGAGTATTTAGCCATTTTTTTGCTTAGATGAGCGTTTGTATTAGGGTAAAGGAAGGGCTTTATAAAACCCTTCTTTAGTCATTTTTTAAAGATTAGAATAAAAATAAATCACCCTTCAATTTTGAAAGGCCTTTTTGGCTCGCTTAAAATTTTATATTTTATTGTTTTTAAAAGAAATACAGCTGTTATTAGCCCAATAAATCACCACAATTTTTACGGAAGAGCCCATGAGGTGTTGACAGTCAGGGTAAATTCGGAGTATAAAAAGCTATAAATATAAATAATTCAGAATGATTATTTTGGTGTGAAGTGGGCTCGAAAAAATATTCTGGCCTAAAAGAGCAAAAATTCAAGAGCCTTTCAAATATTTTGGAATGCCTCGTTTTGGTTATTCTATACGTAAACCAATTTAGCGGCCTATAACCCGCCAACAGACCTCTCCCAGATTTTTTCTAATTCCTCTTTTATCCCCAGAAAGGAGAGAACAATGAAAATAATTATTCTTGGCGTTGGCTTAGTGGGGAAAGCGGTCGCCCTGGATTTAGCCGCCGATAAAAATTTCCAGGTCTCCGCCGTCGACCTGAGAAGAGAAGCCTTAGAAGAGCTTAAAGAAAAAGGTCTTAAGTCGGTCGAATTAAGGGACCTTTCTCAGCCCGAAGAGGTAAAGAAAGGCATCCGATCCTTCGACCTTGTCATTAACGCCGTACCCGGTTTTCTCGGTTTCTCAGTGCTGCGAGCTTGCCTGGAAGCCAAGAAGAACGTCATCGATATTACCTTCTCTCCCGAAGACCCGTTGGAACTCGACGAGTTAGCTCAAAAGGCAGGCGTAACGGCCGTGGTTGATTGTGGTGTAGCTCCCGGGTTGAGTAATATCCTGGCTGGCCACGGCCTGAAAGAAATGGATAGAGGGAAATCACTGACTATTTATGTCGGTGGCCTTCCTTCGGTCCGAACCTGGCCTTTTGAGTACAAAACGGTTTTTTCTCCCTCTGACGTCATCGAAGAATATTGGCGGCCAGCCCGATACAAAGAAAACGGTCAGCTAAGAGTTAAGCCCGCCCTCGCTGAGCCGGAACTGATTGAATTTGAAAATATCGGCACTTTAGAAGCTTTTCTTACGGACGGTCTGCGAACTATGCTGAAAACCCTCCCCTTCCCTGAAATGAAAGAAAAGACACTCCGCTACCCCGGTCATCGAGAAAAAATGGCTCTGTTCAGAGAAGCTGGTTTCTTCGATGACGAGCCGATCATTATTAACGGCGCCCAGATTTCGCCCCGGGAAATGACCACGCGAATTCTTTTTTCTCGGCTCAAGCTTAAACCCGGGGAAGAAGACCTGACTGTGATGAGAGTGGTGGTGGAGGGGGAAAAAGATGGTCAGTCTTTAGTCCTCACCTTTGACCTCCTGGACCGATTCGACCCCAAGACCGGCATTCATAGCATGGCCAGGACAACCGGTTATACGGCCACCATGATTGCTCGGGCTCTGGCCAAGGGGCTAATTAAGAAAAAAGGAGTAATTGCGCCCGAAATCCTGGGCTTTGATATTGAATTCTTCCAGTTCGTTATTCAAGGGCTGAGAGAGAGGGGAATCAGAGTCGAATCAAAAAGAAGCCGACCTCTCAATCTTCTCTCAAGGTAGCCTGGGACCTCCGAATCTACGGTTAAAAGGGTGAACATGGCTAAAATTGGGATAAACAATTTTTATAAAAAATTGCCCGTCAGATTCTTGAAGCTCAGGAAGAAGGCTCAGAGGCTAAATTCAAAGAAAGAACCTGAAAAAGATTAACCACGAGGTCTAAAGGAAAACGTTTTAAATTTCAGCCTAAGAGGAGACCAAGAATTGGAATTGATAGAAAGGAGAGAGCAAGCAAATCAGGTGATTAACTTGAATCTTGGCTTAAATTAAGGATACTCTAAAACCAATAAATTGACGTCTAATGAACCGACGGCAGCAGGTTATAAAGTCGCTTAATTTTGATAAACCTACTCGTATTCCCCGGCAACTCTGGCTGCCAGGCCAAGATAAAATTAGGGCTCTTCGCCAGCTCAAGGATTTAAAGCGTCATTTCCCTGACGACCTCGTTTTTTGTCCCCGCTTTGGTCTTCCTCCGGCCGAAAAGCCCCTCAAAAGGGATAGCCGATTCTATGTCGATGATTGGGGTTGCCTTTTTGAAAGGCCGGCTCCTCAGGCCCTTGGTTCTGCCCGCTCGCCCCTCATCACGAACTGGGAAGACCTGGAAAGATGGACAGAGCCAGAAGTTCTATTGAGGCTTGACCGCCATAAAATAAACGCTTTTTGTCGCTCCCGCACGCGTTTCGTCCTTGCCGGCTCCTGGGTTCGACTTTTTGAAAGGCTCCAATTTCTAAGGGGACCAGAGAATTTGCTCCAGGACCTCAAGCTTCAGCCGCCGGAGTTTTTCACTCTCCTCAAGCGGGTTCATCAGTTTTACCTCAAGGAGCTTGAGGTCTGGGCCAACACCGAGGTTGACGCTCTTTGTCTTATGGATGACTGGGGAAGTCAGAGCTCCTTGTTCATCTCGCCGGCCCTTTTCCGTCAGCTCTTTCGGCCGCTCTATGAAGAATATGCCTCTTTGGCCAGGCATTATAAAAAGTATCTTTTCTTTCATTCTGACGGCTTTATTCTCGACCTTCTGCCAGATTTCATCGCCATTGGCGTCAACGCCATTAACTGCCAAGTCTTCCTGCTGGGCTTGGAAAAGCTGTCGGCCTTTTCGGGCCGAATCACCTTCTGGGGAACTTCCGACCTCTCGGTTCTTTTTTCTGCCGGTCAAAGAAAGGCAATGTTCGCTAACTGTCGCCAGGTTTATGAGGCGCTTTACCGAAACGGCGGCTTTATCGCCCAGGCTGAATTCAGCCCGGGAATTAAAATCTCTCAGCTAAAAGCCTATTTTTCCGTCTGGAATTGCCTTTCCCAAAATCTAAAAAATAGGGGGAAAAAGAATGGAGTGAAAAATTTAAGATAACCCCCTGAAAAAGCTGAGACCAAGGGGCCGCCAAAGTTGGTTTCATCTTAAATTACCAAGAAGATAATGCTATTATCCTTTGTCGTCAGAGTTAATATTTTAATTGCCTGGAATCTAAGCCGATGAAGGCGAGCTCTTCTAAACAGCCTGAGGAAGCTTACCAGTCTAATTGCCTGAGGAAAAAACAAGTTAAAAAGACTTTTCCTGCCCGCAGCCAAATTCTTCTGCCTTTTCTTTTCGCCCTGCCTCTATCTTTTCTTTTCATTTTTCCCTCCGGGCCAGCCGAAAAAATTCCTCCCCATCTGAAGGAAAAATTAGCCCGGGGCGGGAATTCTCGATTCACCGTTTGGGTTTACTTTAAAGACAAGGGCCCAAACCTTGACCGAAAAATATTAGCAGCTCGCTCGGCTCTAAGAACAGAAACCTTAATCAGACGCCTCCGGCACCGCCCTTGGGCGGAAGTCGTCGACCAGATGGATGTGCCTGTGGAAGAAAATTATATTAACGGGATTAGACCTTATGCCCTTCGAGTGCGGCAGGCCTCTAAATGGCTAAACGCCCTTTCTGTCGAAACCACAGCCGCCAATATATTGGCTATAGCCAACCTTCCTTTTGTCGCCAGAATCGAGGAGGTGGTCAAGCATCGGTTTAAAGAACCGCCTCAGGAAGAAATCGTACCTACCCCAGAATTACAGCCAACAGTGACCTCTCACTTATTTGATTACGGCCCGGCTTACCTTCAATTAACCCAAGCTGGGATTCCTCCCCTTCACGACCTCGGGTTGAGCGGCCATGGCATCATCATCGCTCTCCTTGATTCTGGCTTTAATAACCTGAGCCACCAAGCTTTAACTCATCTGCTGGTCTTGGGCACGTGGGATTTTGTTAACAACGACCCCCAGGTTTCGGACGAGCCTGGGCAGATGGGCTCCGGCGACCATGGCGCTCAGACTCTCGGCGTTATTGCTGGCTTTTACCCCGGAGAGCTCGTCGGTCCCGCCTTCGGCGCTAACTTCCTATTAGCCAAAACAGAAAACACCGAGTGGGAAAGGCATATTGAAGAAGACCATTGGATAGCCGGGGTGGAATGGGCCGAAAATCTCGGGGCTCGGATTATCAGTAGTTCCTTGGGTTATAGAAGCGACTTCACCCATGGGGAAGCTGATTATACCTGGCAGAATATGGACGGCGAGACGACGGTGGTCACTCGGGGGGCAAATATTGCTGCCAGCCGAGGCGTGCTCATTGTCAATTCTGCAGGCAATGAAGGCATGGCGAAGCCGCCGGAAAACACCTTAGTCGCGCCAGCCGATAGTTTCTTGGTCCTGGCGGTGGGCGCGGTTGATGCCGCTGGTCTCAGGACCAATTTCAGTTCAGTTGGACCAACGGCCGACGGCCGCCTTAAACCAGATGTCATGGCCATGGGAAGGTCTGTCTACACTGTTTCCCCGAATAAGGTCGACGGCTACGCCTATGTCTCCGGCACCTCCTTTTCCTGCCCTCTTACGGCGGGAGCTGCGGCCCTTGTCCTCGAAGCTAACCCCACCTGGACTAACCAGGATATCATTCTTGCTTTGAAGCACGCGGCCTCTAAGTCTTCTTCGCCTGACAATTTCATGGGTTGGGGAATTATTGATGCCTCCAAAGCGGCCTTTTTCCCGCTAAAAAAATTTTATCCACCGACTCATTTTTCTGTGCGGAGGCTCGAGAATAATTTTGGTTTTTTTAAGGAGTATATCGACCGCTTAACCTGGAGAAGAAACGAGCGAAACCAAGAGCGAATCGTCGGCTATAGACTCTATGCGCTTAATCTCACGGCCCAAGACAATCAGTTTATTTTTTTGGCCCAAGTTGATAGCCAGACTTTTCACTTTGACCGGCGGGGCCTTTTGGCTAAGGATGAATTTCTTTATAAAATCACGGCTGTCAATGAATCTGGTGAGGAAAGCGACCCTGATTTTGCCCGAAGATGAGCTATTCAGTGTTGTCTGATTTTTTGCTTTTGGTTCTTCCAATTTTCTTGGAGGCAAAAAATAAAAAAGACGTTTTTAATCCCTCGTGTGCAGGTTGGGCAATGATGTCCCAAGATAAAATGGAAGAGGACCAAAAAAGATGAAAAGCTCAAGTCCTTTTAGCCGCAGATTTCAACTGAGAGCCCTAATGTTGGCCTGCTTATTTTTGTTTTTTAAAGGGGAAGCAATAAACTTATCTTTTGGCTTTGGCGCCGGCTGGAGAAAACTAAATGACCGCTACTTAAGGGAGGTATATGGCGATGGCTATGTCTTCATTCCTCAGGCGCAACTCCAGTTATCACGCTTTGTTTCCATCGAAATAGCCTACGAAGGAGGTTATGAGAAACGGGCGGCCATCGGAATTTATCAAGAACCGAGTACTTTAAAAATAGCCGGCTGGGAGTTTTCAGGTCTTTGCCATTACTCCTTCCGGGGATTCCGACCTTTCGCCAAATTCGGCCTGGGCTACTATGGGTATCGTCAGGATATTGACAGCCCCCATGTGCCTTGGCGAGTGAATCACCACCATTTTTCTTTCCAGGCTGGTACGGGCGTGTGTTTTCTGTTCGGCTCGAAGTTCTATTTTCAGCCTGAAATCAAGTTTGTCTGGCTTAAGGTTAAGCCTTTTAACCAACAAGTCGACTTGGGCGGCTGGAGATATATCATCAGCCTGGGGTACCGGCTCTGAACACCAATGATTTTCTTTCTTTCTCTTCCCTTTTCACGCCTTCTTGGCTCAAATATGCCCTCTAAAGCATATTTACAGTTAAACCAAACTTAGTTTGTTTCGTATAAAATCTAACGGAAACTTAAAAAATTATTAAAAATTAAAAAAAATTTGATAATTTATGATAAAAATTAAAAAATTAAGCTAAATTCAGAGACAGGAGGTTTCGGATGGCGGTCATCTTGCAAGTAGAAGAGCTGCGAAAATTTTATGGCCAGTTCGAAGCCCTAAAAGGCATCTCCTTCGAGGTCAATCAGGGTGAAATTTTTGGCCTCATCGGCCCCAACGGGGCTGGCAAGACGACCACGCTCCGCATCATCGCCACGCTCCTCACCTTGTCCGCCGGCAAAGTAAAGCTTCTCGGTTATGACTTGAAGGAAAACGCCGATAAGTTTCGCGAAAACATCAGCTACCTGCCCGAAGAAGCAGGAGCTTATCGCAACTTAACTGGTCTTGATTATCTCCGTTTCATGGCTAAATTTTACGACCAGTCGCCCGAGGAATGGGCTAAGTTTATCGACCGGGCGGTCACCATTGCTGATTTAGGTCCAAGGCTCAAAGATAAGGTAGGAACGTACAGCAAAGGCATGGTCCGGAAGCTTCTCCTGGCCAGAGCCTTGATGACCAAGCCGGTCTTAGCTATTCTCGATGAACCAACCTCGGGTCTGGATGTGATTAATTCTCTCGAGGTCAGGGAAATAATCAAAAGATATGCTCGCGAAGGCTTATCAGTGCTTCTTTCCTCTCACAACATGTTAGAGGTCGAGTTTCTTTCTGACCGGGTGGCGCTCATCGACCAAGGGAGGATTCTCGCCATCGGCACTCCCCAAGAGCTTAAAGAGAGGTATCAGGCGCCTAACCTCGAAGTTGTTTTTAGGAGGGCAGTGGAATGAAAAAATTCAGCAATCTGCTTATCAAAGAAATAAGAGAGCTCATCAACAAACAGTTAATCTTTTCCCTTCTTTTTACTTTCATTCTTTTCTATTTTATCGGCCAGGTGGCCCGGACTGAAGCCAAAAAGGCCGAGGCGGCGCGGCGGGTGGCGGTTTTAGATTTAGACCGCTCCGCGGTTTCTCGTGGTCTCTTAGATAATCTGCGTTTGATTCGGTTTCAGGTGGAAGAGCTGGAAACTCAAGATAAAGAAGAAGCTATAATTAAGGCTCAGGAGAAAAAACTTCCCTTCCTCTTAATAATTCCTCCTGGCTTAGGCGAAGGCGTTGAAAAACTCGAGACCGAGGAAATCGAAACTTACTCTTTTTTGCGCAGTTTCTCGATGAGCGAAGCCCGCTATTCAGACGTTTTCCGAGTTATCTTAGAAGCGGCCAATAATTACCTTTCTAATGAGGTGCTCAAAAAGAAGCTCCCCGAAGTCCCGCCAGATAGCCTGAAAAAGCCGCTCAAGAGCCGTGATTTTGTTATTGTCCGCAACCAGAGGGCTGAGGCTTCCGCCTCGGCCATCGCCGGGTTTGTTTATGCCCAATCCGTTTTTGTCCCGATTATCTTAGCCATGATTTTGATTTACTCTTCCCAGATGGTGATCTCGGCCATCGCTCTGGAAAAACAGAACAAGACTTTGGAGACGCTTCTCACTGTGCCTATCTCCCGCTCCTCCATCGTCGCGGCCAAAATGCTGGCCGCGGGAATTGTCGGTTTGCTTTCGGCTTTGATCTATTTAGCTGGATTCAGGTGGTACATGAAAGGCTTAACCGGAGATATAACGGCGGCGGGAGGGGTGACAACAATAATTAAACAACTGGGCTTATCCATGACGACAGGCGGCAGCATAATCTTAGTAATTTCTCTTTTTCTGGCTATTCTCTGTGCCCTGGCTTTGGCCACCATTTTGGGTGTCATGGCTGAGGATTATCGCAGTGCCCAGAGCCTCATTATGCCGCTGGTCTTCATGGTCATGATCCCCTATATTCTCTCCATATTTACGGACTTGAAAACGCTTTCTCTGCCGGCTAAGATTTTCATCTACGCCATACCTTTCTCTCATCCCTTCATGACGGCGCAAAATATCCTCCTTCATAATTATCGGTCAATTGTCTTCGGGATAATCTATATGCTCTTAGTGTTCATCGTCCTCGTCTTCACGGCGGCTCGAATCTTTTCCACTGACCGCGTCCTGACCATGAAGCTTCGCTGGCGCCGCAGGGCCGTAGTCCTGTAATGCCTTGATTTTAGCCGCAGTAGCTCTGTCCCGGATGAAGGCAATCTTATTAACTCCACCCAAGGGTCAATAAAGGGAAAAACTTCCAGGGGCTGAACGCTGCGTTTTCAATAATAAAAATCAATGAGGCTATTGATTCCGCCAGAAACGACGGAATGATTGGCGAAAGATAAACAGGCGACTATTACAGTACTACGCTTACAAGATTTATGTCCTTCCGTCTTTTTCTCACCCCCACGAAGTATCTTGGCCCATAGGTCCAAGAGGTTTGTTTTTATTGCCCGCTTCTTAAGATAAGTAGCATCCTGCTAAGAATTTTGAACCTTTACAGTCTCAAAATATTCTTTTCTCGTCCACCCAGTTGATTGTCCTTTCGAATTAACCCGACCTGGATAGACTAAACGAAAAGAAATTTCTCTGGTGCTCAGGATTTTCGATTATTCTGACTCAATTAGCCGCTGATGACGATTCGATTGCGACCGGTTTCTTTAGCCCGATAGAGTCCGGCATCGGCCTGCTTAATGAGGCCATTAACATCGTTAACTTTTTCCGAAGGATAGCTGGAGATGCCGGAGCTAAAGGTGATCTTTAAGTCAAAAGATCCGTACTGAAGCCTCATGGTCTCAGCCATAGCTCGTAGCTTATCCATTATCTGATAAGCATCAATGGCTGAAGCGCCGTTGAACACCAATAAGAACTCCTCGCCACCATAGCGCATCACTAAATCGGAAACTCTAATGTTCTGGACTAATAGGTTAGCCAATGTTTTGAGAATAAAATCTCCAGCTTGATGTCCGTAAGTGTCGTTTATCTTCTTAAAATAATCAATGTCAACCATAGCCACTGAAAGGGGCATTCGGTAGCGTTTGGACCGCTCAAATTCTTCATTCAGTCGTCTCAATCCAAACCGTCGATTAAGCACGCCAGTTAGCTCATCTATGGCTGCCATCACCTCCAGCCGTTTCATTATCAAGGCATTGTAAATGAAGGGAGTAGCTTGGAGAATAAAATTGCCGGCCTCCAGACTATCAAAGTTTCTGTGGAATGGCTGCCGAGAAATTAACCCGCAGACACCTATGTCCTGATTTTGATATTTCAACGGAATTAGGGCAATGTGCCGCGGGTCAATTTTGCCTATGCCTATATGCAGATGTAGGCTATCACTCTCAATTTTAGGGATTAATAAAGGCTTATCCTGTTTTAAAAGTTCCCGCCAAAATGTGTCTTGTATCTGCTCTTTTTGGATATCTATTCCCTGAGTCTTCACCAATTGAAACTCGCCCCTCTCTAAGACCAGCAAGAAGCTCCCCTGACTTCCAAAGTATTCACTGAAAGCTTGCAGAATTACATCTGCAATATCTTCTAGTTTAAGGCTACGCTTGAGCTTGTCCAAGAATTTATCAACATTCTTCTCAGCTTCGACAAAATTAACTACTGAATCGATCAGACTATTAAACTGCTCAGATATTTTTCCGAGGATATCAGTTGAAGAAGCCTCAATATGACATTCCTCTGCCCGACAGCTCTGCTCTGAAGCCGGCGTCGAATGATAAGCGGCTAATTTTTTTTGAAAGGTGGCCATTCTTTCGGCCATGCTTGAAAGAAATTTATAGACAACGCCCCGAAAAATGAGATAATTTATGAGGCCAACTATTAGCCCCGCAATGACACACATGGAAAAATAGAGCGGTGTCAAAACTTTGGAAGCTGGCAATTTCAGAAGAATAAGAGTGAAAAAGGGGAAAATGAGGCCCATCAATAACCCAAAGCCGAGCATATAAATAGATTGATCTTTAATTACGCTTCCCGTGATGCTTTTCATGCTTTGTCCTCCATTTGTTAATGAACTTATTTTTTCTCACCCGAAGCCTTAAAGCTAAGGAACAGAATATGCAAATTACTTTCCCCAGGATCTAAATTACCTTATCCTCTGCCCCGCTTTTGTCAATCACAACCTCTCTCTAATTTTTTACTATACGAATTTTCAGATTTCCCTTCAACTTGAAAGCTAATGCCTTTAAATAATTCCCCCCTTGATGGTTATTCCTGATTTAAAAACTCCATATATATCGAGGCCAGATTAACTTTTACGCCTCGTCCATCATCTCTGATTACTGCTGGCTTCAGCTGGCTGGGAACAGGCCAGAGCCAGCTCACCCCCTTTAATATCAATAATATCAATCTGGCCTTTTTGGCCAAAAAAAATTAATATCAAAGATGATGAAAAGACACCCCATTAATTTGTTGGAAATGCTGAACCTAAAACCCTCTCCCCGCTCGGTTGACTATGTAGAAAATAAAACCCAGTTCCAGCTTCATAACCTGCTCACTGAGCAACGCCATCCTCTCACCTGGAACTTGAGTCAGGTGATAAAAAAAGATACGGCTGCCGGTCTCCAACTCCTATTTCTTGTCGACCGGGATATTTCTAAAAAATTAAGTCTCATGGCTCAAGGCGCCTTGGACCGAGCTGTTTTAGAACAAGCTGCCCAAGCTATTGTCAGAGCCATCGACCATGGCCAAAAAATTTTTTTCTACGGGTGTGGCTCCACTGGGCGGCTGGCGAAGTTCATGGAGAGCAGCCTCTGGCGTCCCTTCTGGCGCCGGCTAAAAAGGAGCGCCCAAGGGCGAAAGATTCTGGCCTTGCTTCCATCGGATATCGAGGAGCGCCTCGTCGGCGAAATGACCGGCGGCGACCGAGCTCTTGTTAGCGCCTTGGAAGGTTTTGAAGACCTCGAGCTTATCGGCCGTCTCCAAGTTCTGGAGCGAAGAGTTCAGAAAGGGGACGTTGTTTTCGGCGTCACTGAGGGCGGCGAAACATCTTCGGTTATCGGGGCCATCCTGACCGCGGCCGAGATGTGGGAAGAGAGGAAGTCTTCCTGGAAGGAAGCCAGAAAACATCTCTATTTTGTCTACAATAACCCCGATGATATCCTCAGGCCTTTTGACCGCAGCCGCCGCGTCCTCGACCATCCCGGTATAACCAAAATTTGCTTGGCCACCGGACCTCAAGCTATCACCGGCTCAACCAGAATGCAGGCAACAACGGCTGAGACATATGTCCTTGGTCTCATCCTGGAAAAAGCTATCCATCTTTTACTTTCGCGGATTTTGAATCCCCAAGAGCTGGAGAAGCTCGGCTTTAAGGCTGAAATTGATATTGAACGGGGGTTAGAAGAATTCGCCTCTTTGCCCGAGGCGCTATTATCCATGACAAGAAGAATAGCATCTCTTACTGAACTCGAAGCTCGGGTTTATGAGCAAGAAAGGCGAACAACCTATTTAGCCAAAAGGGCCCTGCTGACAGTTTTTATCGATGGAGCGGAAAGAAGCCCCACTTTCCACCTTCAGCCGCTTGACCCAATAACTGAAAAAGCGCGGCGCTGCTGGTTCCAGGTCTGGACCGAGGCGGCCAATAACCTTCAAGCCTGGCGCCGCCTTTTGAACCGAAAATTTAAGGGATTGGAAAAGGGATTTTATCAGTCGGCTTTAACCGCGGGAGTGTCTGACCCCTATTTGCGCCAAGTAGCCTTAAGCAGTTTATTAAAAGCGGGAAACGACCAACAGCACCTTTACGATTTTTCTTTCTCCCAGAGGAACCTGGCGCTTAGAGGTCTAAAAGGAGGCGACTTGGGAATTATGGTCGGGCTAAATGATGAAATCCAAGAGATAAGCCGACTCGGCTCATCCTGGGGTTGCTTTGCCCGCCTCTGCCGCCAGAACGGAGCTTCCTTAGCCCTGGTGTTTACTGGGTTCGGCTCGGAAGAAACCTTCTCCAAAAAAGCAAAAATTTTTGCCGCCTCTTCTGACCAGACGGTATTTATTTTCATTCGCTGTCCTTTGCCCGGCGACCCGCTTCAATTGAAGGAGCAAATTCTCTTAAAGATGTTCCTTAACGCTCATTCAACTGCTGTCATGGCTCGCTTGGGCCGGGTGGTGGGCAACACCATGACTTCAGTTAATCCGAGTAACCTCAAGCTCATTGGCCGGGCCACCTATCTGATTATGAGCCATGTCAACGATACCCTAAACTCTCCAGAATGGAGGAAAGGGTACGGCCGCTCTCAGCTCATTACTTATGCTGAGGCCAATGCCCTGCTCTTTGACGCTCTGGAAAACGCCGCCGGCCGCGCCAGCCAAAGGAGTGAGGTAGAATTGAGCATCATTCGAGCTCTCGAAGCCTGGAGGCAGAAGCGTTTTGTCTCTTGGGAAAAGGCAGAAAAAATTGCCCAGTCCAAAGGTCTCGAAGCTTACCTTATGCGTCTTAATCCCCGCTTGCGTTCTTCGGCGAAGAGCTGAGGAGCCGCGGCCGTGCGGCTGGAGGCGCCAGATTAGCCCACCCAATGGCCTTTTAATCTTTATAGAAATAAACACCAGGGGGGAGACATCGACAATCAGAAACAAGGTTTTAAATTTATGCTTTTCTGGTCTCTTTAAATTTTTGGTGTTCATCCGACTTTCCTGTGGGTAAAAACAGGATATTTGGATGCGTCTTTTAGCTAATACGCCTCACGCGGGTTTATTATTCATGAGGCTAATTAAAAGAAGGCCCATAAAATATGAGAGCGACATGGGCAATTTGCTTTTAAAACTCGGCTTAAGCTCCTCATCAAAAGGCTCTACGTGAGCCTTCGGGCGCCTTTAATTCTCCAGGTTTACCCACACCAAACCCGGAAGTTTCATTTTTGGTTCCTCATGGAGTTAACCATATCCAGAGTGAAAAACAACTCTTTTAATCATACAAATAAGCAGCAAGGAAATTCTTAGCTAATTTATCGCTAAAAAATCGGCGGGAATATATTATAAAAATCTTTGACCAGGCTATGCTAAAGCCTATAATTATGATTCAGAACAGATAAGGAGGCTGCTAAATGAACCTTGAAAGAAAGACTGGCCGACAGGCCATAAGGTGGTATCAATCGCTATTTTTATTCCTTATCATCCTCGCCCTAATCGGAAAAAACATCGCTTCCTCCTGCACTGTGGCTGTGATTTCTGGCAAGGCCACGCCGGACGGCCGACCGCTGCTCTGGAAGAATAGAGATGCTTCGGCCGTGGATAACAGAGTTCTTTATTTTAAGGGACCCCGCTTCGCTTTTCTCGGTTTAATTAACGCCACGGATAAAGAAGGCTCCAGCGTTTGGGCTGGTCTCAATAGCGAAGGTTTCGCCATTATTAATTCTGCTTCCAGCGATTTAGCCGACGATGAAAAGGGTGGAGCCGAAAACGGCCGGTTTATGCGCCTGGCTCTCGGTGAGTGCGCCAACGTAGCCGACTTTGAAGCTCTACTTATCAGGACCAATGGCCAGCGTCAGGTGGCCGCCAATTTTGGCGTGATTGACGCTGAGGGTCAAGCCGGTTTTTTTGAGACCTCCAAAGACAGCTATGTGCGGTTTGATGCCAATGACCCGAAGGTGGCTCCCTTTGGCTACCTGGTCCGCACCAATTATGCCTTTACGGCGCCCGAAAAATTTAAAGGGGGTGGCTATATCCGATTTGAACGCATTTCCCATTTATTCGAAAAAGCCTTAGCTGAGGGCCGTCTGGACTTAAAATTTATCCTGCAAGAGGCGGCCCGAGACTTGGTCAATGAAAAGCTCCACTCTTTCCCCCTCACCCAGCCGCTCCCAGACGACCCAGCTAAACCGCTTTACATCAATACTAATGACACAATCAATCGTAACTCAACGGTGGCGGTGACTGTTTTTCAAGGGGTGACCCAACCCGAGAAGGCCTCCTTAGCCACGATGTGGGTAATATTGGGCCAGCCCATAGCTTCGGTGGCTTTCCCGCTGTGGGTGAAGGCGGCCGAAGTGCCGCCTCTTTTATCCGCCGCGCCGACCGCTCCCCTTAATGACCTGGCCAAAGCCCTGTTAAATTTTCTTTATCCAGATAAAAGAGGCCATATGCCTCAGTATCTTAATGTAACGAGGCTCAGGACATACGGAGGAGAGGGCGTCCTAACAAAATTGCTTCGAGTGGAAAAGGAGATCATAGAGCGAGCGGAGAGAAAGCTGGTCGACTGGGAAAAAACGAGCCCAACGTCTAAGGAAATGGCTGACTTTGAAAATAGTTTAGCGGTCTGGCTTCTTGACACTCTCAAGGCTTCTTTCCCCCTCTCCTAAAATGGTCACTAAAATGGTGACATTTCACCTATTTCACTAATTTCTTGGTTTTGGTCATTCGCTTCCTGTCAGCCATTAGCAGACCGACCTTCCCAAACATAGTTTTTCTAAATACTTTGAATTTTCAAATACTTTGAATATTCCAATAGGCTGAAAACTCGGAGAAGTGAGGGCCAAAAAGAAGTCACGCCGACTAAAAAGGCTTAGCCGCAAACAACGGCCTTGTTGCCTTTTAATTCCGAGAGCATGATGGCCCAGGCGCAGCCAACGCCCGGCCGAACAGCAATCGCTTCCCAGGGACAATTACGACGGCAGGCGCCGCATTCCATGCACAAATCACGATCCCTGACCGCCGCTTTCCCATCCTGAAGATAGAAAAGGCGATGGGGACAAACCTCAACACAGCGGCCGCAACCCGTACATTTTTCTGGATAATAGGCAAGGGTGGTAACATTTTTCAAATAGCGATGAGGCTTCATTATTGCGTCTCCTCAAAAAGCGCCGGCCAGCTGCGCTATCAAGAGGCCAAACCCAAGCCCGGCGGCCATCAAAATTGCTGGTATGGCCACTTTCATCTCCCTGACTACACCTGAAAGCGAGGTGTAGGTGGAAGAGCCGGTGAAATTCAAGGCCAAGAAGGCGGAAATAGCCGGCAAAAGAAGAAAATTGGTCATTGCTTTAGCCCAAGCGAAAGATGACGCGGTTATAAACCCCTGCTCAACATTTATCCATAGAGCCCACAGCAAACCTAAAAGCCAACCTTTCCAGGCGAAGGGCCGACCCGGAATCCAGGGCAAAAAGGCTGGAACCAGAACGCTGCCAATAATAATCGCGCCTAAATAGGGATAAAGAGCCGGCCAATGAAGCAGATTGAGGCCTAAGCCCCGTAACGCCAGAAGGATAACTATCCCTAAGAGCAAGTACTTAAGCCACAAAGTTAAATCTACAGGAATCAAAACGAGGCGGTCCAAAAAATTGAACCGAACCTGCCGCATCTCTTCTGTGGCCATCAACCCTCTGGCGAGAAAACTTTTTATATCCGCCGCCCGAACTGGGCCATAAACTACCTTGAATCCGGTGCGTTTAGAGACCTCATGGGCGGCTACTCCGGGCGCCGCCAGCTGAGGCAAGATCAACGTGCCTCGAGGCACCAATTGAAATAGCCGCGTCTCGCGGATACGCTGGATAAGCTCTTCTGTCCCGAAGCTACCCTTGCCTGCCGCACACCAGACATTAATCCCGGCAGTATCCAGAACAAGAATCCAGGCATCAAGACCGCTAAGATGTGTTCTCAAGTGGTCAAAGCTTAATTTATAGTTAGCTGAAACAAACACATAGGAAGAAGAGTTGGGGCGGCCAACAGCGTAAAGACCAGGTCTGAGAGCATAGCTCATTCTTCTGAGCCCGAACCTGACCAGAACTGCGCCGGCTCTGTCCCTCCAGTTTAGTTCGGTCGAAACTACGGGGACTGAGCCGATGGGAATCTCCAGTTTATTTACGACCCACCCCACCTCGGCGACGTACTTTTTCTTCACCGGCTCCGGTTGGTCTTCAGGGGCAGAGGAGCCGCAACAACCAGCGCACTCGCATTCAACAATCGGCCCTTGGAGTTTTTGGTCGGTCATCGCTGTTTCCCTTCATTTCAAAAGACATCGAGTCGGGACAACACAGTCCCCGACGACTAAATTCTCTGACCGCATCGACCAAGAGTGATACGGCCTCAGACACGCTTTCCCTTTTGCCTGAAGGGATAAGCTCGAGAACCTGGGAGAAATAATCATTAAAAAAGCTTTCAATCCGGTCAAAGGCTTGCTGGCCCTGCGGTGTTAAGGAAATAACTATGTAGCGTCGGTCTTTCTCATCGGTCGAACGGTTAACCAGACCTAAGAAGACGAGGCCGTTAATAGTTCGGCTTAAAGTACTCGAATCAAGGCCGAGTCGCGAGGCCAAACTTACCAAAGAGGCCTCCTTCTGGTAGCCGATTTCAAGAAGAGTATGGCATTGAGCGAGAGTTAACCCGCAGCATTGGCCCTGGTCTCGGAAGCAATCATTTAGTTCTATTTGAAGCTCCCTTAGCTTCCGTCTTAACTGGTTAATATCAAGTTTATTCATCCTAAATTAATTGTAATATACAATTATTGTATTTGTCAACTATCTTTAGCTCTGTTGAGGAAAAAGCGGTCTTTATTTTTGCCTGAAAATATCGGAATTAAAAAATAAGGTAAATATATGAGCTGGCAGCGATTTATTTGGAGTCTCCAGTTTATTTACGACCCACCCCACCTCGGCGACGTACTTTTTCTTCACCGGCTCCGGTTGCTCTTCAGGGGCAGAGGAGCCGCAACAACCAGTGCACTCGCGTTCAACAATCGGCCCTTGGCGTTTTCGGTCGGTCATCGCTGTTTCCCTTCATTTCATTTGATTAGCCACGGAAATAGAGGTAGGCGCAAACAATGATGATGACCACGATGGCCGAGGCAATAACATCACCCGTTTGCCAGCTGGCCCGCGTTCGTCTCTTGTCTTCGAGTGTCCTCGTCCCGTAAGTGAGCCCGGATATTTTTTGATAATCAGGTTCCTCTGTTAAATAACTGACCACGATCATAACAAAAATACAGATTATAAAAATGAAAATGCTGTAGTACTGGAAGAAGATATGGTTAACCACCCAGAAGAAGGAACCTTCAGGATAACTGAACCCCTGGATTAACTTTACCGGTGTGTCCACAGCTAAGCGGAAAAGACCGAGGATAAAACCGGTGACCAAAGCGGCTAAACAACCTTTGCCGTTCAGCCGTTTCATGAAAACGCCAAGGAAAAACACGACAAAAATCGGCGGCGCCAAATAGGCCTGAACTCCCTGCAAGTAATCATACAAACCTTTGCCCCCGCGAATCACCGGAATCCATAACAAGCCAATCAAAACCATGACTGTCGTCGCCAGCCGACCAACCCAAACCAATTGTTGCTGGGTGGCTTTGGGGTTTAACCGAGAATAAAAATCCATGGTAAAAAGCGTCGAAGAGGCATTAAAAACTCCGGCCAAGGAGCTCATCAACGCGGCCAAAAGGCCAGCCACGACAATCCCCCGAACGCCAATGGGCAGGACATGGGCCACCAGCAAAGGAAAGGCTTTCTGGGCATGATCGCGAATCAGTTCGCCAGAAGGGCCAAAGAATTCTTGCTGCATAGCTAAAACCTTGCCGCTCTTAGCCAGGGCAAAGGCAATTATGCCAGGAATGATAAAGATAAAAACTGGCGAGAGCTTAAAAAAGGCCGCGGTGATGGAGCCACGCCTGGCTTCCCGCTCGTCCTTAGCGCCAAGGGCTCGCTGCACAATATACTGGTCTGTACACCAGTACCATAAACCGATGACCGGAGCACAAAAGAGCATACCCAACCAGGGATAATTATCGTTAAAATACCAAGCCATCCGGCCGGCCTCTTTCACCGGCGCCCAGGTCCCTTCAACACCCGCCGGGACCAAAGGTTTCCAGAGGTTAAACATCTCCGAGCCCGCAATGGAGCGCAGGACACTCCAACCACCTAAGGCCTTTAACCCGAAGACAGTGACCAGAACGCCGCCTAAGACTAAGACAATGGTTTGCATAGCTTCTGTATAGGCAACGGCCCGTAACCCGCCTAAGATAGTGTAAATACCAGTAAAAACAATCACCAGAATTGAGCCAACCCAGAAACTATCCAGACCCAAGAAATGAACATCGGGCAAAAGAACGCTAAAGACAACTCCGCCGGCAAAAATTCCCACCGCAATCTTCGTCAGAATATAGGCGATCAGTGAAATTATCGAAAGAACAGTCCTGGATTCGGGCGAAAAACGCTTCTCTAAGAATTCAGGCATAGTGAAGACTTTGGACCGCATATAAAAAGGCACCATCACCCAGGCTAAAATCAATAAACACCAAGCATGGAGCTCATAATGAGCCATGGCTACCCCATCGGTAGCTCCAGAACCAGCTAACCCGACCAGGTGTTCGGAACCGATGTTCGAGGAAAAAATCGAGGCTCCAACGATGAACCAACCCAAGTGACGGCCAGCCAAGAAATAATCCGTCGAAGTCTTCTGTCCCTGCTTGATGGCTAACCAGGATAGCCCCACTATAATCAAAAAATATAAAGCTACAATAAGCCAATCGATACCGTATAAAGCGCCCATCTGCCTTTCCTCTCTTTTTTAGTTAGGCTTAAGCTTATCAAATCCTTTTTTCCCAATTCAAGTAAGAATCGTTGCATCTGGCTTGTTTGGTTATTTTTTAATTTGGCTGCAACTAAAATTTTCAGGTTTTCCCTTTCTTCTTTATGCGCTGATTTTATGCCTGAGCCTGGAGGAAGGAGCAGAAATTAGTTAGGATTGAAGACTTAGCCCTTTTGAATTTTTCCTCCAAGGCCGCCTCTGGCCGCCCAGCATATCTCAGCCTGGAATAACTAAAGGAAGAGCTCGAAATACAAAAGTGCGCCGAGGCAGTATCTATTATTAGCCAGCCGAGTTCCCTCGCTACGCGAAGAGAAAATCGGAAATAATATTTTGGCCATATATTTTCTATCCAGTTTCTCGACTAAAACAAAACTCTGCGCTGGCGATGGGGAGGATAATTGTGTAACAGACACAACTAAACAGCAACTTATGGAGGAGAGAAAAAATTAGCTTTCACTTGAGCAAAAAAGGTGGCTATATCTTTAAGAACAGAAGGCAAGATGAAAATAGAAACTGTTAACCGAGCCAATTTGCTGACGATTAGGGAGCTGCTTCGCGCGAGTAACTTACCAACAGAAAACTGGGATTAATTCCAGAGGAAATAAATTTCGTTGCCGACAGCCTCGTTGTTTATTTAAAATAGTGGCTCATGAGGGGATTTGGCGCCTTAGATTTAATCATAGTTATTCTTTATCTCATCGGTGTGGCTGTGGCCGGCGTCTTACTGGCTGGGCGGCAGAAATCAGCCCGCGACTATTTTCTCGGCGCGCACAATGTTCCCTGGGGAGCTGTCTTACTCTCCATTGTGGCCACTGAAACCAGCGCCCTGACTGTGATCAGTGTGCCGGCTGTAGCCTATGCCGGCAACCTGACCTTTCTCCAGCTAACTCTGGGTTATCTCTTAGGACGCATCATCGTGGCCCTCTTTTTTCTGCCCCGTTATTTTCAACGCGGCCTGGCTACAGCCTATGAATTTTTGGGCCAAAGATTTAGTCAAGGGTTAAGGAAGGCGGCCAGCCTGACCTTTATGGTGACAAGACTCTTAGCCGACGGCGTCAGAGTTTTTGCCTGCGCTATCCCCGTCGCTATGATTTTCCGCCTTCTGGGGTTAAAGGCTTCTCCCTTCTTTATCTATGCCCTTTCTATTTCGGTAGTTACTACTGTCACCCTAATTTACACCTATCTCGGCGGAATAAGGGCCGTTATTTGGACCGATGTTATCCAGCTCGGCCTCTATCTCGCCGCCGCGGTCGCCGCCCTTATCGTTATCCTTGTTTCTTTACCCGCAGGCCTCGCTTGCGCATTCTCGTGGCTCAACGAAACTAATAAACTGCGCCTCTTTTATTCCGGCCTCGGTCTGTCCCTCAAAGATTTTTTAGCTGAGCCCTACACTTTTTTCACCGCCCTGGTCGGTGGAGCTTTCTTTTCTATCGCCTCCCACGGTACTGACCAGCTCATCGTGCAACGCCTTTTGGCCACCAACAAACTCGCTTCCAGTAAGAAGGCCCTGGTTGGCAGCGGCGTGGTGGTGATCCTCCAAATGGCCATCTTTCTTATCCTCGGTCTTTTCCTCTTTGTCTTCTATCAGGGCCAAAGCCCGGCTGACCTCAAACTGGCCACGGCGGATGAAGTTTTTATTAAGTTTATCGTTGAAGAGATGCCCGCCGGAGCTGCGGGTTTAATAATTGCCGCTATCCTGGCAGCAGCTATGAGCACCCTGGCTTCAGCCATCAACTCCTTAGCTGCTTCCACGGTTTTCGACCTGAAAAAGCCGCGCTCTTCTAACTCGGCCTCTCAACCAGAACCTGAACTCCGCACCTCCCGGCTCTTTTCTTTGTTCTGGGGATTCATTATTTTTCTCTCCGCTCTTCTCTTCGCCCACCTTCAGCTTAATTCTCCCGGAAAGAGACCGGCCGTCGTTGAACTCGGTTTAGGAATTGCCTCTTATACCTATGGTGGTCTGCTGGGCGTTTTTTTGCTCGGGTTAGTTTGCCGACGGGCTGATAAGCGGCACGCCTTTGTCGGCTTTTTTGCTGGCTTGACGAGCCTCCTCTTCCTTGTCCGCGGGCCAATCCAAGCTCTTCTACCTGGTGAAGGCCTGGCCATAGCCTGGCCCCTCTATATCATCGTCGGTTCAACCATTGTCGTGGCTGTCGGCGCCTTGAGTTCCGTCAGCAAAAAACCTGTTACCTAATATCCATTTTTTTGGATATTAAAAATTTACCTGGCTATGTTGGCTCATCCCGCAAAATGTTCAACGCCGGAGCAATGAGCTACCCAGTATTTTAAATTAACAGGGCTATGACGCCAATTCTCGAGGACCTTAACCCTAAGTTCTAAGAATATTTTTCGGCAGCAGCAGTTTCAGAGAAGCCGTTTTATAGATGGGTCTAATTTTGCCCTATTATGGTTTCTTCCCAAAAAGCCGGATGATTTTTCAGGCTTATATAAGCTGTATTTTCTCTAAAATCAAGAGGGTTCTTCTGGGTTTGGTGTGGGTAAACCTGGAGAATTAAAGGCGCCAGAAGGACGGTAGACAGCCTTTAGATGCGGAATTTTAGAAGAAATTCTCTTGGTCCGTTGTCGTATCTTATTTATGTTCATCTAATTAGCTCATGGACAATAAACCCGCCTGAGGCGAGGTAGCTAAAAGGCTCATCAGAATATTTTATCTTTACCCACAAGAAAGTCGGCAGAGCCATCAAGAAGAATATAGGACTTTAAATGCGCTATGATAAAATGAGCTATAAATGCCTAAAATTAGAAAAGATTTATCCTTCTAACCTTTAAAGTTTAGCTAAGATTAGTCTTAACAAAAAACCTGTTTTCCCTGAGAGAAACGCTTTAAGGCAAATAATGCAAAATATTCGCCATGAGAAAAGGGCTGAATCTTTCGGCCTTTTTAGGACTGAGTCCGTTGTTATTTGACTATTCAGAGAATATAAAAGTATAGTAAACTAATAATAGATTTAGAGATGGGGAAATTGTGGTCGAGCCGATAGCCGACAGCAAGGAAACAACCCTCGAAGTTTCCGCCTCCGCTGCGGCCGAGCCCCGGCTTCTCTTTCGCTTTGACTCCCCGGTCGAACGTTTAGCCTCGCTTGATTTCCTGCGCGGGGGCGCCATCTTTTTCATGGTCCTTTTTAACGCCCTTTATTTTTATCAATCCGTTCCTAACTGGCTTAAGCATGCACCAGCTGACGGTCTCACTCTGCCTGATTTGGGCGTCCCGATTTTCCTCTTTGCCCTGGGGGTTTCTTACCGCCTCTCCTTCACCCGGTGGCTGGAAAAAACCGGGAAGAAAAAAACTCTTCTCCACTTCCTCTTCCGCTTCCTAATCCTCTGGGCCTTTGGTTTTTTCGGCGAATTAATGGTTTTCGGCCATTTCACCTGGGGAGTCCTGGCCATGATCGGCGCTGTTGGCCTTTATTGTCTTCCTCTCCTTTTTCTCCCGCCCTTTCAGCGCCTCTTGGTTTCTTTTTTGCTTCTTGCCGCCTATCAGGGAGCGCTTCTGGCAGGGATGCCGGTTTTATTTATGGAAGATGGGCTGGGAGGCCCCTTAGCTGTATTCGCCTGGGCCTTTCCAGCGATAGTAGCGGCAAGCTGCGGCACCTGGATGCAAGAGAAAAGATGGCCAAAGAAAATGATGGAAATCATGGCCGCCGGATTCGGCCTGATTTCCCTGGGGCTTATTCTTTCTCCCTTCATCCCCTTCAATAAACACAAGGTTTCGCTGCCCTACGTCGTTTTCACTTCCGGCCTGAGTCTGATAGTTTTTCTGTTTTCCTTCATCCTCATGGATATCGGGAAACTCAAAATCACCGTCTTTACGTCCCTCGGCAAAAACCCTCTCATTATTTATATGCTGAGCGGTGTCCTCACCCTCGGGCTGAAGACGATTACGCCCGAGGCGGCCTCTTTTACCCTTCTTTTGGCGGAAAGCCTCGTTGTTCTGCTGATAAATTATGCCGTGGCCAAGTGGCTTGACCGCCGAGGTCTGGCCCTGCGGGTTTAATTTTTTGCCGTCTCCTTATATTCCGCTATTGGTTCATAAGGTTATTCCGGCTTCCTTGTGGGTAAAAAAGATATTTAGATGTGCCTTTTGACGAATTCACCTCAGGCGGTTTTATATCCATAAGACTAATTAAATTAATATAGACAAGCGACGACAGCTACCCAAGAAAGTTTCCTCTACAAATCTCCACCTAACGGCTGCCGACATGCTCTCTTGCGCCTTCTATTCTCCAAATTTAGCCACATAAAACCCGGAAGTTCCGTTAATAAAAACCATTAAGACTTAAACAGAGCTCGCCCGGGGTCAAAAAGAGAACCGGCTTTGACTCCAAAGGCCGTTTTTCGCCCTTCTGGCTGCGCTGGGTCAGATACATTAGTGACACATTATAATCCTTCCAGCAGGGGTAAACGTAAATCTCTTTTTCCCTAAGAGAATTTTAAGTTTTCTCTCAATAAACAATATATCCCCGGGACCACGGACATCAACGAAACGAGCAGTTGACCGCCAAAAAATCCAGGGTAAAAGTATCACTGATATATTAAGGCCATACACTGGCCCTATTAGGCTGGAATATAAAGAAAAATTATTCAAAGGTAAAAGTGTCCCTGATGTATTGACGCCATAAACTGGCTTGAACTTAGGCCGATAAATGTTTATTATGGAGTCTCTTGATAATGAAACCGCCCTACTCAGTTATCCTGCCTACCTTTAATGAAAGGGATAATATCAAGCCCTTAGTGATGGAAATCCGGCAGCAGCTGGGAGAGGAAACCGAAATCATCGTTGTCGACGATGACTCGCCTGACCTGACTTGGCAAGAAGTGGAAGAGATGCGACCGTCTTATCCTCACCTCAAGCTTATCCGCCGGCAAGAAAACCACGGTTTGGTTGCATCCCTCAAAGAAGGAATTGAAAAGGCCAGCGCGGAAATAATTATTTGGATGGACGCGGACGGCTCGATGCCTCCCAGCAAGATTCCCGAGCTGATTAAGCCCTTACATGGCGGCTATGACCTGGTCGCGGGAAGCCGCTTTGTTCCTGAGGGTGGGGTGGAGTTAATCACAGGAAGTCCAGATTCCATGGCTGCCTTTTTCTTCAGCCTTGTTCTCAACCGCTGGTGCCAGTTCCTCTTCGGCCGCTGGTTTCACGATTATACCAGCGGGTTTGTGGCGGTTAAAAAATCCGCCTTGGAAACCCTGCGCCTTCGAGGTCATTACGGCGAATATTTTATCGCTCTCGTCACTGAGGCGCACCGCCGCGGGTTTCGCCTCTTGGAAATTCCTTATATCAACCGAGCCCGCAAAGCTGGCCAATCCAAAACTGGACAGCACCTTCTGGACTACTTGCGCCGCGGCTGGAAATATTTTTGGTTGACACTTCGCCTGAAATTATTATCATAAACCCGTTGTCCCATGAATCAGACATCAGTAGAACGGATTACTATCGATGACCGGGTGTTGGCTCTGGTAGTCCGCAAGAGCTTCTCTTCGCCCGGAGCCAATTTTTTTACCCCACCTGATTGGCCTCAACAACTGGGGATGCTGGTTTATGAAAAAGGGAAAAAGGTCTTGCCCCACCAGCACCGAGCTTTTCGTCGCGAAACCGATACTTTTACCGAAGTTTTAGTACTCATTTCTGGAAAACTCAAAGTGGACCTTTATGACCAGGCTAAGCGCTTGGGGCGGACGGTTATTCTTGAGCCCGGAGATGCAATTCTTTTCGCTTCTGGCGGCCACGCCATTGAGGTTCTGGAAGACGCCCAGATTTTGGAGGTTAAACAGGGCCCCTACATCGGTCAGGAAGAAAAAGAATTTCTCTGATTTGGCGGTTTTCTCTTTGGCGCCTGGGGCAGGGCCGAGTATCAGCGGGAACAATGAAGGCAATTAGACTGAAAGCTGCCCATCACTTTTTCCCTTGCCTAATCTTGGCCGGCCTCACTCTTCTGATGACTTTTCCCTTAGTTTTCCATCTCCGCGACCATCTGCCTTCAGATTTGGGTGACCCTTTGCATCACGTCTGGCTCATCGGCCGCAACCTGGATAAAGTAAAACAGGGCTTCACTAATTTTTGGGAAACTCAGGTTTTCTATCCTCATCATAAGACTTTACTCTATGGCGATTACGTCCCTCTCCTGACTTTGATGGCTGCCGTTCCCGCGTGGCTGACAAAAAATCTTATTCTCACCTATAACCTCCTCTGGCTTTTTTCCTTTTTCCTTTGCGGCCTGGGCGCCTATTGCTTAGTCTTTCATTTTACCGCCTCCCGCTGGGCGGGGTTTATAGCCGGAGTTATTTTTGCTTTTTCGCCGCTTCGCTTTGCCCATCTCAGCCACCTGGAACTTCTCTATTCAGCCTGGCTGCCCTTCAGCTTCCTCTTTTTCCATAGCTATTTCGAACAGCCAACCACCAAGAATCTTTTCTGGGCTTTGTTTTTCGTGGTTATCCAGGCTTTATCCTGCGGCCATTATGGCCTCTATGCGGCCCTTTTTCTGGGTCTTTTTGGCCTGGTCTTAGCCTTTCAGACTGGTTTCTGGAAAAAACCTTTTTTCTGGGCCAAAACAATAACCGGTATTCTCATTGCCTTGACCCTGCTCCTTCCTTTTTTCCTTCCCTATTTTCCGGTTCAGCAAAAAATGGGGTTTACCTGGTCTTTCGGGGACTTGCGCCATTATTCAGCGGAAATTCAGGATTATTTAGCCGTTCCGGCCTGGAATCGTCTCTGGGGTGGGCGGCTTCGGCCAGGCGCTACTCCTGAGCATGAGGTCTTCTTAGGTCTCGTTCCCTTGCTTTTCTTAATCATGTGGCTCAGCTTCAACGGCCAAAAATCCCGTGTCTCCAGATATCGGCCTTATTTTATTAACCTGCTTATTTCTTGGTTCAGCCTAAAAAAGAAATGCCCAGAAAAGAGTCGGCGCTTAGCCTTCTTCCTTTTTTTCTTAGACACAATTATCTTTCTCCTCATTATAGACATAGTGGTCATTTTATCTACCGGTGGCTGGCGAATTGAATTAGGTTTGATTAAGTTATCTTCCCGACGACTGATTAATCCGTTACTTTTTCTGGTTCTGAGCCTCCTCCTTCGTTTTCAGGCTTATCCCGGTTGGCCCCGGCTGGCTAAAAAAATAGGGAGCTATTTTAGAGAAGATAGGGTAACAAAGAACCAATCTAATTTGGCCCCTTTTAAACCACCTCTGCCGACTCGCCAACTCCATTTCCGCTTCGACCTTTACCTTACCCTGGCTATATTAAGCTGGCTTTTTTCTTTCGGCCCAGTCATTGCCTTCAAAGGAGAAAAACTGCTTACCGGACCTTACAACCTTCTTCTCCGCTGGATCCCAGGCTTTCAGGCCATTCGGGTGCCCAGTCGCTTCTCGGTCATGGTATCCCTATCCTTAGCCATTCTTTGTGGTCTGGCCATAAATTTGCTTTCCAGGTCAAGCAAGCTTTTTCCAGGCCAAAAGTGGCTTTTAGCTGTTCTCCTCGCCGCCATCCTGATAGAAGAGGTTTCTTTCCCCTTGCCTTTAGTTCCTGTCCCCCATAAAGGCCAGCCTCCGCCAATTTATTCTCAGGTATCCCAGCTCCCTGAGAATGCAGCTCTTCTTGAGCTTCCCCTTCCCGCGAGCCGCCTCACCTATTCTCAAGAAGCCCTGCCAATGTACTATTCGCTTTTCCATCGCCTGAAAATCGTCAACGGCTATAGCGGTTTTATCCCGCCGGCCTATAGCATGATTCAGGAAGCGCTGGAAACTTTCCCCAGCGAAGAGACTGTCTCTCTCCTCCACCGACTTAATGTTAGGTTCATTCTCATTCATACCGCCGGATTTCGTCCAGAAAAGGGAAAGGAAATAGTGGCTCAACTCCAAGCCTGGTCTGATTATTTTGCCTGTTTAGCCCAAAGAGAAGGTGATTTTCTCTACGAGTTAACGGTTCCTTGGCCCAAGGTTAACGAGATCTCATCGGAAAAAGATAAGGTAGAGGGGGAAAAAACCCCTGATATCAAGAATTATCAACTCAGGGCTCGAGCTTCAGTTTCCCCGGAACAGAAGACTTTAACCCGGCTTGCTGCCAAAGGCGGCTGGCAGGTCTGGGCCAGCTCTAATGTGGTCATGGCTGAAAAGGCCGTCGATAATTCCCTCGAGACGGGCTGGAGCTCAGCTACGCGGCAGCGCCGCGGCGAATTTTTCTGGATAGATTTTGGCCAAGAGCTGCGACTGGTTGAAGTCCGTCTTTATTTAAAAGGAAAATTATTCGATTACCCTCGAAATCTCGTTATTGAAGCTTCAAAAGACAATCGCCATTGGGAGGTAGTCAAAGAATATGTAAATGCCTTTCCTTATTTTGACCTGGAAACCATCGAAGACCTGTCGAGTTATCATTCGCGGCTGGTTTTGCCACCAACCAACCTCCGGTATCTTAGATTGAAGCTGACAAGACCTCATAGCCTTTATCACTGGTCCATCCAGGAAATTGAATGCTGGGGGGAAGAAGAATAATTTTGACCCAAGGGAGATAAATATTTCAGCCTCGAGGTTCGGAGGTTCTCAAGAAAGAGAAATAATGTGCTATATTTAGACCAAGAATTGTTGGCTTTTTTAGCTGGAGATGGGGGAAAAGTGGCTCTCTTTCTCCTAAGGGAGGAAGCCCAGAGCAATTTTTCCCCCAGCCTAACAAATAACCACATTTTTTAACCAAGGGGGAAACAAAAAAAATAACACTCATCAGACATTTTGCTGAGAAACAGGGTAAAATAATAAAAAATAAAAATCGGGCGAAAATAATGAAAAAAGGTCAGCCAAGAAACAAGGCACCAAAAAAGTCGTCGCCGGCAGTAATTCCTGTTTCTGAGCCCCTCCTGGGAAGGCGAGAAAAACAATTAGTCGAAGACTGCCTACGGCGAGGCTGGATTTCCTCGGCTGGGCAGTACGTCGAGGCTTTTGAGCAGGCCTGGGCTAAATATTGCGGCCGGAAGTATGGTATTGCCGTGAGCAGCGGCACCGCTGCCCTTCAAGTGGCCGTCGGGTGTTTACCGCTCGAACCGGGCGATGAGATAATCCTGCCTGATTTTACGATGTTCGCCTGTGCGGTAGCTGTCGTCAGCTGGGGAGCGAAACCGGTTTTGGTCGATGCTGACCCGAAGACCTGGTGCCTGGATGTTTCCCAGGTGGAGGCCAAGATTACTCCCCGAACAAAAGCCATCATGGCGGTTCATATCTATGGCCATCCAGTGGAGATGGACCCCCTCCTGGCTTTGGCGGAACGCTACTCATTGGCCCTAATCGAGGATGCGGCTGAAGCCCACGGGGCAGAATACAAGGGAAAGCGGTGCGGCGGCTTTGGCCATATCAGCTGTTTTAGCTTTTATGCCAACAAGATAATAACTACTGGCGAGGGAGGGATGGTTTTAACGGACAGGGAAGATTATGCAGCCAGGGCTCGCTTACTCCGTAATCTTTATTTCGGGAGCGAGGACCGCTTCCGCCACGAGGATATCGGTTATAACTTCCGTCTGACCAACTTCCAGGCGGCCATCGGCTTAGCCCAGTTAGAAACCATCGACGAGCGTCTGGCGCGGAAGCGTTGGATAGCCAAAAAATACCAGGAAAAATTAGAAAACGTCTGCGGTTTGCAGCTTCCCGTCGAGGAACCCGGGGTGAAGAATGTTTATTGGATGTACGGGGTCGTAGTCAAGCCCGAAACAGGCTTTGATGCTCGCCGCTTGGCGGCTGAGCTCAGAAAACAGGGAATTGAAACGCGAGCCTTTTTTACCGGACTTCATCAGCAGCCGGCCCTGCAGAAACGCGGCTTGATAACCGAAACCTCTTTTCCGGTTAGCGAGTACCTTTCCCGGCAGGGCCTTTATCTTCCCTCGGGGCTAACTCTGACCGAAAAACAGATTGACCGGGTGGCCAGCGCAGTTAAAGATATTCTTGGCTGAAGAAAAGCTATGAAGAGCTCTGTTTTTGGCGAGGCTTATGCGGCCTGCTACGACCTTCTCTATCAAGAAAAAGATTATGAGGAGGAATGCCGCCTCCTGGAGAGGGCCTTTCACCTTTTTTGTCCTTTTCCCGTGCAGAAAGTGCTCGACTTGGGTTGCGGCACCGGTAATCATGCCTGGAGATTAGCCCAGAGAGGCTTTCAAGTGCTTGGGGTTGATTTTTCGGAACCCATGCTCCGCATAGCTCGCCGCAAAAAGATTGCCTATATTTTACCGTCCGGAGTTAGCCCGCCTCTTTTTTTGCTTGGCGATATAACAAAGTTGCAGCTAAGAATTAAGTTTGAGGCGGTGATGGCCATGTTTGCGGTCCTCGGTTATCAAACGAGGGATAAAGACGTGGCCGCCTTTTTAAACACCGTGGCCAATCATCTTAAGCCTGGCGGGTTATTTGTGGCCGATATCTGGTATGGTCCGGCCGTCGAGGCTATAAAGCCTGAATCCAGACGAAGAGTGGTTTCCTGGGGCGATGGACAACTGAGCCGCGAAGCCCGAGGTGAACTTATCCCGGATGAGCACCTTTGCTTGGTCCATTACCGAATTAATATTCAACGAAATAAGGATTCGAAGGGAGAAGAGTTTGAAGAGAAACATCTGATGCGGTACTTTTTTCCTGAAGAGCTAAGGGAATTCCTCTCCGAGGCCGGGCTAAAAATGGTGCGTCTTTCCGCCTTTGGCCACCTGGACCAACCACCTGACCCGACGACCTGGAATGCCTTGGTCATTGCCCAGAAACCTGAGGCCTGACCTTGGAGAATAAACTCTCCAGTTCAGGCTTGAAGCGGATAGCCTAAGCTCTGGCCACATAAACCGGGGGTTTGATTAAAAAAAATTTTTTCTTGTTTGGTGACGTTTAGCCATGATGCGTCCAAGAGGCCTGGTTCCTTTCAAACTTTTCTCACCAAAGCCTCAAACCGGCTGAATTCATTGGCCCGAAAGCAAATTGATAAAATATGCAGAAGAGACGCCTTCGATTCTTGGTTCAGAGGACAGAGGAGACCAATATCGGCGCAGCGAAAGAGAAGGAATGCCTGAAAAAAGCTTAGGAGTATGGATTTCCACCTGACCAAGCCTCAAGGTCTAAGGAGAGAAAACCAGGAAAGCGGGCTTTTGCTTTCAATTAGCAATCAGGGTTTGAGGAGCTGCCTCGAGGAAATTTTCCAAAGTAATGGATGGGGCTTGACAAATTATCTTTCTTAGAAAGAATGGAAACGTTAACGCAAATAATTATGCCCGAAAGCTGGCCCAGGTTTAAACCTAAGGAAATCCGGGGGAACCTTTCCCGCACGGAAAGGTCGTTAATTTAATCTTACAAGGAGGCGTCATGAAAAGGCAAAGCCGATTTTTATGGGTGGCGGCTCTTTGGCTCTTGGTCCTTTCCAGTGGGCCTCTATTAGCCCAAGGAAAACTCGATGACTACGAACGAGCCGCTAACCTGAGAGAAAAATTTCAGGGCCTGGCAGTTAACGTCCCTGACCGAGCTAACTGGGTCAACCAAACTCCCCGTTTCTGGTACCGCAAGACAGTTAAAGGCGGCCATGAATTTGTCCTGGTGGATGCCGAAAAACTAACCAAGGCGCCGGCTTTCGACCATGCCAAGTTGGCTGAGGCTCTCAATAAAGAAACCGGCCAGAAATTTACCAGCCTTAACTTACCCTTGACGACGTTCAGCTTTGTCGATAATGAAAAGGCCATCGAGTTTGAATTCGCCGATTCCCGATGGCACTGCGACCTCTCGACTTATGCACTGAAAAAAATCGGCCCAGCTCGGCCACCCCGCGGAGACGGCTGGCAGGATGTCGGTGGGCCTCCGCCTCAAGCCGCCTCGACTGAAGTTAAAAGCTCTCCGGACGGTAAATGGGAAGCCTTCATCCGCAACTATAATGTTTGGCTTCGCTCCAAGGACAAAAAAGAAGAGTTTCCGCTGAGCTGGGATGGAAACGAGGCCAATTATTATACTTTTCCGTCGATAACCTGGTCCCCTGATTCTCAAAAAATAGCCGCCTATCGCCTCCGGCCAGGACTGCATCGCAAGATTCAATACGTCGATTCCTCACCTTCAGACCAGCTCCAGCCGAAATATTTCACTCTCGGCTATACCAAGCCTGGCGACCCCCTGGATATTGAACAGCCCGTGCTCTTCCTGGTGGCAAACAAAACCCAGATTAATATCGACAATTCTCTCTTTCCTAACCCTTATGACCTTTCGAATATTGTTTGGTGGAAGGATAGCCGCGGTTTTACCTTCGAATACAACCAGCGCGGCCACCAAGTTTACCGGGTAATTGAAGTTGAGGGGACAACGGGGAAGGCGAGAGCGATTATTAGCGAAGAATCGGCCACCTTTTTTTGCTACTCCAGCAAAAAATATCGCTACGATATCGATGACGGCCGGGAAATAATCTGGATGTCAGAGCGGGATGGCTGGAATCACCTCTACCTTTATGACGGAAAAACAGGCACGGTTAAAAATCAGATTACTAAGGGCGAATGGGTCGTGCGGAGCGTGGAAAAAGTCGACGAGGCGAAGCGCCAAATCTGGTTCTTGGGAAGTGGCCTGTACCCGGGAAAGGACCCTTATTTTTTGCATCTCTACCGGGTTAATTTCGATGGCAGCGGGTTAGAAGCCCTGACAGAAGCGGATGCTAACCACACGATTACTCTGTCCCCGGATTTAAAATACTACGTCGACCTCTACTCGCGGGTGGACATGCCACCAGTAATGCAGTTAAGACAGACGGCGGATAAAAAAGTTCTGCTGGAGCTGGAAAAAGCTGACATAACAGAGCTCGTAAAGGCCGGCTGGCGTGCTCCCGAAGTTTTTGTCGCCAAGGGACGTGACGGTAAGACTGACATTTGGGGAATTATCATCCGGCCGACTAACTTTAATAAAAATATTAAATATCCGGTTATTGAGAATATTTATGCCGGTCCGCATAGCTCCTTTGTCCCCAAGAATTTCTTTGCTTATAACCAGATGATGTCAGTGGCCGAGTTGGGCTTTATCGTTGTTCAGATTGACGGCATGGGAACGAGCAACCGTTCCAAGGCCTTTCATGATGTTAGCTGGAAAAACATCAAGGATGCTGGCTTTCCTGACCGGATTCTCTGGCACAAGGCTGTGGCCGCTAAATATCCCTATTATGATATAACTCGGGTGGGCATTTATGGCACTTCGGCCGGCGGCCAGAATGCCTTAGCTGCCCTCCTTTTCCATCCTGATTTTTACAAGGTCGGCTTCGCCGCGGCCGGTTGTCACGATAATCGGATGGATAAGATTTGGTGGAACGAGCAATGGATGGGCTGGCCCCTCGGTCCGGAATACGAAGCCTCCTCGAATACAGTTAATGCCTATCGCCTCAGGGGAAAGCTGCTTTTGGTCGTCCCCGAGCTGGATACTAATGTGGACCCAGCCACAACAATGCAGGTAGTTAATGCCCTAATCAAAGCCGGTAAGGACTTTGATTTACTCGTCGTCCCCGGCGCCAATCATGGCTCAGGCGGGGCTTATGGAGAAAGAAAGCGCAATGACTTTTTCGTCCGGCACTTGCTCCGAGTCGAGCCGCCCGATTGGAACAAACTTGATAAAAAACTGCCGGCGATGAAACCACCTTTCCCCGTAAGAACCCCTGATGTGGCCGAAGATGAAATTTACTATTGACCGGGATAAAGAGTTGAGGTGAGAAAAGTTGGAGGAAGCGGGGAGCTGTAGGCCGTAGGTCAAAAACAGAAACTCGAGGTGGCAATAGCTCCGCCTCAAGAAAGGCTAAATTCTTCACTTGCTCTATTTGTTTAACCTTCAGAAAGTCTATATTACCTCATACCTGAGAAATTTTGTCGCCAAGGAAAAAGAAATCAAAAGTGGATTAAATACTTGACATAGGGCGCACCCAGTAGTCACTAATATCCTGACCCCATTCAATTTCTGTGCGCGGTCGGATATGTTAGTGACACATCATAATTCTCCCCGCAGGGATAAAGATTAATTTCTTTTTCCTCGAAGAGAATTTTAACTTTTCTCCCAATGAACAATCTATCCCCGAGACCACAGAAATCAACGAAACGACCGGTTGACCGCCAAGAATCCAAGGCAAAAGTGTCACTGACGTATTGAGTCCATACAATTACTGGATTTTCTGACCTAAAATAAATAAAATTAAGGCGGGAGGAAAAAATGCGGCAAATTTCCCTTTTTATCCTCATCGTTCTTGTCTTGGCCTTTTTTACCGCCTGCGCTCCAACGGCTAAGGTCACCTCGGCAGGCGGACCATCTATAGCTGAGGCTCAAGCGGAAAAATATAACGGTCCAAAAGCCCGGATTGCCGTGGGCGAGTTCCAAGATAAGACCGCCAAGGGTGGCTGGCACGGTGGCTGGATGGGAATGTGGGGCATTGAATTCAGAGATATCGGTGAAGGCATGAGAGACATGCTTACCACGGCTCTCTTCAACACCAATCGGTTCATTGTCTTGGAAAGGCAACAGTTAGGCGAAGTGATTAAGGAGCAGGACCTCGGAGCCACCGGCCGCATTAAAAAGGGAACTGAAGCTCCGGTGGGCGAAATTTATGGAGCTGAGCTCATCGTCACCGCGGCCGTGACTGAATTTGAAAGTGCCGCTAAGGGCGCCGCTGGCGGGACCAGGGTCCTGGGCGTGACTGTTGGCGGGGGAGCCAAAAAAGCTCATATCGCTATTGACTTGAGAATAATCGATACCAAGACTTCGCAAATCGTGGCGGCCACAACCGTCGAGGGGAGTGCGACCAGCTTTGGTGCCGCTGGGGCCACCGTAATCGGCGGCAAGTTGCCCGTGGCCCTCGGTGGTTTCTCCAAGACGCCTACCGAACAGGCTATCCGGGTCTGCATTCAAAAGGCCGTGGAATATATCGTCAGCCAGACGCCAGCTCAATACTATCGCCATAAATAAGCTCTCGCGCTCTTGATTCGTTCCCAGCCGTTGCGGGAACTAAAGTAGCACTTTATTCGAAGAAGCTTTTTCTATTCAGCTTCTTGCTTTTCCCTGGGGAGGGGAAGATGCTGGTGTCAATGAAGCTTTCTTCTTTTAAAAACAGGGTTGGCTAATTCTTGTCTTGGCCACAGCTAACATAAAAGGCCTGCCTTCTCTTAAGCTCGCGGTTAACCCATCGAAGAGGCGAGGGATATTCTCCCCAAGGAAGGAGTTTGGCCGGCGTCAATTTCTATTTATTTTGCCTCCCTTTTTAATTAGTTCAGAAAACGGTGAAGAGGGAGGAATGGCCTTGGTTTAATCCTTCTCATGAACCTGCCGTTCTTCATCGCCTCTGTTTCTGGGTTGATAAGAGGGAGGAAGGCCATAGGCCAATCTCCGTTATGAACCGCCTGATGATTGAAATTTTGTTTTATATAGAATAAGTTTAAAAAATCGTGTGGAGAATTAAGCCAAATTCCAGATAAAACAAATGGAGAAGCGAAGGAGGTCAAAAATGGCTCGGGTGGGACAAAAAAAAATCAGGTCCAAAAAAACTTTGCCTTTACTCATAATTTTCCTCCTCCTATCTTTCTCATTTGCCTGCCAAAAGAAAGCCGAATCAAAAAAATTCCGCGTGGCTGTGGCTACTTTTTCCCACGAGACCTGTACCTTCTGCCCAGGGAAAACGACAGTGGAGGATTGGGAATACTACGGCCCGCCAACGCGGGACTTCATTAATACTGACCGCGGTTATATTGGCGGGTTTAAGTCGGCTTGCGAAGAATACGGGAACGTAGAACTTATCGGCATTACCTCTCCCCGCGACGCCCGAGGCGGTTCTTCAGGTAGCTGGCTGACTCAGGAAGCCTTCGATAAATACTCGGGACTCATTGTCGAGGACCTAAAATCCCTGGGTCCCTTCGACGGCGTCTTCTTAGCTCTCCACGGAGCCATGGCGGTGGAAGGCATTCCCAAGCCAGAAGCCGAGCTGGTACGGAGAGTGCGTCAGGTGGTGGGCAGCATCCCGATTATGGTCACCCTCGACCTTCACGCCAACGAAGACCAGGAGCTGGCCGAAGCAGCTGACGCGGTTTTTATTATTAAGAGATACCCCCATTACGACACTTTCTTAACTGGCGAAACGGCCGCTCGAGTCATGATTAAAACGCTCCGCGGGCTTTATAAGCCGACGATGGCTGTCAGGAAGCCAGGGGTAATCACGCCCAGTGTTTTTCAAGGGACAGGGACTTCTCCGGCCATGGAGATTATGGAAAGAGCCCGGGTCTGGGAATGCGAGTATCCCGATACCTATGTTTCCGTGGCTTTTGGCTTCGCCTACGCCGATGTCCCTGATGTCGGCGCCACCGTGATGGTCGTAACCAATAATAATCGAGAGCTGGCGGAAAAGATTGCCCAGGACATGTCTGATTATATCTGGCGTTTACGACATGCTTTTGCCGGGAAAAAGTTACCAAAAACTAAGGAGGGTGTGGCCGCCGCCATCGCCGCGGCTGAGGAAGGCAGAGTTCCAGTAATCATCGCCGACCACAGCGACCGCACCGGTGGCTCAACCCACATCCTGGAAGAACTCCTCAAACAGGGAGCTAAGAATTTTTGCCTTGCCACCCTGCGTGATGAGCGAGCTTTGGAATTAATCCGGACCAAACACCGGGTCGGTGACTCGCTAAGCATCAACTTGGGAGGCTATTCTGACGAATTTGCCGGCAATCCGGTTCGGGTCGAAGGTGAGGTCGAGTTTATCGGTCAATTCGGCCGGGAAGCAGTAGCCGTTCTTCGCTTTGGCCAAAATAACCGAGTAATTCTGACGCCCGTGTTAATGCAAGTAACCGACCCTAAGATATTCAAGGCGCTGGGCCTAAACCTCAAAGAAATCGAGATCCTCGTTCTCAAATCAAGAGTCCATTTTCGTCGCGGGTTTGTCGACACCGGACTGGCCGGCGCCGTCATCGAAGTAGATGCACCGGGCTGGGGACCGGCTGACCTGACTCTTTTGCCCTACAAGAACATCCCCCAAGATATCTATCCTGTTTATAGAAAAGATTGATGGAAAAGGCTAATTCAGTGGGGAGAAAAGGTCTGAGGTGGCGCCATTTTTGGTTCAAGGGAAAATTTAATTGAACCGAAGAGGCCAAGGGAGAGGATGAAACCATCCAGGAAAGCAGGGCCCATATGGCTCAGAAAACTTGGCCCCAGCAAAGAAAGGGAAGTTGCTTGGGTCAACGGTGGCTAAACATTTAATGGAGGGTTTAAATAAAGATATGCGGCCCCCAACTCCAAGCCAGAAAATTAGAGCCGCTAAACAAAAATCTATAACTAATTTCGGAAAAGGAGGCTAAATATGGCATGGAAGAAGAAAATAACTGAGAAATTAGGCGGCGATTGGTCATTCCACGCCGTCAAGATAACCATTTTTATTTCTGTTCTTTTCGTCCTCATCATCCTTCCCTTCTCCGGGCTGACCGCTTCGCCCCAAAAAGAGAAAAAACTGGAGAAAGAAAAGAAATTTGTCCTTGACTGGTTGGGGCAGCCAGAAATGGTGGAAAAATTTGGCCAGGTCGCCGATTCTATCTGGTCCTATGCGGAGTTAGGGCTTCAGGAATACCGGTCCTCAAAGCTTTTGGCCGACACCTTAGAACAGGCGGGTTTTTCCGTCGAACGGGGAGTCGCGGGAATGCCCACGGCCTTTGTGGCTTCTTATGGCTCGGGAAAGCCGGTTATCGCTATCTTAGGCGAATACGACGCTCTTCCCATGCTTTCGCAGAAAGGCCGAGTAGCCAAGCAAGACCCATTGATTCCCGGGGCGCCGGGCCATGGTTGCGGGCATAATACCATGGGCACAGCCGCCACTGCAGCCGCCATAGCCGTTAAAGAGGCGATGGTTAAATTTGGTCTAAAGGGAACGATAAGAATGTATGGCTCGCCAGCCGAGGAAACTTTAATCAGCCGTCCTTTTATGGTGAGAGCCGGGCTGTTTAACGACGTGGATGTCGTCATCGATAACCATAGTTCGGCTGATTTCGGCACTGATTATGGGGTCAGCGGGAATGCTCTCTTCTCCGTTATCTTCACCTTTAAAGGAAAAACCGCCCACGGAGCTTCGGCCTGGCTCGGCAGAAGCGCCCTGGACGCGGTGGAGCTCATGAATATAAACGCCAACTTTCTCCGCGAACACCTTAATCTCGGCCACCGGCTTCATTACGTAATCACGGCCGGCGGCGAGGCACCCAATGTTGTCCCGGACAGAGCCAGTGTCTGGTATTTCATTCGTAATAGCGACGAACGAGTCGAAGAGATGTTTCAGAAAATTGTCAATTGCGCCAAGGCCGCGGCCTTAGCTACAGAGACCGAGCTAACTGAACTCCGGGTACTGAGCGCCGTCCATCAGCGCCATGCTAATAAAGCCTTGGCTGAGCTTTTCCAACGCAATATCGAGCTCGTCGGCATGCCCCAATGGACAGAAGAGGAAGAGACCTTTGCCCGGGCCTTGCAAAAAGAGCTCGGAGCCGAAGAAAGAGGCCTGCCTCGGGAAGTTAGCCGTCTCCGCGAGCCCCGAGGCGGGGATATTGGCGGCGGCTCCTCTGATGTCGGCGATGTCTCCCTCGTTGCTCCCTTGGCTACTATTCGTTTTCCCGGACAAGTACCTGGCGCCATTGGCCATCACTGGTCCTCAGTCGCCTGCAACTACGGTTCTACTGCCTGGAAGGGCCTCAACGCTGGAGCCAAGGCTATGGCCGCCTCCGCCATCGACCTTCTTACCAAACCTCTTGAGCTCAAGAAAATTCGTGAGGAATTTGAGGCTTATTCTAAAACCCATCATTATAAATCCTTTTTGCCGCCGGACGCCCAACCTCCCTTGGACCTTAACGAAGAGCTGATGAAAAAATGGCGACCGCAGCTCGAAAAGGTCTTCTCAGAAAAAAGCCGCTGACGTTTTAAAGAAAGAGCCCTCGCTTAGCTGGTTTCAGATTTCGTTGACCAAGGGCTGCGTTTTGCCTATAGCCAAAGAAAGTAATTTCTCCCAACTTTGAAAGAGTGAGGTAGGCCAGCAAAATAAGACAAGACAAAATCGAGGGTTTTTCGGTCAATAGTCGCTTTCATTACCCCTCATCAGGAAGACCATAGTCTCTCCCCAGTAAAGGTCTTTTTTCCCCCTGCTCAAGCCGTAAAACTCCAATCTTCACTTTCATTGCCGTCGTTGGCGATATGGAGCTCCGGCTGGCAGCACAGGGAACTTCAATTTTGATGTTCTTTAGCCCAAGGCTCGTTGGTGGCGCCAAAAATCGCCTCTCAGTAAGCTTTTGGTTTTAGTTTCCTGGAAAGATTAACTTTTCGGCCTTTCCAGGTTACGTACCTGAGGCAATAAGTATAAAAAAAACTCCGGAAAAAAATGATTATAAAAAATAGCAGGGGGAGAGGATAGAAAGCCGCGGTCGCCAGGCCAAAATTACCGAGTCGGCTTAGGCTCCAATGGATTTGACCGGCATAAAGTAGATAAAGAATGATAGAAAAAATTAAGCTGAGCCACTGCTGAGCCCTTATTTCCTTAATTATGTTCAGAGGAATTGAAAGACAGAAGGTAATCCAAACAGCACAGATAAAAAAACCAAATATATTGGAGGAAAAGGCGCCCGAGGCGAAATTTTTTGTCCATCCTTCCACGAGTTGCTTAAGACCTTGCGGATACATACGAAAATAAACTTTGCCTTTGCCTCCAAAAATATAAACCGAGAGCCCTTTCTCCAGAAAGCGCCGGGCAAGGCAAATATCCTCTAATATTTCTGACCGCACTGCCTGGTGGCCGCCAACAGCCAAGTAATCTTGGCGGCCAGTGATTAAGCACGGACCAAAGGCGCCCCTGGTCTTAACCAGAGGCTTAAGAATAAAGGAAAGGGCCATGTTCAAAGCGAGGACCAGATTGAAAAAAGCGGATAACTTTTCATAGCTTCTGATGGTAAAATGATAGGGCTGAACAGAAACTAACCCTTTTTTCACCTCATATGTTTGGAGGAGAGAAAGAATAGCCTCTTTTTCCAAAAAAACGTCAGCATCCAGAAAAATCAGGACCTCTCCTTTCGCCTTTTGAGCCCCCAACCAGCAGGCCCAACTTTTCCCCAGCCAGCCAGCCGGCAGGTCAGGCGCCCTTATAACTGTGGCCCCTAAGCTTTGTGCCAAGGAGGCCGTCTGGTCAACAGAATGGTCATCGATAACGACCACCTCATCCGGCCGAAGACTCTGTTGCTCTAAGGAACGTAACAATCTTTCCAGGTTGTCCGCCTCATTTCTTGCCGGAATAATAACAGAGAGGCGAGGATAAAGGCCGCCGCTCGCTCCCTTTGCCTCCCGCTGCAAAAAAGGCATCCGGGAAAAGGCGATGACGACCACGGCTAAAATAAAGAGGGGCAAAGCGACGGCCGGCAAGCTCAAGGCCATAAAATAATTTTATCAAAAAAGTAAACTAAGTCCCAAGAATAATTTTATTTGGCCAGCGGCATTTTTGCGCTTGAGATTTTCTTTTTTTTATATTAAATATTAGCTATAATTTTTCTGAGATGCCTGCAAAGAGGAGGAAAAGGTGAACCGTCTCCGGCCTGCGGTGGGCTTTTTATTATCTGCTTTATTAATGCTGGCGTCAGTTTCGCCTCTCGGGGCAATCAAAGATGATTTACTGGGAGCGAAATTGGCCTACAATCGAGGACAACTGCGAGGGCAGGAAACCGAGCCTGGTTTTCAGGTAGAAAAGATGACCCTGAGCGGTTTTGCAGCCGGACTGATGCTCAACTGGAAATTAAGTCGACTTTTCTCCCTTCAGCCTGAAATATTATATTTTCAGAAGGGCGGAGAATATGAAGTTGATGTTCCCGTTAACCTTCCGGGTATAGAGATAAAAGTCAATGATACCCGGAGCCTGAGTTATATAGAAATGCCTCTCCTTTTCAAATTCTCGCTGCCGCTTTCAACTAAAATTAATCCAACTTTTTTAGTCGGCCCCTCGGTGGGAATCAACCTTAGCGGCAAGCTGCGGAGCAAAATCAGGATAAAAATTCCTGACCTCCAATTCACTTTAGTCGAAAAAAAGGATTTAAAAAAAGAGGCCAATAATTTGGAATGGAGCCTGGTCATTGGCGGCGGCCTTGATTTTAGACTGCCGCGGGGAAGACTGGTTCTTGACCAAAGATTTTTCTTTGGCCTCAACGCCAATCACTATCAGGTCCTTGTTCCCGCTTCCCAATTCGCCCCCCTGGGTTTCCCTATGGCTCAGGATATGACCTATGAGCTTAAGATGAATAACTATGTCTTTACTGTTTCCCTGGGCTATTTCTTTTGAATCCGCCAACCCTTAGGCAGTAACCTGGCTTCTTTTCAATAGCCTTGGACTTAAAAACCTCGAAGCGAGGAAAGGTCTCTATTCAGGTGAGACTTGATTGGGGCCAAAAAAATAAAATTTTTTCTTCCCTCAGGAAACGATAACGGCTACTATAAAGATTGAAAATATCTTGAATTTAAATTTATTAAAAAAATCAGTTAGCTTAACCGAGGGAGAAAAATGAAAAATCTGCTCATTATGACTTTAGCCTTAGGCTGGCTCTTTTTCTTAGTCAGTTGTTTTCCCGGCCCCAATAGTGTCGAGAAATCGCCCTCTCCTTCAGGCAAGGTTGCCGGCTTCTGGAAGGGGCTGTGGCACGGCTTACTTTCTCCTATTACCTTCATCATCTCGCTCTTTACTAAAAACATTCGCTTTTATGAGGTTCACAACAACGGCAACTGGTATAATTTTGGGTTTGTTTTGGGAGCTGGGCTTTTCTTGCGCGGCGGCATCTTGGGCTCGCGGCGGTTTCGGAAGCAGAGGAGGGTCTGACGAATATTTAGGTAAAGATAAAAGCTAAGGGGAGTCGCCAAAATTGACCGGAAAATGTTAGGGGAGTATATTTTATAAGCAAAGCAGCTTAAACGGTCACAATTTATGACTACCGCTAATATTTTGCGCCGGGATACGGAAATTAATTTTCCGGAATTTGTTCTGCTTAAAGCCTCGGCCGGCACGGGTAAAACCCACGCTCTGACATTGAGGTTCACTCAGTTCTTGCTGTCAGAAAAAATAAAAAATAACGACCTGCGGCAAATGCTGGCTATAACCTTCACTCGTAATGCCGCCAAGGAAATGAAAACCCGCGTCCTGCAATGGCTCAAGGAAACTTATTTTGGTGAGGAAGCGACGCTCCACCAGCTTCAGAAGCTTGTTTCCCTAAATAAAGAAGACCTGGCTGCTAAGGCTGAGAGGACCTTAGAAAACATATTGTCTCGTTATAGTGATTTCCGAGTCATGACCATCGATAGCTTCATGGCCGAGGTCTTTCGTGCTTCGGCTGTCGATTTAGGAGTGACGCCTGATTTTGAAATTACTCTCGACCCTTCCCGGCTCATCGATTACGCCTTCTACCGCTTGCTCCGCCAAGTAGCCCCCGGCTCGCCTGAGGCCGAGACGCTGAGCAACATCGTGGCTTCGCTCCAGAAACTCGGCAAAAGCGAGGCCGCTTTTATCTGGGACCCGACAAATGACCTAAAAACTAAGTTTATAGAGTTATATAACCAGCTCGAAGCGATGAACCGCCGTCCCTGGATCGAAGGAGATAAGGAGGAGCTTTCTGCCGTTCAGGGGGAGATACTCCAGGTCGCTCTTAAGATAGAAAAAATCATCGCCGACTCTGGCCTTCGTTTCCGACAAAATTCTACTTTCCCCTCTCTCCTCGAAAAAATCAAACAGGGATTTTTTGCTGACCTTTTAGATAAATCAATCGGGACCATGCCCATTAATAAACCAGCTAAGAGCAGCCCTCAACAGGTTCAGGCATACGAGTTAGCTTCTCAAACCTGGGAAGAATTCCGCCGCAGCCTCGGTCGTTATAGACAGGTCTATGCTCGCACCTTCTTCTACCCCTACCTAAAAATTTATGATGATTTGATTAATCTTATAGCGGAAGCAAAAAGGGAAAGGGGTCAAATTTTATTAGAAGATATCAACCACGCTCTGTCCTCCTATCTTACTCAAGGGATAGTTCCCGATGTTTATTTCCGCTTGGGGGACCGAATCTATCATTATCTGATTGATGAATTTCAGGATACCTCACCGGTTCAGTGGTTTAACCTGAAGCCCTTGATCGAGAATTCCCTCTCTCAGGGTGGAAGTCTATTCATTGTGGGCGACACCAAGCAAGCAATTTATGGTTTCCGCGAAGCTGACTATGAAATCATGATGAATTTAGAAAAAGGCCTTGAATATTTTGCGCCGGCGCCAGTTGACGTCAGAGAATTATCCATCAACCGCCGCAGCCGCCAAAAAATCTTAGATTTCGTCCGAGAAATTTTCCCGGTAGGAATAAAGCGAATCGAGGATTATGCCGAAGCCGCGCAAAAAAGCGGTTTGGACGATTTCTCGGTCATGGTGGCGGAAGTAAAAGACAAGGAGGACAGTCATCCCGGACACGTGGAGGTTGAATTCTTGGCCGCTGAGGAGGGCATAAATTCTCAAGATAATGAAAATAGCTCGGGCAACGAAGAGGAAGAGGAAATTGAAGACCAGACGACAAGGGTGAAAAATAAGGTCCAGAATCTCCTGGCCGAACTTAAGACCCGTGGTTACCGATATTCCGAGGTGGCGATTCTCGCCTATAAAAATGAGACCGTTAAAAAAATTGCCCCCTGGCTGAACGAGAAAAAGATTCCCTTTATTCCCTTTTCGGCGCTGGACATTCGGGAGCGTAAGGTCATAAGGGAAATTCTGGCCGGGCTTCGCTTTCTTGATTTTCCCCCCGACGATTTGAGTTTCGCTACTTTTCTCCTCGGAAACATTTTAGAAAAAGAAATCCACCGCTCCTTCCCCGAGCTTAGCCCGGATATCTTTCATGATTTTATTCGCCGCTCCGCCCAGACAAAAAATTATCCCCTTTACACCTCTTTTCGTCAGCAATTTCCCGTTCTCTGGGAACGGTATTTTGAACCTCTCTTTAGAAGCGTCAACTATTACCCGCTTTATGACCTGACCACCCAGCTCTATCGCCTTTTGAACGTCTTCCATCTTTTTCCGGAAGAAGAGGCCGCCCTTGTCAAATTGCTTGAAGTCATCAAGGAATTTGAGGGCCAGGGGAAAAACAACCTCCGAGAGTTTCTGCTTTTCGCCGCCAGGGAGTCGGCCGACGAATCTCTCTGGACGATTGACGTAGCGGCAGAAATCGACGCCGTCAGGATAATGACCATCCACAAGGCCAAGGGACTTGGGTTTCCCGTCGTCATTCTTCTTCTTTATCCGGAAGGTAATATCAGTCCGACTTTTTATCTTCAGGAAAAGATGGTGGCCGACGACCCGGCTGCCCGCGTCCTGGTCCTGAAACTTAATCAGAAAATCGCCATGGCCTCCTCTGAGCTGAAGGCCGTTTATGAGCGCCATCACACAAAGGAAAAGGTTAACAGATTAAATACTCTCTATGTAGCCCTAACCAGGGCAGCAAAAGAATTGTATGTCATCGGGGTTAAGGGAAAAAGGAAGGCTTACCCTTGGGCGCTGTTTGAAGAGCTGGGGCTTCATTCCGCCCCTGATTATTCGCCGCCTAAAGAAAAACCTCTGGTCAAAAGAAAAGAAACCGAGCCCAAAGAAAAGTCCATTTTACCACTCAAACTCCCGGCGGCGTTGACCCCAGCTTCCGCTCAAAAAAGAACTTTCCGCCACCGGGAAACCAAGCGAGGTGAGTTAATCCACGCTTTTCTTGCCTCCATCGAGACTCTGGAAGGAAATTGGGAAGAAAAGCTGGGGGCCCAGGCAGCTAAGCTAAGAATAACAGAAGCCGACCCGGAACTGGTGGAAGAGGCAAGACAAGCTGTGCGCCGTTCCTTAGAGCAATCGTCCCTGATTGAATATTTCAAGCCAAGAGAGGGCCGGGTTGTTTTTCGCGAGCTGGAAATGGTCAGCCGGAAAGGGGAACTTTTCAGGGCTGACCGGGTCGTCATTGACCCCGAGGTGGCGACAGTAATCGATTTTAAAACAGGCGCCGCTGATGAAACCGACCTAAGACCACTGTACCGGCAACAGCTCAAGAATTATCAAGACATTTTGAAGGAAATCTATCCTCAAAAAATGGTCCAAGGAATAATTTTTTATGTCGACGAGAATTCTTGGGAAAAAGTGGAATGAACCTCAAGCTCCTCTCGCCAGAAAAAGATTTAATCACGGTTATCGCCGACGAGCTCCTCAGATGGCAACCTGATTTTAGGCAACTTCTGGTTGTTTTCCCGGAAAGAAGACCGGGACATTATTTAAGAAAAGCCTTGGCCGAGCGGCTCGGCCGGAGCTATCTTCCGCCGCGCTGTCTTTCCTTGGATGATTTTATTGACGACGTTTATGCTGAAAAGCTTTGCCGCCAGGATAGAAAAATAACTCCGTTAGAAGCTGTCGGTTTTCTCTACGAAATCCACCGACGCCACCCTCAGCCCTTGGGCGGTGCGGCCTTTCTTCAGTTTGACCAATTTTTCCCTCTGGGGTTAAAGATTTACCGTGATTTAGAAGAGCTCAAGCAAGCTCAGGTTAAACCGGAGGAGCTGGGACAGGCTGATACTTTAGTCCAATTCAATCTTCCCGCCGAGACGGGCCGAAGGCTCCAGGGCCTTTCTTTCTTTTACGAGAATTTTTACGGCGAAATAGAAAGGGCTGGTTTCTCCACGCCGGCTTTCCGGCTCAATTTTATTCTAAATAACTTTTCTCCTGATATTTTTAAGGAGGAAAGAATTATCCTGGCGGGGTTTTTCTCTTTGACTCGGAGCGAGGCCGAACTGCTTATAAAAATGCTTTCCTTACCTCAAACGCAATTATACCTGATAGAGGCCAAAGGGTTAGCCTATTTGGAAAAATTACTCGGCCTTTCTTTTGACGCCGAGACTATTCACCCCCGCCAAGACATTCCCTCAGAGAAAGAAGGATTAAACGCAGAAGAGAAACCTCGAAGGGCGGAGCTGAAATTCTGCCTGGCCCCGGATAGCCATGGTCAGATTTTTGCCTTGAACCAGGAAATAGAAGCCCAGTTAAAAAATCCCGAAGGGCTGAATGAGCGACAGGTGATCGTTTTACCCGCCGCGGAAACGCTTTTTCCTCTCTATCACCAAACCCTGAGCTCTCTGCCTTCTGAAAAGTTCAATATCTCCCTGGGTTATCCTCTGACGCGGACGCCTCTTTATAGCTTTTTCGAGGGCCTTTTCAATTTAATCCAAACCAAAGATGAGGCCAACCGCTTTTACACCCCGGAGTATCTTCGTTTCGTCCTCCACCCCTATACTAAAAACATCTATTTCCCGGGACCTCAGCGCCGCGCTGATTTCACCCGCATTCTCTTCCACCTGGTCGAAGAGACCTTGACTAACCTTAGGGGCAAACTCTTTTGGTCCCTCGAGGAGATTGAAGGCCATCCTCAGATAGCCAATTCTCTGAAGAGATATGCCTTTAGCCACCCGGACGCGGCTGAACCTGACCTTTTTTTGCTTCATCTGCGCCAGATTCATAGGAAAACAATCCTCCCCTTTCTGGAGATAGATAACCTCGGGGACCTGGCAAAAAAATTAATTGCTTTGACTGAATACATCGGCAACGAGTCCACGGCCAGCCTCCATGCCTTTTTTGAACCCTATGCTGAAGCCTTTCTCCACCAGTTTGAAGCCTTGGAGAAATCCCTGATTAATCGCTTTCGCTTCGAGCATCTTTTCAGTTATTTCCAGTTTTTCCGCCAGATGATGGCGGAAACCACGGTGCCTTTTCCGGGAACGCCGCTCCGTGGACTTCAAGTTCTGGGTTTCTGGGAAACGCGATGTTTGCCCTTAGACGAGGTTTACATGCTGGATATGAATGAGGAAGTTATCCCGGCCACGGCCAAGGTCGATTCGATTTTGCCCTATGCTGTCCGCAAAGCTTTTGGACTGCCTACTTATGAGGAGCTCGAAAGACGGGTAGAATATTATTTTGATATTTTGACGAGGCGAGCCAAAAAGGTCACTTTTTTCTTCGTGGAAAATAGCGAAAAGGAAAAAAGCCGCTTGGTGGAGAGGCTGATTTGGGAAAAACAGAAACGGGAAAATCAACCCGACCCGATGGCCTTTATCCATTCAGTCCGCTATCAGGTGGCCCTGCGCTCGAGCGAACCAAAGCCGATTCCCAAGACTGAGTCAATGATAGCCGGGCTGCGGCAATTTCAGTTTTCAGTTTCCGCCCTGGATGCTTATTTAAGTTGCCCCCTCAAATTCTATTACCGCTTTATCTTGAGGTTAGAAGAAAAAGAAGAGCTGGCTGAGCCAATGGAAAAAAAGGACATTGGTTCTCTGGTTCATAATATCCTGCAAGGCTATTTTAAAAAATGGCTGGGGCAAAACCTCAACCCCTACCATCTCCAGGAAGGGCCGCTAAGGCAGCTGGTGGAGAAAAATTTCACCAATTATTTTGGCTCTTCCTTGAGCGGAGCAGCTTATCTCATAAAACAACAGGTTGAAGCTCACCTCGTTGATTTTCTCCACAATTATCAGATTCCACTGCTCAAAGAATATGAAGAGGGGAGAAAAAGCGTTTTTCTCCAGAGCTTAGAACTGCGGCTGGAGGAGCAGTGGGCCGTCGACGGCTCTGTTTTTTCGGTGGTCGCCATAATTGACCGGGTAGAAAAAAGAGATAAGGAAATTTATATAATTGATTATAAGACTTCGGCTCGAGAAAAAAATTTTGAAATCAAGTGGGATAGGCTTGACCCAAAGGTCAGGACAACTTGGTCCCAAGCGATAAGTAGCCTTCAGCTTCCCTTTTATACTCATATCTGGGCCAACCACTTTGGCCTGAAGCCGGAAGAAATTAAGGCTATCCTGCTTCTTCTGGGCAAAAATAATTTAAATAAAAAAATAGAATACTGGCCTTTTTCCGAAGACCCCGCCGAAAGATCCAGACAACTGGCAATGTCCTTCGAGGTGATTAAAAATCTTCTGCTGGAAATAATTAACCCGGCCCTTCCATTTAGCCATGAGCTGGCGCGAGAAGAAAGCTGCCCTTATTGTCCCTACACTTCACTCTGCGGTCAGTAAAACGTGGTGAGAGCACACATATTTACCTAATTTTTCGCCAAAAAATTGGTGATGCTTTGTTTATCTGTTCTTTTATGAGAATATCTAATAGTGAACTGGATAAACAAAGAGCCCAACATGAGCTCAGAGATTCTCGGAATGTATTTATAACCGGTGAAATGAATTCTTCCGGCTCGGAGAATGGCCAAGACGAAACAGCGTTAAAAACCTGAGGAAGAAGGAATCGATTCCGGAGGGCCTAAGGCCTAACTCACCCAAGAGAAAAAAGAAGCACCTTTTTATGGTCCTACGCTAAAAGGCCTCTGGCTTTCTTCATTTTTTGAGAAGACGAACGCTGATAACAGGAGCAATTTCACTTTCTGGCTGCGCTTCAAACCGGACGATAATTTTCTCTTTGGCCTTCATCAGTCTTTCTGGTAGCGGATATTCTTTTTCTAATAACCGAGGCGCAGGAGACCTGGTTATTTTTTCGGTCGCTAACTTTTCGCCTTCAACCAGGATGGTAAAATTGGCCTCTCCCTGTCTATCATCAGAATAATACGTCACCAGAAGAGTGCCTGAACTGATGGAAGAAGTAGGCAGGTCAAAGGAAAACCAAGTGCTACCACGGCGACTCGGCCGGCCTAAAACTCTTTGCATCGTAATATTTTCTCCGGCTTGGAAATTAAACTCCTTCTCCGCCTTAGCGTCACCCAATGGAACCAAAATAACCGTGGCCGCAGCGATGGCTTCTTGCCTTGCCCTTTCCCTTCGATAGGCCTCTACCCTTTTCACCCACTCTTTTTCATCCAGGTAATCCCAGTAAACTGAATAGGTTCGGCGATGAAGCCGATAGAAAGGCATAAGGTCAACCTCAACTATCTTCTCCGGCGCCTCTAAGGTTCGGCCAACGCCCACTATCCGAAAGGAACCTGGCTTATCAGCGATTGGCTTTAACCATTCGTTAACCGGCCGCGGCGCGGCGACCAAAAGAGGGACAACAGGCTGAGAAAAGGTAGGTATGGCTGGTGGCTGGGCGGCTTCGCTTCTTCTTCCCCTCTCTCTTTCTGGGCCGAGGTCGCCAGCTAAAACCAGCGGCCCCCAGAGGATGGCGGTCACAGTTGGGTCGTCGGGGGTTGGCTCAAGATGAAGCGCCTTGGGTAAGGTAACTTCTACTACATCGCCTGATTTCCAGATTCTTTTTATTTCTACATAGCTACTCGTTTTTTGAGCGATTCTTCTGGTGGATTCATATTGCGGGTTAGCCACCACCGGCAGGTCAAGCCGAGCCAGCATTTCAGCCGGAACCGGCTGGCCGTTGACTTTAACGGCAAAGCCCTCTCCAGTCCACCAGGGACGTCTTAAAGCCAAGATGAACTCCTCAGGTTGGTGGAGGTGCAAAGTAATTTTAGCGGCCTCGCCTTCAGGAAAGTCCGTTTCCAGGCTGACCTTTGCTCCCTTAGTTGTCCATTCAGCCTGCGAGGGAACATAAAGATTAACCCAGAGCTTGTTTTCGCCTTCGTAATAAATGCCCAAGCCATGAAGCGCATGATTTTCCATGCCTGAACCGACACAACAAGTGAAGCTGCGAAACATATCCTGATATTCATGCTGGACGGCCCGGCCTACCGGCACCATGTAGCACATCCGGCCGTCCTCAGGGTCGATAGAGCTGAGGACATGGTTGAAAAGAGCTCTCTCCAAAAAATCAGCATAACGAGCCTCAGGACAAAGGGAAAAAAGGACGCGGGTCAATTTAAGCATATTATAAACATTGCAACTCTCGGCAGTTCGACCGTCGAGGCGAGCTCCCAGCTCATCCGGCTGACCAAAGTATTCATTAAGGCCGTGGCCGCCAGTAGCATAACTATGATGATTAACCACTCGGTCCCAGAAAAAGCTGGCCGCCATGAGGTCAGCCGCCTCGCCGGTATAAAGATAGCGAACCGCCGCGCCTACCATCTTCGGAATCTGCGTATTACCATGTTTCCCAGCCAGGTTATCCTCATGGCGCCTCAAAGGAGCGACGAAAACATAATGCTCAAACTGGCGAGAGAGGTCCAGCCAGCGACGGTCTCCGGTATCAACGTAAAGGTCAACTAAAACTTCGTTCATGCCTCCAAATTCCGTGTTCAGCATTTGCTGAATTTGCCTCTCGTTTAGCCCGGAAAGGATTTTTCCCACCCAAGAGGCAAATTTAATTTCTATTTGCAGGGCGAGCTGGTTTCGGGTCAGGCGATAGGCGTCTCGAAGCCCAGCAAAGGTCTTATGGAGAGTGTACCAGGGAGACCATTGGCCATTGAGGTCAAAGCTGGCGGTGCGGATTTCGCCTCGAGCCAGCGCTTCAAAACACTCCCGGCCTTTTTCCAGAGCACTGAGATAGCCGTCGCCGTGTTTATCCTGAACCTCTTTAAGTTCTTTAACTATATAATCAGCCCTCTCTTTATAACGAGTATCGCCCGTAGCGGCATACATTAAGCTGACAGCCGAGAGATAATGGCCGGCAATGTGCCCGGTAAGGTTCCGTCCTGGACCATCCCATCCGTTGTAGGGTTCAGCCTTTGGCTGGAGGCCGGCGCGCTGACGATAAAAAGCTAACATTCGGTCTGGCTCGAGCTGCAGCAAATATTGACCGGTAAGATACTGGGCCCGAAAGAGCGGGCCTCCTGTTAGGCGGACCTTTTCTAAGGGAAGAGGCCGAGCTCGCCATAGTTTATCCTGAAGGTTCTTAGCCTGCGGGTCAACGGCCTGGACAAAGGTCTGTGAGCTTAGAGTCGAGATAAAAATGACCACCAGGCTTAAAACAAAGGACAAAAACCTGAAGCTGGGAAAGAAATGAAAAGAATTAAAAAGGCGCTTAATTAAGATTAGCCTATTTGGGTTGATAGTGAGCTTCATCCTGTCCTCCTCAGCCCGCCATTTTACCAGAACAGAAAGCTTTTTGTCTTAAATAATAGGAGGTAGATCTAATGATTCTCTTCCATCGAAAAATATGGTAAATGAGTAAGATGGCACCGATTTTAAGGAGGTCAAGATGGTGAAAAGCGAGGGAGACAGGTTGCGTCAGGTAATTGTTTGCTCGCCTCGGCGTGAGTACTTCCAGGTCGATGACCTTAAAGCCCATAACATCGAAGCCTTAGCCAACCCAGCCTTAGCTCAACAGCAACATGACCAATTAAAAGCGGTATTAAGAGAAGCTGGCGCTGAGGTAATTGACCTGGCCGAGCTTAAAGGCCACCCCAACTCCGTTTTTACTCGCGACACGGCCTTAATCACCCCTGAGGGTTACATTCAGCTGCGCATGGGCCTGCCAACCCGGCGGGGGGAGGAGCGCTGGATGGCCCGAGCTCTGGCTGGCCTCGGCATTCCCTGCGCTGGCCAAATCAAAGCGCCAGGCACCGTTGAAGGCGGGGATGTTATCCTGGCTTGGCCCGTTGCCTTTATCGGTTGCTCTGCCCGGACGAATGAGTCCGGTTCCCGGCAGTTAGCCCGCCTTCTGGGAAAAATGGGCTATGAGCCCCGCCTCATTAATCTGCCTCCTAATCATCTCCATTTGGGCGGAGTAATGAGCTTAGTTGGGCCTAAAACTGTGCTTTGTTGTCGCGGCGTTTTACCGCCCTCTTTTCTTGAAGGCTTTGATGTCATCTATGTTCCGGATACGTCCGCTACCTCCGGCAACGTCGTCTGCTTAGGAAAGAACGAGGCGATTGCCTCTAAGGAAAACAAAGCAGCCATTAGAGCCTTAAGGCGGGCTGGTTTCACCGTTCACGAGCTTGACCTCAGCGAGTTTATTAAAGGAAGCGGCGGCCCAACTTGCCTCATCCTGCCTATCCTTAGAAAATAAAATCTTGGTAAAATTCTTCTTTTAATTTCTTTTAGTTCAGGAGAAATAAGGCTCAGCGACCAGGCCTTAGCCGGTTAAGTCAAGATAACGGAGGCAAGAAGGCTTGCAATTGAATTAGACTTGGCTTATAAGAAAAACAAAATAAACAAAAATTAAAGCAATGGAGAAAATTAAACAGCCTCAAGGTTTGTTCCCTAAGAAGAAGCTATTTTCTCTTTTTCTCTGGATAGCTATTAATGCCCTTTTGATTCAGGCTCTTATCAGCTCTTACTCCCGCTCTGAACTCTCTGCCGCAGCCTATAAATTCACTCGTCTTCTTGAACGCTGCCACGTTCTTTTCGTTTCCGACCTGGACAAAAACGGCAAAGATGATGCGGTGGTTATTTATTCCCATGAACCTAATCCTTACCATAAAAATATCAAAGCCCTCTCCCCTTTTCTGCCTACAGGCCTTCTGCGGTTTAGCTACTTCTGGGAGGGCATTATTCCCGCCAATGAAAGTCTGCTTCAACCTATAGACTTAGATGAAGACGGCGAAGTTGAAATTCCTCTGCTGGGCGTCCAGGATAAAAAGCTAATCTTAAAACTGTTGGATATAAAGGGAAACATTAAAAATATTCTCAATTTTCCCTGTCAGCTCGAACCAGCCCAGGTTATTTTTCGGGCTCTTTTTGCTGATTTAAATAACGATTCCTACAAAGAAATGATAACTCCTGTGCAAAGCAACTATTCAAAATCCCCACGGGGGATAGCCGTATGGGATATGAAAAAGAAGGAGTTACTCTGGCAATTCCCGATGGGCTGCATGCCCGACATTGTCCAGGTTATAGATATTGACCAGAATGGCTTAAAAGAGATTCTTGTCGGTGGCCGGGCACCTCATAATGGAGTTTATGCTAACGGCACTGATGATGACCACAGCTATGTTTTTACCTTGGACAATAAAGGCCAGCTTCGGTGGCGCCAGGTTCTGGGCGGTTATTTCACCAGAATGTCCATCATAAACTTGGATATTGACGCCGATGGCGAGCTGGAATTAATTGTCACTAAGGCCTGCGACCGGGAAATAGACCCGGAACCGGGCGAAATAAGGATAATCAAAGCTTCTAACGGAGAAACGGAGCGCTTAATAAACGATTCCGCCTCTTATTCAGAAATATATCTTCTGCCTGAGAAAAATAGACCAGCCTCTCTGGTAGTTGGCAATTCCCGGGGTGAAGTAGTGCTTTTCGATAATCAGCTTCACCGGCTAAAAAACATCGAGCTGGCCCAGCCAGCAATCGTAAAAGGAGTAGCTAAATTAGGCCGACAAGAAAAAGAATATAATATCTTCGTTCAAGCGGGATTCACCAATTTTTATATTTTAGGTCAAAAGCTGAACGTTCTCTCGCGGTCCAGTCTAAATTATTTCTGGGAAATTGAAGCAGTTCGTTTCTTTCCGCTCGCCAATCAAGAAGAAGCGGCAGGCCTTTTGAACGCCGACTTTCTCTACCTCCTGCGTCGAGAACATCGGCCTTTCTTCTTCTGGCTCGGCCGCCTAATTAAATCTCACTTCCTTTTTCATCTTTTTATATTTTTCCTGTTCAATTTTTTAATTATCGCCTTATTGAGGTTACCTAAAAATACTTCTGCCTTTCCCTCTCCAAGAATTGAGAGCGAATGGTTGGAACAGGCTCAGGAAATTGCCCACAGGATGAAAAACTACATGTTTACCATCCAGTTAGAGGGGGAAAAGCTAAACCTCCTGACTCAAAGAGGGGAGGAAACTTCTCACCAGCAAGTCATCGCCCCAGCTACTCAATCCATCTTGGAGGACGTTAAGGAATTAAATAGGCTTAGCCGGGTTTTAATGAAACTTCTAACTCCCAAGACTCTGGAGCTAAGAAGCTCGGATATTAACAGCCTGGTCCAGCGCATAGTCGCTAAATACCAGGAGCTTTTAAAAGAAAAAATTAAATTTATTCTTGACCTGGATAAAGAAGCCACCGCCATTTTGGTGGACCAGGAACAAATCGAGGAAGCCTTAACCAATCTCGTCATTAATGCCATCGACGCTCTTCCCGAGGGCGGCCAGATAACAATCAGGACTTCGGTTATCTATTCACCCTTGAGGAGAAAGAAAAAAACATTGGAAATCGAGATAGAAGACAACGGGGTGGGCATTCCGGAAGACAAACTAAAAGACATTTTTAAGCCTTATTTTTCCACCAAGAAGAATGGCTTAGGTATCGGCTTAACCATGGCGGAAAGAATAATCAAGGCTCATGACGGCCGGATTTCCGTTCATAGCCGGGAAGGTGTTGGCACAAAATTTGCTATTATGATTCCCTGGAGAGAAAAGTAATTATAGATTGGGCTGAGACAGACAGACAGACAGACAGACAGACAGACAGACTGACTGACTGACTGACTGACTGACTGATAGACAGATAGATAGATAGATAGATAGATAGATAGAATAGAGTGAGTGAGTGAGTGAGTGAGTGAGTGATAAAGCCAGTGAGTGCGTGTGATAGGTTGGCTGACGGTTGGTTAGATAGACAGAGGATGGAAGGATGGATAGAGAGATAAAGGGACTCAGTGTGTTTAAAAGGTTGATAGATAGTTAGTTAGTTGGTTGGTTGGTTGGTTGGTTAGTTAGTTGGTTGGTTAGATGGTTGGGCAACCTGACTGAACAAAAGACGGAGCTGATGAATAAATTAGGCGGCAGAGGGGGTGTCTGTGAAGCTGTGAAGAGGAGGGAAAGTCAGTACGGGAAAAGGGTGGTGAAGAGAGAGCGTGTGATAGTGAGTGAGTGAAGAGTGAGTGAGAGAGTGAGTATATAGGTAACTGAGGGATTAAGTAAGCAGGCAAGTAAATAAGTAGCTAAGCGCGAAGGAAGGAAGGAAGGAAGGAAGGTAGGTAGGTAGGTAGGTAGGTAGGTAAACGAGGATGGGTATAGAAAGAGAGAAAATAAGGAGTTTATGGTCAAGTAACCAAAGGAATATATAAATACTCAAGATGCAAAGATAGGAGTAACAAACAAAAAAGTAGTGAATTAAATCATTGACCGAAAGAATGGGCTTTTGACTAAGAAACAAATAATTTCTCAGATAGCTGGATTATGAAACAGGAAAAAGGAACAATCCTTCTGGTGGACGACGAACCAAAAGTTCTTGCTTCCCTGTCGAGTCTCCTGGAAAGCCTTGGCTACCGGACTTTAAAAACGCTCGACCCGAATGAAGCCCTGGCCGCGATTGAAAATCAGCCTGTTGACCTTGTCCTTCTCGACTTAGTTATGCCCTCTCTCGACGGAATAGAAGTTCTTAAGAGAATAATGGCCAAAGGGCTTTCTCTGCCGGTGGTGATGCTTTCCGGACACGGAACTATTGCCAAGGCCGTGGAGGCAACGAAAATCGGGGCTTTTGATTTTCTGGAAAAACCGGTGGAGATCGATAAAATTCGGATAACTATTGAGAATGCCCTGACTAAATATCGCCTGGAAAAAGAAAAACAATCCCTCTTGGCGCACGCCTTAGAAAAATACCTTATGGTTGGTGTCTCACCGGCTATGGCGGAAATTTTTGAACTCATCGACCGAGCCGCCTCCACGGACTCCAAAGTCCTGGTTACAGGCGAGAGCGGGACGGGAAAAGAGCTGGTAGCCAGGGCTATCCATTTAAGGAGCCAAAGGGCGGCGGGGCCTTTTATAGCCGTCAACTGTGCAGCCATCCCGGAAGACTTAATTGAATCAGAGCTCTTCGGTCACGAAAAGGGGGCTTTCACCGGCGCGACCGAAAGAAAATTGGGTCAATTCGAGCTGGCCCATCGGGGAACTCTCTTCCTGGACGAAATAACCGATATGAGCCATCGTCTCCAGGCCAAGATGTTGCGGGCGATTGAAACTGAAGAAATTCAGAGAATCGGCGGCAAAGAGACAATAAAAATTGACCTCCGGATTATCGGGGCAACCAATCGAGATATTAAGGAGGCCGTGCGGGACAAGCTTTTTCGTGAGGACCTCTATTACCGCCTCAGTGTTATTAAAATCCATATCCCTCCCCTCAGAGAAAGAAAGGAAGACATTCCCGTCCTGGTTAACCATTTTCTAAAAATTTACTGCGAAGAAAGAAAACGACCCCTCCTGCGTTTTCATCCGGCAGCCATGGAGGCACTGGTCAGCTATTCCTGGCCCGGAAATGTCCGGGAGCTGAAGAATTTAACGGAAAAAATAGTGGTTTTGGCGCCCAAGGATACCGTATCCAGAGAAGAAGTGGAGTTTTTTCTGAAAGAGGCAAGCCTTAACGGCCATATTTTCTTAAATCCTGAAAACCCAACCGGCCTGAACGAGGTGCGGAGTAAGGTGGAAAGGGAGGTAATTCTGGCCAAACTCCTGGCTAATGATTGGGATTACGAGAAGACAGCCAAGGAGCTGGCAGTTTCCAGAGCAACCCTTTTTAATAAGCTGAAAAAATACGGAATAAGAAGAAGTAGAGGCTAAAGGGACACTTAGAACACCCCAATTTTATAAATTCCAGTCTAAGAATTTTGCCTAAGAAAAGGCGGTTTAGTCTAATATTTTAGACTTTTCCCTTAAGGAGCCAATTCATTGGCAAATTTCTTAGGCAGAATAAATTGCCCATTTTTGGCACAGTAATTGCAATTAATTTATCGGGCTGAAAAGGTAGGTTAATAGCCGAAGGGAGGTTGATGGGAATAAATTATATCTTCTTTTCTATTTATAATCGGGACAATAAATTAAGGTTCTTCCGACTTTCTTGCGGGCAAAAATAAAGTACATGAACGCACATTTTAGAGAATTTGCCTCAGGTGATTTTATTATCCCTGAGGCTAATTAGATGAATGTAAATAAGATACCAGAGCGACCAAGAGAGTTTCTTCTAAAACTCTGCGCCGGAGGGCTGCCTTCAGGCGCCCTTAATTCTCCAGCTTCACCCACTCAAAACGCAGGGATACCTAAATTAAATCGTGAATAGGCTTAATTTAAAGGATAGAAAGCAAAAGGGGCAGAAGCTCTAAGCTTCCGCCCCTTTTTTGAGTCGTTAGTTAAGACGACACTTTTTCTGATTAGTTTAGGCTGAGCGGCTTAATAGCGCCGGCTGCCACCAAAACTACTACGGCTACCACCACGGCCGCCGCTACGGCCACCAAAACCGCCACTGCGGGGTCGGTCCTGGCGGGGTCGAGCTTCGTTGACCGTTAAGGGTCTTCCTTTTAGCTCTTGACCATTAAGCGCTGCTATCGCTTTTTCGGCCTCCTCGCGGTTCGGCATCTCAACAAAGCCAAAACCACGACTCTCACCACTATACTTGTCTTTGATAATGGAGGCGGTGGCTACTTCACCATAGGTTTGGAAAGTTTCTTTCAGCTCACTTTCCGACACGTTGCGGGGCAAGTTGCCCACGTAGATGTTCATACTCACATCTCCTTAATAATAAAATTTGACCGACATAAAGGAGAGGAGTATGACCATCGAAGGGCCCGTGCCCTCTTCCTTTAAGCGTCAATTAAATTATAGCATATTGAAAAAATAAATCCAGTCAATGCCCAAAATATTTCTGCGCTCGATTTTCCTGATAAGGAGCCTGGGTTAACGGGCTTAATTATCCTTGGTTCTTCCGACTTTATCGTGGGCAAAAATAATATATTTTGATGAACCTTTTAGGTAGATCGCCTCAGGCGCGTTTATTGTCCATGAGGCCAATTAGATGAATATAAATAAGATGCGAGAACGGCCCAAGAGTCTTTATTCTAAAACTGCGCATCTAAAAGCTGTCTACAGCCTTTCCGGCGCCTTTGATTCTCCAGGTTTACCCACGCCAAACCCAGAAGAACCTTATCCTTTTTAGTCCTCGAGCTCGGCGGCCTTCAGTTGATTAACGCAAAAAGCATGAAACCATTGAAGAATTTTCCCTTTCCCAGCTGAATATATCCTTAATTTCAAATAAACCCGCTCCGAGGGTTCGCCAGAATAGCAATAACTTCGACGTCGATAAACATGATGACGGTGGCGAAATTTCTTTCGTTTTACCTATTTGATTATTAACGCCTTTTATCCCGCTAACTTGTCAAAAGACAATATTTTAGCGATCCCTTCCCTTTTTCAAATTTTCCAGCCAGGCAAAAACCTGTTTTTAACTCGAGTTTTGCCATCTCCTCTGAATTTAGTGGAAACCAGCCTTTCTCTCTCCGGGTTCTTTGGTGCTCTTCGCCGCCTACTTTCAATGCATGCCAAGAAAATAGCCCGACTATCTTAGTTCAAATAATTGGTGACATCTGTGTTCGCGCCATGTCAAGTATTTAAGAAATTAGTGATGAAAAATTGGTGTCAACTCACATATTTACTAATTTCTATTTACCAATTTTCTTCAGTTCATGATGAACGAATATTATAGCGAGAAGGGGCCAAGAATTACCCTGAGAGTCCAGCTCCTCATCTGAATTTCACCAGAAGAATCGGCCGTGTTCTCCTGTTTTGATTCGGTCGAAGCCAAAAAACTTCACTGCGGCGCCAGCAATAAGACGGGACGTTTCTATTTAGGGCAAAAATAAAAACCCTGGCAACGACCTACTCTCCCACGCGGCTCCCCGCGCAGTACCATCGGCACTGGAGGGCTTAACTTCCGTGTTCGGAATGGGAACGGGTGTTTCCCCTCCGTTATGGTTGCCAGGATTTTATTAACCAATTTAAATTGGGGACACTTACTATTTTTTGGTTATTTTTCCGTCATGACAAAAGCTGGAAAATGTTTGTGCCCCCATTTTAGCTCTTTTGCCTTAATAAACTTTATGGTCAAGTCTCACGGGCGATTAGTACTGGTTAGCTCAACGCCTCACGGCGCTTACACACCCAGCCTATCAACCTCGTAGTCTACGAGGGCCCTTCAGCCCCTTGCGGGGTGGGAGACCTTATCTTGGGGCGCGCTTCCCGCTTAGATGCTTTCAGCGGTTATCGCTTCCGAACGTGGCTACCC
>Ga0078972_1001746_pt2 | contig 70779 bp, 62 predicted proteins | sample YelNatPaOPGAMG01_FD_67568 | JGI IMG/M metagenome (GOLD analysis project Ga0078972, IMG submission 67568) | Hot spring thermophilic microbial communities from Obsidian Pool, Yellowstone National Park, USA - OP-RAMG-01 (SPADES assembly) (version 2) | ecosystem: Environmental > Aquatic > Thermal... | reverse complement strand
GTGGCCGCTCCAAAAGCACTGGGAGGCGTCTGCACGTCGGTTGGAGATGTCTAGTCTAGGGCGCACCATTCGCCACTCCTGTACACGGCCGGCGACAGCATTTTTCTTTTGAAAGGCGTTTGTTTTCGGGGTGTTTCCGGGCTCAACAAGAAACGCTCGTTCCCATTTAGATGCATGTCGTTGCATAAATCGGACTCGAACCAGTTGCTGGTCAGTCTGGTAGTGGAGCACGCGAAACGGGCGACACCACCTCCCGAGGAGAGTGGAATTCTCTTCGACGAGAAGGGTTCGCAAATAAGCGAGCACCATGCTGCACCCGCATTGGAAGGAAGCTCTGCAACGTGGCCTTTTGTGCCCGCAAGGCCTAGAGAAGTTTCGTCGGGAAGCGATAATGCTTGTGAAAACGGCCGCGCTCTCAGAAGATTGCACCGGACGCCTTCACCGGAAGTAACTGGCTCTGGTTCACCGACTAGTCACGCCAACGTAGTCGGAACCTGTTTCGTCACCGGGTTTGTGGTGGAAAAAGACGACTCTGGAACGGACGTAACCGGATGCGGAGAGTCACGTGCGTCCGAGAAAACATCAGGTCGTCCTTTTCGTCGTGAGGTTACAGCTGCAGACTCCAGGCTGAACCTGAGCGGGGAGCACTTGGCCTGTGTGTCGCTTGAGCAGCTTCGCTCTCTACCTTCGCTAGCCGCGCTGAATGAAATATCTCTTGCATCGAATAGTTTACGAAGTGTCGACTTGCGTCCACTTGCTTCCTGCCGCTCGCTGCAGGTCCTGTTACTGAACGATAACTTACTGGAACGCATTGACTTGACGCCATTGGCAAGTTGCTCGCAGCTTGAACGACTCTGGCTGCATAGGAACAAGCTGAAACATATCGATCTGAGTCCGCTGGCCATAAGCGGAAGTGCGTTGAGGTCGCTGTACCTCAGCCGCAACGAACTGCAGGAGATCAGTCTTGCTCCTCTTGAAAAGTGCTCGAAGCTTCGCGCTTTGCAGTTAGAGGGCAACCCAAACCTCAAAGAAATAGACGTCACCCCACTGTTTGCGTGTAGAGAGTTGAGCAGTTTCGAAGCCCCCCCTCAGGCTCGGCTTATAGTTCGTGAACTGGCCGCACTGGAAGTGCAGCGCCGCAGTTATCAACAAGATTGCAACTCACTGGCCAATGTAGAGTCCAGTGAGAGCGCTCGCACCGCTGCGATCATGCCGAGCAAACTTGTGTTACCAAAGGTATTCCGCCGCAGAGGTATTGTCTTACACTGGATCAGAGAGGCATTGCCTGACGCGAACTTGAGGGATTTAACTGGGCAACGATCTTTGAAAGAGAACAGTGTGAATGCGGAGCTGCAGGATGCCGAACGCGGCGAGGGAATTCAGACGAACGCTTCTATGAATATAATTGCACCTGCATCCGAGGAAGCACTCTCGTCCGTGGCCGAGTTGCAAACGGGCCCCACGGCATCGAGGAACTTGGAGTCAGTGCAAGAGGACAAAACGCCTCTTTGCGCTCTGATTGTCGGGATGACCACGCATCGCCGAATATCAACTTGTCGGTTACTTGAGCAGTCGGGGACGTTGAGGGTCCTCCAATCTCCTTCAGCCGCAGCTGCACTGGATGCTTACATCAGCGCACCAGACGGGATTGACTTGATTCTGATGGAACCTGCTGAATATGAGGTCTTTTCCGAACAAGCGCAGGCAGCCTCCATTGAGATCAGCGTGCCGGTGGTGGCGGTTGGTCCTCCGGAGTTTGAACGCTCTGGCGTTTTTCGGCGGTGTATTGCCATAGGTGCAAGGGGTTTCATATCTTTTCCGTTGGATAATCGTGATGCACTGGCCTTGACGGAGGTTGCCCGCAGCTTTCGCGCATCTCGCCAAACTTCTGCTTCGCAGGTTTTGAAGGAATCCAGTGTATCCGAGTTGCTTTTGCCTACACAAGAGGTTCGAGCGGATTCGACAAGTGTTAGCCGCGATCTCTCGCCGATGAGCATGACGAACGGAAGCGATGCATCCAAGTATGGGGCAGGTATAGAGCCTGACTCCAAATGGGTCCCGTCCTGGTGGCAAAACTCCGATTCCATTCGCAAGGAAGGAAACTCCAGTCCAGCAGCCGTTTCCGACCGGATGGACACGTTTCTTTCGAAATCGGAAGGTGTCGAGGATATAGCAGAGGAGTCTTCTACGTACCGTTTTATCCAGCGCGCTGGAATTGGACACCTCCGCTCGGGGAGTCCTATATACCGCAGTGGTTCCGAGAGCTCGCAATTTGCTTGTGAAAGAGCTGAATGGGCCAGAGTTGAGGCTATTTTCGCGCATCGAGATAAGCGACCGAGTCGAGAGCCTTGCTTCCAACTGCAGTTCATGCAACATTGCTCGAATCCTGCCACGCTTTTGATACCGACCGATGGTTACCATTCTGCTGGCCTGGAGAGATTTGCTGATATCGCAGCAGTCTGTCGACTACCAAAAACCAGTGCTACTGTGCTGTTTCTACGTGTGCTTTCCCACCAGGATAAGCTCGCTAACAGCGGGACAAGCTCGATATCCAATGCTTTAACGCGATCAGCGAGCGAGTCGGTGTCTTCGAATTGCTGGTTGCGAAACATCCATGTAGATGCCTTTTATCACTTTTACCGTTGCAAGCTCGCACCGATCCGATCACCGCTTGAGCGCTTCTATAATGTAATTGCATCTTCATGGCCTGGAAGTGACATACACGATTCATCTTCGTCCCTGTATGCGGAAGGAAAAATACGCAGACTGAAAGAATCCAGGGCAAGGTACGTTTCGAGATACACAATAACCCTTTTGATTCAGGAGCTGGTTTATCGGAAGCTTTGTGTCGGGAGAAACGCTTCTGGCGTTGCAGTCCCGTATCATGCAGCGAAAGCAAATCAGGGACAGATGAGATCTGCCCGGTATTCGTATCAGGGGAAGAGCTTTCTGTCTTCGTCAATCAATCAGAGCGGAAGCGCATCAGCGATGGAGTCCGCACACTTCTCCAGCAAGAACGGAGAAGCTGCGAGGAATGCTTTCCTTGCCTTTCGGGATGAGGTTTGTGAGGTTCTCCTTACCGCCTCCGTCGCAAGTGCATGTGTCTGGTTTCATCTAGGTGGCGGAAATCGAAACTATGTTCCGCTATCGATTCTGCGAAAGGTGCGCTTTGCTGAGGCAATCTTCGCGGCTGAACGCGGCATCATTGTGGATAGTTTGATGGAAATGCTTACCGGGAATGGCATCGCGCTGGTTGCCCAGAAGGAGCTCGAGACCGTCTGGAACTATAACGCACGCACTGGGACTGCAACATCGGAGCAACTAGCGTCGCGAGATGCTCCGAGCTTTGAATGCTCGATTCCTTCTGTCTCTGGATTGTCTTCCTCGTTCCCAGAACAGCAAAGCGACGGCGCTGTCACGCAGGCGCCTTCAGGGGCTACCGAGTCCAGGGAGCAGATAGCGGGTGCAACACGTTCTTCATTTCTTCCGGACACATTTGAGTTTTCGAAATGGTGCAGAAAATTCTGTATTTCGCGAGAGGCTGCCGTATCCTACTTCCTGGATCGGGGTTCGCTCGTTCCCAAGGCAGTAGAGCAAGTGTTGAATCGTTTCCGTGGATTATCGCTCGTACAGAAACCCGCGTCCAGTGAGCACAGCGCTGCAACGCCTCAGCTCCAGGACGAGAAGACGGTTCCCGAGGATCAGATTCTGGCACCGTTCAGCAAGTTAGGAAACGCTTCCGTAGGTGACTCTCTCAGTCCGTCGGCTTTCGTGCACCTCTTCCTGGCGTTGTGTGATCCTGGCAACGAGAAAGCACTGCACATCTTTTTTGATATTATGGATCTCGACATGGATGGGTTTATCTCAGCGGCAGATGTTGCGTACTTTTATCGAGAAAAATGCGAGATCGCGTTTCGAGAGGGCCTAGTGCTCGCGTCTGCAAATAATCTATGGGCGCAGTTGGTAGATATGTGCAGAACGTCGGCAAATGATCCCAAACTTGAATCCAAGGGCATTACACTGAAAATGCTTCGGGATATCGGAGAGAGGCGTCGCTCCAGTTTCATTCGCAATGTGCTTTTCAAGGACGATGGCATGGCACTGGTAGATATTCAACAGACTTTGCGGTTGGAAAACAGTCTCGCGCTCCTGAGCCAACCGTAGGTAGATGAACGACGAGTGCGTCAGGTTGACTTCAGGGTTTGACAATCTTGTACTGTCGCATTGGAACGACTGCGTTCTCCTGGTGCTGGACAATGGAACTCAGCTGTACATGAAGGACACCGCATATTTCGTAATCGCGCTCGCATCGAGCTCGCTGCAGTTGCATGCTCTTTTCGGACGATTAACGGCCATGCACGGCTGCGAACATGATTATGCAGTTCGCGTCGGCGTCGCTTCTAGAGGTGTACGCCCAAAGATCCGTTCCAGTGCGCAGAAATCTCTTATGTCTGCTCTGAGCGAAGCTCGCATCGGCACTTACGGAGCTGCTTCTGTTCCCAAAGAGACCAAATGGAAGTCTCAAGCATTTCCGCAGGCGGACACCAATAGTGCTTCCGTAGCTGAACGAGCTATCGCCCGCGCAAGTGCACCTTGCAAATGGATGGCGCGCTCCTGTGAACGCACTGGAGCCGGCTTGACACCCATGCCAGAATAGCGTGGAATGTGTCCACTTTGCAAAACTCGGACGTACACGCTGCACCCATGTCAGAATAACATGGAGCAGCTCCTCCAATACGGGCGCACGCGCCTCAAGTGGGTCCATTCCCATTGTCATGAACACCAGCCTCGCGTCCTTGTTCTCCAACTGTTTCTTTTTCTCTCTCTTATCTCGGGCTGTAAATATGCTAGTCTCACGTTCATTCAAGCTACATTGTGACCACGCTAAGGATTATGATGGGTGCATAAATGCTCCGATTTCGTGATTGCCGTCCGATTTCAACGCATTTCATGCATCTATGGAAGTCGAGATCTAGGCATCGCTTGCAATATTCATCTCCTCTGTATACAGCCTAGGTGCGCATTTCGCAACAATGACAGTTGGATGAGATAAGGTGTCCCCATATGTCCATCACGCCTGCCTCTTCTCCGCAGGCCGATCCAAGCCGTATGAACACGTGCTTGATCACTGAATACATGCTCTTGACGAACACAGAAGGCTTCCCACGAGCTCACCTCCATGTCGACGCCCCGTGCCGTAAAATATGAATACGGGCTTCTTCTGGGCGGTCACCCCAGCGAGTACTCTGGATGCTGCATATGCAACGGTAAGCAATTCGATTTGATGAATGATTTGGAGAACGCGATGCGGTCCATGATGAAACACGCAGTCTACGAAAAATCTGGAGTGGAGATCAACTCGAGGAATCTGGAGCCGGCTACGCTCCCTACTTGGAAGCTGGGGACACACTCTCTACTGGCAGCAATCGCTGCATTGGCTAAAGTCTGAAACCAAGGCCTCTTGCTTACGAAATAAACCGGACGGGAGCCCCTGGGCACATGTCGTGTAAGCGGTGCCATGCTGTTGCCGAATGCCGTATCGTCGAGAGCCACAAATGTGAGAAGATTCATCCTTCGACCGGAACTGGTTCTTTGACGTGGAAAGTTCAGTGATCATTCGGCATGAGCCTGTGATCAGATCTTTAGGAGATGGCATCGAGTTTTTCCCCAGCACTCCAGCGGACGAACCACCGCGCCTACGAGTTCGCGTGAAACAGAAAGATCGAAAACTTGAGGAATGCGTGATTGGAACACGTTGCACGTTGGAAAACGAGAAGATTGGAGGCTTGTACGCGTGAACTGGATGTCGATATCGCATATTTTTGGAACTCTAGTTTGAGGACGTCGCAAATCTCCCTTACGATGAATACGTCAGGAATTACAGGGGCAGAGCGTCGAAGGAGCCACGTCCAAAACGCAACCGAGACTCGTACAACTGCGAATGAATCCATAAGCGCTTATTGCTGCACTTCGGATGCCTAGGCTGTCTAGCCAAAAAGCTTTCGAAAAAATTCGCAACGCGGGAACAGAGCGAGCAACTTAGTGTTCATTTTACTCTGACACGTGTCTAGGCAGCAACATGGGGCATCGAGTGATGCGGTACACAGTACTGGCGCTCGCCTCAACGCGCTTGAGTATAATCGATGCTCACTAGGAATTGCCAGTCCCCAGTTACAGGGACGCGATTGCGGAACCACCAACGCATTCGCATTTGCTGTGTCCAGGCTGGCAACGAGTTCAGAGCCGCGCCCCTCATGAGCAGCCGCCTCTGGGGCTCGTGTCAGACATTGACGGGCCGCTGCTGACATAGGAAACCGTTCTGGAGCCCGACGCTGTCGTGCGCGAGCACCTAGCCACCCTGGCGGCTGTGATGCGCAACTGCTAACTCCTGCAAGAAAGATTCCACGAACTGGACGTGTCAGATGAGCCAGTGAGCCGAGTGCCCCCGCTGTTGCAGGTGTCGAGCGAAGACCTGCGTTGGAAGGCGGCAGCGCTTTTCTAAACGACCACAAAGGAGGCGCTCGAAGCTGAGGCTATGTCCTAGTCGCCGAGTTCCGCCAGCGCTGCGTTCATCGCAGTGTGGTAACCTATGCCACAAGCCAGGGCAGAAAGCGGTAGTGGAAGCCTTTACGCTTACTGTGCGACTTCTGGAAGTCGCTTGACCCCTTGACTTCGACATCTCCAAGTTACACAGGCTTAGAGCTGGCGAAAAGTGGAGCTGTTTGCGAAGGAACTAGTGTATATTTCCTGGGTTTCTATAACAATCGCACATTAAAAGGAGTCTGCTGCGATTAATCGATCGTGTACAAGACAGAGCCACAACGCTGCCTTTCGAGAAACAGCACCTCATCCGTTTCGCACTCGGGAGGCTCGTCCAAATTTTTGCTCCAAATTTTTTCTTGGTTCCCTGTGAGACGCTTTGGACGAGTCGTGGTCTGTTTCCTTCTAAATGTCGCGTTTAGGGCCACTATATTATGCACTTGTATTTTTCATGGTCTTAGCTTACTTGAGCTTGCCTCTTGGAAAGGTCAGCTGTTCGGGGCTGGGCACTGATCCACAGGCAAACGACCCGGAGCAGCAACCCTGGCACGTGCACCCTACCTCTTTGGCGGATGTCGGCCAGTTGCAGTACTCGAGAAGTCTGCACAAACGTCATTCTATTTCAGAGCCCGAGGCAAATGGTGATTCCAGAAATATGAGTGACTTTGTGCGGACTGCCACAGAACCCCCCCGTAACCGCTCGTTGCCGCTTTTCGTCTTCGTGGCCGGGGTCGAGGGCTCTGGACACCATGCCTTGGGCATCGCTCTGGAGCGGTGCTTTGACGTTTCGTTCTCGTTTGCTCCTGAAGTGTGGGTTGCTCAATATTACAGCTTCACGCCGTACGTGTGGACGAGGGCGAGCGATTTTTACGAGCGGCTAGCTGCGAATAGCTATGGAGCGTCCGTTATTGGAGCACGAGCCGTGTTGGACTATCAACACTCATTTCCGTTCGGTTGGTTCCGATCGACACTTTTTCATCCGGATCTTAACATTCTCAGGGAGCTTGATGGCGAATACTTAGATCTTCGTGTCATATTTTTGCATCGGGATCCAACAGATACGGTCATCTCTGCGTTAAAACGCGGGTTTGTCGACGATCCCTTCCTGCAGGCGAGAATCGTCGAAGCTGCCCTGATGTATATGGACCGCTTCATAGATAAGATGGCGCCTGAGAAGGTGGCTGTAATCCATTATAACAGGTACAGAGAGCGTCCTTTAGAGTACCTGGAAACACTGTCGCGCGTCGCAGGGTACTGCAACAAGGAGGACTTGCGCGACTTTATCGTTGAAGCAGAACTAATCATAGATAGATTCAGAAAACAGCGTTTGGAGGGCAACGAGCCCAAGCAGTGCCCAAGAAGCAATCGAAGACGTCCCGAAGACTGCGATGACTTTGAAAAACGAATTCGCGCCTGGTTCGCAGCACGCTCCAAGTATTGGCCACGGTTGGCAGAAGAGCGCCTCTGGTAGAGTCGACGGGTGTACAGCAAGAGCAGCAACAGCACTGGCAACTGCAGCGCTGTTCGCCTGGTATGTACCAGCGTTCACTTTTCCCTAAAGTGGCATATCTTGCCCGAAAAGGGCCCGTCTATGAACCAGCAGGAGCGCAACGCATGCCCGCAGCGCTCGACCTGATGACGTAGTGATTAGACTTGCATTCTGCAGTCGCAACAGCAAAAGCAACAGCAAATATCGATCACATGGATATGCTTCGTCAAGAAGCATGTTCCAATATCGTGTCCCGCGACACTGCAATGCACAGCTTCCAGTACTTATCCAGTAGGCTGATCCGAATGAACGAGTCTCGAGATTCCATTCGAAAGCCCGGTGCCTTTTGCTCTCGTCGAGCGATCATTTCTAAAGCGTCAGTGCGCTGCAAGAGATCCAGGAAATCTTTCTGGCATCCACGGACCCATGGAGGTCCCCCAGCTCCAAAGCGCCTCTCGATACCTTGCGCATGAAGGCCGCTGCGATTGCAGCAGATCCTGCCGGTATTCGCGGCTAGGTTTCCTTATCTAAGGGTACTGTTTCTTCCAATTCACGCAGAAGACAAACACGAATTTCGTTGCATTCATCACCACGCAACATATCACGCGTGAAGCTCGCCCTCACAGAAAACTGCACCATTTCGAGCGCTCCCCGGATCACGCCGCAGAAGATATTGCTGTACCAAAGCGTGTTCGCTACTGCATCAGGTACCTCCACGAATTCAGCGAGTGGATTTGTGTCGAATAGTATGGAGTATGCTGTGTTGTCCGCGGCGAAGTTTGCAGGTCTCGCGCTCACTCCGAGGTACATTCGGAAAGCGACCCGTGCAACTATCTCAGCAGTTGCTTGAAAGGAACGACAGGGTGGTGCTGCAGACCGTGCTAAGAAATCATCGACTAAACGAAGTCCGATATTGTAGCCTATTCTTTCGAGCTCCTCGTTGACATCCTCAGGGGCCTGGTAGTCCAAAAAGAGCTGGCGCACGAGCGCTCCGTACGTCAGCGCAACCAGTTCAGCGCTAACTAGCTCTCCTCTTTGAAAAGCTTGCTCACCGATCTTAGCAAGAGCAGCAACGTTGAACCCCGCAGACGGGAGCGTATCCTGCGTTTTTACACTGGTAGCGCTCGAGCTCCGCCCCGACTGGCTGGTGCTGGCGCGCTCCCCGGAGGGCTCAAACATGCCTTTGTTGAGCTGGAAGCCTCACCAGGAATAGGGCCTCTTGCCCAGGCCGTGCGCGAAAACCTTTGCAGGGCGCAACTCGGTCTGAATATGCCAAGACTACGCTTCGGTCGCTGCGGTCGTTGAAACTGCGCAACATTAAAGCTCCAGACGATTGTAGTCGCGGACATGCGGAGTGTTCCTGGGACATTTTTTCGAGTACGCATGCATCGGCGAAACACCCAGAAACTCTTATGGATGACCGCGGATACGTGTTGCTGCAGGAATGCTAATCGGGACAAGCGCTTGTTAGCCTATTGCCGATGCGATGACATCGGTCAGGAGGTCAGGTGCGAGGGACTGGGTGCTTCAAGCACCCGGCATACCGCTTCGGGAAGGTTGGCGAATATTTCCATGCGCTATTGTTAGTCAATGTTTGTAGCCACGGGGGATATGCTTTTCGTTCTTGTTTCGGGATGAAACACGAACGATTACGAGCGCAGGAGCTTCTAGGCTGGTCAAGGAAGCATGCAGTGCAAGAACGTTTCGATCGAACTTGTCCTTGGTGTGAATAAGTCGCACGGACGGAGACCCAGAGGGCAGCATGTTCCAGGGTTCCCGTTTCGGTATGCTCCGACGCCGCAGCTCCTTGTCCAAGTTCAGTGTGAACGGGTTATATATATGTCTATATCAACATGCGTCACGCCTCTGCCTCGCAATACGACGTCACAGAACGCCTGCCGGCGCGTACCCTGGTACTCGATAGACCGTACTCGAAAGAGCGTCACTGACGCGGCCCTATAATACAAAGCAATCATATCACGAATATTCGTATCGTCGTCATATTTTTTCGATCGGACACATCACCCAGAATAGCATACGCATGTCCACGGCCTCGCGGGCCGGGCCGAGCGCCCACCGAGCCAGCTCGTAACCGTGGAACAAAGCTCTGGTGCAGCAGTCAGGGTGTAGTCCCATGTTTCCAGTGCTCGCTTGAATGTCCAGACCTGGATATTAAGGTCGTGCCCGGGCTCATCGCCGTCCTGGGATGTGAGATGGGCTCACCAGTCAGAAACAGGTGCAGGACTAACCAATGAGCGCACGTTCGAGTTCAGCTTCGGATGGAAACGAATGACAGGCTGGAGACGGCTGGCATATTATGCCCAGCTGCTTGAACATCACGCTACCCACATAGACAGCATCTTTTAGTGTCATGAACACAAGCAAATACGCTTCTCCACGCAGCGCGGTCACGATGGGATGCGCAGCCTGTGTCCTTCGGGATCCTGCAACGTACGTACAGCGTATCCAGAAGGGGCGAATTTCGCGCTGTGAAGACGCAGTGCCGCGGGAGGGGCGTCGCAAGCCCCGGAATCGAATATACCAATTGCCATAATGATCACTAGAACCTGAAAAACGCAGGTTGCAGCAACTTCACAGACGACAAGTACGGCATGGCGAGTCTGTTACGCAGAAAGTTTACCGGGTGCCAAAAACGTTCTGATGCGGGCATCAAGCGCTGGTCCGCAACGTTCTCCCTGAAGCCGTTGTGGGTTGCAAGACACCCCATGCGCTCATTGGTTCGATTCGAGCTCCCAACTGTCCCTAATGTAGAAATCTCACTTCATGAGCACGAGCGCTCGACTTGAGTTCAGGTACGGCGCTAGCAGTCCAGGGATTTTCCTCCAATGTGCGGACCCTATTAGGGTTTGTAATAGTTCGTCTTAACGAATGGCATTTTGACTACCTCACCTGGCACAAGTTTTCCCCGAATTTTCACTGAAATACGCGTACCGACAGCGTCCATAGGCTTCGAGATGTAACCCATACCGATAGCGCAGTTCCGTGTGGGGGAGAATCCTCCCGAGGTCACAGTACCGATCACGGCGTTATCGGCAGCTTTCGGTGAATTTTCGTGAATCGTTTCGTGTCCACGAGCTGGTGGTCCCCCGTGAAGGATAAAGCCTACTCTTTTCTTCTGCACGATACTTGGATTGGCAATCTCCTTGAGTATCACGTCTGCACCGAGGAACGAGGGCCGGCCATCACCGGAGTCTGGGTTGCGGCGAGACTTGGCAATCGTCCACGTTAAACCAGCGCTCACGGGCGTCGTGTTCTCATCAATATCGTTACCGTAGAGACAAAGGCCAGCTTCCATGCGCAGCGAGTCCCGTGCACCGAGACCACACGGAAGCACCGCTTCATTGGACACGAGCATTTCGAAGAGCTTCGGCGCATCCTGATTGTGCACACTGATCTCAAAGCCGTCCTCTCCTGTATACCCGCAACGAGATACGAGCAAGTAATCAGAGAAAGCAGGTGCCTTGACCATCCGAGCATTCATGAACGCCATCTGCTCTAGGTTCAGTGTGCTTCGGTCGACAATATGCTGCAGTACCTGCATCGCTTTCGGGCCTTGAAGTGCCAGCAGCGAGCGATCCGCTAAAAACTCCAAGCGAACATCCATGCCGTCGACCTCGCGGGCGCGTCTCTCATGTGCTCGCAGGTGCGCCATGTCCTTATCGACACAGGCGCCATTGATCACCATATTCAGGGCTTCCGCCCCAGTATTGTCCTTTCCTAGGTTCGTAATGATCGTATCGTCAATGATACCTCCGTGCTCGTTCGTGAGTAGCGACAAAACCGCTGTACCCGCCGGGAGTGCCTGTAGATCCGCGACGATGAGTCTCTCGAGGAAGCGGACGCGGTCGGTGCCGTACACGCGCACCTGCCCCATGTGCGAGACATCAAACACACCAGCCGACTGACGAACCTGCAAGTGCTCGTTTTTTATCCCGCCTTTCTCGCCAGAGTACATCACTGGGAGCGCATAGCCTGCAAAGGGAACCATTTTGCCCCCGTACTTCAGGTGCGTCTCATACAGCGCGGTATGTTTGAGTTTCTCCTCAGGGCTCGGCTGCGTGGCGGAAGTTGTGCTTGCTTGGCGGTAGCGCAAATGACCGTTTGCAATCCAATTCAACGGTGACAGACGCTTGTGCGTTTCGCCCCGCAACAGCGCTACCGGAGCACTTAGGCGGTGCCCAGGGTGCTTCCCCGCTACAGAACGCACTACCGACGCACATACTGCGCTCAATTCAAGCCACCTGTTCAGAATCCGAGCTGCCATAGCGTATCAGATGACGAGAGGCTCCCCTAAGAAACCGAGCTCCCAGATAAAGCCCTTCTTTCCCAAGGTCCAGGGATGAGCAACGTTTCGTTGCACTAGAAACTTGCTGCAATGCGATGCAGCAGCAGCAGCGCCGTCTATGATCATCCTCAAGCCGCATCGCCGCTACCGTCTGGGGACGTGTTCGCACAATCCCAGTGCAGAAGCCTGCCACGACGCACAGCAGAGTCTTTGGAGATAGCCAGATTCCTTCGGAAGGGCGCAGTGAACAGTTTTAGCTGGGCCTCCGCGTGGGGTCGGTGATACGCTGGTGACGCTACTCTAGCGTTTGCAGCGATACTAGTAGTGTCGGTGTTCGTGCCCGCGCCCCGTGCTGGAAACGGTGCAGGTCAACGGCCTCGAACGCAGTAGTGCGCAAAGGCTGGTGCTACTGCGCGAACGCATTCGAGGCAGACCCGTTGCTGTCTATAACAGATCCTCAGGACGTCTCGTGCACTTGGTAAATTCTGTGCTGCACGCATAGCGATGGCGTGGAGTCATGGCCAGTGGCAGTGGAAGCGATGAGCGCGTGCCACTCTTGGGCGAACGTGGACGGCCGACAGGCGCTGTGGCGGCTACAGCTGCCGAAACCGCTCATAGTCGTGATCCGGTTGGACGAGCTCAGAGCGATCGTGAGCGTGTTTGCCTTGCAAGTCGGGGTCGACGCGCTCACAGGCTCGACGAGTTGTGTTTCTGGCTGATATATGCCGTACTCCTGGTGGCTTCCATAATCTGGGCGCTGATCAGCGCCAAGATGCGTGGACACCAACGACTGCAGGGAGAGCCTGTCGTGCCCGAGCCTGCGGTGGCGAATACTGAATCAACATCGTTTTGCCAGGTCGGCAGTACTGGATGGAATAAGCACCGCACACGTCTCGGTTGGTCATGTACCAGTGAGCTCCGGTCTCGCGTAACGCTTGGGCGCGCTGTCAGCCAGTCTGCGCCCCTATCCATCCTTGAGAAGGTGAAATCAACCTGTCCAAACTGGCGACGGTTGCTCCAGTATCCGGCGCTATGTCGCCGCCAGGAGCGCTCTGTCTCAGGATGCGGCTCCTTCCTCTGGATAAGCGATTTGCATGTGGATTACTGGTTCGATCCTCGCGTGCCTCCGACGTTGTGTGGTGAACGCAAAGTCTGTCGCCCGGCGGAGCTCGTCTACAATGTGTCATCCCAGGTGCGCGATGCGAGCATTCCCAATAACCCTGCCGTGCCTGTGCGGGATGTAGCCACGACATATACCTACGGACGGCCCGGATGTGATCCTCCGCTGCCTCTCTTGGAGTCTTTGACGGAAGCGATGAAAAAGGTCGATAGTGATCCTGACTTTATTCTCATCACAGGTGATCTGGCTCCGCATGACCTGCCTTCTCGCGCATATGTGCTCAGGAGCCTCAATGCATCTGCGCAGCACCTTTCTGCAACTGTTTGCGGCGCGCTGGGCAACAGCGGTGAGTCTCAGCGACGGTCGCCAAGATGCATCGTAGTTGTCGGCAACGTCGATCTGTTTCCGACGTTGCACATACCTATAGAGGCGAAACCTGTGAGCTCCGCAGAACGCTATGATGCAGAGAACAATAATCAACCGGTGCGCTTTCGGGACCTGTACGAACTCTACGTTACCGCAGGCATTCTGGATCCAGAGAATGAGGCGCTGCGCAGATCGTTCACTGCGGGCGGATATTACAGAGCGTATGATGATGGCAAGCTGCGAGTTCTGGTATATAACTCTCTCCATTACATCGCTGGGAGGCTCTTCAGTTCAGCGAGTGCACTGAACAGAACGAATGCATCGCCCGCTTTGCCCTTCTATGCCCTGCCTTGTGAACAATGGAAGCAGGTGCTTCCAGATGCGGATGATCCTGCGGGCCAGTTTGCCTGGCTCGAGGAGGAATTGCAGGATGCTGAACAGAACGGACGATCCGTTTTCCTTGCTTCTCACATCGGACCGGGCAGTAAAACTGGTTCCCGGGCCTGGTGTGCACCCTATGTTACCCGCTTTGCGGACTTATTGACCAAGTATGCAGACACAGTGACCATGCAGTTTTACGGTGATTTATCTCGTGAAGAATTGCGCTTGATTGAGCCTTATGGTTCGCCGAATGGAACCAGCGAAATGCGAGGACTAGCTCTTCTCATCAATCCCGGACTTACACCGAGACGGATGCCTGGTGGTGCGCCGACATTTCGCCACTGCTTCTTCGACCGCGGCATACACCGAGCGAAGCAGGTAGCTCAGCGAAGACGCGGTGACCATGTGTTCGCACCGGTGACCTTGCTTGACTATCACGCGTATGCGTTTCCGCTTCAGCACACCGTGATAGAGCGAATGACTCGGGGCGCGAGCGCGCCTCATCCCGAATGGCGCTGGCGGTACAGCTTTGCGGAACAGTTTTGTGTTCCGCACCTGTCGGCGTCGACGCTGCGTCAGGTCATTCAGAACATTGCATCGGAGCCCGAGTTCATGGAGGCCTACACCTTGCGCACGGAGGATGGCCTCGAGAGCGATCTCGACTTGAGCGCAGCAGTCGGAAGCCTTCGAGTCCAACCTGCTGCCTAAGCGCAGCACTGGTATTCTCGCAGCATTCAACTAAGAGTTGCTGATGGTGTTGAAGGGCGGGTCTTTTTAGATGGCTTTACTGAGAGCAAAGCACCTTTTTCTCCAGATGCGCGGGTGCCAAGGGCCAGATGCCTGCCAGTTGAGCGGACCGGACTCGCTGCCACTTACCATAATCGAGCATTGAGGGGGGATCGAGATGTCCGGACCGCCTTCACGGACGTATGGCTCGCTGCACCAGTGCCTACGCCTTGCTTTGGAAAGGTGCAATCCGTTCGCGGAGCGCTGCGCCACAGCGCTGGAAGTTGTGAAACACAACCAGGCTATATTGCTGGACGCCTTTGGCCATTTTTGGCTGCATTGCCCTTTCTAAACTCATATCCATCTTTGGAAAGAACGTTCACATACCGCAACGGCCTCGACAAGGTCTTTCCGCACAATGCGATACATTGGAATGCATGCCGCCTCTTTCCTGTCGAGTGCACAAGTCCCAGAGACTGTATATGAACGGAGGGAATACCTACCAGGGAGCCATGTTCGCAGCGACGTCTCCTATGCATACTATCTAGCGACAGCGCCTCAACAACGCACGTACCATTCAGGTGTTGTCCCAACGCGGATACCGATGACAGTGACTCGGGACTACTAGCATCGCCAGCGCTGCCACAACCAGCTCCACAACCAACACCACATGCATCGCAATGCCACGAACGCTGTGTAGATAAGGTGGCGCTCTATGCTAGCCGCAACCGATGCTGCTTCTAGTTTCCGTGAGCGCAAGGCGCGCCCCCGTATACACCGCTGCCGCTGGAACCGCAGAAAAATTGCCGTCGATGCATCGACATGTATCTTATTGATCGACATAAATAGAATTATGTGGAAATCATGGTCCATTCGCGCGCTGACTCGCTCCTAATCACTGCAAATTCCATGCTCGTCGATGCATCGACGCAATCTTATCCGATTTATATACATAAATAGAACTATATGTAAATCATGGTCAACGCGCGTGCCGACATCAGGCAACGTCTTTGACGCTGCTCGAAACGCTCAGCATGAAGGCATACGATCTGTGGCCGTTCGAGACGACAGAGCTGTTTGCCCCGCTCGGTTCGTTGTGGACCTGCCTTATCATGGACTCTGGAGCGCACCGGTCGTTCTGGCGAGAGCGTGTTTGCAAGACGGCACCCATACCGCGGTGGCTCGCGCACGGCATCGATGCGTTGCTCATAGCGTTGGTAGTGATCGCTTTCGGGGCGATGCTCTCGGAAACAGCGCGCTCGGTGGCAGACCCAGCCTCAAGAGCCGTGCTCGCGCACACGGTGCGGCCAGCTATGGAGCATACGCTTTATTCAGAGAGCATCTCGGGACGCTTGGAATCGTTTCGAAGCCTGTTCGCCGGAGTCTCTAATCGGTGCTGTCGCGCGGCGCTCGCACCAGGTCTGGCGAACGGTGTGTTGGGGCGCGTCCTGCCCTGGCAAAATGAGGGCGCGGTTGCTTTTCCTGGTAAGCAAACTGACGGATCGCGGCTCTCGAGTGCGGCGTCCGTTGTAACGTGGCCACAAACGAGTTTTGTGCGGGCACTTTTAGAAAGCGTGGCTCGCCCTAACGAAGGTGCGGGATCTGCCGGGGACGATCGCCTTATAATAGCGTTTGTTCTATTCACCGTTTTCGTCTTACTGGCCCTGTACATTCTTGGCGTCTGTGGATCCCTCAGAAAATGCGGGTATCCCGCTTGGTTTGGTCTGATGCCATTTACGGGTCAGGTCGCTCTATGTGAAGCGGGCGGCAACGTGTGGCTCTGGGTCCTTCCCAGACTCTTCACCAATCCGCCGTTTTCAACAACAGCGAATGCAATCATATGCTATGGATTTGCAGTGTCTTTCTTGGGCAAGCGCGAACAAGATGAAGCAGGAGGTTTGGGTGCGCGGCCTGCGACGACATCGATTTGGGATGATTTTACGTGGAAAGCCTTCTGGCTCACAGTCGGTCTAGTGTTCTTTCCGTTCGTCTCTTTCCCTTTGGTTGCTTTGAGTGATTCACTCCAGTACGATGCATGCTATCGAGCACGCCTGGCGGAGAGGGTCAGGGCCGCGGCGCCCTCGGCGGGCGAATACATTGCCCTACCCTAGGCGGGTGCGCAGTCGTTACCGGCGTTCTGTTTCGGGCTCTCAAGCTGATGCCCACAATGCCATTCTGAAAAGATGCAGTCTGTGTAGGTCCACGACAGAGGCGAAGAGGCAAGCAGTTTCACTGCTAGCGTCTGAGGTAGACTCAATGGCCCAGGGTTCTCTGTGTCTTGAACTGGTTGCCGGTCTGGCGCTGGCTCTATGCATCGAGGCTACTCCGGCTCAAGAGACAGGATTGCCAGACGCAGGATCAGTGGCTGCCCACTCCAAGACGCCCCAGCTGGGGCTCCGCTCGAAGCGACGCATGCGCCTCTTTCGGGTACCAGCTGCACGACCATGGCGACGAAACGATCTTCGGCTAAGTACGATGACGATTGTGACTCGCCGTGAATGTTTCGCTTAGCAACGAATCTATTCGGAATCTAGAAACGTTCCTGGATAAAGAGGATCGGTTTCTTCGTACCGAGGCGCTCGGGTTGCCTCTGGACTTTGTGCATGGCCCGTCGAACACTCGCACCAAGGGCTGGATTCCCACAGAAAAAGATGCCTCTTTGTACGTCGTTGGAGAAGCCAGACACGCGATTGAACTGTTTCACCTGGATAATGTTCCCAAAAAGTCTTTCAAACTCGTACGGATCGCGCAGGTCCAACAAATCCTCGATGAACGTTTCAAAGCGGGGCCGTCCCTGGTGAAACTGCAGTATCGACTTGGTTGATTGGCCGGCTTCCAGGATGCTCGCAGGAATCTCGCCTCTCGTCAGAAATATGTGTACCCGAACGCGCGGAATCAGGTCAGGAGTCCAGGTTTGCGCCAAGTCGAACAGGCCTTGAATACCCCACAGGTCCGCGTATTCGCGCACCACCCAGACAAAAGTTAGACTGAACACGTTCGCATACAGACGCTGCTCCTGCTGCTCCTGCTGCTCCTGCTGCTCCTGCTGCTCTACATGGGAGACCTTATCGTCGGATTGGACGCACCGCTGCTGCGCCACAGCTGTCCCAAGACCGTTCCCCCTCCGCGAGAGCAAGGCGCTCGCTTTCCGTCCCAGATGACGCACGCGCCTCAGCTGGATACGCCACGGCCGCGGCAGATAGAAAATTCTGAGGGTCAGCGCAAACATGATACTTTTGATACAGAAGAGGACGAGGGCGATGATGCGCATCGCATTCCCTGCGCCGTCCATATAATGCGACGAGTGTTGTTCGATGCCGAAGAGCGTTGCACCCACGACCAGGTCTGCAACGAGGAGTCCGCAAACACTCAGTGATACAAAGCCGCGCGGGGTGCCGACGTAACGCCAGCGAGGCGGATCCAATGTCACCAGCATATCCGACGCAATCGTGAACGAGAAGAGAAAAAGAAGCACTGCCGAGCTGGTGAAATCCGCAACTAAGGCTACATTGGCATCGAATGCATTTGCGATGACATAAATCGTCAAGCTAATGTACAGCATCCAGAGCAGACTGAACAGCCAGAGGCTACTCAATACAAAAGCCCGTAGTCGATCAATTCGCGTTTCCGTTTGGAATATTCCAACGCGCTCTTTCATGTACATCGAAAGGATGCCAGATTTCCGTATTCGATCCAGCAACTGTGCCGATGTTTCCTGTTTGCTCAGTGTATCGAGAGTCCCGTGCTGCGTTCCGGCCCTGATTCCTCGAATATCATCATCGGACGCATCCGCGATGCCGGCCAATTTGCCGGGAGCACGAGCGCTACATATTTCCCGGAGTATGGAGACCATCGGGGTTGCACCAACGCCGCTTCCGATTAGCAACTGGTAGGGAAAGTGCAGATGGGACTGCGCCGGTGCTCCATACGGGCCTGCCAAGAGCACCCGGTACGCCTCGATTGTCGTCATACATATCCGTTCAGGGGCCAAATCGAGGCCGTCCGCCGTTGTTGTCGCTGCTTCTGCCACTGCTGCTTCTGCAAGGCTGTGCAGCCTGCGAGTCCATTTGCCCACTGCCGCAATGTAGAACGTGATGCGATCCGAGTCGCATGACGGTGCGCTTGCGGCTGTGAACGGATGCCAAGCATCAGCGGGCATACCACACCCTTTGCGCGTGTCGATGATCATGATCTTGAAATACTGGCCCGGTAGGTAGACCGCGTTCCGTCGTTCAACGGAGAGCTTCACGATATTGGAGTTTGCCTGAGCCAGACTGAGCACCAGGATGCGCCGAGGAGTTACGGTCGCCCGGGAGAGCTGATACAAGCGGTCGATGATATAGAGGAATACCGGGCCTGCGAAGAAGTACACCGTCCAGGGCCGGCCGCCTCGCAAGCCGTGAAATACCAGACAGATGTATACCAGGACCGCAATCGGACGGTGCGTCCACCAGAACAGGCGGAACCATTTCCGGCGTACAGTTTCAACTCCAAAACCGAGCAAAGGAACCAGCAAAACCATGAGCACCACACCTGTGACAAAAAGCATGGTCGCTGGCAGTGCCGCTGGTCCCGTGAACAAACCGCCACGAAATACGAACACGCTCGCAGCGTAGTTGACGATCTGGGCGATGCCGTGAATCCAGCCGGTTGCGGCAAGTGACGTCCCTACGATGGTGTGCATGTCGGGTATCCATCGCTCCACACATAGCAGGTCGTAGAGAGGTGTGCGGTACAGAACCGTCGCTAGAGTGCGGTTTATCGTGAGCGGGAGGACAAGCGAACAGAATGTGCACGCAAATCCCATGCCCCGCGCGATGGATCCCGCATACCGCAGGATACCACTGGGGCGCAAGTCGACGATAACGTAGCGTACCCCGTAAGCAAAGAACCACGACATGGCACAGAAGAACAGGAGAACAATCGAGTACCAAAGCCCGTTTTCAACGAGGTGGATATTCCATATTTGCGTACGTTCCGTCAGGCTGGGATCGAGGTTCGACTCGTTCTGTTTTGCTTTGTTCATCAGCATCGTACGGAAAACGCAGATGGAATAACCACAAGTCAAGTCTCTTCGGCAGGTGAGCGAATCACGGACAAGTGCAGCGCCAGCGCACGTTGGAAACCAGGCTTATCCGCTGGTAGGCTCGCTCGTTGTCGCCTCGGAACAGTTGCTGCAGCTCCGTCTCACCGGTTGACTACAGTCCTCCGGGCACCGTGCAACCTTCCTTTCCAAACAGTGCGTTGCCCGAACCACTTTTACTTGCTAGGCAGTGCGCTAAAGGCTTCTGCAGAGCTGGCTACCAACGGATGCTATAGACCGACGGCGCCAACTCAGCACCAGGCATCGCTGACGCATCATGCACTCCATCTAGACAAACCTGCCACCGCAGCCTGTTGATCGCATGCCGCGGCGTATACGCGCACGAGACATATACGCAAGCACCAGCTCATCTGTAGTACTGATGCGTCCATTGGAAACCTGGTAAGAGTCAACGATTCTGCATCACGAGAAGCTCGTCGTGTGGTATTGTCGGGAAGCGATCCGCTCAAATATGCCTATCGTAGGTAGCATGGTTTAGCGGCGATACCGCACCGTGGCGCTGCGCGGTGCGTGCAGCAACAGCGCCGCGGCACAAACGCATACGAACGCACTGCGGATCGCGTTTATCATTGCGTGCATGATGCGCAGCGCCAAACAAGTCTTTTCAAGTTTTCGTTACATGATTACGTCAAAGAGCGTGAGCCGAAGCTTTCGTGGAGTGTGTATATGCACCAAGTGTATGCTCGCTGGGTTTTTCTTGAGCGGTCACGTCGCTGGTCAGCGTGCCGAGTCTGGGTGACGACTTTCACGATCTCGCACGTTGCACAGCAGCGTGTTCAAGTTGGAGAGACTTGCTGGTAGTTTCCGTGCGTTTCGGTTGCCGGGCCGGAAAAGAAGCAAGCAGGTTGCTCGCGGGCGCATCTGTATACGCAATAGGATCGCGCGCTCAAGTGGCAGCCTCTTCACAGTTAGTCTTCAACCGCGTGCCCTGAAAATTATAACCCTTTGAGTAGGCGGTATGGAAACGCACAAAGTTCGATGATGCTCTTAGAATGCGTCTGTCGCCCAGAAAACATGTCGGTCCACTTCAGGCAGCGCCTGTTGTCCAGCATCCTGCTCAAGGAGTGCCCGATACATATATCCGTGGTCTTCCGTCGTTTCGAGAACTACCGATGATCCACCGATGAGTGGAAGCAGCGGCGCCGCTAGAACAGCGCAAACTTGACGAACGTCGGGCGAAACTGCCCTCGCGAGGAATGCATCAAGATAGAGGCCTGCTCGTTTGAGTCCACAAAGTCGAACAACGAACTCTCGCACATGAATGGCGTCTTCTCGTTTTTGGAGAATCGCGTAGGCTTCTTTCGTACGTGTCTGCAATCGAAAGGGCGTTAGATTCGCGTCATTCCATTCGGTGTCACCGCTTTCCGCCCGCACCCATCTCTGCCAGTACGCCGGGTCATCGCGAACGATGCAGCCGTCAAACCTGGATGCGAACTCTGCGTACGCTTCCGAGCAGCGCTGAATTTCCACCTCGCTCCCCAAGGCCAATGTTTCAATATGATCGCGATGGGAATGTGCAACTTCTCGAACGACACGGACGAATTTTTGTGGGACTGAAATCCATCCAAGAGAGCGATACAGCGACTCGGAGCTGCTCGTATGCAAAAACGACAGCGCAAAACCAGCAGCTCGCATTCGGGTACTCGCCTCTTCGAGCAGTCGGGACGCAATGCCCTGTCTCCGGTACGCTGAAGCGACACTTACCTCGCCAATACCAGCCGCAGACACCGCTGATCCCTTGAGATAGACACGTCGTCGGAAGATTCGCAGCGAGCCAATAAACTTGTCCTGCTCTCCGACAGCGACGAGGATGTCTTCCGACAAACGTTCCACAGCGCCGGGATCGTTTTCGACGTGTCTCAGAAAATATGAACGAGGAGGCGCGGCAGTTCCCTTCGCGTCTTTGAAAACGCCGTAGACAAATTCCAACCAAGCTTCGAGTTCCTCGGAGCGGAGTCCACGGACTTGGTAGCTGGCCATGTTTAGTTGTAGCCTAGTCCAGGAACGCGAATAGACTTTCCACGGAGAGACGCGCTTTCGCCGGCACGTGTGTGTTGCCACAACCGGAGCCTCGCTGGAGGCGTTCACTGAGTGAGCCGCGCGGTAGCCCAGCGTCGTACAGCAGAACGCTGTTCGTGGGCCTCTCGTCTCCCTCATTCCGGTCGCGTCGCCACTGGTCAATGTTCTAACCAGTGGCAAGAGTCTTCTACGGCTTTCTAGACCTCATTTCGTGTAGCAGGTTCCACGGCATTGCCTACCTCTGGATTTCGGAAATCATTGTACAAAAAGACACTTTACCCCCATGTCAGAATATCGTAGAAAGGGTCAACAGCGCTAAGTCGGCGAGCAATGCATAGTTTCGGTTTCTTCTCTCTATCATCAATACTAGCCATTGCGGGGTTTCTCAGCGACAGCTTCCTTTTTTTCCCTCTTGTCTCTGGCTTTAACCAGGTAAGGCTTTCCTTTTCCGTCAGCTCTATTCTGAGCAGTTGAACGACATGGATGGCATCGTTCAAGTTCAGGTTTCGCGACTTCCAACCGCTGTCGACACGTTTCATGCACAGGCGAAAGTTGTGATCTACGCTTCGCTTGTCGGTGCCATATTCCTTGGACGCAACTTCGTTGCGCCTCCGTCGGTGATGACATTTGACTTTGGTGAGGTGTTCCCAGATGTGCACCACACCTTCTCCTTCGAGGGCAACCCTGTGGTGCATGGACGTTTGCTTCATCACTCGGCACATGCCGTTGACGAGTACAGGAGGCGCCCCGAGTTCCGTGCTCCTTTTCCGCTCACGGTGCAGAACAATAAGATTTTGGGCTTCTTCTGAGCAATCACCTCAGCGAGTTCGTCGGATGCAGCAAGCGTACGCATACGCCGTTTCATTTGATACAGGATTTGTGGAATGCCATGCTGTCCATGATGAAACAACTACATATAGGATCATCCAGACTAGAGAACAATTCGAGAACATTCGATCCGTCTGTTCTCCACTCGTACCGAGCGGTGAAGCACGCTTCATCAAGAGGAATCGCTCGGAAGCGTCAAGTACGAGTACAAGACCCTTTTCCACGCAAACAGAAGCGAAGGAAGCCTCTGGGGGCATATACCCGAGTGAGAACATGCTGCATTGGAATGCCGTTTCATTGATGGGCATATAGAGAGGAGTACTCGTCGTTCGAACGGAATCGATTATATGACGTGACGAGTTCAATGAACTCTCGGCATGAATTTGTGAACAATTCGCCTGATGACGACGTCGAGTTTTTCCCTTGCTAACCCGGCGATGATGTTGCCCGCACCTACGTGTTGCCGCGAAGCAGAAACATAGAGAACCTAAAGAGTGCGGGAACTGGCATGCCAGCCTGTAGCAAGAAAGAGACGTCGCGACCTCTACATGTGAATAAGCTACTGGTATCGATCAATTTATGAAACCATGTTTGATAGCGGTGCGAATTATCATGATTCTGATGATGGAACGAATGCCAGCGGAAAATTGCCGAAGGAGCCTCTCAGGGAAGGCGATTGGAAACCCAGAAGCTACATAGAAACCGCAAGCCCTCATCGATGCACTTTCATTGCACGGGCTGTTCATATTCAAACAGCTGCTGAAAATTTGGAAAGAAAGGAGCACGGCGAGCAGCTCACTTGTCCATTTTCATATGACATAGGTGTATGATCAAAACCCACCACTGAAAGACGAGTGATTCCGTTTCAGGAACCTCGCTCATGCGACCGACGCCAGCAAGCTCGCTCGCCCGAAGGCCAGTCTCGATCCGGATGACAGGCGCCTCGAGGCGAACCCAAATTTGGCGACGCACGCTCGATCCACCAGGGCCGACGTGCACGCATGCTCGCCGCTGCTGTACACGTGTCCCGCACGAGGTGACGCGTGCCAGGGATCCAATCGCCACGCGCATGCCGCGTAGCACCCGTGGATGCGAGGCCCTGCGCTGCTCCGGTCCCGAGCGGGCAAAAGATCATGGTATGGCTGCTGCTTGGATACGCGTTGAGCTGTAGCAATATCGTTCCGCTTCTTTCGCTCAAATTTTTCAGGTCTCAACGAAAAAGTCTTCAGTAGAGCTCCAAAGATAAAATGCCAAATTGCGGAAGCAGTCGTATGTATGCAGGAATGCGTCTTAGGGTTGTCGCATTGCTCTTGATGCTCGTCACATATCTGTGCGTTCCGAGTGCTGCGCTCGGTGTTGCCGCTGAGGATACGATTCAGGGCTCGCGTACCGTTCTCCGTGCTGCACCGGGCACAGAGTTTCGGATTGGTGGCCCTGTCACGATCCAAAACATGACGATCGCTGCAAACTATCTCGTTGGAATCGAGGTGGCGCCAATGCCCCCGGGCATGCCAGATCCAGCGGCACAAAATGTTGTGCATTTGGAGGCTGATGTGCACGCCACATCCACGAATCCCTGGGGATTCCCCAATGGATCCTGGATCCCGTACCTGAGCATTGTCTACACGATCAGCAAAGAGGGATCATCCTGGAGCGCCCGGGGTGTTCTCAGCCCTATGACTGCAGATGATGGCCCGCACTACGCCGACAGTCTGACACTTGCGGGTCCGGGTCGCTATGCGCTCATATACAAGCTCATTCCACCGCAAGTGAATGGTTTTCTACGACACGCTGATCACGCGACTGGTGTACCCGACTGGTGGACGCCCTTCGAGGTGCCGTTCAACTTCACGTATCCGGTTGAAACAGCGTCAGCATCTTAAAACAATGGATTTCGAATGGAAGGATATCAACCTTAGTTCAAAGGGATAAGCATGCGATGCAGCGTTATCCGGCGCGTAAATCCTGAACGCGTTTCGTCCACAGTGCCAATGACTTCCGAGAGGATTCCCCGTGGTGGCCTGTTCGATGTGTAACATAAATGAACTGTGGAAGATGCCCCGGCACCGAGACGCGACAAATCACCAAACACCAACAAAACCGTCAACACCATGCCGTTCCGTGCGGGCAGCGGTCAACGAGGCACCACAACTATGGTGTCACAGCGGGAGCTACGTCGCGTTCAACGGTGCACGGACGAAAAAATATTCGGGCAAAAATGGATAGAGCTGTGGTGGAATGCCTGTTCAGGTACCGGCTCCATCTCGCACGGACGGTACAACCAGAAAAGAAACTCTGGCAAGGCTCCCATGACGTAAAGTCGTACAGGGGAATTGCCACTGTGCCCATGGTATCACTTGTAGCGCCGCCAGATTCCAGAGCGTGAGGCACGAGGGTTACCAGCATAGCCTGACTGTAGTCTCCGTGGCATCTATCGTGAGCGCGCCACAGCTCGTAAACCTTTAAACCCTGATACGACGCATGGGACCAAACACGAGTGCGCTACGGCGTCAGTGTATCAAAGAGTTCAGACACTCATCAAAGTTCGCCTGTGCAAATGCAGATCACATGCTCGGATGTCGAACCGCGTGCTCGACCGTCTGAAGAGCACTGTTTTCTTCCACGAAATGCGCTGAAGCATTTAAACCTTTGCAAGTAGCTTCCGCGGCCCGCTGCGCCCCAGGATCAAGACGATGACGCACTACGCTCCGGGCCGCTGCAACCTACGTATATAACTAGGGCAGGCGATGCGGCACACGGCAATGTCAACATCCCTTGAGCCGACGCCCTCTGTGGTACGGCAACGCCGTTGTGTCTCCGTGCAGCGACCGCACCGGTGCTATAGGCGCTATTGCTGTCGCTTTCGGCAGGCTCGGCACTCGATAGGACGTATGTAGCGACCAGAATATCCGAGACGAGGTATAGGTAATGTATCTTGGAGGTAGGGCGTTTGATGGATACCTCACCTCGCACTGAAAAAGACACAAAAAAGTAAGAAAAGAAAAATGCGCATAATCGGAGAACGCTGGCCTAAGTAACCGTTTTGTCAATGAAAACGTCAACATCCGCCTCCCTGCCGGCATCTATCGATCATGTCTGGTACAGCATCGTTGGCACCAGTTCTCCATGGAAATAAATCAAAGAATGATGATCCGGGAGCAAAGGCATCTGGGTCTTTCCTCAACGGATGCCGGGGCGGTAACGTCACCAAGCTCCAGCGGCAGATACCGCGAGTGCATGCCGCAGCCGCATTAGAATGCTGTGCGAGCTGCGCAAAGTCACAAGGAGCCCTGGCAATCGACGCGCATGCTACCAACGCCGCACCTAGAGTTGCGGTGCAGTCAAGGCTCGGGAAACTTTGATTCGGCACTCTTGTTGCGCGGTATGACATTGGTGCTGTCGTGCCGGATGCATCACGACATCGATGCGGGAATGCGTCATGCATCTGCAAGTTCGACGCTCGCGTCAAGCACAGCGCCAGGCTTTTGATAGTGAGTCGAGGCGCTTCTGGAGCGAACAATGGTTTTTTTCTGTGAATAAATGAGCTGCTAGTTGCGTATATCGATGTGAATCGGAGCGCGCCATTCGCGGAACGCATGGTCAGCGTCTATGCTCCCAGTTCACGCAGATGCTGATCCATAGTTATACATATATCTACATATATGAATCGTTTCGTGGATGAATACGGTATGAGGCGGCATGCGCTGCAGCATCGCGTCGCACGCCTCTGTCCTGGCACCAACACTGGCGCAACTCTGTTCGCCATACCGTTGTGCTGTACTGACAGCTCCGCCGCGGGCGTCTACGAGCGTGACTGAGTCGCACCGCTGCCGTGTATAACGCTTGCATCGAGACATGGTCAACACGGCGACCACAGAGTCGGCTCGACCCGAGTCGAGAGCGATTACTGCGGCGGAGCTCCCCGCGAAGCTTGAACAACTGCGCGCTGAAGCAGAGACCGGTGGCGACACGAAGCCCGTCATAGAGGCCCTGTACGCGTTGGAAAAGAAGTTCCGTTTGGCCGATGATGCGAACGCTACAGCGCTGGTAGCTACTGAGATCGTTCGTCTTGCCTGGCAGCAAGGCCGAGTGCCCGCACTCGTAGAGCACCTGCGACTGCTCAGCCGTCGTCGGGCGCAGCTCAAGCAGGTTGTTGCGACGATCGTGCGCGAGGGAATGCAGTACCTCGATCGAATAAAAGATGTTGCGGAGAAACGTGAGCTGTTGGAAGTGCTGCGCGATATATCCATGGGGAAACTGTTCCTGGAACTGGAGCGTGCGCGTCTCACCAGAATGCTAGCCGAGCTCATGGAGCAAGCCGGAGATATTAGTGGTGCCGGGCGTGTGCTGAACGAACTCCAGATTGAAACATTCGGAAGCATGGAGCGTCAGGAAAAATGGACTTTTATGCTGGAGCAGATCAGGCTCTGCCTTGATCTCGAGGACACTGTTCGCGCGCAGATTATTGCGAACAAGTTCACAGCCCGAACACTGGTCGACGAGGAGTTCAGGAAGAGCCCCATCAAGACTAGGTATTATATGCTGATGATTCGACTGTATACAATGCAGCAGCGTTTGAAGCTCGCGGACGACACCCGTTTCATTGATATTGCCAGGGCATACCTTGCGCTTGGGGAGGAATTCCTGGGCAACGCGGCGCTGTATACGATCCTTGCTCCCCGGAACCATGAGCAACACGATCTGCTGCATCGATTGTCCCAACGTCAGCCATTGCTCGAGAACAAATCACCGCTCCGTATATATGGCGAACTCCTGTCACTGTTCCGGATCGAAGAGCTTATCCGCTGGCCAATCTTCGTTCAATCATACCGCAGTGCGCTGGAGGAGAAGCACCCGGACTTGAACTGGTTGTACTTGCAACGCCGTGTTCACGAGCACAATCTGCGAGTGATCGCCAAATATTACCGGCGGATTCATTTGTCTCGTTTGGCTGCGCTTATGGAAGTCGATGAGGATACCGTGGAAGATCTGCTCTGCGATGAGATAACGAGTGGACGGATATGGGGCCGCATCGATCGTATCGATGGTATCGTGAGTTTTCAAAGGGAACGAAAACCAGAGGAGATTGTCTCTGAATGGGCGCAAAACGTCGACGAGGTGCTCGCTTCTGTGGACCGTCTCGATGAGTTGGTGAACAAGGAACGTCAGCAACGGGCGGTGCCTACGAGCGGTACGAGCTGAAACGCACTGCATCGTTTCATGCGTGTTGAAAACGCTCTGAGGAGCATTGGCATCAGGCATCTGGCTTACGTATCCCAGAATACATGCATCGTCTACGAAATCGACCTGGCGTCATGGAGTGTCCATCGAACTCGCGGCAGTCCAGTGTGCTGGATCCAGGAAGAAATGCATAGCACCAGGTCGAGAAGCTGTTGTTGTTGTTGTTGACATCAATCTGAGTCCATGTCAGAGTGAAATGTACGAGGTCCTCTATTTCGGTCGTACGCAATAATGTTGGGGTCTATTCACGCTGTCATGAACACCAGACACTGTAGTATTTTTCTGCGGCTGCTTCGCGTATCTCGCTCCTTTATTCGGCTTTAAAAACGCTGGTCTCGCCTGTCCTTTCAGCTTCGTTCTGAACAGTCGAAGGATGTCAATGGCAGGATTACAATCCGGATTTTACAGTTTGCGGCTGCTGTTGACGCATTTCATTAACAGACAAAAATTGCTATTGACGCTTCGCTTGTTATTGTCATCCTCTTCGTATCCACCCTCGGTACGCCCTTCGATGCATTGACACACGACTATGATGCGTTTTTTTCGTATGTGTGTACGGAACCTCTCCTCCTCGAACGCTACGCTGTGAAACGTGGACGCTTCGTGTATCGCTCGAAACATGCGCTTGGCGGATACAGAAGGCCCTCATCGATACCATCCGTCGTTTTTGCACCTGGTGCTGTGTCCTACGATCATAGGCTTCTTCTGAGAAATGCCCTCGGCGAGTACGCTGTCCGCCGCTCACGCAAGCACGCGCTGTTCCATTCGACAGAGGATCTGTGGAACGCGAGATTGTCCATGAAAGGAAAATTACCCTATGGAAAATCCACACTGGAGATCAAACCGAGAAATATCGATTCGTCTACGCGACCCACTTGCAAAAAAAGTACCGCGTTATCCACTGGTAGCGATTACTGCGATGGCTCAAGTCCGAGTCCATGGCCCTTTACGATGCGGACGGGCGACAAAGAGCCCTCTGGGAGCATATCCCATCATATGGATCATGCTCACGTCGAATGCATTCTCGATGATACTCCCATAGAGGCGAGGATTTGGCATTCGAACGGAATCCATTCTTTAAAGTTGCGTATTCAGCAATCGCTCGGCATGGGCTCGTAAAGAAGTCGTCGAGGGGCGACGTCGAGATTCTTTCCTCGTCAATCCACTGGCGCGAATTGCAACGTGTATGATTAGTTAATGAAAAGAAAAATCGAGTTATTGAAGTATGCGTGATTTGAGCATGTTCGCTGTCAGGAACTGGGAGGCGTGCAGGTTAGCGCATATAAACTGGATAGTCGTATCTGCCGCTTTACGAACCATTGTTCGAGGGCTTCGCGAATGTTCTTCACTCCGGTGAGATAACGCATTCCATTGGTGACATGTTTTAGGCACTTCTACGGAGCGAAGACCAAGAATCCTCAACAGTACTTACGGACCCGTAAACCCATATTGGAGTACTTCGATTGTCGAGGCTGTATATCTTGAGGAAAAATCACCCGGAAAAATAATCGAGATACAAGAAGCGAGCGATCAGTCTAGTGTTCCATTTTACTCTGACACGGGTGTCGTACCCTGCGACTTTTCTGATGACTGAGATTTCGGTGACTGCTCGCGAAAACGCGTCCGATTTCAGGGCAACTAGACATATCTTCGGAGTAAATCGAAGCCGCAGGCTATGGTCGACTAGCGAGAACAGTCTCGTGCGTCACGCACGTGATAGACACCGGGGAATGACCTAAAATCAGAGGCGCTTCCGTGCCCGCTGCTCCCTCGCTGGATGAAGTCCATGCAAAATCCTGCTTCCAAAGCAAAACCTTTGACAACAGATATGCATCTCAACCTCTTTCTTCTGAGTTTCCGGATTTCACACTGCTTATTGCTGGGTCACAAAGCGCTCTGCCAACTTCTTTCCCTCAAACGCCATCGTCCGCACCAAGGCCACACAAGTTCGCTCGTACCGATTCCGGCCTGTTCTCGACATGCCTCGTTCTTCCTCATCGGTACCGAGCTTAAAATTCGTTGCCTGTAGCACCGTCTTCATGTCTGCGGAAACAGTTCCTCGGGTTGCGAGGCAGTGTGAGCGCCCATGGCCTGCATTCAAGTCAAACCGAATGCATTATCCAAGTACGATGTACGCATGCGTTTCATGCTCATGTGCGCTATGCTTGACCGATCCCCGGGACGCTTTAGTTTTTGAACCATCCTGGAGACGCTATGACGCCAGGCGATTCCCGCTGCAACCCTGGGACGACGGTTACCAAGTCCCGTCTCGTGGCCACTACAGAGGCTGCGTGCTCTACGAAGCCAATTCTCACTGCTGTGCGGTGTGTGAAACAATCTTTGCTTCGGTCCAGTGTCGCTCGAGTAGTTCTCTGCCGCCATTGGACCTATTTATGCGATCGAAAGTCCGTACCGAACCGGATTTGTTTTGCACGGAAAGCGCCGGTCTTGAGGTAAGTTTACCGTCCTGATGCTGTCCTCATTTCCTGGGTCGCAGCTGCAGAACAACCCCGAAAAGCACATGTCTCTCTCTTTAGCGAGCCGTGAACGCTCTAAACTTGTCCATTAAAGCAAGAGTAGCTCGAACCGGTCAAACGTACATCCCAACAGTGCAAGCGCGACGCAATGCATAGGCGAGCCGCTGGCTGCTAGGTAGCGTGCTCAGTAAACAGCAGCGACTGGCAATAAAGGCCGCAGCGTTTCCCACGTCGCACTTTTTGAACACGGGAGCGCACCAGCGACCAAGGCACTCAGCTGCAGGAACGAAGCGGATGCTTCGAGTGCTTCGCAGGTCTTCGAGTTTCAACCTGGTCGGGCCTTTCCCGGCTGCGATCCGGCCGAGGCTGGGTGTTCGGGAACAGAGCGGCGCGGCCGGTTATGTGGAAAGCCTCACGCAGCTGGGTCGCAAAGTGACACTGCCCAAGTCACCGTCGGAAGCTGTTCTTGAGAAAGTTGCAAACATGCACGAGAATTACCCTTACGTGACGCGCTTCACCTGCCCCGAGTTCACGTCGCTCTGTCCTCTTACAGGGCAACCGGACTTTTGTCATATGGTAATAGACTATGTGCCAGACAAGTGGCTCGTGGAGAGCAAATCGCTAAAGTTGTATTTACATTCGTTTCGTAATCACGGAGACTTCCACGAGGCATGCACGATTGGTATTGCCCGTAGGCTCACGACGGAACTAGAACCCAAGTGGCTGCGCATCGCGGGCTACTGGTATCCGCGTGGTGGCATTCCAATCGATGTCTTCTACCAGACGGGGGAGCCACCAAAAGGTCTCTGGATACCCGATACAGGTGTTCAGCCGTATCGCGGTAGAGGCTGAACTGCAGCGGCATTTGTCTCGTGTCGGATGCAAGTCCGTGATGGATGCGTTTCAGGCGATGCAGAAGAGAGCAGACAGCCCAGAAACGAAACTCGAGAGAAGCCCAGCGACCAGCGGAATCATCTCATTCACGCACATATTTCTTAGTGTGCAGGTTGGGTTAGGTTTCAGCAAAAATCATTCAAGTATCTACGTATCTAGCGAGAAACATAGAGTCGCATGAAGCGCACACTGCGTGCTCGCGCTGCTCAACGAGCTTGAGCAAGATATCTCCATGTGGAAGCGCATTCACTTTGCCGCAGTGAGCAGTAAACGTGCAGACAGAAACTTGCCGGTGCGTCGCCCGCAACGACTTCGCTCCGCCGAACAACCCGAGTGCATCGCTCACAGCGCCAGATGCCGTTCAAGCGTTCGAACTGGAACGGCGCCTGCGCTCTCCAGGTGCAAAATGCTAGACCCGGGATCGTTTTCTTGGTCCAGTCGCATAGAGACGGGAACTCGTGTCTCAGCTTATATTAATGATACCGTATTCAATCGCCGCATGCTTCTACGGGAAGCGTTCTTTTATCAGAGCTTGAAAAGACGCACCCATCATAGACTCGCCTGCACTCCATGATGAAGTGCCGCTTCTGGCGAGGAGGGATGCAGGCTCGCGCGTTCCGCGAAATAATTCCAGTACTTCAGTTCTGGCGAGTATACTTCCAATAAACGACTTCGCGTAAGTATCGCACATACGCATCAGGAGCGTCATCATCATCATCAGCGTTACCATCACCACCTTGGACATGTTGCCAATGTATTCATTCTCGTGTGTGTAGCGAATGCGCATTACGGTCACCATCGCCATCACCACCACCACCATCATCAGCAGCAGCAGCAGGAGCAGCAGCAGCAATGATGTGAAAAATACCGCCAGTAACGGTACCAGCATCGAATACCGCACGCCGTATTTGCAGTTTAGCTGACAGGCCCGTAGGCGTGATCGAACGATGTCTCGTGATCGTGCTCTATTCGGTGCAGTGAGTCGAGAGGTTTCGGTCGATAGATTGCACGGGCAGTCGCTGTTTCCTCCACTGTTACAGCAGATAAACAAGGAATAGAAGGTTTCAGCTTCCGATACGCCCAGTACGCAATATACTCAGCAGTTGGCGCGTCTGTCTCTAAGGTCTCGTTCAAGTGCTGGTGATCAAGAAACTTTTCCACAAGAGGGCGAACGACGGCTGCGATCTCGTCAAAGTCCATGACCATGCCTTTCTTGGGACCAGAGGTCACCAGCGCCTCCGTCGATACTTCCACAACCAGCACGTACGAGTGACCGTGTAATCGACTGCACTTCGAGTCGTGGTGTTGTAGACAATGGGATGCCTCGAAGGGGAACCGCTTCTCCAGAATAAACATGGCTGATGTTGCGTTCACCGCTGACCCAGCAGGCCTCAGAACACTTTCTCGCACCAGCGGCTGTAGCGCGTTCCCGGTTGACAGGGAAGCAGCGCACGCCATGAGTCGAGGCTGGCGAAGGCGACCCGACGCCGGGCCGCTACCCAGCTCGGGGGGAGTAAAGCGATGCCCCGTCGTTGTCGGTATCTTTATGGACGAAGCGTCAGACCCCGAGGCAAGACTCTACACATGGGTCTATGAAAAGGCTCCGAAACTTCTATTGCCCACAAATGTGACGGTAAACCGTCTCGAGGAGACGAGCGCCGTAGCCTCGTCAACAGCGCTGAATGCCTTCGTAGCCGGGGCGCTTGGCTCCGACGAGCCTGTCTCCAGTCGCCTCGCAGACCGCGTTTTGCTTCTGGGCAATCCCTCTAAGCATACGCGCAGGCGGGAGAGTGTTCTTGGTGGACAGAAAAGGCGTCGGTTGAAACCGAGTCGGCAGAGGCGGCAGGTGCAGCCGCTTACCGCTCGAGAGCGACGCAGACTCGGGTTGTATAAGCTGGCCAAGCGCATTCCTTACGCAGAGGTGCAACCACTGGCGCAGCTCTGGCTGGAGTACGCACAGTCCATGATCCCCGTGCAACAGCTCGACCGACTGCGGCAGCAGGAGCGAGAAGCAGTGCTCGACCGCCTTCTTCGGCTGGACTGGCACGGGGCCAGCATCACAGTGCACCAGAGCGCTGCCCCGGAGCGCGTCGGTGTTCACGGCATTGTTATTCAGGAGACTGAACAGACATTTAAAATCGTGTCGCCTGACTCTCGATTGCGTGTTCTGCCCAAGCTATCGACGGTGTTCACGGTGGACCTCAGCGACGACTGGGTGCTGGTTCTCTGCGGTGATGCCTTGCGAGTGCGGAGCGCGGAACGGTCCGTACGGAAACCGAAACGAAAAGCGCTGCTTCTCGTTTGATGAGAGTTTTCCGCGAAACGGGCAAACAGCGCGCTATTTCGAAAAGGACACTCGTTCTGTCAAGTTTGGGATCGGTCCTCGGTTGACACCGGCGGCGACTCGAGGCGCCCTGCTCCAGTTGCGCGCCTCTGCGACCCAACGTAGACAGCTTTGCCCGAACTTGTCATCATGTAGTTGGGATCAAAGATCAGACCTTTGGGAAGAATGAGTTCCCGGTAGGCACTAGAGCACTGGTACCCGACACGATGCGGGATGTGGCTTGCAAACAGACCCCATTTGTCACCGCAGCCGTACTGGCGCGCTACGGCCATGAACCTGTCGAGCTCCTCGGGACTCCAGTCACCGAACCACTGCTCTTCTCCGGGCTCGTTGTGGCGATAAAAATAGGCATTAGGGTTCTTCTGAAGACTTCGTCGGGCGATCTCTTTCGCACTGAGTGTCACCCGTGTCGAGCTCGTACCCTTCGTCGTTCCGAGCGGGTTGCGCACCGAAAACCGCCCGCCCCCGTTTGAGTTCCAGGCCTCTGCCGCATTCGAGGCAATGGACCAGCGTGCGGCTACCTCGGGGTTCACCCAGCCTCGGTAGTGGCCATCCACACGCAGGGGCTCAGGCGCATCTGCGGGCAAGGGTGCAACCTCTGTGAAATAGCGCTGGATCTCATATAGCTCATCGAAGACACCGCTCAAGATCTCATTTCGGGACGTCGAATCGGAGTTTCCGCTGTTTGTTCCGTCTTCCGTGGAACGAATGAGTTCAACTGGCCCATTCGACACGGGGCAGTCTTCTTCCCGAAAGCGTTTGCGTTCCGACCGACGCAGTGGTTTCTGCGGAGTTGAGGTGCATTTTGGATCCCTTTCCGGCACTCGCTTTCTCACCCTTGATAATGTCGAGTTTTTCTTCTGATCAACGGACGCGCTGAGCTCGACTGGGCCCAGCGCTTGCCGTGCTTCTGCGTTTTGTTGCTTTAGTGGATCCGTGCCGCTCTCGAACGTCTTTGACCAAATTTGTTGCAAAAATATACGGTTCCTTTCGAGCCGTTTTAGCCTCTCGAGTTCGTAAGCTGAAGCATAGCGCTCTGTTTCAGAGGAGTTTATGTCGACGTCATCGTTTAAAGCCAGCATTGCGGTGGAACGTGTACACCGTTACCAGCGGCGAGCTCGTACCGGACGCCTCAGTCTTTTGCGAGCGGTGCCCTGACGAGCGCGCAGCGCATCTCCCGCCAAGCAGCGGCGGTAACGGCTGGATCGGGGCTTGACGCTGTTCTTATCACAATGATGTACTTATCTGTACTTTTCCTTCCTATACGGACACGCGCTGCTTCGCACGGCACACTCAGAGACGATGCGCGACGCGCCAGTCGACATCGCCGGCGTTTTCGCTCCGAGGAGGTCTGTTCCTCTACGAGCCTGTCGCTAAACAACGATGCGGTCCGCCTATGCAGCAAATCTACTTTTACTCATTTTCTCATTTTGGTTCATGCTAGGCGTTTGCGGGGTTCACGCCTGGAACTTCCGCATGGATCCAGAGGTAGACCCCGAGCGCGTCTGCTTTTTGGCGTCCGTGAAAGGTGGACGGGAGGTCCAGGGTTTCTTCGAGGTCCTGCTTTCGCCGGACTCGGACGCCCCTGCAGCCGTGGGGTTTACCATCACAGGGCCAGTGGTAGACTCGAAGCAACCAGAGAAAGCTAGAGGTCCCGAGCTCGTCCGTCTGGTGGAGGTTTCGGCACCTTTCGTGTTCGCTGCACCGAGCGACGGCGAGTATGAGCTCTGCTTCCACTACGGGGAAGAGAAGAAAGCACGAGATATTGCGTTTTTCTACGACCTTGGTGACGCAGAGGATGAGGTGTCGGAACTTCTGCGTGACGCAGTGAAACAAGATAAGCATCTGGAGCCCCTGCAGCATAGGGCAGTTTCGATCATGCACGAGCTGCGTAACGTACGGATAGCGCAGATGCGAATGCGAGAACGCATTCGCCAAAATCTTCGTATGCTGCAAGAGCGTAAGCGATCCGTCATGTGGATGACGTTGTTGGAGCTTTTGACTGTGGTTGCAGCGTGCACCTTGGAGGTAGTTTTCGTGAAGCAGAAGCTCGATACTCGGCGCATATTTTGAGCGAATGCATCGTCTCCGGTATGGAACGGCGCTGGTTCTGTGAATAACGCGTCAGACAGCGTCTGCAGCGGGGCTCACTGCCGACACCCTCCAGCATGCCGTACTGTTACGCGGTCGCTAGCGCAACGCCAGCAGCTGTGCGCCTGTGTCACCGAGACTTTTAGGTTCCATAAACAATCCACGCGCACTGGACACGGGATTGCGCGAGAAAGACTTGAACTGAGTAACCATCTGTTTGAGCCTCGGTTCGGAAGGAGACGATCCACGCGCCGCTCGACTCTGATAGGCAATATGACCGTAATAGGCATCTCCATTAGGCTTTACGTCCAGATGAAACGAGGGCACGAACCGAGGTACGCCTGCCGGACTCGCTATTGTTCTTCTATACGACACACAAGCCTGCTTGTCATTCCTCGTCGAGGCATACCGCTTCGGGAGCACACACATAGAGAGACACACAGATGCCTGAGATGGATCCATGTCTGGGGGTTTGGCGGCTCGCGGTATCATTGGTGAAGCAACGACGGATCGACGACATCGCCTGCCACCGCGACTGCCGTGACCCAGGCGCGAGCCGGTGACCCAGGAGAGCGCCTGCTTGACACATGGCCCGGCTTCGGGTGCGAGCGGGAGCTCGATTGGAGGCTTCTGTCACTGGTACGCATCATTGCTTTGCTTGTTAGCCGCTTTTCCTGGGGTGTACGATGAATGCGTCTGATCGGGTTCCCCAGGATGTTTTTGTTTTTGCGCGCCGACGATTACCCGGAAATGTACCGCCGATAAAGCGACACACAACGCCTCCAGCGCTGAAAACGCACCCTTTGGCATCATACTGCACCCCAAGAGCTGATGCATGCGCTCTCTGGAAAACGCATGCCTAAAGTGCTGCACGATATTCATGGTATCGAGATGTATGAACGCTCGATCATCGTTCTGCATGATATTCATGGTGTCGAGATTTATGAACGCTTGATCATCGTTCTGCACGATATCCATGGCGTCGAGTAGCACGAGCGCTTGCGTGCCGCATGCTGCTACCGCACTGGGGGCTATGGATGTGCGTACACGCCAGGTGGAGTTTCAGCGAATGTCTCCATGCCCATTGTAGGGAGTATCGGGCGAGGACTCTGGCCAGCTCGGCTCGTTCAGGTCGCTGGACAGTCCCGGTGCGCTGCCAATGTGCTCAAGTGGCTCGCTACGCGCCTTCCCATAAGATGTCGTCCGGCCGTGTACCGCCTCAACGCACAACGACTTGATCACTGAGCACAGAACGTTTCATGGCTGGGTGTCGGCGTTGCGTCCGCGTCGTCTACGGACGCCAGATCGTTTCTGACTCGTGATCGCGGACGAGTATGCAGTGCCCACTACAAAATCGTTTATCAGAATGTCTCTCTCTATATATTTCCAGAATTACGGTTGCCAAGGGTCGCCAGCTCGACGGTAAAGATACTGTCTGAGCCGACCCCTTCGCAGTAGTTTTATTCACACGTCGGTTATAAACATAAAAGCGTCATCACGTGAGCTGCCTTGAGCTGAATCCAAGTAGCATCGCACAGCAAGCGCTTTGCTTGGATAATTTCGAATGCACCGCTGGGGGGAGTAGTGCTCGTTGCGCGCTCCGCGTAGGTTCACGCAACAACGCATGCGCGACAAGCGCTTTCCGCAGCCGGACTCTGCAAACGTGCAGAAACGGTGCCGAAGAGGCGCACTTACCGTGCTGGTGCGTCACCACCGCCATGATTCACGCAACGCTTCGCATCTGGTCGTGTTCGTTTCGTTGGTGTCAGCGTTGGACCCAGCTTTTGTTGATCTCTATAATTTCCGCCTTTGTGCAGGGTCAAGAGAAAATCACGAATGGCAGCCGCTTCGTCCACCTCCAGATGGGTGAAATGGGATTGAACTTCGTGCACCAGCTGGGCACGGCTCACATCCGAGCGCAGTGGAAGCCCAAATCGTTTTGAATATCGACGCAATGCCTTCGCATTGAGCCGACTGATCGTCACCCCAAGGGACCCGCCCGCATTGGGGTGAAACTCAAGTGAATCTGCCCCAGGCGACTCGGGGCATCGCATCAACGTGGCCGCTTCCGCTGGGGGCCACTCCTGGCGAGATACAGCGGCCCCAGGACCCAGCACCTCCGGACGCTGGACTTGTTGCGATGGCTCCGTACCGTATCGCCAGTGCTCGCCATGTTGCGCAGACGGCATAGGAGGTGCACAACTGGTCAGATCTTCGGGACTCGTCCAGGAAAGCTTCGCTCGATTCAGCACCGGTGACCCAAGCAAAGGTTTCGTCATCGGCGAGCAGTGGAGTCCGTGGTTCGGCGTCACCGCGCTAAACGTCGGCGAAGAAGGATTCGTATCCAAAGGGTCTCGGCCCGTTCTAGGGCGCGAGCGCTCGCGCTTAAGCTTCAAACCCGGGGCTGTCTCTACGAAAACGGCCCCTGTAGGGATATCGATAGCCTGGATAGCGTTCCGCTGAACACGAATCCGTCGACCGTCGTCGAGACAGATCACGTGCCAGCCTCCGATGGGTGCTCCGCTTTCAATGGAACCCTCTAGACCGATCCACTTTGGTTTGGTCCGATTGTTGCCGATGATGCGCACACGCGTGCCCTGTGGCAGAAGGGCGTCGTCCGGGTCCGGCTTCTCGCTCGGAAGCGCGTACGTTTTTTCGGGCGACTTGGGGCAGTCAATACCCTCCAGCCCAGAGTCATGAGTCTGGGTGTCTGTTTCATTTCGCTGCAGTAGCCGAGCACTGGCCCCAGCGAGGCACCGTGAATGCGCCTCTGCGTCGAGTCGCGCCTCTGCGGCTACGCTCGGCGTCGTCTGCTCCTGTTTCTCTACATCTTGCAGCGCTTTGGGGGCTGCTGTCCCATATTCAGTCACGAAGGTATCTTCGGCGTGCTTCATGGTTTCTTCTGACGTCACTGGACGCGTACAAGTCACCGTTTCACGCAGCACCGGAGCCGCACCGGCCCGTTCACGCCGGCGCGCCGACGCACAGTTTGTGTTAGGCGACTTTCTCTCCTCCAAAGTACCGCCGGAACTCATTATCTCCATTCTTCCGTTGCATTCTGGGTGCAGAGTGAAATAACTTGGGGGACCTCTTTGCGGTCTGTACACTACAGCGGTGTCGTCCAGCACAGACATGCCAGGAATGATCGCATGAAACGCGAATCTCGACCGAAGCCGTTCGAGATTGGATGCGCGCGCGCGCAGCACGTCACGGCTTCTGTCGTTGTTTCCTCTCCAAATTTAAATTCTTACTGGCGCTTCGCTTGCTAGAGGCGAGCCATGTACCTTGCGAACGCTTTTCGTCGCTCTGCCAGTAAAAATAGCGAGGCCTTTACAGGGTCTGCTTTGGTAGGAACTGGAAAATTGAAGCAGGGTTGGGAGGGTTCCTATCCTGGGACGCCACTGGGGCCGAAAACTCCACACACGCCGATGCTGCTTGATCACACCGGCTGCCTGACGCTGAGCCAGACCCACGAGTACTCTGAGAAAAGAGAAGCTTCCGAGCGGCTTGGTAGTGAACAGGGTTTCGGGGCGGATACTTCGGCTTTGAATTCGGGGACAGAGACTCTTCCCCAGGAGGCCGCCGCGACACCCGCTGGCGACCACGGAAGGAACCCCTTTGACGACGACGATGTTGAGCGCGTCACTTTGGACATTGATGAGTCCGAAATCGAAGCACATAAGAAAGTGTGGGACTCTCGGCGAGCTGCACTGGCGAACTCTGGTGGGCGCGACCCGCTGGACGCATCGGCACGTAGCGCGCTGGCGGCTAGCGCGGGAACGCCGCAGCGGTCTCTGCGCCACACACTGGCCCCTGACGTGCAAGACAGCATCCTGTTCATGGAACCAAGTCCTGAATCTGTCCCGGGGAATCACGGGAACGGTTCTGAAGTGGACTTTTCTCGAGCAGAGGGCTCGGCAGATTTCCGGAAATCGGCGGCGAAGCCTGCTGTCGTGACGAATCTATCCTCCACATTTGAGGAGGAAGCGCATCACCCGCGGGAACTGTCAGTTACCCCGTCGCTTCGTTCTGAAGACGTGCATCAGAAATTGAACCAATCCAGTGTGCATCACTTCGAGGGGTCGGCCTTGCGACCCGCCCTCTCATGGGATCATATCCCCAGTAGCATTATTCGAGAAACGATCGTATCGCTCGAGACACAGATGGCTCAATATCAGAGGGAGCTTGCTGCGGCTCAGGACGTTATCGGCTCGTTGAGAAAGGCTCTCTGCATTGAGCAAACCAATCGACAGAGCCAAGCTGCGAAAATCGCTGAGATGGAGCTACAGATTCGCGCTTTAGAAGAGGAAACAGACCGAAAAAGCCTTCGAATTGCTTGTTTGGAAAAAGATCGCGAGGAACAGGAGGGTGTTCTCGAGCGCCTCCGCGAGGAACTCGTCCAGACGCAGCGCCGGAACAACGCCGCACACGAGACGGAAGCGTACGCGGACATATTGTCAAAGCTGCGGGCAGTGCAAGAACAGCTGGATCTCGTGCAACTCGAACGTGATTTGCTGGAGAAACGATTGAACGGACACTCGTTTGAATCCACTGCGAGAAAACAGAACGACAGCGACGTCTCAACCGGAAAGGAGAATATCGGGAATACGTCGTCGCGTGCGGTGCCTGCCGAAGCGCCCAGTGCGACGCCCGACGTGCCCAGTGCGCAACGCACGAAGCCAACACCGCTCCGGTTGACCCAGAAGAGTCCCCATGAAGACGCAGTGGCCGCGTCCGCAAGCCTGGAGCGGTCGGTGGCGAAGCAGCACATCCAAAAGTTTGAACGGATCCAGACGAGCTCGCTCCTGAGCGCCGAGCAAAGAAACGAGAAGCGGGTCATGCGTTTCACTGACTGGATCGGTAGCGTGCAAGAGCCGAGCAACTACATGAACACATGAACAGCCAAGGAGAGACAGAGAGAGGGTTTCGTGATCTGTGCTCGGTTCGTACGCCGAGCGTATTCAGGTTTTGCACGTGCACTGGTGCGCATGGCTAGCCGCATACGCGAACAGCCTCGGGTGCAGGTGGCGAGTGCGCACTGCCCCGAAAGCAGATATGCATAAACCCAGCGCCCGTGCGCTGGTGTCGTTCCTGGTGATACCTTGAATCGGGTTGTGGTCTGGTTCGCACGAGCGTCCTGTTACAAAAGCCGATCAGCGTGATTCGAGGCCAAAGATGGACCCACCGGAAATCTTCCAGATATACGAAGGCAGCTTTGCGGCACCGTGCCTTGGGTTATACGGGGGTTTACCACCAAGCATGTTCGTACTTTGTGCGGTCTGCTTCCGAGACCTGTCTCCGATGAGCAGCACAGCACGCCATCAGCAAGCTGTGCTCCAAGCGATGCTCTCGCTCATTTGCTCGCTTCGTTAAGCGCCGAGTGAGCGCGCTGCTGCTGCGCGTGCTGTCATCCGGCAACATGAGACGGTGGATCCAAGATGGTGCACGCTTGGCGCTCTCTCACAGAATCCACACGACAACTGCAGAGATTCTCAAGTCGTCTGGCTGAATCCGATGCTTCGCACACGCCCATCCAACCGCATATTGCCGATGTTGACGCGCTCCTCGCTATAACCCGTCTGAAACGAATACGAGAGGCACCTCAAACGTCAGATGGGCGGCAGCAGTGTACGTTCCAAACTGTGATGCGTATCGTTCATCACTTTCCCTAAAAATACATCCTGCAACTTTTTCGACACCTCATACGACCGAGCAGCGAATCTCTCTCCGCATCTCGTGCCAACGTGCACCGTCATTCATACCGCTGCGAGACGGCAGCGTGACTGACTTCCTGACACCGCCGGCTCCGATCCAAGGCCTCTGTCACGCGGCTGGGACACGACCAGTGGAACGACCGCCCCTTCGCCCATGGCGCTGCTGGGGCCGCAGCCTATCCACTTTTCCCGCCAGACGCACGAAAACGTCCCGCGCACTGAAAACGAGCGCGCCATCGGCCATGCGACGCCGAAGATCGGATATGCGCAGCTCCAGCTGCAGCTGCGTCCTTGCGACTCCATCGCTTGGATCGGGGCGAGAGGCGCAGCGCTCGGAAACCTCGCGAACAAGTCGGCTCTCGGGGGCTTGCAAGCTCAAGACCAAACGATACGCTAGATGCGAGTCTGGAAGAAACGCGAGGCCGCACGATACCAGCTCGCCCAGTACGAAGAGCATGTCGAAGCGTTCCAAAGCCGTGCTGAGGAACTTTTGACCAAGATCGACAGCAGGTTAGAGAGACTGTGTGAGCGCCTGGAGAAAGTAGAAGAAAAGTGTTGCCAACTCGTCGGAATCAATCCCCAGCAGAGGGCAGGAGAAAAGTAGGCTGCGTCAACGCCGCACGAGAGCACCGGGCTGGCGTTACCGTTAACGAGAGGCAGGCACGACACGCGAAGCGCTGCGACAGCGCGGTGCGTGCCTCGGCCTCATGACGAGCTCAAAGACTGAATCCAGTCCTGAACAGGGTCTCCCGTCGACGCGGCTCGGTCTTCGGACCTGGACAGCTGTTCCCGTAAAGCCTGCAGCTCAGCTGCCTGACGCTGAAGCTCCGCCTCGAGCTTCCTCCGCGCGTTGCGCTCCCGCTGCGCGTTCATAGAACTACCAGCCAAATAGCCGATAAAAACTGCACCCACTCGCGCAAAGTTCAAAAGACTCGTATACGACGCCGTGGCACCAGCTGAACCAACAGTTCCGGAAACCATCCCTGTCTTCTCAGTGCAGTATACCCGTTTCGGGTAGACAGAACGACGCGGATTCGCTGACGGCGAGCAGTGCGCGACTCTACTGATCCACTTTTTTCTTAATTTGATCAAATGTTCATAGAGGCCAGCGTTCCCCAGCTGTGCGCTTTGTATCCGCGCGCGGTCATTCATCCATCGATCCACGTCCTACTTCCAAGTTCCATACCTCATTCTTCTTCTCGGATATACTCGTCGTTTGATCTGCTCTATCGAGCGCCGAGCACCTGCCCTGATCGTCTGCGACAGCGCCTGTACCGTTGGTACGGATGCAGCTCGGCAACAGAACGGCGTTGCCGTGCCAGAGAGAGCGTCGGCTCGACAGGTTAAACGAATGCGGTGTCACGGAGGCCTCCCATTCTTGTTGGACCGGCCACCCTTCCAATGGTTTCAGCTTCTCCTTGTGCATAACGGCTCTGAGAGGCTGCCCCACAAAGTTCGCTCGTGTCAGCTCCGCGGATCACGTCTTCAGTACCACACATCGTCCGATATGGATGGCGGCATTGAAGTCTCGGTTCACGGATTCTATGCGTTTATTGCCTCTGATTGAACAGATCCTTTCAAGGCGTCGTTGAACGCTCGCCCCCTGTTCGATTTGGTGCTCTATCAGGTATTCAAACTTTCCGATCGCCGAGGCGCTTCGCAGCCTTCCCACCGTCTCGATCTTCAGTATTGTACGCCTCTGCTGAATCTTTCGATTTTTTACTTTTGAAAATGGATGCACTACTTTGTACCCTTTTAAGTGAGGGCCTTCTCGGGGCGAGAAGGACTTGCGGAAGAAAGACGAGATGTGCTGCCTTGTGTTACGCTGTGTTGAAAACTTCATCAATTCGCCCAGTGCAGCGATCGCTACGTTTCACGATAGAGAGCACTCTTTCGATGCGGCTCAACAATGGACAGTACGGAGGAATGAAGAGCAGCTCTACCCGATAGACTCGGCAAAAGCTCGAACGCAAGCGGAAATATCAAATGCAACGTTGTCCAAAGGAAGGACGTGGCAAGACCTTGAGAAGAAAATTTTCAAGGATTCAGTGGAGTAGTTCGTGGCGTTGTATGAGCTTGCTGTACGGGCGAAACTGAGACCGTCGAAAGAATCCACTGCATCTATATTAGATAATGATGTCGTCGTTCTCTTCGAGTTCGATCTTAGATACAACGGGCTCCCTGTACGCGAATACCCAGATACGCTCCGATTGTTTCATCAGAGGCAAGTCTCACCGACTGGAAAAACAAACCGGCGTCCCTGTGCTTCATACGGATCGGAACGTTCCAGGAACGCTGTCGCTGCGATTCCGATGGAAGATAGCCTTGCACGAACCAGGGCATTTTGGGAATGTATCACGGTGTTTTTGCGATCATATGAACGAGCTGGCGAGAAAAATACATACAGGTAATGGCTATTGTCATCGCCCTCGCCTTCCGAAAAAAAGGGGTTCAAAGGGTCATTCTCTACCATTGACCTCAGGAAGTATCTGAAAATATCGGTTTCTTCTGGCGCGAAGCGCAGAATACTTGTTTCTTTCTGTGTTCTTCAACGATCTGAGCTCTGTGGACTGGCCGACTGACCTGCATGAGGAAACCAGCCCTCCATACACTATTTAGAAAAGAACATATATCCTACAGGCAGTTCGTCGACGATCTATAGGGTACGCTGCATCGTGATACCGATCTCCTGCAACATACCGCAACAGGGGTGAAACACAACTGGATTGAAAAGCCAGAAAGTCCTGCTGCCGACCTGGCCTGGGCTGGGCATCTGCCCGTCGGCGATTATCCGGACAGCACCGAAAGCGCTCCGCCTGGTTACGCTAACCGAGATGTTTTGGGGCTTTTCGGTTGCCGCCGAGCGAGGTTCGCCCATAACCAACCTGCACTGCTGCACCAGTGGCATGCGTCGTCTGGAGCAGAGCGAAGTGCAGGCTAGCACAGGAAGCGATCACGTTTCGCTGGTCTCTTTTCTGGCACTGCAAGCACTCCTATACGCTACCGCCCTCAGCGGTGTTCTGGTGCCTTGCTTGGGCAACGACAGCGACACTGAGGTTGGGCAAGTGTCCAGCGCCGCCTGCGAGGAATTCGGCCCGCAAGCCGACCCCAGACTGAGACTCGCAGTAGCGCGGAGGACGCAGCGGCCCCAAGCGGCTCGGCGTTCGTGGAAACACGTTTTCGAGGACTGGGGTCGCGGCGTTGCCGCTGGGGTGCTCCTATCCGCAGCGCTGGTGCATATCCTCCCGTCCAGTGCTGTGCAGCTCGAAGATAACCTAGCCACTGCGTATGGAATGGAACGCAGCACTGCTGTTTCTCTGTTGGGAACCTGTTTCCTCGTAGGCGTGCTGGGTGTCTACTGCATCGACTTGAGAGCGCGACGCGCTGCCGACGCACCTAGATTGCCAAGTCCGTTATGCGTAGACGCTCGAGCGCCACATCCTTGGGGCGAGTGTTCGCAGCGACCGGCACCATCCGAGCGAGTGGATTCTGGACATCCGCTTTCCCAGCTCGAAGCACACCCTGCATCGACAAGCGCTGCATTGCAACGTTCACAGCCTGCAACTGCCGAGCACCATCTGCGGCCAATCTGGAAAATCCTGCTCTGCTCGCTGTCCTTTCACGCCCTATCAGAGGGTATGGCGCTTGGCTTGTCCGTGTATCGCACGTTCGTCGCGATGTACCTTGCGATTATTTTGCATAAATTTTTCGCGGGGCTCGCGCTTGGCGTATCGCTTGCCAGCGCAAGAGAGCCAATGGCGCGTTGTCTCAGGGCTGGAGCGCTTTTCGCAGCGGCAACGCCATGTGCCGCTACCCTAGCGAGGCTGTCAGCGCACTGGAGTCAGTTGGACAGCGCCCGCTCGGGAGGAGCAGTCCGAATCGTAGGCGGCCTCCTGAATGGAATTGCTGCCGGGAGTTTCCTAGCGATCAGTTTACTCGAAATCATACCTTGTCCGAGGAATTCTTCTGAAGCTAGCCAAGTGGCGCCATGGATTGGAAAATCGCACGAAAATGCCATGGATTGGTACCGGGGAACGCCCGGCTATGAGACGCTAACGACAGCGGATTCATGTGCAACCCTGAATGCTGGCGTAGATACGGCTGCAGATCCAATGGCAGCGATGTCGAGTCGACAAACGCTCGTTCCGTTGCTTTTTAGTGCGGCTACATTCTCGCTGCTTGCGCTGTGGATTTGAGGTATCACACCGATCTACTTTTCCTGCGTTGCATACGGGAACGACACGCCGTCGCCGCCACCGCCTGCACAAGGCCTTGTATCGATACGCTCTATATATCTTGGGATCATTGAATCTAACCACGGATCCTGGCCTATAACAGGCGTTGCGTCGATACGAGCCCCGAAACGGCTTCAAGGAGCGACGCGCACATGCACACAGGCATCCGCGTCGATGCATTGATCCTGCAGTATCTAACGAGGCATGGTCACCTAGGCGATTCCGGATGCAGTACCGCGCACCATCTCGGCGATGGTCGTTGTCGTGGCGCTCAAAGTCGCTACAGCGCCGAATGCTAGCATGAAAATGTCGAGTGCTCGCTCCCATGTGGAGAGTCGCTGCCAAAACACACGCAGATGAAAGAGCGCCGGCAGCGTGTACGCGAGTGTCGCTGCACCGAGCGCACCCACAAGTGATTGGAAAAGTCCGAAATCTTTGCCGGCGATGACTGCTGCGACAACGGTGCCAATGACAAGCGAAACACGCACGAGAACGGCAGCGGGCTCGTCAGTGAAATAGGTGCAATAGAGGGTTGCGACTCTCCTCGCCAGCGGTGCCCGGTCTGCGGCGATGGGCGGGGCCGGTTCCGGCGGTGCCTCAGCTGGTGCGCTGGCCTGCGGAGATGGCGGCGAGGCTCCACCAGGCGCACCGAATGCATCGATATGATCTGGTACAGGGACCGGAGATGTCGAAATCGCCGCTTTGGAACCGCCAGATTCTTCGAACAGTAGCGCGCTGCCCGGACCCGAATCGCGCTGCTCTGAAGCAACTCGCACGTCGACAATATCGATGGAATCGAGTCGCTCGTCAAGAGGCTCTGGCGTTTGCTCCCCGTCGATTGCACGAGACGCTTTACGCTCGGGCGTAATGCGAGTTTCGACGACCTGAATAGCGTCTATAGATACAGTCTCATCGAAAGGTTCCGGATGCCGGCTTGGCAGTGGCTCGCCTGAATGCGCCGATCCAGTACCCAGTTGACGCGTTCGAAGCCACGTCGTGGTTGCCAGCCAGGCCTCGAGCGCTTGAACAATGGGTACCAGCTGCAGTGGATATGTAAAAAGAATACCGATACAGGCAACGCTCTTCACAATACGCACGGCCGCGCTGTGACCCATATTCAGGAGAATGATCGAGCGAGTCTGCTTGCCAAAGGTCATGAAACCCAGCAATCCGATGAGCAGAAGAATCGCCCCCATGAGCACCATCGTTGCGCTCAGGATAACGTTGAAGCGACGGGGATTCTTCATGCTCCCTTCGACTGGCAAGACCACACCGATGCCTTCCAGTGCAGCGCTCATCTGTCCAAAGAACACGGGCCACTTCCAGAACAAAGGCGAATACGGTCGATATTGAAAGTTTGCCATGAGGAATACAAGCACCGCACTGAACCCGACGAAAATACCGATATTGGCTAGATAACTGAATGGTGTCAACTTCCGCAGCGACCGCAGAAGCGCCAACGTGAGCACGATGGGCAGCGGGATGAGGAGGAACCAGGCTGGCGCACAGTCGCAGCGCGTCAGGTCATGTATGGTCTGGGCGAGGAAAATCAGATACCCCGTGCAGTACCCGAACTGGGTCAGCAGGAGCGCCAGATTCACGACCAGCTCTCCGGCACGACCAAAGGCATAGGCACCAACGTCGCCGTAAAGCACTTGTCGAGCGGGCACACACGACGCTGCCCCCGGAGAGTCCGAACTGACCTCTGCGAACGGTGCACGTTCTGAGCCAGGTTCTGTGCCGCCGCGTTGTCTCTGCCACCATTCTGCTGGGATATGGCGCTTCACGCGCACGAGTAAGACACAGCCATAGAAGGTCAACAGACTGACTAGGACCAAACCCAGAATGCCTCGCGTCACGCCAGCGTAGGAAAACGCATAGGAAACGTAGAGAAAGTTCAAACCGAGGAATCCTTTCAGCAAGTTGGCAAACTCACCCAGCACGCTTTTCACACTCGAGCCCGACGTGCGAAGCGTGTCGCTTTCGGGTTTCGTACCGGTTGCGTCCGCGTTTTCCGCAGAGTGCTCGGTAGCCACAACCAGGTCCGGGACACTGTCTGCAGCGGCCTGCGACGAGGCACCTCCCGGCGAGCTCGCCGCGTCTGGTGTAAAACGCCCGACCATGAAGGAAGCTTGCTTCGCATTCGCGTACGTCTGAGACAGCGTCAATGACGAAGAGTTCACGCTGTGAGGAAACCGCACCTAGTCAGGCAGGTAGGCAGTCTGCCTGAATACGTTCGTACGTATGGGTGTCGCGCGCGACTCGAGAAAGTAACGACAGCAGGTAGAGGCGCGCGTGGATACTCCGCCAAGCTCCGGCGTGAGACACGGGGGCTGGTTGCTCTCATATGCACGTTGAGGGTGCCTATGCTTTGAATGCACGTAGTTGTAGGTGTGTCTGCTTTCCAGGGAAAAACTGTGCAGGAATATGGGCGAACGGATGCAGTGTCTGCATAGAAAAACGAAAGCGTTGAGCAGTACGCGTTTGTTTTTCATAGTAGCTATCGGAAAATCGACGCTTCGTTGCTTGATCCCTGAACAAATCAGCAGAAAGGTTGCAATGAGAAGTCTATCTTGCCGGCAGCAAGTCTCGAGCAGGCATCCTGGCAAGCTGGCTGGTTCCCGATCTAGCGAAATCAATACCACGAAAACGAGCTGCTTCCGGTGTCGGTGCACTGTGCTCGCGGTGCCTCTACTACGTCGTGTCGCGACTTGTGCCGCTGGAGCGTGAACTCTGCCGCAGAACGATACGCAGCGCGAACAACAAAGCACGCTGTTGCTGTGGAGCTGTCGCAGCTCCTGCTGACAGCATCAGGCTGCGTAACCTGGTAGAGTCTCGTTCGGTGCATCGATCTCGTTTGGCGTACCCGACGGACTATACGAATCAGGGAATCGCTGAACCATACGCAATGGTTATTGGCATCTGGGAGAGCGTCCATTATGCTGCAGGAGACTTGCAAGCTCCACTGGGTACCAGCCATAATTCCATGCGGATATCATGGTCGATTCAAATGGTCTAATAGGTGCTGAGCTCACCGTACGCGCTCACTACCAAGTCTGTGGATGCATGGATCCTGTGCAGTTGATAAAGCATCCACGTTCGAAACCGATACTTGGTACGATGGTAGACAGTTCTTTCATGCCAGCTGGGCGTGCTGCAGGACGGTGCATGTGCTCGCTGCTCATCCTCCAATGCTCGACATGCACTCTTGTGAGAATTAAAAATGAAACAAGTCCATGAGCACGGGGCGTGCAAGTCTAACCTGGGATCTATCTCTGCTATCAGCAATACCAGCGTTTGCGGGCTTTTTCGAAGACGACTTTGTCTCTCTCATCTCCGGATTTGAACACGTTGGTGTGCCTGCTTTTCGCCCAGCTCCGCTGCGGGCAGTCGAATGAAGTTGACAGCAGCTTTCAGGTCCCGAAATCAAAGGGCCAAGCTGTGATTCAAGCATTTCATGCACAGGCAAGCGTTCCGATTTGCGCTCGGCATGCCAGATTCATACTTTCTTTGTGTATGGCCTCGATGCGCACTTCGTAGCGGTGACGCTCGGCACGGGTATGGTAAGGGGTTTCCATGTAAGAAATGTGCTTTCACCTGCTGGCGGTGCACGACGGTGCATGAACGCCTGCCTCATGGCTCGGTACATGCCCTTGACAGGCGTACAAGGCTTTCCTCGATACTCGGCTCGGTTTCCGCCCCGGTGCACCGCACCCTATGATCACAGGCTTTTTCTGGGCGATCCCCTTGTCAAGGACGCGGTCCGCCGCACGCGCAAGCTGTTCTGTTCGATACAGGATTTGCGGAATGCGATGCTGTTCATAATGAAACAAGTACCGGAACGAGACTCCATCTTGGAGAACAAGTCGCGCAGCATCGATTCGTTTGCGTTGCTTTCGTACAAAGCGGTGGTGTACGCTCTACTGGAAGTGATCGCTGCGATGACAGGTGTCCGAGTCGAACACCCTTCCCGACGCAAAAGATAGAGATGCAGACGCTATGGAGCATGCTCCGCGATAGGTAGCATACTGCCGTAGAGTACCGAATCATCAACGGCTGCAGAGAGAGACAGCATGATTTGTCTATCGAGTAAAGTCGGTTATTTAACGGAACAAGTTCAGTAACGTTTTTGCATGAGCCTGCGACAAAGGATTCTGGGAGATTCTTTGGGGGGTTTCGTTCCCCCAGCAACCCAGCGGCATGCTCAGTTGCGCCGCCGAGTTGCCTCAAAAGATAGTCGTATAGAAAACCTGAAGCAGTTGTGATATGGGCATGGTACACGTAAGGAAAGGAGCAGCGTGGACTATCTTACACACGAATTGGATAAAGATATCGCGTACCTTACGAAGCTTTGCTCAAGATCGTCTCAAACCATCTTGACTCCTGGAATGTCATGAATTCCAGTGGTAAAGCATCGAAGGAGCAACGCTGAAAACGCGATCAAGAACCCTAACGCTGCGTGTGAGTCCGTGAACCCCCATTGCTGCCATTCGAATGCCACGGCTATCTATCTACACAAATTTTCGGAAAATAATCGAAAGCCTGGAAGAGAGCACCCAGTACCGTATTCCGAAATGTTCTGACATGGGCGTGCGACACAGCTTCCGCCAATTTTGAGAAGCGCGCTCCGTGAGCCGCGGCAGGTATTCGAATACTTTAGACGTAGACAGCGTCTTGGTACCAGCATCCATAAGAGATGCTGTTTGGCAGCTACTGGAGCCCAGTGTGTGGCTGGTTTGACACCACCACCACCACCACCCTGGATACGCACGCTGCCTGCAGAGGTTTCCTAGCGAGTCCGCAGGCCGCGTACCTGGCTGGCCAGATACCACCTCGGTGTTGTACGCGGTGCACCGGTGTTTCGTGTCGTTTCACGTGCCAAGTACCATTCCACCAGATGTCTCTACTGGATTCCGGGTTTAGCGAATGGTCCCGCTTCCTCCACACCTAACCACGATTCCGTCACAAAGAAGCTGCATGGCGTGCCACGTTCTCTCTTCCCTTGAAGACGCTTCCATTCCCAGTGCGGTATGCGAACGGACGCTTCGCCGCCTCCGTTTTGCGTCAGGCAGCGCTGGTTAGACTCAAACTCATGGAGAGACGCATCTGCGAAGGCAGAGCGGCCAGTTCCACGCTGAGTGCCGCTCGTCGTCGTCATCATCACCATCGACGAAAAGTTCTGCGCTGAGGCGCCTCGACTCTCCTGTCAATATCGTGGAGCGTGGCGCGCCACTATCGACGCTAGCGTGGCCAACTTCCAGACGCGAAACATCAAGCATTGGGTACTTGTTCGAAAATCATGCCTCTCCAAGTGCCAATGTATCCTATGCGAGCGCTCCAAGTGCCGGTCTGGTTTACAATGACGTTCAGACGCTATCGCGCAAATACTGACAGAGAAAGAGTACCTTCGAGAGCGTGTCCTCGCACCGAAGCCAAGAGCTGTCGAGTGCCCTCAGGCATTTCGATGCCCCGTGCTGCAGTGCCGGTTCCTTCATGATCAGCTCCGCGTGCTCGTTCAGAAACACCCGTAGCTGCGCCTGAGCAAGTTCAAAGTCACGCTCTGACTGCAGACGCCACGTGAAGAACGACAGCGCATCGGCAAGTGCCTCGGCCGGCAGCAGCCGTATTTCTACGTCTGCCGCCGCTGGTGTCAGCGCATCCAGGCGCTTTGCGGCGGTGGCAAAGTCTGCTCGCTGCAATGCATCCACAAAACTCGAGGCTATCGAATCGGGAAGCGGTCTGCGGTCCTCGATGCCGGGCGAAACAGAAGCGTCCGCAGCTTCGCGGTAGCCGTCGTGCAGCTCAGCGACTAGCGGTGGTGGCGGTTTCTGAGTCCCGGTCACGGAATCGCTCTCCCTCGTTGCCTTGTTCTGCTCCTTGATTTCGTCAAGGTACGGCAGCAGAAGCCAGTAGCTTTCAGGCTGACTCGAAAACACGACGCCGCAGTGTGCATCGTCGATAGGTTCAACGGTTAGCGAAACACATCGCGGGTTATTTTCAGGGGATGCTGTAGCGTCTGCAACTGCGGAGACAACGGGATCCCACGACATTGCCAGGTCCGGCAGCTGCACCGCATGACGCCGCCAGAGCGCTTCCACATCGAGACCATTTCCCGCTCGCGAAGAAAGCGCCACCATATTGCCCTGCTCGCTGGGCCCCCGATAATACGCTTTGCAGTGCCACATGCAGATTCCGATATGCCCCACATGCGTTGTGACAATAAAATCGCCCCGTGGTGACATGGCGCATGACGTCGGTGCAGCAGCCATACGCAGCACATCCACACAGCGGCCTGCGACAAGATCCCACGTTCGGAGCGTTCCGTCCAGTGAAGTGCTCAGAATTTGTCGCCCATCTGCTTGGCAGCTGAAGCAGATATCCGTAATGCGAGCAGTGTGGCCCCTGAGCCAGCGCACACAGCGGCCGCTCGCTGCCTCAAAGACTTTGATGGAAAAGTCGTCAGCACAGCTCACAGCGAGAAGATCTGAAACCGGACTCCAGATGAGCTGTAGACCTGGACTGTGGACGACAATATCGGCGACTTTCTCACGCGACTGATGTCGATAGATGCCGAGGCGTCCGTCGTGGCTACCCAGGGACGCAAGCAACCCGCCGCTCCCGTCGAAAGCGACACCCGCTACACCTCCCGGATGGTGCGCGTTTCGTATTCGCCACCGATGCAACCCACTCTGGAGGTTGAAGAGATCAACGTGACCCACAGAGAGACCTACTGCCGCGAAATGGCCGCAAGTGGAAATTGAAACACAAGTCGCAGTGCCTTGATCGAGATCCGTTGAAGCGTCACCCCGGAAACGGAGCACATGGCGATAGCGATGGTTCTCAGCGTAGCGCCAGGTGTAGGCCTCGGAGCGCCCGAGGTGACACGTTACCAGATTGGCAAGATCCGGGTCGTTTTGTCGAGCCTCACTCACAGCAAAATCCGTTACCGGTGGAAGAAGCGATGCGGTGTCGGGATCGTCCTCGTCGAGTGCGAACTCATCCGATGCTTCAATGGCGCGCTCGTGTTGCATTTGACGGGCCCGCTTGCGTGCTCTCCGTAGCCGCGTTGTGACCTGGGACAACTCACGGTGATGATGGGATACGACTGTGCTGGTAACGCGCAGCTGCTGATCACTGCAGCCCGCAGAGATCAGCTGGCGATAATCTTCACCGATGAAACGAATGCGCGTCGGCGGTGCCCGGTGCCCGGCTCGGTACTTGAGCAGACGCGGTGCACCGCTCGGTGAATCGCAAATAAACATGTTCATGCGATTATCCTCATCGCCAATGGTCAACAGGATCGGCTCGCGGGGATAGAAGAACGCCATCCGACATGGACCCCGATGCAGACGCGGTATCGTGTCCAGAACTCGCCGTGCTTCGAGGTCGTAGATGCAGAGAGAGCCATCGGAGTGGAACGAGAACAGATGCGGAAACGCATTCGCATCGTCGTTCCGGAAACACAACGCATTGACAGTGAGCGAGGTACCCAGTGGCAGGTGCATCCGCAGGTTGTACTGATCCAGGATCGAGCCACGACCAATGTCGTAGATGATCACAGAGCCGTCGTGGAAACCCATGCCGATGATATCCAGCGCCGGAGACTCTGACAGCGCCGTCACTGCACCGTGCTTGGAAAAGTCGAGTGTCTGGAGGATGCGACTGTGGCAAATATCCACGAGTGCAATGCGCCCCTGGTCGCTTCCGATGCAGACGACGTCGAGCATCGTCGGTGGATGCACAATGAGGCCATTCGGGGTGATATCTTCTCCGAAGAATACTTCCGAGACGAGCTCATTGTCGCGGTTGTAGGTGCGCGCGCAGCGTTCTCCAGCGTCCACTGCAACGAATACTCCATTCCCAAAAGCGTATAGCCCAACGATGCAGCCACCTGGGGCAGTTTCGATCGACACACGGGATCGCAATTGTTCTGTTATATGAAGGCTGTGCTGTGTGGCAACAACCAGTCGCTCTCGACCGAGATGCGCTACGGCAGTGATGCGCGAAGGCAAAGCATTCGATAGGCTCAGTAAACGAAGCGTCCTTCCATCGTAGAGCTGCAGGCAGCGTCCAAGCGGTACGACAACGAACGGTGCAATGCCGAGTTCATAGAAGCATGGCTTGGGGGACGAGGTACCGCCAAGCATGCGCCCGCTTCCCTCACAGGTGACCAGGCCGAGAACTCGAAATGGAGCGTAAAGTGACGTGCGTTGCCCCAGCGCGACGAGTTCTCCCTCTTCGAGGCCATCTTCGAGCAGCTTTCCCTCCGCCTGCACCATTGCGCTACACGTTCACACACAGGCACCGTTTCGAGAGGTACGTCGTAGCTGGAGCGCCCGTCCAGTCTGCGAATCTTTTATGGAGGCGTTTGCTGCGACCTTTATGCGAAAGCGGGTTCAAGTATGAACTCGCGTGAGACTGCTGTTTGCAGGTTCGCAACTGATGCGCAGCACAGTGCGGATTCCAGCACGAAAACAACGCGGCCGCGCCAGAGGATCAACACGCTCGGGAACTCAGCGGTATATGTGGTCTGCGAGATGACGGCCCTGTTCAAGCGTGCCCGACGAGGCTCCGTTCCCAGCCGAGTTTCGAGCGTTCCCGCTTCAGGAGCGGTTTTGGGGTACAGTTCCTACCTCTCGGTGCCAGGTACCCAGGCAGTTGACTGAAAAATTAGTCGCCTCTATTCAAGCCCCTCAGAAGAATAGAAACCTCAGTCAACCCCAAGAGTCTCGCGCAGAAGCAGTAGACTGCACTGCCTCAGAAACTGCGGATCAGCAGCGTAAGCGCTCGACGTCCACCGCTGGGCGACCAGTGCTAGTGTCTGCTCGCTCCGACAGACAAAGCGACACTGATTACTGGCTTGAACCGCTCGTTTACTGCCTCTACTGCGAAACAGGCGATCCCAGCCTGTTGCAAGAGAAAGCGTTCCACTGAAGCGCAACACCTGTCGAACACCAGCCGAGGCGGAAGCGACGGCCCCGAGTCGTGCGCACTGCCCAGGCGGCTTCCTGGATAGCGAAGAACAAAGGGGCGTTCAGGTTGCTTCTCGCTGGAGCACGTGGCATGGTATACACCTGTTGAAGCGTATTTGTTTCATTTGGTGGATAGATTTATAACGAGCGACACCTGAGTGTATTTTTGCAGCACTGGCATTCAACTAGATCCAGCGCTTCCGAGCCAACAACGAGTAACTGCTGGCTTCGGGGAAGACTGGCGTTTGCGCGGGAACTGCAGACGCGCTAGACGGGTGACACACACCCATGGGTATTCGACAGCTGGCGAAGCTTATTGTGGACCATGCGCCACGAGCATATAAAGAACAAGATATTCGGGCGCTCTTTGGGCGGGTCATCGCCATCGACGCGTCTATGTGCATCTACCAGTTCCTTGTGGCGGTGCGTACGGCGGACGCTGCCAACCTCACCAACGAGTCTGGTGAGATCACCTCGCACCTCTCGGGAGTATTTTACCGCACCATCAAACTTCTGGAGCTGGGTATCAAGCCCATATACGTCTTTGATGGCAAAGCACCGGATCTCAAAGCAAATGAGCTCGCAAAAAGGAGATCCCGGCGAGAGGAAGATGAGCAGGCCGCAGCCAAGGCTCGCGAGGAGGGCGACCTCGAGCTCTATGCGAAGTACGCTCGACGGGTGAATAAAGTCTCCGCGGAGACCATCGACAATGTGAAGCGTTTGTTGCGCCTCATGGGGATACCTGTTGTCGAGGCGCCCAGCGAGGCAGAGGCCCAGTGCGCTGTCCTCACCCGAGCAGGTCTTGCCTATGCGACAGCCAGTGAGGATATGGATGCGCTCACGTTTGGTACACCGCTTTTGATAAGGAATTTGTTTGCAGCGCTGGCATCTGGAGCCGAACGCAAAGATCGCAAACCGAGCGAGTTCTCGTTAGCGATAACGCTAGAGGATCTGGGCATCTCTATGGATCAATTTATCGATATATGTATTCTGTGTGGTTGCGACTATACCTGTACGATACCGAAAATCGGGCCCTATCGGGCTTTGATGCTGGTCAAACAGCATGGCTGCATCGAGGAGGTGCTTGCATCGCTGCGGGAATCCAACCACCCGATACCCGATGATTTTGATTACCTCGGAGCACGAGGACTCTTTAAAGAGCCGCACGTCAAGGATGCTGCAGATATTGAACCGCTTTTGGAATGGCATGCTCCTAACGAAGAAGGACTCGTGCAGTTCCTGGTCCAGGAGAACAGCTTCAATGAACAGCTGGTGCGCAAAGCCGTGGAACGCATGACGAAAGCCCTGCGATCGGGGGTTGCAAATCAGTCGCGGCTGGACAATTTTTTCAAGCCGAAAACCTTGCCCAAGAAGCATGAGCCAGAGCGGCCATCATCGAAGAGGAGCACGAAACGAGCACGCAAAACCTAAGTGGATCCCGAGCCGCACCCGGAGGTTACGCTCAGCAGGGTCAACGAACGACGAGACGCGCTGGTTAGCGCTGCTGACTTGTTCCCGGATGCATCACAGGGCCGTGGCCTGGTATGCACCAAAACTTACGGTATGCGCGTTGCTCGATCATGACGGCAAGCTATGCGCATCTCGGTTGTGCTTGGTCTGGCACAAAACGCGAAAGCAAGCTGCCAGTGATCTTGATTGTCGCTTTCAAGTGAAGCGGCGGGTAAAGCACGCACCGACGGGCGCTATGTCGACCGCTGCTGCGGAACGACCAGACGGCGGGCCTCGCTGCGACCTTGTGATGATGCCACAGAGAAGCACATAAATGAGCGTTTATCGTTACCAGCTTCGACGGAGCATGTGATTGTTCCCGCTGGAGAATGCACATTAGTGTGGTGCGTTCCCGTCAGGTCAAGTAACGACCGGGGATTCCGTCCGCACCGCCTCCGTTAGACATCATGTGCTGAAGGTGTCCGAGGCTCGTGCGCAGATCACTCGCTTGGGCCGTACTCGTCTATGTGTCGAAAGGAAACACCGTCGACGAGGCGAGTGCTTCGCTTCGATCGCTCATTCGTCATAGCATTGTAGATGAGCGACGAAAGCGCGTTCATGACGCCTCGCTCCGCGCCTCGCGAATGGAGTCTAGAGTGGGTATCGTCGAAAAATACAAGTCTATGATCGTTGACGAATTGCCCACGACAATCGTTACCAGTAGAAAGAGATAGAGAGAGAGCTATGCGGCGCGTCAGGCTTGCTCAGTCGCTGAACCCCACCATACCAGTCCCTTGATCAACGCGAGCATCCAAAGCGGTATCTCCTGGTCACCGAGTTTTTGCATCGGAATGCAGCTGCGTTTCAGTACAATGGCAGCACAGAGTGCGAAACGAGTCTCGTTCAAGTTCGCTCGACACGAAACCGCTGGACGCGACTGAAGCGCAGGACATTTCCGGGTATCGATCGCTGCATGCAAGTAGCGGTTCGGAAAGTGCATGCCCTGCTGGGTACTGGTGGCATCGCAACACAGCAAGTGTCACCACCAGGTCGATAGTCGCGCCATCTGATGTTGCATCAGTTACCCGATGTACGATCTTGTGAGTCTGGCTCTGTTTCACGCGCCTCTACGCTGCCGGATTCAACAGGCACCTGTGCTCGCGATACACGTACTTTGTCCTTATTCATTCGCGAAACTCGCATAGATCCGATTGCTGGACTCGGTGTATGCTCCTGTCGATAAAGTCGATGTACTCCGTGTGCGGCGCCCGAAAAGCACACCGAGCCTTGGGCGCAATGCCTTGCTGCTTAGCCCTCTTGCTTCTGCTTGTAAGGCTGCTATGAAACTTGGAACTCTGTGTCCAACCCGCAACGAAGACCCGTGCTACTATGCCACGCACCTAGAACCAAGACTGTTCCAGTGCAGCCTGGGGGTATCTTCGTGCTACTGAGACGCTACCGACAGTGCGTGCGTTCACTTCGCGGCCTCTGCTGGACGCTAGTGCCAGACAGTCGAGGCTGACTGCGACTCAAGTGCAGTTATGCAGTTCGCTTATCGGGCTCTATGCTCTACACGAGACGCAGCGTCTACAGCACGTTGCAGTCGCGACACGCACGCGTGCTTGAAAAGCACCGGTGGCTTCTTCTCTGGTCGCCCTTGTCACGCGCGCTTGCGGAAGCTTGATTTAAGGACACATCGCGCACAGCATACAAGAGCACGCTGTACGTCCTCGCACGAAAACCGGTGTCTATGCGCAAAAGTTACGATACGCAGGTCGCAACGAACGCCCCGAACAATGACGCGTCAGCGCGAGCGGTTACGCTACCCAGCTTGCTGCTGTTCGGGACGCGTGGAGCGGCAATAATAGCGTCTGCGGTACTGAACTGTGCTGAGCGTTTACGACAGGCTCGGGAGGACGTATCGTCCCAACGTTGTTGTTTCCAGTACGCGGGAAGCGAGCATAGCTTCTGTCGTACTGAACTGCGTCGAGCTTTTCAAAGCAGGCTCGCGGGGACGACCGCTCAGCCCGAGTTGGCTCCGGTCGGGAGCTCGCCTCCACTTCCGAACGGTGGTCTGTTTCGAGCGGAGAGGCTCGTTTTGGGCGGTGTCGAACCGGACACCTCACCAGGAGGCCCTGCGGTGCAGCACCACCTGATGCAGCAGTCCCAGCAGCACGCGGACGACTCTTGTACAACCGCAGCGCAGCCGAGCTTGGACTGGAGTGAGCTTGAGGTGTTCGAAAAAATAGCCTCGGGCACAGACACGGACATCTTCCGAGCTTCTCTCCACGGCGATGCGGTCGCTGTGAAGGTACTCTCCAAGTACGCTTCTACCGACGCTGAAGACGCTTTTAATCGCGAGTGGAGGACCTTCGTGGAGCACGACCTCAGGCACCAGAACATCATCCGCTTCTACGGCTGGGGCTATCGACCAAACGGGGAGCGCTTTCTTGTCGTAGAGCACGCCAAAGGCGGTAGCTTGCGGCAAGCACTGACTCGGCGACTCTGGAAGGACATCGGACGAGTGGTTCGCCTCGCCCGCGACATTACCGCTGCACTCGAGTACCTACACAGCCGAAACATTATCTACAGAGACCTCAAGTCCAGCAACGTACTCCTGGATGCGTCCTGGAATCGAGCGCTGCTGTGTGATTTCGGAATCGCCAGAGCGATGATAGGCGATGGTGCAGGCCAAATGACCCGCGAATGCGGTACCTATCAGTACATGTCACCTGAGGTGATTCTCGGGAAAGCAGACTACGGCGAGAAAGCAGATATCTACAGTTTTGGCATCCTTTTGAATGAGATGTGCACGGGGGAGATTCCCTTCAGTCGTCAGCGACTCCTTCCTGTGCAGGCTGCGGCAGCGGTGGTGAACAAGGGTCTGCGACCCGGTATGCGCGGCTCCGTAGAGCGCAAGTATCCAGAGTTGCACGCGCTCATTCGCAAGTGCTGGGCGCAGCGGGACGATGCTCGACCAACAGCTGCGGAAGCACGCGCTGAACTGGATGCCATTCTGGTTAAATATTTTTCTGCGGATCAGACGCCGACCGCAGATGCGCAGCTATCCACGGCCACAACTTGAGACACAGATGATCGTTTCGGCATCTGTGAGTCAGCGTGTGCGGCAACGAACTGCATTGGATGCGCTGGTATCTGGTCTCGGGCGAGCAGAAAAGAGCGAGACGCGGACGTGGATGCGACGTCACGCGTGAACGACTGCCCAGAGGCCGTGAAGCCGACTCGAGAGGCTTCTGGGATGAGCGCTTGCTCTCGTGCAGCGCACGAGAGACCGCGTGTAAATTACTCATCAGCGAATAGTTATAAGTGGACGCAGGACCCGGGCATGTATTCGGCTGGTGCACAGGGGTCTGGGGTATAGCACCGGTTTGACAGACGCTCCCTGTGGTAGACGCATGCCTCGCGTCTGGTGAACAGAGCATGTATGCCCAGCGCGAAACTGGATTCGATGTGCCGGACGCTCCAAGTGTAAAGCATGCGATGCCGCATCTGGTGTTTTCTAGAGTACGCAGGCGTTTTTACGTTCAAGAATAAAGCGAGGCTGGGGCGTGCGAGTGCGACCCCGGCCCATGCCTAGCGCTGCGTGTACACTCCGTCTCGATGGGCAACGGCTCGGTCGCAGCAAGCAGCAATGACAATAGCAACACGTTTTGCATTCGGATTCGACTTGAACTGGCATCGAGTCGATGTACTCTGCGAAACGGTATCCGACAGCCGTCACAGTCCCTGAGCTTGCAAGGAACCGCGTTGCGACTGTGGCACTGTCGTACGCCCGTACGACACGCAAATAGCCAGATTCACGCGCGAGCGTCACTGCTCCCAGGAACAAGTGATAGAGTTGCCGCGCTGGGGCGCCTCACAGAAACAGAACGTGTTGTCCAAGTACGCGGGTGCGAGTTGGCGCGACCGCAGGTTACGCTCGGGCGACGCGGAACCAGAGCCTCACCTTACTTAAGCGGGATGAAACGTGACGACGATGAGGCACCAATACCTGGCCTCCCGTGCTTAACTGGCTTGTACGTCAAACTGAACTCGCCAAGGTAGTGGCCAACCATATCCCCGCGGATTTCAACCTCGTTGAAGGTGCGCCCGTTGTGAACTCCGAGGCGTGCACCGATCATCTCCGGAACTATGATCATGTTCCTGCAGTGCGTTTTCACAATCTCCGGCTTGCTGAACTCATCAGGGACTTCGGCCTTCGCTTTTCGAATTTTCTTTATGAGCGAGGTCTGCCGACGGTCCAGGCCACGCGCGAGCTTCCGCCGAGCGCGTGCTGGTAAGAGCTCCACCATTTCATTGTGCGGCAGCGCAAGAAGTGCCTCCAGGTCTACACCTCTATAGGAAAACTTGCGAAAAGTTCGCTTCTTAGGCGCTGATGAGCTTTCCTCGTCCATGGGTTACGCACGCGAGCTTTCCACGTTCAAGGGGTAAACCGTGTACGCCAAGCAGCGCAGAGAGCGGCATCTAAGCGAGTCGCGGCGAGGCCGCGAGCGGCGACCGCATCTTCCTCATGCTGTACCTTACGCACTTTTAGGGATATATCTGGACTTCATTGGCCTGTCCGATGCGTGCGCGCCTATTTTTGTCCATTTTGATGCAATGCTGACCAAGCCAGCGTTCTCTGACCCGGTGCTCGGTATTCGCACGCGGTGGAGCATTCGTGATTCCAGGGCCCGCTTCCAAGTCCCATAACCCATCCTTCATCCCGTATACACAGGTTGCTTCATTCGTTCGATCGCTTGCCCAGCGCCTCCCCTGGTCGTCCGCAATACTGCCTGTACCGTTGGTACGGATACAGCACGGATGCAGTACGGCGTTGCTGTGGTAAACGAGGGCTTCGGGCTCGAGGTTTGCCTCAGACGACACTGAATCAGGGCTCGTCGCCAGTTTGTGCTCAGCCAGTCTGCGGTTGCAAACTTGCCTTCGCTGCACGACACGTTGGAGCAACTTAGCTGTTAGGATGAATCCTGGGAGGCGCCTCTCTCCTTTGTGATCGTTCATGGAATGCACGATCGTTTAGCGACGCGGGCTATTGCTAGGCACCCACCAGTGGGTAGGCGCAGAAAGCGCACTGGGCCCGTGTGTGCATCCGATTCGCTGGACCTTTTGCCCAGAGGGTGGCTTGGGCGCGGATGTCCGCCAGGCCGCCGCCTGTCTGTGGCGCACGAACGCTTGCTTCATCGGTCGGTACATGCAACGGGCGTATGCAAAGGGTTACACCCTGGATGCTCCGCTCGGTTTGCGCATCCGGTGCTGTACTCTGCGATCATGGGCCTCTTCTGGGCGATTGCCTCGGCGAGTGCTCTGTCTGCTGTAAACACAAGCGCAAGCGGTTTTACTAGATAGCGGGTATGTTGCATGGGATTTCATATTCTTGATGAAACAGGTACCGGAAGGAAAATCCAGGCTGGAGCAGAAGTCGAGAAATGTCGATCTGCCAATGCTCCTTTCGTCCAAATAAGCGACGCCCTGGCCATGGAAACGATCGCCACGATGGCTCAATTCCGAGTCCGAGGCCTTTTTCCAGGCACACAGAAGAGACGGAACCCCCTGGGGGCATAGTCCATAAGATGCATCATGCCGCTGCCTGGTGCCGTTCCCGTGAAGGCCACAAAGAGAGGAGTCTATGTCTGTCATTCGGAATCAATTATGATTTGATTTGACAAGTTCTCGGAAAGTTCGGCTGGAGCTTGTGTCCAAACAGCGTCAGGCCGACGTCGAGTGTGTTTTTCCTCGTCAGGCCAGCGGCACGAGTTGCTGCACCCATGCATTGCCATGAGATCGAAGTATAGAAAATTTGGAGAATGCATGGTTTCGGCATGCGGGACGTTTGCAACATTAGAAAATTGGAGGTGTGTACATACGCACTGGATAACGATATTCGTTATTCTACGAGCACGCGTTCACTAGCGACGCCAATCATGACGAATTCGTTGACAGCGCGCATTCTGGCGGCAGCGTCCCAAAAGATCGATTCCGATGAACGCGACCGTGAAACCCAAAACAACGAATGATTCGATGAGCCCTGATTCATGACCTTCGAAAGCCGAACCTGTACAGCTTCAAAAAAACTTTCGGAAAAATATTCCAATGGTACGAACAGAGCAACCAGTTTAGCGTTCGGTTTTCCGCTTTACGGATTCAAAGCACCGCACCTGGTGCAAGCCGCAACTGCAGCGCATGCGCTTGCGCGGACGCCCACCCCCTGCCAGCGTGGGGCCCATGGAGGTATCGTCTGCTTAGTCTCTAAAGTGGTAATCTATGGTAGTTTTATGCAGAATGACTTGGCAGGCGCTATGGACCGCGAGGGCGCTGCGCTCGCGTAGCAGATCGTGCAGTTTTATGCGTTGGAGATATAGTGACGCGCATGCGCTTGCGCGGACGGCTATTACTTGCCAAAGCTGACCATCCTGCCGCTTCACTTGAGCTGTGTGTACGCATGGCTTTTCTTGCAAGCAGTTGCGTAACAACTGCGCATCCGCTAACCCGTCGTTCAGCGAAGCAGCGCTGTGCGGCAGGGGTCCACGTGCGTCGCGCGTTGCTGGCCTCAGGTGCTGCTGGCGAGCGAAGGTTGCGGCGCGTGCAGCACCCACTGATTCAAAGACTCGCTGAGGGCATAGAGCGCACTTGGCAGACAGAGCTGCATGACCTTGCGCCGTTTCACCTACCAGAGGACCTAGGCTACATCGAAGGGAAACTCGAAGGCGAGAGAGTCGTTATCGAGAATGTCTGTCATCAGAGTCCGGCCTTTCGAAAAATGCATCTGGAGCTAGCACGTGTCGGGACCTCCCAGACCGCGTCCTTGGATATTCTGCACTGTGTTATGTTCCCGTGCGCTGGGCGCGTCGGAACCAATGTACCCATGTTCGGCTGTGATATTGTAGCGGGACGGGGAGCGGTATCCGCAGCGATCGTCGACCTGTCGCCAGTCAGCGCCTCGCGAGAACTGCCGCCGAGCTACCGAGACGCACTGCAGTCGCCGGAAATGGCTGCGCTTCGACGTTTTCGCCAGGTACGCGAGTTGCCGGCTTGGGGTCGCGAGATCTTCTCCGAATTCTGCGTTTTCATACGCCCGGTGCAGACACCCGAATGCAATGAAGAGGATCGCTTCGTGGATTTAGTATTGCGGATGCTCCGGATTCACTGCCATCTAGCACAGAAGAGCACGAGCACACCACATCTGGACCAGGTAAGAGAGGCCCTGGAGGGCCAGATTCACTACTGTCGAAAACAGCAGGAGAATGACAAAACGCGCCGTGTCCTGGAGAGTGCTTTCGGTAAACCCTGGACGGAGCGCTACATTAGCACGGTGTTGTTTGATTCGCCGGTGCTGGCAGCGAACTAGATTACCTTTTGGTATTGCTGTCAAGTGAGTACATGTACGACACGCAAGATGCATTTAGCATTGTAGTCGAGTGGAGTTCTAGGAGCCGCTCGGTACAAGTTCTTTTCCTGTTGCAGTGCCACGGCGGCGCGGTGTCGTCAGCTGGCGAAGAGGCCTCCACCAGAACCTGAACGTAAGCGACGCCGCGCTGTACGCTGCCTATTCACCGAGGACGCATCCATGAAACCAACGTGAAACGCATGGCAATGCCGCATGGGTCGTAACGCGAATGCAAATGCCGCACAGCGCCTTTTGCATGACGATGATGGATGCAAACCTCCCGATATTTGTGTCGAGTGCCGGATGATGACTGGATGCACGTGCACGTGAAGTCGAATGGACAGGATGCTGCGGCTGGTACAGCGGCATCGGTCGCTGCCTGCACGGTACAAGCTGTCATGGAATGCGCGCCACTCGAGGGCATTCCATAATAGGATATGTGCTCGCTTTGCGCTGGGGTCATGTTGGGAGTACCTGCAACGCGCATCATGCGTTGGACCAGACCGGCGCGAATGGAGTCTAGAGTGGGTATCGTCGAAAAATACAAGTCTATGATCGTTGACGAATTGCCCACGACAATCGTTACCAGTAGAAAGAGATAGAGAGAGCTATGCGGCGCGTCAGGCTTGCTCAGTCGCTGAACCCCTCCATACCAGTCCCTTGATCAACGCGAGCATCCAAAGCGGTATCTCCTGGTCACCGAGTTTTTGCATCGGAATGCAGCTGCGTTTCAGTACAATGGCCGCACAGAGTGCGAAACGAGTCTCGTTCAAGTTCGCTCGACACGAAACCGCTGGACGCGACTGAAGCGCAGGACATTTCCGGGTATCGATCGCTGCATGCAAGTAGCGGTTCGGAAAGTGCATGCCCTGCTGGGTACTGGTGGCATCGCAACACAGCAAGTGTCACCACCAGGTCGATAGTCGCGCCATCTGATGTTGCATCAGTTACCCGATGTACGATCTTGTGAGTCTGGCTCTGTTTCACGCGCCTCTACGCTGCCGGATTCAACAGGCACCTGTGCTCGCGATACACGTACTTTGTCCTTATTCATTCGCGAAACTCGCATAGATCCGATTGCTGGACTCGGTGTATGCTCCTGTCGATGGAGCTGGGGTGTGGATTTTGCGGGCGGCAGCGCATCCAGCACCATAGGCTATTACCGAACGATGAGACTGGCATGTCATTTTTTCTGGTGCACTGAATAAATTGGCGAATGCACGCGTCTTGGCTCCGAACAATCAAACCCATTCGCGACGTGAGCCCGGTCTTTTGAACTCCTGCAAATGATCGTTTGCGCATAAGACGTAAAGACGTTCATGTACACGCTGAATAAAACCTCCAATGTATCTCGCTCCGCTCCATGCAGTACGGGGTGCATCGACATGCGTTCTGACGTGGTCATGTCGCTCGTTGGTATGCCTCGTGACGCCCATTTAACTCGAATTTCGATCAAAACAAACGCTGGAGTGATAGAGTATCTGCATTCGGCTCGGGTCTTTGGCTTCATCCCCTTGATTTAGCGGCCTTTGCGACGACCGCGACACCGTGAACTACGGGTTCCAGGCTCACCACGAGGCTTTTCTCGTTGTCAATTGTGAACGGTTGGCAGTGAAGCTCGTTGCTCGACTCTGGTCCAGATGCTGCGAACTGCATGCAGATTGATGTTCCGTGGGTCTCCCGTATCCCTGAAAACTTCTATCTATTTGTTTCCTGTAAAACGAGAAACAATGTACGCGCTACGCCAATCCTTTTCGCGAAGCTGTTTGAGTCGTTCGTAGTTGCTCGCAGTAACTAGCTCCTTCTTCGCCTTGTCTTTTACTTGGCGGGTTGGTATACATAGGGTCACTGTACGCGATATACGGTTATTTTACTCGGAATGCAGACGAACGGAATGGGCAGCGGTACCAAATTTCGCCTTTTATAATCGTATACCCTCTATTGTACAAGTGGCGTTTCTTATCTTCTCCGCCGAATGCACGTCCATGGACCGAAGCGTGTCCCTCTGCTCCCGAGCGTATTCGAGCAGGAAAGCAACCCCGCAATTCATGGCTGGCGAAAGTGGACACGGACTTGTCTACTGGTACATTAGTAATGAATCGTGTTTTGTCAACAGAGAAGACGCTTTCAATTTGAATGGACCGGAATGAATAGGCTGGTTCGAAGAGCACCTCAACGACGCACTGCGCTCCATGGTCGTTGTTGATTGACGGAAAACGACCTTGTCGAAAAGCAGGACAAAAGCATGCCGGACGGAGATCCCACGAAACGTGCTTCGACGACAGATGAGGTTTCCCATGACCCTTCCTGTATGGCAACTTGTCAGCGATTCCATGACACTGTCGTCACACGGGCTGATCTCGTCTTCATGTTCGCTTGATTCTCCTTTCCGAAAAGCGGCTCTCCCATTTTTGAGAACGCAATATCCATCGCCTCTATTTTCCCACGAATAACGTCCGATCGAATGAGGCGTTCATCCGTTCCTACTGAAACAAGCGTTTCCATTGCAGCACCAAGTCGATTACGCGACACTGAACGCACGAGCGAGTCTCGCCGCTGAAGCGCGCTTCTCCCTGGCTCCACCCGAGTATCTCTATCAGCCTCGGTATGAAGCATCCTGGAACTGCATATATGCTGTGCCTCTCATGCTGGTGTTTCCTGGAGCATGCACGTCGTGGAATGATCTGAGCAGCACGCTCAAGTGTAGAGAACATGTATGGTGCATTCTGCTTTTTTTTGAGCGCACGACGTCCATGATCTCGACAACGACCGGGACGATTCATGCGTTCTCTCTGACCCTCGTATGACGAACTTGTAAGCGTCGGGTCTGTCGTTGACCAGCTAGCAGTGACGCCATCGAGTCTCATCGCGAGCTTTCGCCGACCAACAGGAATCGTTCTTGTTGTTGAATACCACCGAGAGGACCGAATAAAACCAGAAACGGCATGCTGGTACGGGCATTCCGGATAAGCACAAGCACGTCAGTGGTCGATACCTTTACGTCACGCGCATCCTCAGCACCGATTCCTACGTACCCTAGTCTCTATAGTTGCTCATAACTGAGACGAATATGACGGAACATGTCGCTCGCCTCCTTCGATTCGCATGCCGCTCACGACCGTCTCCGCGAGACGTGCACACTTCACGCTGCGAAAGAGGAGAGCGCTCTCACCTGAGCGCTTTCCAGTTGACCGTATGTAGAAGAGAAACTGCTTTTCGTGGAGATATCTCCCGTGAAGCCCACGCAGCGCCAACCCTGTGCCACAAAGACCGCACGATTCTAATACCATCACTGCTATTTACGAACCTTGGAGTAATCGGGAAACTTCCTCTTGCAGAGCTGCAAGTGCGGCATCCAGCGAGGTAGCATCACGGCCGCCTGCCTGGGCTTGGGTAGGTTTTCCACCACCGCCACCGCGGCACCGCTTTGCTGCCGCCTGTAGTAACCGACCCATATGCACGGGCGTCTCGCTAGCCACGAGCGGTGTGCAGCGGCCGACCATGATCACTTGTTGCGCACTGGGTGCTGCTGCTGCTGCTAGCACTACGATACCTCGATCACCAAGTTGCGAGAGGATGGCGTCGGCAGCGGCACCGAGGATATCGTGGTCCCAGGAGCCGAGCGCCGTTCCCACTGCGTCTACTTGATCCAGACGCTTGATGAGCAACGCCACCGGCTTGCCAGTCTCTTGTCTGAGCTGCTGCGTTGGCAAGCAGCGCATTGCGAGCGCTTTGGCAAGCTCTGTGCGCGCACTCGCCGCCTGTCGCTCTAGCAGCTTGTTTTCGTTCAGTAATGCCTCAGCTCGTGCCACGAGCTCGGCGCTTTGGGTCACCCGCAAAGTCTGCTGCAGGGTACGCACCAAGAGATCCCGCTGGTTCAGGAAATCGCGAGCGGCCTGCCCGCATATCGCCTCAATCCGCCGAACACCCGAGGATATGCTACTCTCGCTTAGGACATGAAAGAGGCCAACTTCTGCTGTGTTGCGGACATGGGTGCCTCCACAAAGCTCCATAGAGACCCCTGGCACATTGACGACCCGCACCACATCACCGTACTTTTCGCCGAACATCGCGATTGCACCGCGCTGAACCGCTTCCGGATACGGCAGATGCTCTACGATCAACGGATGTGCTTCGTCAATCCACTGATTGACGAGCTCACTCACCAGCTCCAGTTCACGGTCGGTGAGCGCTCTCGGAGCCGTAAAATCAAAGCGTAGACGCTCTGAGTCGACAAGCGACCCCGCCTGGGCGACCTGATCAGCACCAAGGACTTGGCGGAGTGCAGCCTGCAGAAGATGCGTACCTGTGTGGTGTGCCCGAATCCGACGACGACGGGCTGCGTCAATACGAGCGGTTACGACGTCACCCACGTGTAGGTCAGCAGAGGTGCCATCCAGGGAGGCTGTATGGATCCAGGCATTGCCCAGCTGTTGCACGTCGGCAACTCGTAGCGCTATTCGCGGTTCCCGCTGCACCAGCTGCAATTCACCGGTGTCGGCAACCTGTCCTCCGCCTTCAGCATAGAAGGGGGTGCGGTCCAAAATGACTTGCACTTTGTTCAGCGACCCTTCGGGTACGCTGGCGAGGCTCTGCACTGCCTTGCCATCCACGATAAGGGCCACAATGCGCGCAGTGGCGACTTGCTCCTGCTCGTAACCAACAAACTCGGTACCGTCTATAGCGGTGCCGTTGCCGCCCAGCTGTGCGACAAGTTCGCTCTCGGCGGGCAGATCGATGCTACCCGGTCGACCGCGCTCACGTGCTCGTGCTCGTTGTGCCTCCATACAGCGCTGGAAGGCGTCCATATCGATCTGGAGACCCTGCTCAGCAGCGATTTCCTGTGTCATCTCAACGGGAAAGCCGTACGTGTCGTAGAGCTCGAAAGCGTCCTCCCCTGAGATATGCCCCCGATTTTCGCGCAAAAGTTCAGCGAGTAGGGCTTCACCACGTTCCAGCGTTTGCCGAAAACGCACTTCCTCCATCTGCAACTCTCGTGTGATACGAGCGCGATGCTCAGCAACGTGCAAGTAGCCGGCGTCTGCGGCTAGCGCTACGGCAGTGCCCGCGACCACTTCAGTGAACGCCTGCTCAATACCCAGTTGACGCCCGTGACGAACCATACGGCGAATGAGGCGCCGCAGCACATACCCACGCCCCAGGTTTGAGGGCTGCACGCCGTCTGCTAACAGGTGGACGACGGCTCGAGCGTGGTCTGCAACGATCTTCGCAGAAACTCGTTCGCGTTCAGATAGGGAAGCGTACGCCCGGCCGGCAAGCTCCGCCGTCTTGTCAAGCAACGGCCGCATCAGGTCCGTCTCGTAGTTATTCGGTACACCCTGGAGCACCTGCGCGATTCGCTCCAGTCCCATACCGGTGTCAATGTTTCTGGCTTGCAGGGGCATGAGGCGTCCTTCGGTATCTCGATTAAACTCCATGAAAACCAAATTGTACAGTTCAATAAAACGCTCATCGTCATTGAGGTCCAGAATACCCGTTCCGGCGGTGGCCGGCGGCACGCTCGTCTCGTGTCCGCCGGATGCGACATTCGTGCCCAGCTCCGGCTTAAAGTCGTAGTAGACTTCTGAGCAAGGCCCACAGGGACCGGTCGGTCCACTCGACCAGAAGTTATCGGTTTCGCTCATGCGAACGATGCGGTGTTCGGGGAGTCCCACCACGTCACGCCAGATCTCGTAGGCCTCCTGATCAGCGTGCAGAACGGATACACAGAGTCGTTCGCGCGGAATGCCGTACACCTCGGTAATGAGCTCCCAAGCCCACCGGATCGATTGCTCTTTGAAATAATCACCGAAGGAAAAATTTCCCAGCATTTCAAAAAAGGTGTGGTGTCGTTTGGTGCGTCCAACGTTCTCGATATCATTCGTGCGCAAGCACCGCTGCGCTGAGACTGCTCTTGGGGGATCCGGAGGCTGCCGCTGCCCCAGAAAGATCGGCTTGAAGGGCACCATGCCCGCTATCGTGAGCAGAATCGTGGGGTCGTCCGGAACCAGAGACGCGGACGGCACAACCCGGTGTCCTCTTTGCTGATAAAACTCCAGAAACGCAGCCCTAATTTCGTTTGATGATAAGCGTTTTCCGACAGCTACGCGTTCCGCTGCTTTCTTGCGGGCAGTCGCCTCAGGCGATAAGGTTGCTATCAGCGCCGGGCGAGCACTCCGTTGTGGTCGAGAGAGCGCTCGTTCTCTCTTCGCATACCGATTGATACGTGGACACCACTTCCAACGCGGTAGTGTCCCAGTAGCGTAGTCTCGTAGTGACCATGGTGTCGACCAGGACACCAGGTTGCGCGGCACAAGTTGGCGCAGGCTCGTCGTTGCCCACTGCATACCTTGTGGTGAATTGGCGAAGCCAAAGGTGTGTTCTTTCAGGTCCATGAGGAACAGCACTCCAGCGCCTTGCTCCGTATGTCTGAAGTTCCGCACAGTCAGTAAAACCGGTCTTTGACACCTTCACGATGAGAAAGACGACGTCTCGAAAATGCAGAGGCGTATCGTGCTCACACCTCGCTCGCCGGTGGACTAGCACGGCTGATGGTACGGGAGCCGGGGCGAGCGTCGCATCTCCGGCCGGCGGTCGGTGGCTTGATCATCACCTGGCTCAGCGAGGTGCAGCATTAAGCATTTATGCGGTTGTATGGTACTCGGGACGGAGCTGGTGAAGGAAACGCAGCTATGATAGATCCCTCGTTGTTACATAGGCTGTATAGAGCAATATAGGCGAAAGAGAACGCAACGGATTCCTGTTTATCAATGAATGAACACTCTCTGGTGAAGCAGGTGTCTCTGGATAACGTTCTTTTTTGGAGATTTCGACGGAGCTGGTGAAGGAAACGCAGCTATGATAGATCTCTCGTTGTTACATAGGCTGTATAGAGCAATATAGGCGAAAGAGAACGCAACCGATTCCTGTTTATCAATGAATGAACACTCTCTGGTCAAGCAGGTGTCTCTGGATAACGTTCTTTTTTGGAGATTTCGACGGAGCTGGTGAAGGAAACGCAGCTATGATAGATCTCTCGTTGTTACATAGGCTGTATAGAGCAATATAGGCGAAAGAG
>Ga0078972_1002010_pt1 | contig 70788 bp, 71 predicted proteins | sample YelNatPaOPGAMG01_FD_67568 | JGI IMG/M metagenome (GOLD analysis project Ga0078972, IMG submission 67568) | Hot spring thermophilic microbial communities from Obsidian Pool, Yellowstone National Park, USA - OP-RAMG-01 (SPADES assembly) (version 2) | ecosystem: Environmental > Aquatic > Thermal... | reverse complement strand
ATGGAGCCGCTCCTGCCGCAGGAGACCCCCACCGGCATAGCCCGTCTCATAGCCCGCTTACGCCGGGTGCCGGGGTTGGAGGTGGGAAACTACAGCCGGGTCCGGCCCGGCAGGGCCGCACCCGGCCGGCCGGACCGCAGCGAGGGTGGTAGCGGCGCCTCGGCGGACAACCCCTCCCGGTGAAAGGGGCAGGCCACGGCCCCGCTTTGGGCCGGAAAGTGCCGGAAAGAAATGCTTGCCCTGCGGATTTGCCGGTGCGATAATAAACCCCGGAGGGTACGGTGCAGGCTTCCCCGGTAACAGATCCCGACGACGATGACCGACGATCATACCTTCCCCCGGCCCAGGGCGCCGTTCGCCCTCCAAACACCCGGAACACCACCGGTACGGGGAAGGGCCACGATCGTGGTTGACGAAGAATGGTGGCCGCCTTGCGTTCCGTCCTCAAGGAGAAACCGCAACCGGTACACGAGCGGGCCGGGCGGGATGGATAGGCGTTTCGATGCCGCGGACACTCGGCTGGATGCCGTGGACAAGCGTTTTGACGCCGTGGACGCCCGCATGGGAAGAAGGGAACACGACCTTCGACCGCTGCCGGCCGATGTGGACATCTTAAAGAAGGATATGACGATGGTCAAGAGCGACCATGACCATCGGATGGTGTTTCCGGGCACCCTGGAAAGGAGTGTCGCCAGCTGTACTTCGCAAATAACCACAGATTCAAAGAGCGATATAAAAGAATGGATCTAAGATATCTTTTGGCCATGGCCAAAAGAATGTTGCCGGAATATATTTTCGACAACGCCAAGCTGGAAGGGAATCCGATGACCTTTCCGGAGGTCAAGACCTTGCTGGATGGCATAACGGTCGGCGGCCACAAACTGAGCGATGAGAAGCAGATTCTGAATCTACGGAAGAGCTGGGATCTTTTGATCGGCCATGTTTCAACGGGCCAGTTCGCCCTGACGGAGGAAGTGATGAATGGGATTAACTCCAAAGTCGCTGAGGAGGAGGCTCTGGAATGGGGATCCTTCCGGACGGGATCCGTCTTCATCGCCGGAACCCAAAGATATAAATGCCCGCCCGCCGAACAATTGCATGCGATCTTTGCCGCCGAAGCCGGGAAGATCGCTGCCATAAAGAATCCTGTGGAACGGGCGGTGACGTTCTTCCTGTGGGGGAGCCTGAACCAATTCTATTTTGACGGCAACAAGAGAACCTCACGACTGATGGCCAACGGGATCCTCCTCAGTGAGTGCATAGGTGTTTTGAACACTCCGGCATCGTTTGCGCTCACCTACAACACCCTCATGACGGAGTTTTGCGATACGAGGGACGCCACGAAGCTAGCCGAATTTTTGGAGGAGACCTCCATAGTAACGTTTGAGTAGCCCGGATCGCCAGGCTCTCCGGGGGAACCTGGTCTCCGCCGGCGACCTGGCCGGGCGGCGGGATCTCGTCCCATCGCTGGTGCGACGCCTGGAGCGGGGGGTCTCCTGTGGCGCGGCGGAAGTACCGCCGTGCCCATGGAGGCCCTGACCCCGCGGCCGGCCTGGATGGCCGCAACGCCCGCCCCGACCGGCCCCGCCGGGCCGCCTCCGGGAGCCGTGCCGCGGCCCGGCCGGGTCGGAACGGTTGATCCGTCACCTTCCCACCGGCCGGCGTATTGCTCCGGCCGCCGCATTGTGCTATAATAACGCGCGTGAGCTTTGCGAGGGACGAGAGGTGATCAACGTGAAGAAAGGCATTCACCCCCAATACGGCCCGGCCAAGGTGAGTTGCATTTGCGGCGCGTCTTTCGAGACCTGTTCCACCAAGAAGGAGATCCGGGTGGAAATCTGTTCGCAGTGCCACCCCTTCTACACCGGTTCGCAACGAACCGTGGAAACCGGCGGCAGGGCCGACAAGTTCCGCAAGAAGTACGGCTTGAAGTAGCAGGCGGGCAGGGCCGGGTCCCTGTTCCGTCCCCGGACCCGCGTATACGGCCTACCCGGCGCACGAAGCTGCTTTCCAGACGTCCGGCTCCGAGAACCGGTACGCCTTCGAAGCAGCTTGCTTTGTTGCCCGGAATTTCCGGAAAGGGAGGGCGGACTTATGGCCGAGTTTGTCTACGGTGGCCAGGCGGTGATCGAGGGTGTCATGATGCGGGGCCCCCAGGACTGGGCGGTGGCCGTGCGGCGTCCCGACCAGAGCATCGCCGTGGAGCGCCGGTCCAACGGTAGCTACGAGAAGCGCTTTCCGTGGCTGCGCTGGCCGCTGGTCCGCGGCGTGACCGCTCTGGTCGAAGCCCTGGTGGTCGGCCTGGAGGCCCTCACCTATTCCGCTTCCCAGGCCGCGGCGGAGGAAGACGTCCACTTGAGCCGGCGGGACATCGTCCTTACCCTGGTGGTGGCCCTGGCCCTGACCATGGGCCTGTTCGTGCTCCTGCCCGCGTTCGTGGCCAACCTGCTCACCGCCCGCACGGGCGGCGCGCTGGAACGCAACCTGCTGGAGGGTCTCATCCGCATCTTCCTGCTGGGCGGTTACGTGGTGGCCATCGGCCGGGTGGGCGACATCCGGCGGGTTTTTCAGTACCACGGGGCCGAGCACAAAGTCATCAACGCCCTCGAGGCGGGTGACGAACTGACCGTGGCCGCGGCCCGGAAATATTCCTGCCACCATCCCCGCTGCGGTACCAGTTTTCTGCTGTGGGTGGTCCTGGTGGCGGTGCTGGTTTTCTCCCTGCTGGGACGGCAGCACGTCGGGCCCGCCCTGGCCTGGCGGCTGGTTCTGACCCCGGTGGTGGCCGCGCTGTCCTACGAGTGGCTGCGGCTCACCGGCCGCTATCAGCGCCACGCCTTCTGGCGCCTTATGGCGGCACCGGGCCGCTGGCTGCAGGGCCTGACCACCCGCCCGCCCGACGACCACCAACTGGAGGTGGCCATTTCGGCGCTCACGGCCGTATTGAAGGTGGGAGAAACCGTTGTTTGAAAAACTGAAGGGAATCGAATCCCGTTACGAGGAACTGGGAGCCCTTTTGGCCGATCCGGGCACGATGGCCGACCGGGACAAGTGGCAGCAGTACGTCAAGCAGCACGCCGAGCTGGCCGACATCGTAACCGCTTTCCGCACCTACAAGAAGACGGCCCTCGACCTGGACGGGGCCCGCGAACTGGCGGCCGCCGGCGGGGACCCGGAACTGCGCCAGATGGCCGAAGAAGAGGTGCGGGAACTGGAGGGGCGGCTGGGGGACCTGGAAAACCAACTCAAGGTCCTGCTTCTGCCCCGCGACCCCAACGACGACAAAAACGTCATCGTGGAAATCCGCGCCGGCACCGGGGGGGAGGAGGCGGCGCTGTTCGCCGCCGACCTGTTCCGCATGTACACCCGCCACGCCGAACGACGGGGCTGGCGCACCGAGATCCTGAACACGAACTTCACCGATCTCGGCGGGATCAAGGAAGTGATCATGACCATCGAGGGCAAGGGGGCGTACAGCCGCCTCAAGTTCGAGAGCGGCGTCCACCGCGTCCAGCGCGTGCCGGTCACCGAGGCGGGCGGGCGCATCCACACTTCGGCGGCCACCGTGGCCGTGCTGGCCGAGGCGGAGGAAGTGGAACTGGAGATCAACCCGGACGACCTGCGCATCGACGTCTTCTGCTCCACCGGGCACGGGGGGCAGTCGGTCAACACCACGCAGTCGGCCGTGCGCATCACCCACCTGCCCACCGGTATCGTCGTCTCCTGCCAGGACGAAAAGTCCCAGCACAAGAACAAGGACAAAGCCATGCGGGTGCTCCGCGCGCGGCTCAAAGCGCGGGCCGAGGAAGAGCAGCGGGCCAGCGTCGATTCCGCGCGCCGTTCCATGGTCGGCAGCGGCGACCGGAGCGAGCGCATCCGCACCTACAACTTCCCGCAGAACCGGATCACCGACCACCGCATCGGTCTGACCACCCACCGGCTGGAAGAGGTGCTCCAGGGCGACCTGGACGACATCGTGGACGCCCTGATTACCACCGACCAGGCCGCACGCTTGCGCGGCGCCTGATGACGGTCGGCGGCCTGGTACGGGAGGCGGCCGGCCGCCTCGGGGAACGGGCGGGGGACGCCGCCCGTCTCGAAGCGGAGCTTTTGCTGGCCCATCTGCTGGGCGTGGAACGGCCCGCGCTTTACGTCCGCTGGGACGAAGACGTGCCCGCCCAGGCGGCAGGGCGCCTTGCCGGGTTGGTCGAACGGCGCCGCCGGGGCGAGCCCCTGGCCTATATCACCGGGCGGCGGGAGTTCATGGGCCTGGAGTTCACCGTGACCCCGGACGTCCTGGTGCCGCGGCCGGAAACGGAACTGCTGGTGGAAACCGCCCTGAACTTCCTTGTGGCGGCGGACCCCGCGCCACGGGCGGCGGACGTGGGCACGGGCAGCGGCGCCATAGCCGTATCCCTGGCCGCGTATCACCCCGCGGTCAGGGTGGTGGCGGTGGACCTTTCGGAAGCCGCCCTCGCCGTGGCGCTGGTCAACGCCCGGCGCCACGGTGTGGCGGACCGGGTTTCCTTCCTTCACGGCGATCTCCTCTCCGGCCTGGAGGGGCCGTTTGACCTTGTGGCGGCGAACCTGCCCTACATACCCTCCGGCGAACTGGACGGGCTGCCGGACGAGGTGCGTTGCGAGCCCCGCGCGGCCCTGGACGGCGGGCCGGACGGCCTGGATCCCTACCGGCGGCTGGTGCCGCAGGCGGAACGCGTATTGCGTCCGGGCGGCTGGTTCCTGGCGGAGATGGCCCCGGCGCAGGAGGCGGCCTTTCTGGCGTTGGTCCCGCCGCCCGTTTGGCGCGCCCGGGTGGAAAAGGACCGGGCCGGCCGGCCGCGGCTTCTGGTGGCCCGGCGGGTGGGATAACTTGACCTGGGCAAGTTAAACACATATAATTGCATAAACTGGTCTAATAGTCCAGTCTAACGCGGGGTGGCCGGCATGTTGACGGCGCATTCCAAGCCAAGACGAACCTGGCGCAATTGCCGGACAGGCTGGTCCGGGGGGAAACTGTAGTGCCGGGGCAACCGTTTGAACAGGTTAAGGCAGCGAGGCAGGCGACCGTTCCCCTCGTTCACTTCGACACCACCCAAGGCTGTCCGTGCCCCGAGATTCCGGGCCGGTGGGAGGGAGAAACCGGGGCCGGACAATAATCGGCTCATGGCGGCAGCCTGTTTGGGCGCTCTTGGAGGCAAAGATCCTGGAAACCCTGCATCTCGAGGTTGATCCCCGCAACCCTTCCCCCGGGGCCATCGCGAAGGCCGCCGGCCTTTTGCGCTCCGGGGCCCTGGTGGCCTTTCCCACCGAGACGGTTTACGGCCTGGGCGCCAACGCCCGGGACGACGGGGCGGTGCGCCGGATATTCGCCGCCAAGGGCCGTCCCGCCGACAACCCCCTCATCGTCCATGTCGCCGACCCCGCCGAAGCGGAGCGGGTGGCCGCAGGGCTGCCCGAAGCGGCCCGGCTCCTGATGGCCCGCTTCTGGCCGGGCCCTTTGACCCTGGTCCTGCCCCGCCGGGAAGGGATATCCGCCCTGGTTTCCGCGGGGCTCCCCACGGTTGCGGTGCGGATGCCGGACCACGCCGCGGCCCTGGCCCTGATCCGGGCGGCCGGGGTACCGGTGGCCGCTCCCAGCGCCAACCTTTCCGGCCGCCCCAGCCCTACCAGCGGCGCCCACGTGCTGGCCGACCTGGCCGGACGCATCGAGGCCGTGTTGGATGCCGGGACCTGCGGCCAGGGTATCGAGTCCACCGTCCTCGACCTGACGGCCGACACCCCGCACCTGCTCCGGCCCGGCGGCGTCACCGCGGAGGACCTGGCCCGGGTGTTGGGACGGGAGCCCGCTTGCGCCTCCGGATCGGCCAAATCGCCGGGTACCCGCTACCGCCACTACGCCCCCGCGATTCCGGTCTACCTGGTGGAGGGGGACGAGGAGCGGGTGCGCGAGGCCGCCCGCGACCTGGTACGGGAACTGGCCGCCCGCGGTCTCTCGCCGGCGGTGCTGGGCACGGCGGAGAACGCGGCGTGCTACGGAGTACCCGCGGTGACCTACGGTGCCTGGAACGACGCGGCGGCCCTGGGCCGGCGTCTCTACGCCGCCCTGCGGGATCTGGAGCAGTCCGGGGCCGGGGCCATCGTGGTCGAAGGGGTGGCGGAAACGGGGTTGGGGCGGGCGGTGATGGACCGGCTGCGCCGCGCGGCCGGGGGACGGGTCATCCGGGTCTAGAAACATATCCCAGGGACCGGGCCGAATATAGTGGGCGGTAAGGAAACTTGCGGTACCGCGGGGTAAGACGCATTGATCAGCCTGCTGTTACTGGCGGTGGCCCTGGGAACGGATTCCTTCTCCCTCTGCCTCGGTCTGTCCATGACCCGCATACGGGCCTGGCGGGCCGGGGTATTCGTGTTGCTGGTGACCGTTTTGCACGTCCTCCTGCCTCTGGCCGGCTGGCACCTGGGCCGCGGCCTGAGCCTGATCCTGGAGCGATACTCCGACTACGCGGCCGCCGCCGTGTTGCTGTACCTGGCCTACAAGCTGGTGCAGCAGGGACTGCAAGCGCGGGGCGAAGCGGCCCTTCCGGCCGGCTTCGCGGCCCTTTTTCTTTTGGCGGCCTCGGTGAGCGTCGATTCCCTGTCGGCCGGACTGGTGCTCAGCAATCAAAGCTACCGGCCGCTTCAGGCCGCGCCCCTGATCGGTGTTACCGCGGGCGTCATGACCCTCCTGGGCTTCGCCACGGGACGCCGCCTGGGCCTGTGGGCGGGCACGCGGGCCCAGGTCCTGGGCGGCCTCGTATTATTTCTCCTGGCGGTCAAAATAGTACTACGGATTTGACCGGCCCCCGGCCCTTTTTCCCGGGCCTTGCTCCCCCCGGCAGGGAATGAGGGCCGGCGTGTAGAATGAGACACCTAACGCGTCAATCGATGTCAAAAAAAGCCTGGCGGCAGGGGAAGGAAGTCCGGGCATCTTGAAAGTGGCTTTGGGAGCCGATCACGGCGGCTACCGGCTCAAGGAGGACGTGGCCGCCGTCCTGCGGGAAATGGGCGTGGCCTACGAGGATTTCGGGACCTTTTCGACCGACCCGGTGGATTATCCGGACTTTGCCCGGGCGGTGGCGGAAGCGGTGGTGGCCGGGACTTGCGACCGCGGGATCCTGTGCTGCGGCACCGGCATCGGGGTGGCCATCGCCGCCAACAAGGTGCCGGGCGTGCGGGCGGCCTTGTGCCACGACGTCTACTCGGCCCGGATGTCCCGTGAGCACAACGACGCCAACGTGCTGACCATGGGTGGGCGGGTCATCGGACCGGGACTGGCCGGCGAGATCGTCCGGACTTTTTTGTCCGCCGGTTTCGCGGGGGGACGTCACGCCCGGCGGCTGGCGAAAATAGAGAAGGGGAAGCGGCCCTGCCCGGAATCCCGGGACTAGAGAAGGGAAGCCGCGCATAGGGACGGGGGGAGCGGGCATGCTTTTTTCACGGGGCCTTGGGGAGACCGACCCGGAGGTGTCCCGGGCGCTGGCGTTGGAATTGGACCGTCAGAGGAACACCATCGAGCTGATCGCTTCGGAGAACCTGGTCAGTCGGGCCGTCATGGAGGCCCAGGCCACGGTTCTCACCAACAAATACGCGGAGGGTTATCCCGGGCACCGGTACTACGGGGGCTGCCAGTACGTGGACGTGGTGGAGAACCTGGCCCGGGACCGCCTGAAGATGCTCTTTTCGGCCGAATACGCCAACGTGCAGCCCCACTCGGGCAGCCAGGCCAACACCGCCGTCTATTTCGCCCTCCTCCGCCCCGGGGACCTGATCCTGGGCATGAACCTGGCGCACGGCGGCCACCTGACCCACGGCAGCCCCGTGAACCTTTCCGGCAAATACTTCCGCATCGCCTCCTACGGGGTGGAGCGGGAAACGGGCCGCATCGACTACGAACGCCTGCGGGCCCAGGCCCTCGAGGTGCGGCCGCGCCTCATCGTCGCCGGAGCCAGCGCCTACCCGCGGGCCATCGACTTCGCCATGATGGGGGCCATCGCCCGGGAATGCGGCGCCTACCTGATGGTGGACATGGCCCATATCGCCGGCCTGGTGGCGGCGGGCCTGCACATGAGCCCCCTGCCGTACGCCGACGTGGTGACCTCCACGACGCACAAGACCCTGCGTGGTCCGCGCGGGGGCGTCATCATGGCCCGGGAGAAGTACGGACCGGCCCTGGACAAAGCCATTTTTCCCGGCATCCAGGGCGGACCGCTCATGCACGTCATCGCCGCCAAGGCGGTGGCCTTCGGCGAGGCCCTGCAGCCGTCCTTCCGGGCCTACCAGAAACAGGTGGTGCAAAACGCCCGCACCCTGGCCGCGGCCCTGGTGGAACGCGGCTTTCAGTTGGTTTCCGGCGGGACGGACAACCACCTCCTGCTGGTGGACCTGCACAACAAGAACGTCACCGGACGGGACGCCGAACTGGCCCTGGACCGCGTGGGCATAACCGTGAACAAGAACGCCGTGCCCTTCGACGACCGCCCCCCCACGGTGACCAGCGGCATCCGCCTGGGCACCCCGGCGGTGACCACGCGGGGCATGGATGAGGCCGACATGCAGGTGATCGCCGAGATCATCGACCTGGTGGTGACCTACCGGGACCACGCCCCTTCCATCGCCCGGGCCGGACGGTTGGCCCGCGGTCTTTGCGAACGTTATCCGGTCTATTAGCGGAGGCAGGACAGCAAGGATGTACAGGCTGCTGGCGGTGTTCGGCACCCGGCCCGAGGCGATAAAGATGGCGCCCTTGATCGGCGAATTGGCCCGCTACCCGGACGAGTTCGACGTCCAGGTGGCGGTGACGGCCCAGCACCGCGAGATGCTGGACCAGGTTTTGCATCTCTTCCGCATCAGGCCGCAGTACGACCTGGACATCATGCGCGCCGGGCAGGACCTCTTCGATATCACCGTGCACGCCCTGCGCGGCCTGCAAGCCATTCTGGCCGACGCCTCCTTCGACCTGGTTCTGGTGCACGGCGACACCACCACCACCTTCGTGGCCGCACTCGCCGCCTACTACCAACGGATCCCGGTGGGCCACGTCGAAGCCGGCCTGCGCACGCACCAGAAATATTCCCCCTTTCCGGAAGAGATCAACCGCCACCTGGTGGGGGTCGTGGCCGACCTGCATTTTGCTCCCACCGCCACCGCCCGGGCCAACCTGCTGGGCGAGGGGGTGGCGGCGCGAAATATCTTCGTCACCGGGAACACCGTCATCGACGCCCTCCAGGCCACGGTGGACCCGGCCTGGTCTTTCGCCGCGGGACCGCTTGCCGGCATCGACTTCGCCCGGCGCCGGGTGCTTTTGGTAACCACCCACCGGCGGGAAAACCTGGGCGAACCGATGCGGGAGATCTACCGGGCCCTGGCGGCGGTGGTGCGGGAATTCGAAGATGTGGAAATCGTCTTTCCCGTCCACCTGAATCCCACCGTCCGCTCCCTGGCGGACGAGGAACTGGGCCGGCTTTCCCGCGTGCACCTGATCGATCCGCTGGATTACCAGCCCCTTGTGAATCTGATGGCACGCTCCTACCTGGTGCTCACCGACTCGGGGGGGTTGCAGGAGGAGGCCCCGGCGCTGGGCAAGCCGGTCCTGGTGCTGCGCGGCACCACCGAACGCCCGGAGGCTGTGGAAGCCGGCACGGTGCGCATGGTGGGTACGGATAGAGGGAAAATATACCGGGAGACGGCGCGCCTCTTGCGCAGCCCGGAGGATTACCGGGCCATGGCCGCGGCGGTGAACCCGTACGGCGACGGCCGGGCCGCGCAGCGCATCGTCGCCGCCCTGCGCCACCGCTTCGGTCTGTCCTCCGATCCCCCGGGGGAATTCCGGCCCGGCCCGGAAAAAAATATTTGCGGCCGCACGCAAAAAACCGGGGAGGGTCAGGGAGGAATACCGTCGTTTTTGTAGAAACCTTTTCGTGTGTGAAAAAGGGTACTAGCCCTGGTCGACCGGGGAGACGCCGTCATGGATGACGAGAAAAAGAGCGGCGCCGGCGTCCTGCGGGCCATGGCCGTGGGCACTTCGGTCAGCACCGAACTGGCGGTCACCGTGGCCCTGGGATACTACGGCGGCACCTGGGCGGACGCCCGGTGGCACACCGGCGGCCCGTGGCTGATGTTGACGGGGGTTCTTCTGGGCCTGGCGGCCGGGATATTGGGGATCGTCAAGACCCTGGAGGCGTTCTTCGGCACGGGGGGGAAGTAGGCTTGGACATCGACCGGTTTCTGGCCCGCACCTTGCGCAACGCCACCGTGTGCCTGTTCCTCTCCGTCCTCTTCCTGTTCCGCGGCACCCCCGTTCCCCTGGTGGCCGGTTTCATGGCCGGCACCGCCGCCGGCATGTGGAACGCCTATTTCCTGGTGCAACGTTTCTACCGCGCCATCGGCCTGCCGGTCAAAAAGGGCAAGGCCGTCATGTACGGCGGTATCGTCATGCGTCTGTCCCTGATCTTCGGTGTGCTCCTGCTGGCCTGGCGCCAGCCGCAGTACCTGAACCTCCTGGCTGCGGCCGCGGGTCTCCTGGTCGTGCCGCTCATTGCCCTGTGCATCGGCCTGGGATGGTTCATGCGGGAGCGGGTCACCGGCCGCAGCCCGGTGTGAGGACGGGCGCGAATCACCAGCCGCGGGGGGGTGGTACAGACCCGGTGTCCAAAGGGGCCCGGCCCCGGTAGAGAAAAAAGGAATCGGTCCTTGGGGAAAGGGGGGAGATAAAAGGGATCATGTTAACCGTTGACCAGGTGGAAGAGCTTCTCAACGTCTGGCACTTTCCCATCACGCCGGGCGCCCTGATTCCCGGTCCCTGGCATTGGGGCAAGATCGGTGGTTTCTCCATTGATGTGGACGCCAAGACCATGGTCATGACGTGGGTCACCATGGTCATCGTGGCTGTGTTCGCCGTGGCGGCGACGCGCCGGATGGAGATTCGGAAACCGCGCGGCCTGCAGAACGTAATGGAAATGATCTACGAAGGTATGATCAACCTCACCCACCAGAGCATGGATCCGGTGAAGGCGGCACCTTTCGTCAGTATTGTGGCCACGTTCTTCATTTTCATCCTGTTCTCCAACATGCTCGGTCTGATACCCACCTTGAGTTCGCCTACCGCGGACTATCAGACCACGCTGGCTCTGGGCCTGATCACCTTTGTTTTGATCTACGTCTTCGGCTTCCGATTCACCCACGGTCGTTTCATGCGCCACTTCCTGACTCCGTTCCTACCGCTGACCATCATCGAGGAACTGGCCAAGCCGATCACTCTGGCTTTCCGTCTCTACGGCAACATCTTTGCCGGTGAGATGCTGATCATGGTTCTCCTCGGGCTGCTGGGCGGCTGGACACACGTGTTCGGCGGATTCATCGCCTCGGTCGCCTGGTTGGCCTTCAGTATCTTCGTGGGTTTCATCCAGACCTTTATCTTCACCATGCTGAGTATCGCCTATGTCTCGGCGGCCGTAGCCGAGGAACACCATTAACCCGATATCAGGGAAGGGAGGGGAAGAAATGGATATACACGCCGCAGCAGCAATCGGTTTTGCACTCGCCGCCGGTCTGGGCGCGCAGGGTGCGGCCATCGGTGACGGCCTCATGTTCTCCAAGGCCATCGAGGGTGTGGCCCGGCAGCCGGAGGCCCGGAGCAACATCATGAGCATGATGTTTCTCTCGCTGGGTATGATCGAGGCCCTGCCCATTATCGCCATCGTGGTTGGCTTTATTCTCATGGGCAAGATGTAGTAACCCTGTTCGGAGCAACTGGGGCGGGGTAGCAGGTGTCCACCTGCTACCAACTCCCAGGTGTCCGGTAGCATGGCGTAGTGAGGAGGGGAAGATGGTTTGCAATTTAACGCCACACTAATCGCGCAGATAGTGGACTTTCTCATACTGCTCATATTCCTGCGCCTGGTCGTTTACAAGCCCCTGGCCAAGATGCTGGAGGAGCGGCGTACCAAGATCGCCGATACCTTCGCCGCCGCCGAGGAGGACCGCCAGCAGGCGGCCGCTCTCAAGGCCGGGCTGGAGGCCGAGATGAAGAAGATGCGCGAGGAAGCGCAGGCCATGATGGCGCATGCCGTGAAGTCGGGAGAGGAGACCGCCCAGGAAATCGTCGCCGCCGCGCGTGCCGAAGCCGAGAGGTTTAAGGAGGACGCCCGCGCCGAGATACAGCGGGAGAGGGAAAAGGCGGTGGCCGAGTTGCGTAATTCCGTCGCTTCGCTGTCGATCCTGGTGGCGGAGAAGATTATCAACCGGTCCCTGGATGACCGGATCCAGCGCCAGATGGTGGACGAATTCATCAACGAGGCAGGCGGACTGCCATGCTGAAAGGTGCGGTGGCGAGCCGCTACGCCCAGGCCCTGTTCGACATCGCCTGCGAGCAGGACACGGTCGACAAGTGGCAGGCGGAACTGGAGCAGGTGGCCGGGACGGTCGGAAGTGTCAGCGATTTGCAGCGGGCGCTCCTCCATCCCCGCGTGACCGCGGCGGAAAAGCACGCGCTACTCGCCGGGGTCTTCGGGGGCGGGATCTCCAAGGCGCCGCTCGATTTTTTGTTTCTCGTGGTCGACCGGCACCGCGAAGCCTACCTGGCCGACATCGTGGCGCGTTTTGCGGCCCTGGCCGATGCCCGGCGCGGCGTGGTCGAGGCCGAGGTGGACTGCACGCTGGAACTCTCCCCGGCGGAGAAGGACCGCCTGACCGCCATCATGGAGAAGGTTACGGCCCGGAAGGTCAGGGCCAAATACCGGGTGAACCCGGCCCTGGTCGGCGGCGTGGTGGTCAGGATCGGGGACCGCGTGCTCGACGGCAGCCTGCGCACCCGTCTGGCCCGGCTCGCCGAGCGGCTTAAGGCCACCAGTTAAGCTAGCATGATAGGGGTGAACCAGTAGATGAATTTGCGACCGGAAGAGATCAGCTCCATCATTCGGCAGCAAATTGAGAAATATGAGACCCAGATCGAAATGACCGATGTGGGGACCGTGATCCAGGTGGGTGACGGCATCGCCCGCGTCTACGGCCTGGAACAGGCCATGGCCTCGGAGCTGCTGGAGTTTCCCGGCGGCGTCTTCGGTATGGCCCTCAACCTCGAGGAAGACAACATCGGCTGCGTCATCCTGGGTCCGTACAAGCACATCAAGGAAGGCGACACGGTCAAGCGCACCGGGCGCATCGTGTCCGTGCCCGTGGGCGACGCCCTGATCGGCCGCGTGGTCAATCCGCTGGGGCAGCCGCTGGACGGCGGCGGACCCATCGCCAGCGACAAATTCCGTCCCGTGGAGCGTATCGCCCCCGGCGTCATCACCCGTAAAGGGGTGCATCAGCCGCTGCAGACCGGCCTCAAGGCCATCGACGGCATGGTGCCCATCGGCCGCGGCCAGCGCGAACTGATCCTGGGCGACCGCCAGACCGGCAAGACGGCCATCGCCGTGGACGCCATGATCAACCAGAAGGGCGGAGACGTCGTCTGCATCTACGTGGCCATCGGGCAGAAAGCCTCCACGGTGGCCGGCGTGGTGCAGACCCTGAAAGACCACGGCGCCATGGATTATTCGATCGTGGTCTCCGCCACCGCCTCCGACCCGGCGCCGCTCCTGTTCATCGCTCCCTTCGCCGGGGCGGCCATGGGCGAGGAGTTCATGGAGCGGGGCGGTCACGTGCTGATCATTTACGACGACCTCTCCAAGCAGGCCGCGGCCTACCGCGAACTGTCCCTGCTGCTGCGCCGGCCGCCCGGCCGCGAGGCCTACCCCGGCGACGTGTTCAACCTGCACTCCCGGCTTCTGGAGCGGGCCTGCAAGCTGAACGACGAACTGGGCGCCGGCTCCATGACCGCCCTGCCCATCATCGAGACCCAGGCCGGCGACGTGTCGGCCTACATCCCGACCAACGTGATCTCCATCACCGACGGCCAGATCTACCTGGAGCCGGACCTGTTCTATGCCGGTATCCGCCCCGCCATCAACGTGGGTCTCTCGGTGTCCCGCGTCGGCGGCGCCGCCCAGGTCAAAGCCATGAAGAAAGTGGCCGGGTCCCTGCGCATCGACCTGGCCCAGTATCGTGAACTGGCGGCCTTCGCCCAGTTCGGTTCCGACCTGGACAAGGCTACCCAGGCCCGGCTCACCCGCGGCGAGCACATGGTGGAACTGCTGAAGCAGGATCAGTACGTGCCCATGCCGGTGGAGGAGCAGGTCATGATCATATACGCCGGGGTCAACGGCTACCTGGACGATCTGCCGGTGGAACGGGTGCGCGCCTTCGAGGCCGACTTCCTGAAGTACATGCGGTCCAACAAGCCCGCCGTCGGCGAGGAGATCGCCAAGACCGGGCAGATTTCGCCCGAGGCGGAAGCCCAGTTGAAGGCGGCCATCAACGACTTCAAGAAGATCTTCGCCTGATCCCTGGTAATGGCGACGAGGTGGTGATAGAACCGAATGCCTAGTATGCGCGACATGCGGCGTCGCATCAAAAGCGTCAAGAACACGCAGCAGATAACCAAGGCCATGAAGGCCGTCTCGGCGGCCAAGATGAGACGCGCCCAGGAGGCCGTGACGGCGGCCCGGCCCTACGCGCGGCGGGTCCGCGAACTGCTCGGCCGCGTGGCCCCGAACGTCTCCGGCTTCAAGCATCCCCTGCTGGAGGTGCGGGAGCCCAAACGGGTAGCCTACGTACTGATAACGGCCGACCGGGGCCTGTGCGGCGGTTTCAACTCCAACGTCATCCGGCGCACGACCCAGGAAGTCAAGAACCGGGACAAAGAGAACTTGAGCCTGGTCACGGTGGGGCGCAAGGGACGGGACTTCTTCCGGCGCCGCGGGTACAATATCGCCGCCGAATACATCCGGCTGGGAGAGAACATCAAGGCCAGCCAGGCCCACCAGATCGCCCGCTTCATCATCGACAAGTACTCCCAGGCCGAGTTCGACGAGGTCTACCTGGTCTACAGCCAGTTTGTCAACGTCCTGGTGCAGAAACCGACGGTGGTCAAGCTGCTGCCGGCCGAGCCGCCGGCGGAGGGCGACCGGAAGAAGGTCGATTACATTTTCGAGCCGTCGGCGGAGGCGGTGCTGACCGATCTGCTGCCCCGTTACCTGGAGACCGCCATTTTCGCGGCCCTTCTGGAGTCCAAGGCGGGCGAGCACAGCGCCCGCATGACGGCCATGGATTCGGCGACCAAGAACGCCGACGAGATGATCGCGCGGCTGACCCTGACCATGAACCGGATCAGGCAGGCCGTCATCACCAAGGAGATCTCGGAAATCGTCGGCGGTTCGGCCGCCCTCGAATAGGTGCGTGACCCTCGCGTAAAGGAGGTAGGTTATCAGGCATGAACGTTGGTAAAGTAGTCCAGATTATCGGCGTGGTGGTCGACATCGCCTTTCCGCCCGGGCAGGTGCCCGATATCTATAACGCGGTCAAGATCACGTCCGATAAGGAAGACATGTTCGGCCGCAAGTTCGATCTGACCCTGGAAGTGGCGCAGCACCTGGGCAACAATATGGTGCGGTGCGTGGCCATGTCCACCACCGACGGCCTGGTCCGCGGCATGGAGGCCGTGGACACCGGCAAACCGATCACCGTACCGGTGGGACGTCCGGTGCTGGGACGCCTGATCGACGTGCTGGGGCAGCCCATCGACGGCAAGGGCGAGATCAAAAGCGACCACTCCTATCCCATCCACCGCCCTGCTCCGCCGCTCGTGGAGCAATCCACCCGGGCCGAGCCCCTGGAAACCGGCATCAAGGTGATCGACCTGCTGGTGCCGTTCCTCAAGGGTGGCAAGATCGGCCTGTTCGGCGGCGCCGGCGTGGGCAAGACGGTCATCGTGCAGGAACTCATCAACAACATCGCCAAACAGCACGGCGGCCTCTCGGTGTTCGCCGGGGTGGGCGAACGTACCCGTGAGGGCAACGACCTCCTGCACGAAATGACCGAGTCGGGCGTCATCGACAAGATGAGCATGGTGTTCGGCCAGATGAACGAGCCGCCGGGCGTCCGCCTGCGGGTGGCCCTGACCGGCCTGGCCCTGGCCGAATACTTCCGCGACGAGGAAGGGGCGGACACCCTCCTCTTCATCGACAACATCTTCCGCTTCACCCAGGCCGGTTCCGAGGTCTCGGCCCTTCTGGGCCGCATGCCCTCCGCCGTGGGCTATCAGCCCACCCTGGCCACGGAGATGGGCCAGATGCAGGAGCGCATCACCTCGACCAAGAAGGGTTCGGTCACCTCGGTGCAGGCCATTTACGTGCCGGCGGACGACCTGACCGACCCGGCTCCGGCCACCACCTTCGCCCACCTGGACGGCACGGTGGTGCTTTCCCGCCAGATCGCCGAGCTGGGCATCTACCCGGCGGTGGATCCGCTGGATTCCACCTCCCGCATTCTGGACCCGCACGTGGTCGGGCCCGATCACTACGCGGTGGCGAGAGGCGTGCAGAAGGTCCTCCAGCGCTACAAGGAACTGCAGGACATCATCGCCATCCTGGGTATGGAGGAGCTTTCCGACGAGGACAAGGTGGTGGTGGCGCGCGCCCGCAAGCTGCAGCGCTTCCTGTCCCAGCCGTTCAACGTGGCCGAGGCGTTCACGGGTCAACCGGGTGTTTACGTGCCGCTGAAGGAGACCATCGCCGGGTTCAAGGAGATCGTGGACGGCAAGCACGACGATCTCCCGGAGGAAGCCTTCTACATGGTCGGCAACATCGAGCAGGCGGTGGCCAAAGGCAAGCGCGTCCTGGAGGCTGGTGCGTGATATGGCCGACGAGAAGCTGGAGCGCCTGGACATCGTCACTCCGGAGAAGAAGGTGTACTCGGACGACGTCCGGTACGTGATCGCGCCCGGCGGCGACGGGGAACTGGGTATCCTGCCCGAGCACGCCCCGATCCTGACCACGCTCAACATCGGGATCGTCCGGGTGTTGAAGGACGGCCAGTACAGCCGTTACGCCGTCAGCGGCGGCTTCCTGGAAGCCCGCAACTCCAAGGTGGTCATCCTGGCCGACGCGGCGGAACGGGCCGACGAGATCGACATCGAACGGGCCCAGGCCGCCCGCGAGCGGGCCGAGCAGCGCCTGGCGTCCAAGGACCCGGACGTGAACCTCGCGCGGGCCGAGGTCGCCCTCAAGAAGGCCCTCAACCGGCTGAAAGCCCGGGAGGAACTGCACTAGAACACGGAAACCGGTCAGACAAAAGGAGTGGGGACACGGGTTCCCACTCCTTCTTTCGGGGCGCCCAGAAGCCACGACGGTCATTCCACCATACCTTCCAAATCAAACCCGGGCCGGAAGGGATTGACGAAGCGCACGCCCTCGATAACCCGGTCGTGTGAGAAGTCTTCGCTAAGAACGACACCGCACTGATTAAGACGGGCCGCGGCCCATATCTGGGCGTCCCAAAGGGAGAGTTGGTGTTCCTTCACCCCACGAACCGCCTCGCAGACTATGTTGTCAGTTACCGCGAATACCGGTATCGCCAATGACAAATTATTTATGGTAACCACGGCCTGCTCGAGGGTGAGGGGCAGTCGGATCCTTCGTGTCACGGCGACGAAGAATTCGGAGAGAACCTGTGCACTCAAAGCTCCCAAACCAAGCGTTATCAACTTGTCGAGCAAGGCGAAAGCGATTATCTGTTTTTCGCTCTCCGAGCGGTCGTATGCGTATACAATGACGTTCGTGTCGATCAGAAACCTACCGCTCATGCAAGTCCTCCCTCTTCCAGGTCCGCCCACCGGAAACGGGACCGGCCTCGATCAAGGACTGAATGAATTTTCGTTCCTCGTCCCATTTTACCAGCGATGGCCTGGAGACGGCCCGGTAGCGGAGTTCCACTTCCAGCGCCTCTCTGATCAGTTCGGCTTCCGTCACCCCTGCTTCCCCGGCCCGCCGCTTTAACAGGGCGTCCTGCTCCTGGTAGAGGTATACCTGTTTTCTGACCATGCGGCTCACCATGACACCCCCCTCCAATCAGATCCCGTACATCGCAATATACATCACGCTACCCGGCGTGTCAAGGGCCTCTTGCCAGGGCCGGGGACATTTTCTACGAAGCCGGACCAGGGCCCCCGCGTTTGCGCATGCCCAACCATCCGGCTGGAATACTACCGGTACCGTCAACACACGGGCCGAGGCGGGCGGAACGGACCGGCGGTAACCCATTCGTTATGGAACGAGGCCCGGACTCAATCGCAAGGTGGTGATGAGGATGCTGAGTACGCGCAACCAACTGAAAGCCATGGTCAAGACGGTGAAGACCACAGACGTGGTCTCGGAGGTGGTGTTGGATGTGGGCGGCCAGGAAATGTGCGCCGTCATAACCACCGGTTCGGTTCAGAAGATGGATTTGAAGGCGGGGGACGAGGTGGCGGCCCTGGTGAAGGCCACATCGGTGATGCTGATGAAGTAGCCGGTGCGCCCCCGGCGAAGGACCCGCGAGATACTGATGCCAAAGGCGAAAATCCCCGGATTCCCCGGCTGCCCCACGCCGGGGAACACGGGAAACATTGCCTGGACTACCGCCGGTGATCCGTCGGCGTTGCCCACCCGGGTCGTAACTACTATACGGGCCGGGCCAGGGTGGATCTGACGGCTTGGTCGGGGTATTTCCTGGGAATAACCGCCAGGGTGTTGGCGGCCGTGCCAAACGAGATCTTGAGACTGGCGCCGGGAGGTTGGCCCGCCGAGCCGGACGCGTTGCGCTTTCTCGACAAATGCGTATTCCCAGGTTGTTTCGGGGTCGTTTGTCGGCAATGTATCGGCAGTTCACCGGCAATCCGAAAGGTGATTCCGCCAGTGCTCAATCCGCTTCGGAGCCCTCCGGCAGGACTTCTTCCATCCCGGCTAGAAAACGGGTGACTTCGTCCTCCAGACGTTTGGCCGCCCCGGGAAGCTTTGGCAACAGTTCGCCCAGACGAACCGCGGACAGTCCGCAGCCGTACAGGTTACGGAAGACGTGGCGAAAGGCGAGAAACTCCAACAAAACCACAGCCGTTTCGGTGCTGATAACGGGCGGCCGCACCTGGGGCACCGACAGCGTCATCTGCACCAGCAGTTCGCGGTGCCAGTTGGGCCCCTGGGGAACGACTCCGTCCACACTTTTTGCGACGGCCTCCATGATTTTCTCCACGGCCATATAGAAGTCGTGCAACACCGACCCGATACTTCTCAGGCAGAAGGAGTCGCAAATCAAGCCGGGGACCGGATTCCTCATCGACCGCCAGCAGGTCGCGGCCGGCCAGTTCATCGAGCAACTTGCCAATGTTCTCCAGTTCCTGCCGGACCCGGCCGATGGTGACCGCGAATTGTTTGCGGGTTACAAGAGCACCCCCGTTTCCTGCACCTTTTTCCGCAACGATTCGAAAGCATCCTCTTGCCGAACCACACTGATCTCGAAGGGCCGGACGACATCGCCAACCTCCGCCAGCATACGCCAATAGCCGGCCTGGTCAGGTAGCCCTTCCACCATCAGGTCGATGTCGGAACGCTCATCAAAGGAAGGGCCCCAGGCCAGGGAACCGTACAGGAACACCTTTTTCGCGCCGTACTTCTCGCGCAAAACGGAAGCCGCCGCCCAGGCCCTTTCCACGGCCAACTGCCGGCGCTGATCTTCAACGCGCTTTTTCTGCTCCAGCCGGTGCCGCCGGGCCTGGCGCAAGTCTGCGGCGAACGACTCGTCCATAAGTACCACCAGCCATATTCCACCACGGAAAAGGGACCAACGGCAACAGCGGACGATTTTCCGGCCTGCAAGGCCTTCGCGAACGTTGGCGCCAAAACGACAAAAAAAACATCTTGACAACCATCTTCCCAGGCGCTTATGATAGATCCCAAGGTGGATCGCCCGCCCGGCAAAAACTTCATAAAGGGCCCGGGATCCGGTATCCCGGAAGAGCATGAGTACGAGAGAGAGGCCGCGTGTTTCGGTCCTCTCTCTTTGTGTCTTAAGGGGGCCGCGAAGGCGGCGGTTACTATGAACGGAGGGGAATCGGCGTGGCAGTTCTGGAGGAACCGGTTCGAGAGGTGCAACTGGTCAGAAACTACATCGACGGCGAGTGGGTGGAGTCCGCGGGAGAAATGAGAGAGGTGACCAACCCGGCCACGGGCCGGGTGATCGCCAGGGTTCCCGCTTCCACCGGCTCCGAAGTGGCGGCGGCGGTAAGGGCGGCCCGGGCCGCCTTTCGAGAGTGGCGAAGCACGCCGCCGGCGGCCCGCGTCCGCTATCTTTTCCGCCTGAAGGAACTCCTGGAGGAGAACTTCGAGGTTATCAGCCGCATCCAGACCCAGGAGCACGGCAAGGTGATCGACGAGTCGCGCGGCGAAACGCGGCGCGGCATCGAGAACATCGAGGTGGCCTGCGGCATACCCAGCCTGATGATGGGCTACAACCTGGAAGACGTGGCGGCGGGGATGGACGAATACGCCGTCTACCGGCCCATGGGCGTCTTCGGCGTCATCGCCCCCTTCAACTTTCCCTTCATGGTGCCGTTGTGGTCGGCCCCGTATGCCGTGGCGACCGGGAACTGCATCGTGGTCAAGCCCTCGGACGAGGCTCCCCTCTCCCAGATGAAGCTGACCGAACTGGTGGAGGAGGCCGGCTTCCCCCCCGGGGTCTGGAACGTGGTCAACGGGCGGGAGGAAGTGGTGTCCGGCCTGTTGGACGATCCCGATGTGGCCGGGATCACCTTCGTGGGGTCCACGGGGGTGGCCAGGTTCATCTACGGGCGGTGCGGCGCCGCCGGCAAGCGGTGCCTGGCCAACGGCGCGGCCAAGAACTTCATCCTGGTCATGCCCGATTGCGACGTGGATAACACGGTCGTCGCCCTGCTGTCTTCCTTTTTCGGCAACACCGGGCAGCGGTGCCTGGCCGGGGCCAACCTGGTGGTCGTGGGCGACGACGACCGGTTTTACAAAGACTTCGTGGACCGGGTGGTGGCCGCCGCCTCCCGGATTGTGGTCGGCTACGGCCTGGACGAGGGAGTGCAGATGGGCCCGTTGAAAGGCCCCGAGAAGAAAGAAAGAGTGGCCGGGTTCATCGAAAGCGGCCTGGCACAAGGCGCGCGGCTGCTGTTGGACGGTCGGCGGCCGGCGATCCGGGGGGGGTACCCCGCCACCTGTTTCCTCGGTCCGACCGTGTTCGGCGACGTTACACCGGCCATGCGGATAGCCCGCGAGGAGATTTTCGGTCCCGTTATGAGCATTATGAGGACGAGAAGCCTGGAGGAAGCCGTGGCTCTCGCCAACGCCAGCCCGTTCGGGAACGCCGCCGCCATCTTCACCACCAGTGGCAAGACGGCCCGGGATTTCCAGTACCGGGTGGCCGCCGGCAACATCGGGATCAACGTGGGCATTGCGGCGCCGATGGCTTTCTTCCCCTTCGGCGGCATGAAGGATTCCTTCTTCGGCGTTCTCCATGCCCAGGGCCGGGAGATGATCCGCTTTTTCACCGACGTCCAGGTCGTCATCCAAAGGTGGTTCTGAAGATGAGGCTCAACACCGCTTCGGCCGTCATCGCCTTTGCCGGCCGGCTGGAAGAAGAAGCGGCCGCCTTCTACGAACGGCTGGCGACGGCCCATCCGGCCCGGGCCTCCCGGTTTCTGGACCTGGCCCGGGAAAACCGCAAGAACAAGGCGCGGATCGAAAGATCGTACTACGGCGTCATCACCGATGCCATAGAAGGCTCCTTCACCTTCGACCTGGCGGTGGACGGATACACCCTGGATCCGGGCCTTCCCGCGGACTACCGCCAGGCCCTGGCCCAAGCCGGCGCCCTGGAAGAGCGGATCATCCGGTTCTACCGGGAGGCCGCCCGCCAGTCGCGGGCCCTGCTCGCGGACATACCCGGGGTCATGGCCGCCATCGCCCGGAAGAGGGAGGCCAGGGTCGCCGAATTAGAGTCGCTGGCGCGGGAAACCCAGGGCCCCGGGCACTTCGGCGGCACCACATTACACGGGAGGGAAGATGCTCGATGACGAGCGCGATCGTTAACGAGAAACAGCAGAAGTATATCATGCCCTGCGTGGCCAACTACTACCGGGAACCGATCGTCATGGCCGGGGGGAAGGGCCGGTACCTCTACGACTCCGACGGCCGCGAGTACCTGGACTTCTTCGGCGGCATCCTGACCGTCAGCGTGGGGCACGCCCACCCCAAAGTGACGGCCGCCATAGCCGAACAGGCCGGCCGGCTGGTACACTGCTCCACGCTCTACCAGACCGAAAACATGGTCAACTACGCCGAGAAACTGGCCCGTCTCACGCCGGGACGGTTGCAGAAAAGCTTCTTCACCTGTTCCGGGACCGAGGCCGACGAAACGGCGGTCCTCCTGGCCGAACTCCACACCCAGTGCCACGAAGTGATCGCCCTGCGCCATGCTTACAGCGGTCGCTCCCTGTTGGCCATGACTCTCACCGCCCACTCGGGCTGGCGCCTGGGGGGGACCCACGTGGCCGGCGTGAAGCACGCCCTGTCCGGGTACTGCTACCGCTGTCCCTGCGGCCTGACCTATCCCGGCTGCGACCTGAAGTGCGCCACCGACCTGGAAGAACTGATCCTGACCACCACCTCGGGCCGGATCGCCGGCCTGATAGCCGAGCCGATCCAGGGTGTCGGCGGGTTCATCACTCCTCCCAGGGAATACTTCCAGGTCCTGGCGGGTATCGTGCGCAAGTACGGCGGCGTCATGATCATCGACGAGGTGCAGACCGGCTGGGGACGGACCGGTAAGATGTTCGGCATCGAGCACTGGGGCATCGAGCCGGACATCATGACCTTCGCCAAGGGGGCCGCCAACGGCCTGCCCATCGGTGTGACCATCGCCACGCCGGAAGTGGCCGAAAGCGTCCGCGGCTCCACCATATCCACTTTCGGGGGCAATCCGGTGGTAATGGCGGCGGCCCTGGCCACCCTGGAAGTGATCGAAGAGGAAAACCTGGTGGCCAACTGCCAAACGGTGGGCGCGTACCTGGGCGACAAATTGCGCGAACTGGCGGAAAAATACCCGGTCATAGGCGACGTGCGGGGCCTGGGCCTGATGCAGGGCCTGGAATTCGTGGGTGCCGGCAAGGAACCCGCGCCGCGGGTGGTGCTGGAACTCTTCGAGGAGACCAGGAAGAGGGGCCTCCTGGTGGGCAGGGGAGGACTGTACAACAACGTCGTGAGGATCAGTCCCCCCATGACCGTCGGCAAGGCGGATGTCGACGCGGCCGTGGACATCCTGGACCAGTCGCTGGCGGAAATAACCGGCAGGCTGACCAACCAGCCGGCTGGTTAGCATCTCCCCGGCAGGGCAGTGATCAAACCCCCGGCCGGGCATCCCGTGATTCGGGAGGTGCGAGGCGGGAGGTCGGAGGTGGGAACGGAAGGAACCGGCCGATGCCAACAAGCCCCCAGGTTACTGCAATCCGGCATCCATGTCGGGGGGGCGCGGGGGTGGTTGCGGGCCGGTTTCGTGAAGCCAAACCCCCGTTTTCAAACGGGGGACGAAGAAGCGGATGCCATGCTTCGCGGATGAACCAGGAGGAAGGAGCACATGAACGTAGGCGTTCCCAAGGAAATCAAAGATCACGAGTACCGGGTCGCGCTCACTCCGGCCGGGGTGGACGCCCTGGCGCGGGCCGGCCACCGGGTGCTGGTGGAGGCCGGGGCCGGAGCGGGCAGCGGCATCGCGGACCGGGACTACCTTTCGGCCGGCGCGGAGATCCTGCCGGCGGCCGCCGGCGTGTTCGAACAGGCGGACCTGATCGTCAAGGTCAAGGAGCCGCTGCCGGAGGAATGCGCCCTGCTGCGGGAGGGGCAGATCATCTTCACCTATCTGCATCTGGCTCCGGCGCCGGAACTGACGCAGGCCCTCCTGGAGAAGAAAGTGGCGGCGGTGGCCTACGAGACGGTGCAGACCGCCCAGGGTGCCCTGCCGCTTTTGATCCCCATGAGCGAGGTGGCCGGGCGGATGTCGGTCCAGGTAGGGGCCCAGTTGTTGGAGAAGCAGTACGGCGGCCGCGGGGTGCTTCTGGCCGGGGTGCCGGGTGTGCCTCCGGGGAAGGTCGCCATCGTCGGCGGCGGCACCGTGGGCACCAACGCCGCCAAGGTGGCCGTGGGGCTGGGGGCCGAAGTGACCGTCCTCGACACATGCGCCGAGCGCCTGCGCTATCTGGACGACCTGTTCGGACCCCGGGTCAAGACGGTCATGTCCAACGCCCAGCACGTCGGGGAGGCGGTGACGGCGGCCGACCTGGTCATCGGCGCCGTGCTCGTACCCGGGGCCAGGGCTCCCAAATTGGTGACCGGGGACATGGTGCAGGCCATGCAGTCCGGATCGGTAATCGTGGACGTGGCGATCGACCAGGGGGGGTGCGTGGAAACGGCCGACCACGTCACCAGCCACAGCAACCCCACTTTCGTAAGGCACGGGGTGATCCACTACGCGGTGGTGAACATGCCGGGGGCGGTGGCCCGCACCTCCACCTTCGCCCTCACCAACGTCACCCTGCCCTACGTCCTGGCCCTGGCCGGCAAGGGCCTGGCCGGGGCCCTCGGGGAGGACGGCGCCCTGGCCCGGGGGCTGAACGTCTGCAACGGCCGGGTGACCCACCCGGCGGTGGCCGAAGCCTTGCATCTGCCTTACACTCCGGCGGCCGAAGTGTTAGGCTTCGGTTGAACCGGCGCCCGTGCGGCGGGCTCGACAACCTGATAGTCCAAAGCGGGACTCGCGGGCAAAGACGCCTTAGGGGAAGACGAGATCTTCCGCGAGGGCGTCTTTTCGCATACCGGGCGTGCATGAATGAAACCCCGAACAAGGAGGTGTAGAGCGTAAGCCGGGATACCCTGCTCCAACCAGGTCAAAATGAAGGAGGCGTGAAAGCAATTGAGCGTCGAGAGCGTTGTTTCCCCGCAACCCAACAGCCGGTTGTACAACAAGGATCTGGCTCCCACCGGTTCCGCGCAGCGCACGTGGACCTTCTACAGCTACCTGTCCCTGTGGGTGGGCATGGCCCAGTGCGTGCCGACCCTCATGATGGCCGGGGGTATGATCGCCCTGGGCATGAACTGGATCCAGGCCTGGTTCACCATCATTCTGGGCAACGTGATCGTTTTGATCCCCATCCTGCTCAATTCCCATCCCGGGACCAAATACGGGATTCCCTTTCCGGTGTTCGCCCGCACCAGCTTCGGGACCAACGGCGCCAACATAGTGGCCGTCATGCGGGCCCTGGTCGCGGCCGGTTGGTTCGGCATCGAATCCGTCATCGGCGGCAGCTCGATCAACGCCTTTTTGACCGGGATCTTTCCCGCCTGGTCCAACTTGAACCGCGGCGACTTTTTGGGCCAGTCTCTTTCCGGCTGGATCTGTTTCCTGCTGTTCTGGGCCTTCAACGTGTACATCATATACCATGGGATGGAAACGGTGCGCAAGTACCTGTCCTGGGCCGCGCCCATAATCTTCGTCCTGGGCGTCGGCCTGTTCGTGTGGTCCGTCAGCGCCGCCCACGGGTTCGGCCCGCTCTTCGAACAGCCGACCAAGTTCGGTACTTTCGGTTCGTTCATGCCGGTGTTCATCCCGTCCCTCACGGGCGTCATCGCCTTCTGGGCCACGCTTTCCCTGAACATCCCCGATTTCACCCGGTTCTCCAAGTCGCAGACGGACCAGATGCTGGGCCAGACCCTCGGCCTGCCCCCGGCCATGGCTTACGCTTCCCTGGTCGGCATCGTGGCCACCTCGGCCAGCATGATCGTCTTCGGCAAAGCCTTGTGGAACCCGGTGGACCTGCTCGGTCACTTTCACAACCCCGTAATCCTGTTTTTGTCGCTCTTCGCCATCACGGTGGCCACCCTGGCGGTCAACGTGGGGGCCAACGTCGTCTCGCCGGCCTACGACATCTCCAACCTGGCGCCCGGGCGCATCTCCTTCCAAACCGGCGGACTGATCACGGCCGTCATCGGACTGCTGTTCATGCCGTGGAAGCTGCTTTCGTCGCCCCACGTCTACATCTTCGACTGGCTCGGCACCTATTCGGGCTTCCTGGGGCCCATCGCCGGGGTGCTGATCGCTGACTACTGGGCGGTCCGCCGGACGAGAATCGACGTACCGGAACTTTATTCCCCCATCGGCATCTACAGCTACAAAAACGGGTTCAACCCGGGCGCCGTTGCGGCCCTGGTGTGCGGCATCGTACTGGCCCTGATCGGGGCCTTCGTTCCGGCCCTGGTCTGGCTCTATAACTATGCCTGGTTTACGGGCTTCGTCGTCTCCTTCCTGGTGTACTGGTTCTACATGAAGAGCGCCGGAGTGAAGCTGGGGAGAAGCGGGGAGATATCCCTCGGCGAGTGAGGCGGGTGCCGGGAATCCGGTTTTTGACGGGGGGTGGCCGACTTTTCGGTAGCAGGACGGAAAGGGATCCAATTCTTGAAAACACCATGATCTGTGAAGGGGGTCGCGGCCTTGGACATCAAGGCATCGGAAACTTCGGAAAATTCTTTGGCCGTGGAATTCTGCGGCCTGCGCTTGAAGAACCCGTTTTTGTTGGCCTCCGCCCCGCCGACCACCACGGGCGAAATGATCGCGCGGGCATTCGACCAGGGCTGGGCCGGGGCGGTAACCAAGTCCCTGAAGCTGGATTCCCTGGCGATCGAGGACGTCACGCCCCGTCTGGCGGTGCTCCGGGACAACCGGAACCGGATCGTCGCCATGGGCAACATCGAACTCATCACCAGAAGGCCGCTGGCCGTCTGGATCGAGGAACTGAAAACCTTGAAAAAGAGCTATCCCGACCGCATCCTGATTGCCAGCATGATGGCCCTCTCCGTCAAGGAGGACTGGCAGGAACTGACCGTACGTCTGCAGGATCACGTCGACGCCTTGGAACTGAACTTCTCCTGTCCGCACGGTATGCCCGAGCACGGCATGGGGATGGCCGTGGGCCAGGATCCGTCCATTACCGGCATGATTACGGCGTGGGTGAAGGAAGTGGCCCGTGTGCCGGTCATCGTCAAACTGACGCCCAACGTGGCCGACATCGTACCCGTGGCACGGGCGGCCCGGGACGCCGGGGCGGATGCCTTGACCGCCGTCAACACGGTGGCTTCCCTGGTGGGCGTGGATCTGGAGACCCTCGATCCGCTGCCGGCGGTCGCCGGGCGCGGGACCTGGGCCGGCCTTTCCGGGCCGGCCATCAAACCGGTCGGCCTGCGCTGCGTGGCCCAGGTGGCCCAGGCCACCGGAGGGCCGGTGCTGGGAGTGGGCGGCATCAGCAGTTGGCGGGACGCCGCCGAATACATGGCGGTGGGAGCCCGGGCGGTGCAGGTGGGCACGGCGGTGATGTTGAAAGGTTACGGCATCGTTGGGGCCCTGGGGGAAGGACTGGCCGGGTATCTGGCCGAAAAGGGGTTCGCCTCGGCCGGCGACCTGGTGGGACGGGCCTTGCCCCGCCTCGGCGCCCACGACGACCTGAGCCGGACGAGCCGGGTGGTGTTCCGGATCGACCCCGAAACGTGCAACCGGTGCCAGGCTTGCGTTACAGCCTGCCGGGACGGCGCCTACCAGGCCATTTCCGGGGAAAAGGGCGCGGTCCCGGTGATCGCGGCCGACCGTTGCGACGGCTGCTCCCTGTGCAGCCACGTCTGTCCGGTGCCGGGTTGCATCACACCGCGGCCGGTTTCCGCGTAAGCCCGGGGGATCAAGATCCGGTAAAAGGTCATTACAAATGGAGGAATGGTGCGTATGTCTGCCGGCATTGTCAGAATAGGGTTGATCCAGGCCAAGACGGTCCTGCCCGGGGATGCCCCGGTGGCAAAACACAAGGAAACCATGATCGAAAAGCATCTCGCCATGATCCTCGATGCAGCCGAAAAGGGCGCCCGGATCGCCTGCCTGCAGGAAATTTTCTACGGGCCCTACTTCTGTTGCGAGCAAAACCCCAAGTGGTACGCCTCGGCGGAGCCGGTTCCGGGACCGACGACCGCAATCATGCAGGAGGCGGCCAAAAAGCACGGCATGGTCCTGGTCGTGCCGATGTACGAAGAAGCCATGACCGGCGTCTACTACAACACGACCGCCGTCATCGACGCCGACGGCACCTACCTGGGCAAATACCGCAAGATGCACATCCCGCATGTGCAGGCCGGGGAAAGCCCCTCAACCGGCTTCTGGGAGAAATTCTACTTCAAGCCGGGCAACCTGGGCTATCCGGTCTTCGATACCGCCTTTGCCAAAGTGGGCGTCTACACCTGCTACGACCGTCATTTCCCCGAGGGAGCGCGCCTTCTCGGTCTGGCCGGGGCGGAGATCGTTTTCAATCCTTCGGCCACCACCGCCGGACTGTCCGAGTACCTGTGGAAACTGGAACAACCGGCCCACGCCGTGGCCAACGGCTACTTCCTGGGGGCCATCAACCGCGTGGGCTGGGAGGAACCCTGGAACATGGGCGAGTTCTACGGCCAGAGCTACCTGGTCAATCCGCGCGGCCAGTTTGTGGCCATGGGGAGTCGGGACCGGGACGAAGTGGTGATCGCCGACATGGACCTGGACATGATCCGGCAGGTGCGCAACGTCTGGCAGTTCTTCCGCGACCGGCGGCCCGAAACGTACGGCGACATGGTCAAACTTCTTCCCTGAGTCAGAAGGAGGGATCGCTGTTGAAGACCGTCATCAAGAACGGGACGGTCGTCACCGCCTCAGACTTTTACCGGGCGGACATCCTGGTGGAAGGGGAGAAGGTGGCGGCCATAGGCCGGGAGCTGACGGAACCGGCCGACCTCGTCATCGACGCCGCGGGCCGTTACGTCCTGCCCGGCGCCATCGACGTCCACACCCATTTCGACATGCCCTTCGGCGGCACCGTGACGGCCGACGACTTTTACACCGGCACCGTGGCGGCGGCCTGCGGCGGGACCACCACGGTGGTGGACTACGCCATCCAGGGGAAGGGGCAGTCCCTGGCGGAGGCCGTCCATACCTGGCAGGAAAAGGCCCGGGGCAAGGCGGCGGTCGATTACGGACTGCACGTGGCCGTAACCGACCTGACCGAGGCGGCCTTCGAGGAAATTCCCGCCCTGGTGACCACGGGCATTTCCTCCCTCAAGCTCTTCATGGCCTACAAGGGCAGCCTGATGGTGGATGACGGGACGCTGTTCCGGGCCCTGGTCCGGGCCCGGGAGTGCGGGGCCCTGGTTTGCGTGCACGCCGAAAACGGCGAGGTCATCGACGTCCTGGTGCGCCAGATGCTGGCGGCCGGTCAAACCGCTCCCCTTTACCACGCCTTGAGCCGCCCCCCGGCCCTGGAAGGGGAGGCCACCGGCCGGGTGATAACCCTGGCCGAACTGGCCGGGGCGCCCGTCTACATCGTGCATCTCTCCGCCCGGGAGTCCCTGGAGCGGGTCCGCTCGGCGCGGCGGCGCGGTCTGCCGGTATTCGCCGAAACCTGTCCCCAGTATCTCTTCCTGTCCATAGACAACTACGGGGAACCGGGGTTCGCCGGCGCCAAGTACGTCATGTCACCGCCTTTGCGGACCAGGGACGCGGCGGAGGAACTCTGGAAAGGAATCGCGAGCGGCGACCTGGCCGCCATAGGTTCGGACCACTGTTCCTTCAACATGGCCCAGAAAGAGTTGGGGAAAGACGATTTTTCCAAGATCCCCAACGGTGCTCCCGGGGTGGAGACGCGCCTCCCGCTGATGTATCACGGGGGCGTCGCGTCCGGCCGTATCGGTATCTCCCGCCTGGTGGACCTGGTCTCCACCACGCCGGCGAAACTGTTCGGCCTGTTTCCCCAAAAGGGCACCGTGGCCGTGGGCAGCGACGCCGACCTGGTTGTTTTCGACGGCGCGGCCCGCCACACGGTGAGTGCGGCCAACCATCACCAGAACGTCGACTACAATCCGTACGAGGGGCTGGAGGTCCGGGGCGTGCCGGTTCAGGTGCTGTCCCGCGGCGAACTGGTCGTCGACCGGGGCGCTTTCCTGGGCCGGCCGGGCCGGGGCCGCTTCCTGGCCCGCAAGCCGCTCGACCTTACGCTGCTTTAGCGCAAAGAACACCGGTGGGAACGGGTTGTCGCCGCCGGCGGCAGCCCGGTTTCCGCCCCGCAGGGTCCAAGTGCATGGGAAGGAGAAAGCCCACTTGAAAAATCCCACCGTTTGCGCCGCCCTCATTCAAGCCAGGGTAACGCCGGACAAGGACGAGAACATCGCGCGTCAGGTCGCCCTCGTCGAAAATGCCGCCGCCGCCGGAGCCGGGATCGTCTGCCTCCAGGAACTCTTCTACACCCCCTATTTCCCCTGGCGGGAGGAGGGTGACTGGTCTTGGGCCTTCGAGCCCGTGCCCGGTCCCACCGTCCGTTTGATGCAGAACCTGGCCGCGCGTCTGGCGGTCGTTCTGGTGGTGCCCCTGCCGGAGGTGGACGATGACGGAAGCTGTTACAATACCGCGGTGGTCATCGAGGCCGACGGTTCAATCTTGGGCAAATACCGGAAGGTCCACCTTCCCCACCTGAAAGGCTTCTACGAAAAGCGTTATTTCAAGAGCGGCGACCTCGGCTACCCGGTCTTCAAGACCTCGGTGGCGGATATCGGGATTGTCCTGGACTACGACCGCTTCTACCCGGAGGTGCCCCGCATCCTGGCCCTTGGGGGCGCGGAAATACTGTTCAATCCGTGCACCACCGTCATGGACCTTTCCCGCTACGCCTGGTTCATCGTGCAGCGCGCCCATGCCGTGGTCAACAACGTGTACGTCGGGACCAGCAACCGGGTGGGGGCGGAAAACGAAAGCGGCATCTATTACGGTACCAGCTATTTCTGTACGCCGCGGGGGGAAATAATCGCGCAGGGCAGCCAGGAGGAGGACGACGTCGTCATCGCCGAACTGGATTTGCGGGTGATCGGGGAAGAGCGCTCGCGGTGGAACTTCTTCCTGGATCGCAAACCTTCCAGTTACGGGGACCTGGTCGGGGAGTCCCGGCCATGACGGCGGTCGCGGAAGGGGGTCCGGCGTGTTGTTCACCTTGAAGATGGACCTGGCGCAAATGTCCGCCGAGGAATTGGCGATATTCCTCCTGCTGACCGGGGACCGCCAAACGGAGAACAGGCTCCGGCTGGAGGCGGAAAACCTGGGTTTGTTCAAATGCGCCGTAACCGAGGTCGGCGCCAACAGCGGCAACATCAAGAGCAAAATCATCAGTTCCGCCCTGGGCGCCTCCCTGGACTGCGGCATCATCACCAAGACGCCCCATCAGATTCACGCCGTGCTGCAGGCCGCCGAACAGGCCCTGCGCAGCATCCTGGAAACCAACATCCTCATCGGCAACGCCGGGTTGAAGCTGTCCATAGTGCGCGACAGCCAGTGGGTGGTCATCGGCGTCTACGGCAGTTTCGCCGCCTACCATATGGTCAACCAGAAGCGGATCGCCCTGGGCATCATGCACATTTCCTACTAAAGCGGCGGGCAAGGAGTGAATTAAGCAAAATGTTCCCAACCATCAGGCGGCGGGACCGGGCGATGGACCGTCCGGAGACGGAGGAACTCTTGCGGCAGGGGAAATACGGCGTATTGTCCATGAACGGCACCGGCGGCCATCCCTACGGCGTGCCCATGAGCTACGTGTACACGGGGGCCGGCATCTACCTTCATGGTGCGCGGGAGGGCCAAAAACTGTCCCACATCCGCAAGGACAACATGGTGTCGTTCTGCGTGGTGGGCGAAGCCGAACCCCTGCCCGACGCCTTCAGCATGAAATATGCCAGCGTCGTTGTTTTTGGCCGGGTTTACGAAGTCGGGGATGACGGGGAAAAGCGAAGAGCCCTGGCGGCCCTGGTCGAGAAGTACGCCGGCGGCGGGGAATACATGGAAAAAGGACGGCGGTACGCCGACGACGCCCTGTCGAAAACGGTGGTTTTGCGGCTCGATATCGAGCACGTTACGGGAAAGGCCCGCAGGTAGCCGTCCCCGGTCCGGTTCAGCCGGGGGGCCGGGAGGTTTCCAGACTGAAGAGACGGGGGCCCTGCTTGAGCACGAAACGGCCGTCGATCGTCTCCCAGATCCAGCCGGAATAGCCGTAGCCGCCGATCGGCTTCGTGATCAGGGCCTCGCGCCAGGCCACGGAACGGAATTCGTTGACGCTCACCGTACCGAACCGCCCCATGACGTATTCGGGGACCTCGGTGCAATAGTCCGCCCCCTGCAAAGCGGCGGCCACGGCGGCAGCCTCCCCGGGGTCGCCGAAAACGGACGCCCGCAGGCCGTACCGGTTGGCCCGGGCCAGGCGAACCGCCTCGCTCCGGTCCACGAAGGGCGCTACAAAACTGACCGGGCCGAAGACCTCGTCCCGCATGCCCCACATGAACTCGTTGGCTTCGGCGACGATGGTGGGCTCGACCATGGTTCCCTCCACCGCACCCCCCAGGACGATGCGGCCGCCCTTGCGGCGCGCGTCCTCCAGGAAAAGCCCGATGTTCCGGGCCGCCGCGGCCGAGGCCAACGGGACCACGTCCACTTTCCCGTAGCCGGGCGGCCCGACCGCCAGGCGCCGGCTTCTTTCGACGAAAGCATCCAGGAAACGGGTGTAGATACTCTCGTGCACCAGGATGCGCTCGGGGGCCACGCAGGTCTGACCCGAGTACCGGTATTTGCTCTCCATGAGGTCGCCAAGCGCCGATTCCAGGTCGGCGTGTTCCAAAACGATGAAGGGATCGTTGCCCGGTCCCTCGAAGACGAACTTCTTGCCGCTACGGCGCACCGCCCGGTAGTAGGGCAGAACATGGCGGTCGGAACCGAACACGATCACCGCCCGCACCGCGGGGTCGGCCAGCACGGATTCCAGGTAGCTCCGCCCGCCGCGCCTATCGAACCTGACCTCGTCCCCAAAGAGGGGAGCATACATTTCTTCGGTGATGCGGGCGATGGTACCGTTCTTGCTGGCAAACTTCACCAGTACCCGGTTGCCGGCCAGCCAGACGGAAATGATGGCCGTGTTCATCCAGGTGTTGCCGTCGTAGGGCAGGGCGATGGCCACCACTTCGTCCGCCCGGCAAAGCGGCATCCGGCCGGCCAGGAGCGGGGCCAGTTGCGGGAAGAGGGACAGGCGTTCGACCGTCAGGTCGATCTCTTTTTCGGCCTCCCAGGCCGGAAAGCCGATGTCCTCGACCGTGCCCCGGACCAGTTCCCCGCGTCGCCTGGCAATCTCTTCCGCCAGTTGGGCCACCAGGTGCAGCTTTTTCTGAAGGTTCATTGGCCTGACCTCTTTCCTGTCCGGGATAATACCCACCTGATTAGGGGACCGAAATAATTATAGCACGGGGCGGAGGGAGGATCAACCGGTTAACGGTGCCCGGACGTGGTAGGCCGGCGGTACGGCATGACCAGGAAAGACGGATCCACAAATATTCGCTATTACGGGTGGAACCGTGTTGACATGGGACGGACGTGCTGGTACAATTAACCTGGGCAGGGAAAACCTAGTAATTGGGTCGATAATGGCCGATTTTTTGTGCCCTGGATCGCTAACTGGTCAACCCGGGTTGGTGGTCGGCCCGAACGCGGTCCTCTCCGATCCCGCCTCCGTGGGGCGTTGGTGGGTAGGAGAGGGGGTGGCATGGTTGCGCGGTGCAGCCGAACTGGTCACCGCGGTGGCGATGCTGCTCGGGGCCGTCGCTCACTGGCTCACCGTCCTCCGCAAGAGAAAGAAAGAGCGCCAGGTCAATCCTCTAGCGCAAATCGTGTAAAAGCTTTACTCAAAAACCACTACGCCCCGCCTTTGGGCGGATCGCTTGGAGGAATTTTATCCCGCCTTGATGAAATGTCAAGCGCGAAAAGCCGCGTGGGGACAAACGGCCCTTGGCTCGGATGCCCGGTGCCGCTTGAGCGTACCACCGGCCGAAGCAGGGGAAAAATCTCGGTGTGGGAAGATTATTTTTGGGGAGGTATCCGGCGAAAATGCACGAACTGCAGGGTAAAACGGTGGCGGTGCTGGTGGAAAACGCCTTCGAGGACCTGGAACTATGGTATCCCGTCCTGCGCCTGCGGGAGGCCGGGGCGGTGGTGCACGTCATCGGCACCGGCAGTGCCCCGGCGTACCGCGGCTACCACGGACTGGAATGCCGGCCGGACAGGACCGTCGACGAAGTTCAACCACAAGATTACGACGGGGTGGTGGTTCCCGGGGGCTGGGCGCCGGACCGGCTCCGCCGCTACCCCGAGATTCTGGACTTCGTAAGAAAGGTGCATGACGCGGGCAAACCGGTCGCGGCCATCTGCCACGGCCCCTCCGTCTTGATCTCGGCCGGCCTGCTTCGGGGCAAAACGGCCACCTGCGTCGTGGCCATCAAGGACGATGTGGTAAACGCGGGCGCCGCTTACGTGGATCAACCGGTGGTTGTGGACGGCGGCATCATCACTTCCCGTACCCCCGCCGATCTACCCGATTTCGGCCGGGCCCTCGTCGCGGCCCTGGCCGGCTGAGGTGCCGGGTTCATTGTTCCGGAGCCCACAACCCTGGAGGAATCCATGCGGGAGGCGGGAAGGCTGATTGAGGAGGCGACCGAGCGCCTGATGCGCCTTCTCCGGATATTTTGGCGATGAGCCGGGCTTTCGGCGGCGGGAACCCGTGCAATTGCTGCCCGCCGCTTCCACGACGCGTATGCTTGTAGACAAGACCGCGAATCCGAAAGCTGGAGGCGATGCACCGCTGAAGGAGCGCAACTGTCTCATGAGCGAGTATTTGATTGGCCACAAAAGAGCAGTCCGAATGGAAGAGAGATTTCTTGCCAACCGCAAGGCGATGGCGCATGAAAAGATAGCCCATCTGGCCAGGGAATTACCGCGAGGCTTCCCCATGCGCCGCATGTACCTGTTTGGCTCTCTAGCCGACGGCAATTTCCGGTCTTTCTCGGACATAGATATCGCTTTGGAAGGACTTGAAGACAAAGACCACTATAGGGCCTTTCTGGCTGCCGAGGAAATCGCTCGTCCTTTTCGATTGGACCTCGTTTTGTTGGAGGAAACGCCACCATCCTTACAAAGAAAGGTGAGAGAACGAGGGGTGGTTATTTATGAGCAGCGAAAAGATTAACGCTTATCTGGGTTTAATTGGTGACCTGGAAGACAAGTTAGATTCAATAAATGCTATTGTTTTGAAGGTTCTTCCGCTTGGTGCGGAAGTTGAAAATTGTTCCGGCAAGATTCCGGAAGAAAGGCTGATGGCCTTAGCTGGCTACCTCCATCATTTTTACACCGGAATAGAGGATGTCTTGGCCCGAATCATTAAAACAGTGGACGGATATCTGCCTGGGGCCGGTGATTGGCACGGCGAATTACTCTATATTGGTTCACGGAAAACACCCGGCAAGCGGCCGCCCGTAATTTCGGCTGATATGCACGAAATATTGAACGAGTATAAAGCATTTAGACATTTATACCGTCATGCTTATGCCAGGGAACTTCGATGGAGGAAAATGGACCATTTGGTACTGGGTATGGGACAGGTATGGAGTTCGTTCCAGGGCTCGATCAGGAATTTTATCGTATTTTTACGTGAGGTCATCGATGAACTGGACAACCAGCCGGAAACGCCACACTGAGGAAGGTGATCTCTTTGACCGAGGGAGTCTGCTCCTTGGTAATTCGCCCGGCCCAAGCGGCGGACCTGTCGGCCGTTTTCGACCTGTACCGGGAGTTGGAGGGAGTTTACGGGCCGGAGGAATCCGGTGAGGTCGCGGCCCGGGACATCCTGTGGGAAAAGGTGGCCGCCGACACCCGGCAGCAGGTCCTGGTGGCCGAGGAGGCAGGCCGGGTCGTGGGTACGCTGACCGTGGTGATCGTGCCCAACCTGGGCCACCGGGGCCGTCCCTGGGCGGCGGTGGAAAACGTGGTGGTGGCCTCCGCGGCCCGCGGCCGGGGAGTGGGCAGGGCCCTGATGGAGCGGGCGGCGGACATGGCCCGCGCCAACGGCTGCTACAAGCTGACGCTCACCAGCAACGAGAAGCGTCCGGAAGCGCACCGTTTCTACGAGAACCTGGGCTGGCGCCGGACGCACGCCGGCTTTTCGGTGGAACTCCAGGCAAAAGAAAGGATGGTACGGATGGCCAAGGTCATGGTGATCATCTCGACGGCGGAGAAGGAGAAGGCGGCCACCGGTCTCATGTATGCGGGAAACGCCATCAAGTACAACTGGCTGGAGGACGTCAAGGTTTTCCTGTTCGGCCCGGCGGAAAAGCTCCTGGCCGGGGACCGGGACCTGCAGGAGATGATGGCCCCGATCGTGAAGCACCAGGCTCCGGTGGCCTGCAAGTTCATCTCCGACCGCGAGGATATCTCGCCGGCGCTGGCGGCGCTCGGGTACAAGGTGGATTACGTCGGTTCGGTCATCTCCGCCTTGATCGCGGAAGGCTACGTGCCGATGGTGTTCTGATGCCCACCTGGTCACCAGGGAGGCCGGGTCTGGGGAAGATCCACCGCGGCGCAAGGGACCTCGATGAGGGCCGGCCCTCCGAGAGCCAGGGCCGTCGTCAAAGCCTCCCTGATGCCGGCGGGATCTTCGACCCGAAAACCTTCGGCGCCGCAGGCCCGGGCGAATTGCACGAAGTCGGCATTGGGCAGGTCCGTACCGAAAGGGTTGAGCTTTTCGGCCAGCATTTTGTTCCTTTCCAACCCGTACTGCCCATTCTTGACCACGATGACCGGCACGGCGATCCGGTAGCGGACGCAGGTCGCCAACTCGGCCATGGACATGAGGAAACCTCCGTCGCCCACCAGGGCCACGACCGTTCTTTCCGGACGGGCCAGCTTGGCGCCCATGGCCGCCGGGAGCCCGGCGCCGATGGCCTCCCAATGCCCGGAAAGCAGAACGTCCTGCCGCCGGCCGGCAAAGCCACGGTCGAACCAGTGGATGAATTCCCCGACGTCCAGGGCGATAACGGCGTCTTCGGGGATGATTTGGTCCAGTTCCACCATCAAGCGCAGGGGATGCATGGGTCCGGGTCCGGCCGGTACGTCCCCCGGCTTGACGCGGTTTTGGGCCTCGACCTTGACGCGGTCGAGCCACTCCCGGTTGGCGGCGTGGTCCTGCAGGCTGGCGCAGAGGTTTTCCATCATCTGCCTGAGGTCGCCCACCGCGCTGGCCGCCACCGCGCGGTGCAGCCGCCCGGGGCGGTCGCCCAGGTGGACCAGGCCGGCTCCCGGCGGGAAATACTGTTGTTCGTAGGGGGCGTCGCCAACCAGGATGATGCGGTCGGCCTCCCGGACCAGCGGGGGCAGCAGGGCTTCGCCGATTCCCCCCAGGTTCAGTTCGTGATCACCGGGTACCATTCCCTTGGCTTCCTGCGCCAGGACGAGGCCGGCCCCCAACTGGCCGGCCAGCCGCAACACCAGGTCCTTAACCTCCCTGGCCTGCCGGCCCATCACCACCAGGGGCTTTTGGGCCGATCGGACGGCGGCGGCGACGCTCGCCACGTTGCCGCACACCCGGGGCGCCCCTTTTACCTCCAGGGCACCGGCCGGCAAGGTTTCCGCCGTGACCGGGGCCAAAAGGACATCCTTGGGAATGGAAAGATGGACCACGGAGGACATCAGAAGGGCCTTGCGCACGGCGGCCAACAGGGCGTCCACCGCCCCGGCCGGGTCGGGCAAAAGGGAGGAGCACGCCGCAAAGTTGCCGTACACCGCCTGCTGATCGAAATACTGGACGGTACCGGGCCCCATCTTCTTCGTTTCCACCTGGCCGGTGATGGCCAGCACGGGGTGGTTTTCCATGTAGGCGTCGGCCAGGCCGGCCAGCAGGTTGACCGCCCCCGGACCGGTGGTGGCGGCGCACACGGCCAGGGCTCCCGTCGACGCGGCTTCGTAGGAGGCGGCGAAGGACGCTCCCGACTCGTGCGCGGTGGCGATGAAGGCGATTCTATCCTGGCGGGACATGGCGTCACACAGGGGGAATATGGCGTCACCGAGAACGCCGTAAATCCTGCGCACCCCCCATTCGGCCAGTTGGGCCAGGAGCAGGTCGGCCACGTTGCCGTTGATCTTCATAACCGGGTCTCCTTTTTCCGTCGTCGTGCTGCCCTATTGTTCCACCGGCCGGGGCGGGCCATGCGAAGACGGCGTGCCGATGCTCCGGCGAAAAAAAGCGAACCGGCCGCCTGTTCCGGCGACGGCCGGCCTCCGATGGATTGTGCGCTCTTAAGCGAGGCTAACGGCCGAGGACGGTGGCGGCTTTTACCGCCCAGTCCGGATCGGCCAGGAGGGCGCGCCCCACTCCCACCAGGTCGGCGGTGCCCTCCCGGATGACGCGGTCGGCCAGGCGCGGGTCGCCCAGACCCCCGGTGACCATCACCGGCATACCGGCCGCCGGTTTCAAGGCTTCGGCCAGGTAGAGGAAGAAACCCTCCCCGGTCTTGCGGGCCGCTCCGCACAGGCCGCCGGAGAGGTCCAGCACGTCCACGCCCGCCTCCTTCAGGAGGGGGGCCGCTTTTTGGGCCTCGGCCACCGTAACCCCGCCCGGCAGTTGGTCGTCGGCGCCGAAGCGGTAAAAGAGGCAGCAATCCCTGCCGAGCGCGGCGCGCACCGCCGCGATCACCTCGCAGGGGAAGCGCAGGCGGTTTTCCAGGGATCCCCCGTATTCGTCGTCGCGCCGGTTGGTCAGGGGGGAGAAGAACTGGTTCAGCAGGTAGCCGTGGGCCCCGTGCACCTCCACCACGTCGAAGCCGGCCTCGAGCGCCCGGCGGGCCGCGGCGGCAAAGGCCTCCCTGACGGCGGCCAGGCCGGCGGCGGTCAGTTCCCGGGGCGTTGCGGCGCCTTCCCTCACCGGGTGGGGCACCGCCGAGGGAGCCAGGGGGGCTTCGCCCAGGATGTCCGGGCCGGTGTTGCTGCCGGCGTGGGTGATCTGGATCCCTACCCTGGCTCCGAGGGCGTGCACGGTCTGGGCCAGGGTGGAGAGACCCGGGACCATCGCGTCGTCGTGAATACCCAGCTGCTTCCGGTGGGCCCGGCCGGAAGGCAGCACGTAGCTGTGCTCCACGATCAGCAGGGCCACCTCTTTTTCGGCCCGCCGGGCGTAGTGGTCCCGCAGGGCGCCGGTGACGGCGCCGTCCTCCCCGCACAGGTTGTTGGCCATGGGCGGCATGACGATGCGGTTTTTCAGATGCAGACCGTTGGTCTCGAAAGGGGTGAACAGATCGGGCACGAGACATTCTTCCTTTCCTTGCAGTTTCACGGAAACCGGAACCTTTCACCGGCCTTGCGGATGCCTGCCGGTGCCGGGTCAGGCGATTGACCCGGGAAGGGTGGCCACCCGGGGGCGAAAAACGGGTTTTCCCGGAAGCGGACCGAAGACCGGCTATTCGCCGGGGGGCGGGTATAGCCAATGGGTAACTTTTTGGACAAATGCCCTGAAAGCGTCCAGGTGCTGCAAGCAGTCAAAGACCAACTTCTGATCTATTTCTATGTAATCATGAACCAGAACGTTGCGAAAAGCGGCGATTTTTCGGAATGTTACGGCCAGGTCTTCGGATATGATACCTTCTTCCCGAAGCACTACAAATATATCACTATAGCTCTCGGGCGGTCGAAACCCGTTGATGGCAATGAGGTGATTGCCAATATCGATGCAAATCTGGGCAGCAATCTGAAGATTTCTTTCAACACGATCCTGAAGACCCTCGTCGTTTGAATATTCCTCCCACGTGGCTGCGGCAACATCCCGCAGCTTGCGTAATGTTCGCTCCAATTTGGCGAATCGTTTAACGAACACCTCGTCATCAGACACCGAACCGTCCCTCCCTTATCCGGTTGATAATTCCTTTTTGGATAATTTTGCTCACGGGCTCAAAATCAAAATATGTGTTCCAAGTCTTGACCTTGAAAGCGATTATTTGGTCTTTTGCTGCATTCCTCTCAAAAAGTACAACGCCATTCTTCAGGACCTGAAAGCAAAGAGCCGGCGGCGCCTGATTCAGGATGACCAGATCGACCTCATCCGTCTTGAGTATTCTGGTTGCCGAAGACAGGAGGCCGAGCTTTTTGTCGCAAAGCCGGTGCGACGGAAAACCCCGGTCCAGCAGGACGGCGATATCGATGTCGCTGGTCGGTCCCTGGCTGCCCCGGCCATAAGAACCGAACAGGTAGAGACCGGCCACATCCTTGTCCGAGGCCATGGCGGAGGACAAAGCAGGGAGGCACGGACGCAAGTCGTGGGCAATCCTCTTGAACTTGTACAAACCAGTCACCCGCCTTGCCGGGAATCCTCTCCCCCGATTATACCCCGGGACAACAGAAGATGGAAGGCGCCCCTACTTAAGCTTGAACCAGGCCGTCCAGGGGGCCAGGACCTCCCAGGGGCTGTCTCCCCCGTGCGTGTAGCGGTCCGCGGCGTACTTGTCCCGCGGGTCGAAGAGCGGGTTTTCCCGGAAACCGTGGTCGGCGAAGAAAAGGACCAGCGATTGACCCGGGAGGCGCTGCCAAAGCGGCAGCACCTCCCGCTCGAAGGCCTGGCCGAGTTCCTGGCCCAGTACGTCCAGATCGTCCTTGGCGGTGTGGATCTTGGTGTCGGGGAAGCCGAAGGAGATGATCTGGTCTTCCCGTCCCAGGTCGGCCAACTCACCGGCCCGGGCCCCGGCGAGTTCCGCGGCCGCCACGCGGGGCCAGTCCGGACCCTGGGCTGCCAGCCGCTCGAACTGGGAGGCGGTGGTGGTGGGCAGGGCGGCCCAGGTGAGACCGTGGCTTATCAGGCGCCCGCCGCCGTGTTCCAGGCGGGCCAGCACGCCGTCCCAAAGGTCGAGGCGCAGACCGTCCAGCAGAATGTGGTAGGTGTGGGTGGGGAAGGTCTTCCGGGCCAGTTCCCTTTTCCTTTCGCTCAGAAGGGCGGCCAGGGACAGTCCGGGGGCGCCCCCGGCCAGGAAGCGGGCAAAATCCCGGGCCACCCGGGCGGTCGTCTCTTCGCTTTCCGCCAGTTTTGCCACGGGCGCGAAGGGCGGGTCCAAAGGCAGCTTTTGCAATCCGGTCACGGCCCGGACCAACTCCGCCCCCAGGGGAACCAGGTGGTCCCGGTAGAGCTGTTCCCAGCCCCGGGCATCTTCCGGCGGGGCGCCCCGTGAGCGCAGGGCGGCCAGGGAAGCAAAGGCGAAGGCCAACCGGGCCGCCGCGCCGATGCCCTCCCGGCCGGTGAAGAAGGCCTCGTTTCCGTTGCTTTGTCTTTGCAGGGCTCTGGCCGTGGTCAGGAGCTTTTTTTGCTCTCCGGCGGTCTCGATGTGGGCCAACAAGCGGCGCAGGGCCGGGAAGAAGACGAAGGGGAAAAAACGTTCCCCGGTCACCCGGCCGATGAGTTCGGGAACCAGGCTTTCCTGCCACTGCCGGAAGCGGTCCGCCAGACCCTCTTCCTGGATGGAGCGGGCGGCGGCCGCCGCCGTGGTCCGGGCCGTGGCCAGGAGTTCCCCCGGGCCGGCGAAGAGCCGCCCGGCCATGTCCTCCAGGGCGGGCAGATCATCGGCGGGAATGACCTGCCCGGTGAGAGCGGCGGCTTCCGCCGCGGGCTGGTCGTACGAAACCAGCCAGGCCACCGTGGTCAGGACCAGTCCGAAAGAGGCGGGGCCCAGCCGCCGGTAAAGCGGGGTCAGTTCCGGAAACTCGGCGGCCAGGGGCTCCAGCGGATCCCCGGGGGGCCGGACCGCGGACGGATTGGTGCGCCGGGCCCCGGTGAGGCGGACGAAATCGTCCTCCCCCAGAGGGCCGGCCGCCGTCAGCCAGGCTTCGAAGCGCCGGCGGAGGTCGGCGGGGGCGAAGCTGCGGTCGACCAGGGACTCGTACAGTTCGTCCAGGCTCCGTTCCACCTGGCGGGAATGGCCGGCCAGCGCCTTGTTCAGGGTCTCCGCCGTCTGGCGGGTGAAAAGGCGTTCCAGGTGTTCCAGAAGGTTGAACGAGGCCGGGTCCAGGGCCAGCATTTCGCGGACCGGTGCCGCCAGGGCGCCCTTGCCGGCGGCTTCCAGGGCGGCCAGGTAGGCGGCAATTTTCTGGTGGCGGTGCGGCTCGCCCAGGGCGGCGACGTATTCACGCAAGCCGGCGTCGACCGCAGCGGCCACCTGGGCGGCACTGACGTCCGGGCCGGGCTGGCCGGGACGGAAACCGCAGGGACACAGGGGAGAAAGCTCGAGGTCCCGGGCCAGGTGGTCGTTGGTGCAACGCAAACCCAGGACCCGGGCCAGGAGACGCTTGGCACTTACCAGGTCGTGCTCGGCCGTCAGGCCGGCCACGGTGCCGAAGCGTTCCAGGAGCCGGAAACCGCTGGAGGACTGGATGGCCTCGAAGGCGCCGAAACAGTCCGGTCCCACCCTGGTCCGGTGCTCCTTCTCGTATTCCTCCCGGTAAAGTTCGCGGAAGCGGGCGAAACGTTCCCGCAGGGTCCGGAAACACCCCGGATCCAAAAGGTCCGACGCTTGCTCCGTAAGGCGGAGAAGTTCCCGGTGGCGTTCGGCCAGATCCGCCCACTCCCCGGGCAGGTGCCAATCGGGCGAGTGCAGGTAGCCGTACATGGCCAAAAAAGGGCTCAAATCCTCGCGCAGGAAGCGTTCCAGGTTGTTCAGGCGGTCCCAGGCGGGGCCCAGACCGGGACAGGCGGCCAAAAGACCGGCGGTGTGTTCCAGGCCTTCCCGCGCGGGGTAGGAAATCCGGATGTCCTTGAGGACCGCCTCCACCGTCTGCAGGTCGGCCCGGGCGTCCCGGGCCAGGCCGGCCAGGGCCGGCAGTTGCGCGGTTTCCCGCAGGCGGGCCGCCAGGTCGGCCAGTTCGGCCGTGCGCCGCTCCCTGGTGTCGCGGATCTGTTCCCATACCTTTTCCTGGACGGCGGCGGTGAGGCCCTCCCGGGCCAGGCGGGGCGGAACCAGCGGGCAATGGGTGACCGCCTGCCAGGTTTCCGGGCTGACCAGGCGACCGCGGCTCAAACCTTCCACCTGCCAGAAGGCGGCCGGATTGGCCAGTTGCGAGGGGTTCAGACGGTGGCCTTCCTTCCATGCCTGCACCAGGCCCAGGGCCAGGAGGGTCTGGGACAGGAGCAGGAAGGAGTTGCGGTCCAGGCCGAACTCGCCTTCCCGCAGGCGGCGGAAGACCTCCGCCAGGGGAACCGTATCCGGACCCAGAATGGCCAGGTAGGCGGCGAGAAGGGGGGACTCCCGGGGATCGGCGTCCAGGCGGTAGCTTCGGCCCACCCGGCGGGCTATCTTCATGGGCACCAGGTAGTGAAAGGCGGTCGACAGCCCCGGGTCGAGGTTCTTGTCCGTGAAGTCGCCGCGTTCCTGCAACAGGGCGGTCATGAAGCGCTGCGGCAGCGTGGGCGGGAAAGAGAGGCTCTGGGGCATGATCTGGTAATGGGCCGGATGGCACCGGTCGAGAGCGTAATCGGCCAGGTGCCGAAGGACCTCGGTCCACTGGGTGAACACCGGGGAGGGGCCGCCGACGGTGGCGCCGCCGCCGGTGATCCTGTCTCCGGCGGTGTAGGCGGCCTTGAAAATTTCCTGGGCCCGGGGTGACTTTTCCTCCTGCATGGCGGACAGGGCGGCGCGAATCTTTTCGCCTTCGCGGGTGCCGTCGCGCCCGTATTTCGTCGCCAAAAGGGCCAGAGCCAGCAGGCCGCGCAATTCCTGTTCCTCGGCCGGGTCAAAGGGCCGGGGCAGCCAGAATATCACCGCGTCGGGGCGGGGGGCGCTCTGCAGGAAAGGCAGCAAAACGCGGTCCAGATGCTCCCGTTGCTCCCGGACCCGCACGGCGGTGCCGATGAAGACCAGGACGTCCGCCTCGGGCCGGGCCAGGAGTTCCTCCAGGTGCGGGGGCACGGTCAGGGTCAGGTCGCCCAGGTTCACGTATACCTGGCGCATGGTGTTTTGCCATTCCACCGCCTGGGTGCTGACCGGGTTGACCAGCAGGTCCGCCAGGGGCAGGGCCGGGTCGGTCACCCACCGCGCCGGCAGGGAGAAGAGCCGTTCGTCGTCGTCGAAGAGCCCTTTGGCCACGTAATCCAGTTCGCGCCGGATCACGCGGGCCACGTCCGCCGCCAGGTCGATGAAGAAGACGGGCCCGCCGTCTTCCCCGGGGCGGGAGGCAACGTAGGATCCTTCGCGCACCAGGCGGGACAGGATGTCGCCCAGGTATTCGAAGTTGACCCCGGCGTCGAGACTGGTGATGCTCCGGACCAGGTGGAAGGCGATATCGGCCAGGCGCATGGGTTTTTCGTAGGGATAGACGGCCGCAAGGAGCAGAAGCTTCAGCACCCGCCAGGCCGTCCCGGCGTCCCCGGCGTCGGGAAAGAGACCGGGCAACTCGTCCCGGTAGTAGCGGTAGACCGTGGTGTAGTACGGGGCCAGTTCCGGGTTGGCCTGGAAACGGTCCTCGAAATGGTCGAAGATGCGGTCGGCGGTGAGGAGCGTGTCCGCCGGTTGATCCAGGAGACCCTCGATGCCGCGGGCCGGGTCGCCCCGCAACTGGTGGTGGATGAAATCGACCACGCCCCGGTGTTGGGAAAACAGGTTGGAAAGTCCCTGCAGGAACTGCACGGTCAGGGGATGCACCGGGTAGAGGGCGCAGAACTCCTCGCGGCCAAAGGGCAGTTGGCCGAAAGAGGCCGCCAGCCTTTCGAAAATCCGGTCCACCGCCTCCCGCGCGGCCGGCTTCTTGACTATCAGGCGGTGTTCGACCAGGCTGCGGACATGGGCCGCCGAAAGGTGGAAACGCACCGGGTAGCGGTCCTTGATCTTTTTCAGGATTTCCGCGCTGATGGCCCCGGTTTCCTCGATATGCTCCTGCATGGCGGCGACGATCCACAAGGGACCGCTTGGGGTGAACTCGCCCAGGAACTGCAGAAAGCGGATGTCTTCGTTGAAGCTCGGGCTGTCCGGTTTGGCGAGCAGGAATTCGGAGAGTTCGTCCAGCAAAAGGACCAGGCCGCTGTAGCCCGCCTCCCGCCAGGCGGCCTGGAAGCGGGCGAATGTCTCCCGCCGGTTCGTGTGGTAGGTAAGGGGCAGGCGGAGCCTGTGCGCCAGGGCCAGCACCCCCGGCACATTGCCGGCGGTGAAAAGGTCCTGGTGCGCCGCCAGGAGGTCCGGGTCGGTCGCGGCCAGGTAGCTTTGCACGCCGGTGACGAAGCCCTCCGGTGTGGGCAGGTTCAGCCCCGGCAGACGGGAGCGGACGGCTTCGGTGACGATGTCTTCCAGGTAGGCCAGCCCCGCGTGTTCCACCAGGGACACGGTTACCACCAGGAAGCGCCTTTCGCCCATCAGTTCCCACACCGGGTCCAGGAGGGCGTCAGTGTCCGCCAGGTAGCCGGATCGCAGGGCCGGCTCCTCGAGGAGCGCGGCGGCCACGGCCAGGAAATGGGACTTGCCGGACCCGTAGTTGCCGGTGAGGAAATGCCCCTGGGGCTGCCCGCCGGCTATTTCCCCGAGGAAGGTGGCCAGGGCCCGTCCGGTCTCGGCGGTGAGCACGAAATCGGTGAGGAGTCGCCGCCGGGAAGCGTCGGTGGACAGGTCGTCCAGCCGGATGACCGTCTGAACCGGGGGAACCTCGACCAGGTCACTTATCCGCACGGTTTTTCATCTCCTGGCGGGCGGTCAGTTTCTTCAGGTGGCCGTGCGCCCAGCCGGCCCCGGGGTGCCGCCGCAGCAGTTCGGTCAGGAACGATATGCCGTCAAGCTCCCGGCCCGCGGCGAAAAGCCGGAAAAGGGCCTCGCGCAAGAGGAGGTCGTCCGGGTCGGCCGACACCGCGTCCTGGAAGCGGGCCAGGGTTTGCGGCGCATTGGCCCGCCGCGACGCCCAGGCCAGGCGCTTGAGGTAATAGGGGTGGCCCGGGGCCAGTGCCGAGGCGCGCTCCCAGTGGAACGCCGCCTCGGCATGACGGCCGCCGGCAGCCAGTCGCTCGGCCCACAGGGCGTGGAAGTCGGCGTCCCGGTCGTAGCTTTTCAGGCGGCCGATCTGCTCCAGTTCCCGCAGGGCCTCTTCATCGGTCAGGGCGGCCAGCTTGAGGCCCAGGGCCCGGATCCGGGCCCGGCTCGTCCCCAATGTTTCCCAGGTACTCAGCGCCTCCCGGGTCTTATCCAGTCTTTCCAGGCAGCCGGCGGCCATCTCCTTGAACCAGGCCGCATCAAGCGGCGGCAGGTCCGTCTTCGGTTCCCCGAGGACTTTTTGAACCACCGCCAGGGCGTCGTTGTATTGCTTGAGTTGGAAGTGGGCGGTGGCCAGGCGTCTGGCCACGTGGGGCGCCGCCTGGTCGGGATGGGTCAGGAGGGTAGCCAGGGCCTCGGCGGCCCGGCCTTTTTTGAGCAGGAGGTCCGCTTTTACGGTAAGTGCCTTCCGGTTGTGCGGATCCAGGGCGAAGATTTCGGCCAGAAGATCCTCGGCCTCCCGGGTCTTGCCCGAGCGGGCGAGGATGTCCGCCTCCACCGCCGTCAGGTAGGTGCTGCCGGGATTATGGGCACGCAGGGCCCGTACGGCGTCGAGGGCCGCCGCCGTCTGTTTTTGGCGCCAAAGGTCGTAGGCGCGTTGGACGCCTTCCCGGTAGGTATCCGGTCCCACGGTTTCCCCTTCTCCGGTTCGCCATCCACGAGTTGTCGCTATTTTACCACATCATATGCCCGTAAGGAAAGGGATCCCATGGTGGCCCGGCCTGTCTTCGGCGTCCCTGGTTCTCCGGGTATCCGTGAGGTTGATTTTGGTAATAATGGTAGGAGAACTAACGAGGCATAACGGGAGAAGGGGGGAAATATATTGGTCAATAGACGGATGCGTTTCCGGACAGGCCGTCGGATCCATTGGCTGTGGCCGGTCCTGGCCGGCATCGTGGCGGCGGTCGCCGTGCTTCTGTACGGGAGTCCCCAGGGCCACGCCCGGATCACGAACGCCGGGACCATGGTCCGGCTTTACCGGGTTGAGGACGGGGCGACGCTGACCCTGCCTCTGGAAGAGTACCTGCTCGGTGCCGTGGCGGCGCAGATGCCGGCCAACGCGCCGCTGGAGGCGCTGCGGGCCCAGGCCGTGGCCGCGCGCAGCCTGGCCTGCTACCGTCTGGTGCCCCAAGGGACGCCCGGCATCCAGGCGGCGGCCGACATCTCGGACGACCCGCGCCAGGGGCAGCCCTGGATTTCGACGGCGGAAATGCATAAGCGGTGGGGATGGCTCTATCCCTTCTATTACTTGAAGATAGCCGATGCCGTCTGGAGTACGCGCGGGGAAATCGCCACTTACGGGAAGGAGCCCATTGACGCGGTCTCCTTCGACGATTCCGGCGGTCACGGCACGGAAAGCGCGGCCGACATCTGGGGGGTGGACGTCCCGTATCTGAGGCGGGTGGCGCCTTTGGCCGCCGAGCCCGCGACCGCTGGGGCCGCCTATCGTTTCGACGCCGCGACCCTGGACAAACTTCTGGGCGGGCGGGTGGACCCGCTGGGCCCCGTGCGCGTCCTCTCCCGCACGGCCAGCGGCCGGCCCCTGGTAGTGCAGTTGGGCACGACTTTCCTGACCGCGGGCTACCTGGCCGAACGTCTCCACCTGCCATCCTCCTACTTCGACCTGCGCTCCGAAGGCGGGGATTTGCTGGTGAGCGACACCGGGTCCGGGGACGGCGTCGGCATGTGCCGGGCGGGAGCGGAGTTCATGGCGGCGCGGGGCGCGCGCTGGCCGGAAATCATCCGTCACTACTTTACCGGAGTGGAGATAACGCGGCTGCCCGGAGCATAGAAAAACGGGGGGAAAGTCACAATACGGTAAGGAGATGTCACGGTACCGTAGCGGAGGGTGGTTTAGGATGAGACGAAGGCTGTCCGGCCAGGAGGTCTGGGAAAAATACCGGCGTTGGCTCTCGCGCTGGTTCCTGACCTGTTCTCCCTGCCCGGGGTTCCGGTAGACAAAACCCGCTCGGGACGGGGCCCGTCCACGGCGCATTTATCTTTTCCCCGCGCATATATATCTATCAGGTATAACAGGTACTTGCGCCGGGGAGGAAGGGGAATGCAGGAGTACATCCAGAAGCGGGTACTCGATATCTGCGCCTACATCCTTGACACACAGGCGACGGTGCGTCAGGCCGCCCAGGTCTTCGAGGTGAGCAAAAGCACCGTGCACAAGGACATGACGGAAAGACTTCCTTCCCTCAACAAGAAGCTGTCCGGGGAAGTCAAAAAGATTCTGGAATTCAACAAGTCCGAGCGGCATCTGCGGGGCGGCGAGGCTACCCGGCGCAAGTACCGGGAACGGGAAGATCTTCCAGGCGACGACGCCTGACGAAAAAGAGGAATATGGCGGAAAAAGTAGAATAGTATACCCCGCCGCAAGTTTTGGGGTATGCCTTGGCCCGCTTGCGAGCGGGCCTTTTACATGCCGGGAAAGGGGCCGTTTTTGCGCATGCTGGGAAGTCTGGACGTGGGGATCGACCTGGGGACGGCCAACGTCCTCGTGTATATCAAAGGCCGGGGCATTGTCCTCCGGGAGCCGTCGGTGGTGGCCATCGACCGTGACTCCGGCCGCATCATCGCCGTCGGCTCCGAGGCCCGCCGCATGCTGGGCCGCACCCCGGGCAACATCGTGGCCATCCGTCCCATGCGGGACGGCGTGATCGCCGACTACGACGTCACGGAAAAGATGCTGCGCTACTTCATCAGTAAGTCGACGAACACGAAAGGTTTTTTCAAGCCCCGTGTGATGATCTGCATTCCCTCGGGCATCACCGGGGTGGAGGAGCGGGCGGTCCGCCAGGCGGCCGTGCAGGCGGGGGCCAAACAGGCCTTCCTCATCGAGGAGCCGCTGGCGGCGGCCCTGGGCGCGGGGCTGGACATTTCCGAACCCAGCGGCACCATGGTGGTCGACATCGGAGGCGGTACCACCGACGTGGCCGTGCTCTCGCTGGGCGGCATCGTCTGCAGCCAGTCCCTCCGGGTGGGCGGCGACCGCTTCGACGAAGCCATCGTGAGATACATACGCCGCGAGTTCAGCCTTATGGTGGGTGAGCGCAGCGGTGAAGAGATCAAAATAGAGATCGGTACGGCCCACCCCCGCGGCACCATGGAAAAAACCATCCAGATCAAGGGACGCGACCTGATCTCCGGCCTGCCCAAGGCGGTCACCATCACCAGCACCCAGGTCTACACCGCGATCCAGGAGGTGCTGGAAGCGGTGGTGGGGGCGGTGAAGCAGGTCCTGGAGCACACTCCCCCCGAGTTGTCGGCCGACATCGTCAACAAAGGCATCGTCATGACCGGCGGGGGTTCGCTTTTCGACGGTATGGACAGGCTGTTGAGCCAGGAAACCGGCCTGCCGGTCTTCGTGGCCGACGATCCGCTCTCCTGCGTGGCCCTGGGCACGGGGCGGGCCCTGACCATGCTGCACGCCCTGCCCCAGCAAAAGCATCGCAAGGTGGTATGGTAGGAAAAAACGGCCTTGAAATCCGGAAGCCGCCTCAATGGTGGCGGCGGCGCAGCCTCGGCCTTCGGGCCGGGGCGGCTGACAATATCGGCCGGGAAGTTTCCTTCCTTCAGGGAGAAGGTGAAGGGCGGAAATGCCTTGAAACATACTCCGGACCTGTTGACAGTGCCGCCGGAAGGTGTATCATGAATAGAGGCTCTCTGAAAACACGGTATGGGGCGGTCGCAGGGGTGGCGCGCCAAAGGTTTCGCGTGCCGGTCCGGTGGAGCAAACTGGCGGCGCGACTGCGGGACCGTCGGGCTGTGCCTCAAGACCGGCTTGACTTTCTTCTCGAACGGGTGGGCCCTCCCGGTATCTTCTCCTGGGCCGAAGTCATGTGGCAGGTTTTCGACCGGGCAAGAGAAAAAATCCACCATAATCCCCCAACAATCTGGCAAATGAATTGAAAACCGTCCCAAAAGGTGGATAGGGCAAAATGCCCTATCCACGCGGGTTTCAGCCTTCACCGGAGACATTGAGCGGGAAAGATCCGCATAGCGCGGCAGCGGTATCCGCCGGCTTTGAGGCAGGGCGGGAGGCTTCACACGGGAGAGGAGAGCGGTATCCGATGAGGGCATTACTTGTTTATCCCAAGTATCCGGTGAGTTTCTGGAGTTTCAAACATGCGCTCAAGTTTATAGGCGTCAAGGCTGTCCATCCCCCGCTGGGTCTTTTGACGGTGGCCGCCATGCTCCCCGGGACATGGGACCAGCGGCTGATCGACCTGAACGTGCGCCCACTCCTGGACGCGGACCTGCGGTGGGCGGACATTGTGCTGATCAGCGCCATGGCCATCCAGATTGATTCGGTGCGGGAGATTGTCATCCGTTGCAAGTCCGCCGGATTGAGGACGGTGGCCGGAGGACCCCTTTTCACCATAGAGCCCGAAGAGTTCGCCGACATTGACCACCTCGTCCTGAACGAGGCAGAGACGACTTTACCCCAGTTCCTGGCAGACCTGGAACATGGTAGGGCCGGGCATGTGTATGCCTCCGCCAGCCGCCCCCCGCTGGAAACTACCCCGGTGCCTGACTGGGACCTGATCCGCCTGGATGATTACGCGACGATGAGCCTTCAATATTCCCGCGGTTGTCCCTATGATTGCGAGTTCTGCGGCATCACCTCGCTTTACGGCCGGAAAACGCGCACCAAGAGTGCCGGTCAATTCATCGCCGAGATTGATGCCCTCTATGCCCGCGGGTGGCGGGAAAGTATATTCGTTGTCGACGACAACTTTATCGGCAACAAGGCCAAGTTGAAGAAGGAAATCTTGCCGGCCATGATAAGGTGGGGCAAAGAACACAATTTTCCCTTCGACTTCATAACGGAAACTTCGATAAACCTGGCCGACGACGAAGAGTTAATGAGTTTAATGGCCCAGGCAGGATTTGCCCAGGTGTTCATCGGTATCGAAACGACCAGCGAAGAAAGCCTGATTGAATGTAACAAGTTCAACAACATCAACCGGGATCTATTGGCTTCCGTAAAAAAGATCCAGAATTCAGGCATGTCGGTGAGCGCCGGTTTCATTGTGGGTTTCGACAGTGATACACCTGCTATTTTTGACCGCCAGATTGATTTTATTCAGCGAAGCGGTATCGTGACCGCCATGGTCGGCTTGCTCAATGCACCGAAAGGAACCAGATTGTTTGACCGTCTAAAAAACGAAAACCGTCTTTTGAGCACGTTTTCCGGAAATAACACGGAGTTTTCCATAAATTTCATTCCCGCCATGAACGCGCAAAAACTAATCGATGGTTACAGGAGAATTGTTACAACGATTTATTCCCCGGCTCAGTACTATGAACGGATATTGAAGTTGTTCGAGGATTTCAAACCAATCAAGAGGAGTATAGTGTCCAGGTTCCGTTTGCGTTACATCAAATCTTTTCTAATGGTCATGTTTTATTTTGGCCTTCTGGAGAAAGGCAGAAGGCACTATTGGCGATTGTTATTTAAAACACTCTTGAAGCACCCGGGTCTTCTGCCGGATGCCCTCGTTTTTTCGGCATACGGCCTGCACTTTAGAAAAATATTTGATGTCTGAGGTCGGCCGGGAAAAAAGGTCCCGCAAAGAAAGCCCCGGGCCGAAAACCCGGGGCTTTGGGTACGTGGCGTTGCTTCTCACCGGCTGGATCCGTTGACCCAGGCGATGATGACGTCCTGTCCGCCCGATCCGGCATCGTTTTGTACCACTCTGTCGACGGCGGCGGCCGAGGAACGGATCTTGTCCATGATGGCGGGACTGGCCTGGGGATCGACGGCGATGCGGACAAACTCCCGGTTCTGACCCCCCGGGGCGCCGGCGAGCGAGTACACGTGGTAGTCGGCCTTGTAGCGGGCCGCCGCCGTACTCAACTGCCGGTTGATCGCCTGCAGGTCGTCGGCGCTCAGCCAGACCGAGGTCATGGTTCCGGTGGAGGCCACCTGGGTTTGGTTTTGTGGCGCCGGCGGTTGCACCTGCGACCGGGAGTTGGGAAGCGGGGCGTTCCCTTGGGTCGGCGGCGCCGGATTCGGAGTCGTGACGGTGGTCTTTGGCGGATTGTTTTGGGCGACGGTGACCGGGGCGGCCAGGTGGTTCAGGTACAGCGAAGTCCCCGTAGCTATCGTTACCAGGGCCAGGGCGGCGGCCGCAAGGGCCGTGCGCAGCCGGCCCGGGGTCTTGAAGACGGCGCCGGCATCCTCCAGCCGCCGCGCCAACGCACCGCGCGTACGGGCCACGGCCAGAGTCAGGCGGGGTACCGCCGCCACCCTGTCCATTACGCCGGCCGCCAGCCCGGACGGCGGATCGAGAGGGTTCTCCCTGACGAGGACCAGGGCCCGCCGCAAGGCGAACAGGTCGTTCACGGCGGCCCGGCAGTCCGGGCAACCGGCCAGGTGAAGCTGAAGGTCGGCCTGTTCCAGGTCCGAAAGATCCATGTCCCACAGACGGTTGGCCAGTGCCAACGCGGTTTGGCAATCCAACAACCTCACCTCCTTCATCCTCGCTGTATCTTTATGCCGGCCCGCCACGGGGCACTACCCCCGCGTAAACTCCTTCAACCGGTCCTTGAGGATCTGGCGTGCCCGGTTCAGCCGCGACTTCACCGTACCCACGCTGGTGCTGGTGGTGGCGGCGATTTCCTCGTAGCTGAAACCTTCCATCTCCCGGAGTACGAGGACGGTGCGGTACTCGTTGTTCAGGGCGGCCAGGGCCCGGTCGAGGAATTCCCTCAGTTCGCTGGCCTGGGCCTGGTCCACCGGGTCGGCTTTGGGATCGGGCAGATCCAGCACGTAAGTTCCGTCCTCGCCCTGCCTTTCCAGGGAAACCGCCGTGGCGTTCCTCCGTTTGCGCTGCCAGCTCACCCAGGTATTGTACGCTATCTTGTGCAACCAGGTATAAAAGGACGATTCGCGCCGGAACCGGGAAAGATTGTAAAAAGCCTTGACGAACACTTCCTGGGCCAGATCCTGGGCGTCCTCGTGACTGCCGGTCAGGTGATGACAGAAATTATAGATTTTCTTTTCATGGAGACGTACCAATACTTCAAACGCGGCCGTGTTACCGCCCAGGCACTCTTCCAGGGCAGCCAGTTCGCCCTGGGCCTGGCTTTCATCCATAGGGTTACCCCCCATGGCGACGGAGAAATTACCCGTCACCAACTTAGACTAAAGATAAGGGGCAAATGTTCCAGCCCCGGAAACTTTTTTTGGCCTCCGGTGTAAAAGGGGAAGCGGAAAACGGGGGAGGGGATGAACGGTCAGATGGTATTGACAAGGTCGCCCTCCCTGCCCTATAGTTAACTAGGTAAAATATTTTGGCACAAAAGTATCGGCATCAGTGTTCGACATTCGGGCCGGGTTCTCCTCTATCGACAGGGCTGGATTTTATTTGTCGGGGAATCCGGGGAGCGGAGGGGGCGTGGCGAATCCGGTTTTCCGGCGGCGGGCGGTCAGCTTAGACGAGCAGGGAGGGATTGGTGTTTGAACAACAAGAAACCCATCATCATCGTGGTGGCGGCCATGGTGGTGGTCTTGGCCGGCATCTTCGGTTACTACTGGTACGAAAACCATTACTTTGTAAATACGGACGACGCCTACGTGGACTACAACATAATCCAGCTGAGTCCGCAAATTACCGGCCGGCTGGTGGACATCTACGTCCAGGAGGGGGACCACGTTGCCGCCGGTCAGGTCGTGGCCCGGGTGGACGATTCCTCGTTGCCGGCCGGGGCCAACGAGAACCTGGCCGTGGTGCGGGCACCCATCGACGGCACGATCATCAAAGTCGTGGGGGCGGTTGGGGAAATGGGCGTGCCCGGTTCCCCGGTGGTCGAGATGGCCGACCTGCACGGACTGTACGTCACGGCCAACGTGGAGGAAACCAGCGTGCATGAAATCGTGCCGGGACAGTTGGTCACCTTCGACGTCGACGCCTTCCCCGGGCATACCTTCAGCGGGCGAGTGCTCCAGATAGGAGAGGCCACGGCCTCCGAGTTTTCCCTCCTGCCGCAGCAGAATACCAGCGGCAGCTTCACCAAGGTGGTGCAGCGGGTGCCGGTCAAGATCTCCATCGACAACTACCAGGGTCTCACCCTGGTGCCGGGTATGAGCGTGGAAGTGAAGATCCACATCAGGTAGCGGAGAGAGATAAGGTATGGAAGAGACGCTTGCCGGTTCCAACATCATGGCCAACGGGGAGTTGCACCCCGATACCCCCCTGCCGCTGGTGCCTCTTCTGGTGGTGGTTATCGGGGCGTTCATGGCCATTTTGGATTCCTCCATCGTCAACGTGGCCATACCCAAGCTGATGGCGGTGTTCAGCGTGGGCATGGATAAAATCCAATGGGTATCCACCGGTTACCTTCTGGGCTCCGGGGTGGTGGTGCCCCCCACCGGCTTCCTGGCGGACAGGATAGGCATGAAGAAAATGTACGTTTTCGCCCTGGCCGTGTTCACGGCCGGTTCGGGTCTGTGCGCCCTGGCCTGGAGCGATAACGTCCTGGACGCTTTCCGGGTCGTGCAGGCGGTGGGCGGGGGTATGCTGATGCCCCTTTCCATGAGCATCATGTACTCCATGGTGCCGCGGGAGAAGATCGGCATGGCCCTGGGCCTGTGGGGCATAGCCATCGCCGCCGCTCCGTCCATCGGACCCACCCTGGGCGGCTACCTGGTGGACCGGTACAGCTGGCGGCTCATCTTCACCATCAACATTCCCGTGGGCATCGTGGCCATAATCCTGGTGCTGTTGGTCCTGCACGAGTTTCCCGGGAAACCCCATCTCCAATTCGACGTGCCCGGAGGGGTTTTGGCCGCCTACGGGGCCTTCGCCTATCTGTACGCCCTCAGCGAAGGCCAGGACAAAGGCTGGACTTCCTTGCCGATAGTGGTCCTTTTCGTCACCGGCAGCTTCGCCTTCCTGCTGTTCGCGCTCTGGGAACTGCGCCAGCGCGAGCCCTTGATCGACATCCGGCTTCTCAAAAACGGGATTTTCACCGTCAGTCTCGCGGCCACCGCCCTGATGACCATGGGGCTCTTTTCGTCGCTCTATCTGGTTCCCTACCTGGTCCAGTGGCTGCTGGGCTACACTCCCCTGCAGACCGGCATCCTGATGCTGCCGATGGGGCTGACCATGGGAGTCCTGATGCCCGTCAGCGGGCGGCTTTTCGACCGGGTGGGGGCTTTCTGGCCGTCCATCGCGGGCTTGACGGGAGCGGCCATCGTTACCTACCGCATGCACACCCTGGGGCTTTTGTCCAGTTTCCACGCGATGCAGGTCATGCTGGTGTTCTGGGCGCTCGGGGTGGGCCTGGCCATGATGCCGGTGGGTACCGCCGGCATGTACACCATACCGCCTCCCCTGGTCAACCGGGCCGCGGCCCTTAGCAGCCTGGTGCGCCAGATCGCCGGGTCCATGGGCATCGCCCTCATGGTCTACATCATGCAAAGCCGGGAGCTTTTCCACTATAACTGGCTGGCCGGCACCCTGACCTACGCGTCCCCGGCGGGAGCGGGGATGCTGCGGTACCTGTCGGCCCATTACGGCCACGCCGCCGCGGTCGGCCTGCTCACCCAGTTCGTGGCCTTGCGCCAGTCCACCGCCCTGGGCATCGACGACGCCTTCGTCGTGGGGACGGTCATCATCGTGGCGGCCATTCCCTGTGTGTTCTTCCTGACCAAGGGACGGGTGGACGCCGCCCGGGCCAGGGAAGCCGCCGCCTTCCAAAACAACGGTGCCAAACAGGACTGAGCGGCGGGAGGAGGTGATGGCGTTGGACGAGGAGGAAAGGAGACTCCGGGCGTACCGCCGGACCGGCGAATTCATCTACTTTTGGGTGCGCAAGTTTTACGCCAAGTTTTCCGGCCCGGTCCTGCCGGGAGAGACCCTGACGGGAAACCAGCTGGTGGTACTTTCGGTAATAGGTTCGAGGGGCCGCCTCACCGTCGGCGAAGTGGCCGAGGAACTGGGAGTGTCCCTTTCCGCCATCACCGGCGTGACCGACCGCCTGGTGCGGCAGGGGCAGGTGGTCAGGCAACGGGACGCGGACGACCGCCGCCTGGTTTTCGTGCAACTGACCGCGGCGGGGGAGAAGACGGTCGAGGATTTCCTGCGCCGGCGCCGGGAACTGATATCCCGGTATTTCGACCGCCTGCCCCTCGACGAACTCGAGCGGACGGTCGCCGCGCTGGACCGGTTGATGGCCATCGTCCGGGACGACGACTTCTAAAAGAAGCAGCCCTAAGACTGGAGGGAACGAGACTTGAAACAAGCACGCTTTCTCATTCTTCCCTTGGCCGCCTTGGCGGCCCTATGGCTTTCCGGTTGCGGCACCACCACCGCGAGCGCTCCCCCGGCGGTGGAAACGGCCGTGGTGGCCCGGGGCCAGTTGAGCAACAACGTCCAGGTCAGCGGCAAACTGGCGCCCGTGCAGAGCGCGGATCTGTTCACGCTCTCGGCGGGCCGGGTGGCCACCGTAAACGTGGACGTGGGGAGCACCGTGCGGGCCGGCCAGGTCCTCCTCACCCTGGACTCGGCCACGCAGGCGGCGGCCGTGGAACAGGCCAGGGCGGCGGTGGCCCAGGCCCAGGCCGCCGAACAGGCGGACCAGGTGGCGTTCGACACGGCCAGGACCAACTATCTGCGGGGCCAGGCCCTGCTGGCGCAGGGAGCCATCGCCCAGGGGGGCCAGTACGGGTTTGACAACGCCTACAAGCTGCCTTACCAGCAGGCCGACGTCAAACTCCACCAGGTGGATCCGGCCGCCCTGCAGGCGGCTCAGGCCCAATTGCAGTCGGCCCAGGCCGCGTACAACCTCACCGTCCTGACCGCTCCCTTCGACGGCGTCATCACCGCCCGCAACGTGGACCCGGGCGCCATGAGCGCCGGGCCGCCGGCCATACCCGGCGAGACGCCCCTTCTGGTCGAGGTGCAACTGAATCCTATCTATGCCGCAGTGAACGTGGGCGAGGACCAGGTCAACGGCCTGCAGGTGGGGCAACAGGCCCAGGTACGGGTCAGCGGGGTCTCGGACCAGTCCCTGACCGGGACCGTCAGCCACGTGGCGGCGGCGGCCAACCCCGACAACAAGACCTACCTGGTGGAGGTCACCCTGCCCAATCCGGACGGGACGCTGAAGCCGGGCATGTTTGCCAGCGTGACCTTCAACGAGGATAACGCCGGCTACCTGCTGGTGCCCAACCAGGCGGTCGTGCACCAGGGGTCCGACACTTCGGTGTGGGTGGTGGGCAAGGACCAGACGGTCCAGAAACGCTCCATACAAACCGGTGCCACCGACGGGCAGAAGACGGTCGTGGACGACGGCCTGGCCGCGGGCGACGTGGTCGTCGTTTCCGGCCAGCAGGGACTGACCCCGGGCGAGAAGGTTGCGGTCCAAAAGAGTAGTTAGCGGAACCGGACCCTGGCGGTCCCCGGCCGGTGCCGGGGACCTTTTGGTTTCATTTGTTCAGTATACTTCACAAAAAAGGGCCGGTTATGTATAATTGGCCGGAGCCACTTTGCATTAGGGGCGGGGAGGGATTTTCGTGGTTCCCGCCGTTCACTCGCGCGCCCGCCCGGCCGGTGTCATCATCTTTGCAGCGGCTACCGGGGCGTTGTGAACGATGCCCCGCCGGGACCGGCGGGCGGGGCGGCTCCCCAGGTAGGCAGGGCTGGACATTTACTGCTTTTGCCCAGAAAACTTCTTTCTATTATCCCATTTTGCCCGAAGGCGGGATACTACAGGGGCGGCAAGAAGGACAAGGAAACAGATGTTGTCGTATCCCTTCCGAGAGGGCGAATTCTCATTGAGGTCAAGTACAGAAATGACACTTCTCTAAAACGCCGATGATGCTATAGTGAAATGGCCAACGATCCCGCAACACTGGGGGCCATAGTTGTCACGCCGAGAGAATCACGCGCATCGAAACGCGGTCTCCCCTGGAGTGACCGTTCCCCTGGTGCTGGCGGGGGAAAAAGCGGCCCCCGGCGAACCGTGCCGGGAGCCGGGGGTCCTGATCATTCCTCCCACTTTTCGGACATGAGAAGTTCCCAGAGATCCTCCGCCAGGACGTTGGCCTCCTGGTGGCGGCCCTGCTTCTCGGCCACCTCGATGGCTTTGACCAGGCCCTCGAGCCGGCTGCGTTCGTGTTCTCCCAGTTCGGCCATGCGTTTCCTGGCTTTGCGCACGGCGGCCTTGCGGCGGGCCGAACCGTCCCCGCGGGCCTCGGCGGTCGCGTCGAGCGGCGCTTTGGTACCGGTACCCTGGATGGTGATTTTGTTCTCGCGGCCGGTCGATCTTTCCACGGCCGATACGTGGACCATGCCGTCGATGTCGTAATCGAAGGTCACGACGATTTCCGGCTTGTGGGCCGGCATGGGCGGTAGGTCCTCCAGGCGGAACTCGCCGAGAAGGACGTTTTTGGTGGCGATGTGGCTTTCGCCCTGGTACACGTCGATCTCGACATATTTCTGGTTATCGTGCGAAGTGGTGAAAACCTCGGAGCGGGACACCGGAATGGCGGTATTGCGCGGGATGATGACGTTCATCAGGTCGTGGTGGAAGATGCCGAACGACATGCCCTGCGTACGCACGCCGAGGGAGTAGGGATTGACGTCCACCAGGACCATGTCCACCCCGGCTCCCACGGCCAGGCCGGCCTGCACGGCCGCGCCCAGGGCTACGCACTCGTCGGGGTTGATCTCGCCGCGGGGCACCTGGCCCAGGCTGTCGCGCACCATTTCCTGCACCGCGGGAATGCGGGTGGAGCCGCCCACCAGGAGGACCTGGTCCAGGTCCCGGACGGTAAGACCGGCGTCGGCCAGCGCTTTGGCGGTGAGCGAGATGGTGGACTGCAACAGGTCCTCAATCAGGTCGACGAACTTCAGGCGGGAGACTTCGACGTCCAGGTTGAGGGGGCGTCCCCGCCTGGTGAGGAGGAAGGGTTCGTTGACGCGGGCGAAGGGGTGGCTGGAAAGGCGGATCTTGGCCTCCTCGGCCGCGGCGGTGAGCCGGGCCAGGGCCTGGAGGTCCTCCCGGGGATCGGCGTCGTGTTCCCTGATGAACTGGTCGGACAGGTAGTCGACCAGACGGGCGTCGAAGTCGTCGCCGCCGAGCCGGTTGTTGCCGGCCGTGGCCAGCACTTCGATCACTCCGGCCTGGATCTCCACGACCGAAACATCGAAAGTACCGCCGCCCAGGTCGTAAACCAGCACCTTCTGGTGCGCTTCCCGGCCGAGACCGTAAACCAGGGCGGCGGCCGTCGGTTCGTTGATGATGCGCAGGACTTCCAGGCCGGCCGCCTCCCCGGCCTGTTTGGTGGCCTGGCGCTGGGCGTCGGTGAAGTAGGCGGGTACGGTGATGACGGCCTGCTCCACGGCCATCCCCAGGCTATGTTCGGCCACCTGCTTCACCTTCCGCAGAATCATGGCCGATATCTCGGCGGGGGTGCAGCTTCTTTCGCCCAGAGGCAGGGTGACATCCTGGCCCATGACGCGCTTGACCGATTTGACGGTCCGTTGCGGGCTGACCACATACTGGTGTTTGGCCGGCGTACCCACCAGAACCCCGCCGTCGGGGGACAGACCCACCACCGAAGGAATCAACCTTTCGTCGCCGCCCAGCACCCGGGGCCTGCCGTCGACCAGGGCCGCCGCCACCGAATTGGTGGTGCCGAGATCGATACCGATAACTGTTGCTTCCATGTCTGCCTCCTATCTCCTATAGGACGGTTTCATCGACCGCCACCACCACGGAAGCGTGGCGCACGATCCGGCCCCGGGCCTCATAGCCGGCCACCACTTCCTCCACGACCCGGTCGGCCAGGCCGGGGTCGGCCGCCGGCACGGCCTTGACGGCATGATGGCGGTAGGGATCGAAGCTTGCGCCGACGGTCGGGATGCGGGTGACGCCCAGGGCGGCCAGGGCCTGCCGGGTGCGGTCGGCCAGGGCCGCGAGGGCCTGGATGAGCGAAGGGCCGAAGGAAACGGCCTCCAGTTCCCGATTCTGGCGGACAAAGGCCAGGACGCGGTCCAGACCGTCCACCACCGGTAGAAACTCCCGCAGGAAGGCGGTCAGAGCTTTTTGTTCGCTTTCCCGGTCGCTCTCCCGTTCTTCCCGCTCCTGCCTTTGGGTGAGACCGGCCGTAATCTGTTCGACCGCTTCCTCCAGGGTTTCGGCCTGGCTTTCCACCAGGGCCGTCATCTGGAACTGGGCCTTGGCGATGCGGGCCACGGCGTCGGTCAATCCGGCCAGGGCCGCCTCCACCCGTTCCAGGACTTCCAGGCCGGGGTCGGCCGGGGGCGAAGGGTGCTCCGGCGGTGGGGTGACGTCTACGGGGCGCGGGTTACGCCAACGGGTCAGAAAAGACAAATCAATCGTCATTACCCATAACTTCCTCGTCCGTTATATCGGTCAAATCCTCGGGGAAATCCCGGCGCTGGAATTCGCCCGCCGCCAAAATGATATCCCAAAGGTCGCTTTGGTCAAACACCGGCGGCGGGGAGGCCGCCTCCGGAAAAAGCAGGGGTGGACCGGTATCGGAGAGATCCATATGCATCACGGCGGTACGGATTCGTTGGGTCTCGTCCTTGAGCTTTTCGTAAGCGGCCCGGATCGCCTTGAAGCGTTCCGGTTCCTTCTCCGGCGGATGGGCGCGCAATAGCTTCAGGTAGGCGGTGCGGATCTCGTCCGCTCCGGCGGTCGGGGCGACGCCCAGAACCCGGTAGGGATCGGAGACAGTAAACAAAACTACAACTCCTCGGTCAGAAAACTTTTCAGGCTTTTGAACACCTGGGAATACTCCTGATCCAGTTCGGTCCCCCGGAACAGATCGCCACTTTCCGCCAGGACGCGGTAGGCTTCGGAGTACCGCTCCATCTCGACCAGTACCATGGCCAGGTCGATGATGATTTCCAGACGGCCGGGAAAAGCGGCCCGGGCCTCGGTCATGATCGGAAGCGCCTGTTCCCAGGCCTGGTTTTCCACACACACGCCGGCGGCAGCCTGGTAGGTATTTTCCGACGGGTCCATGGCCAGGGCCGCGCGCAGGTAGCCTTCGGCTTCCTGAGGCAAACCGGCTTCCATGCAGATGTCGGCCGCCTCCAGCCGGGCCAGGGCGTCCCCGGGGACCAGTTCCAGGGCCCGCCGCAGGTTCTTCTTGCCCATCCTCGCCTCGTCGTACTGGAAAAACATGCGGGCGAGGCGGAAACGCACTTCGGGGTCGTCGGGGGCAAGACGCAGGACCTCGTCCAGATATTTACGGTAGTCGCGCCGCCGGTCGTTGACGAAGGCGTAAACGGCCAACCCGGCTAAAATGGGCGTGGGATCAGGGGTTACCTCCAGGGCTTTCTTCAGCCAGGGCACGGTGGAGTCGTAGTCGTGGCCGTCGGTGCGGGCCCGGTATTCGTAGTAACGGGCCATCGCCCGGCGCAACCCCGGATCGTCCGGGTTCGCGGCCAGGCCGCGGGTCAGGAGGGGCAGCGCTTTTTCCCATTCATCCCGCTTGATGTAAGCCATGGCCAGGCCGCCGGTGATTTCGGGGTCGTCCGGGGCCAGGTCCAGCGCCTCCTTCAGGACCTCCCGGGCCTTGTCCTCCTCGTCGGCGGAAAGATGGGCCCGGGCCAGGTCCAGACGCAGCGGCACATCCTTCGGAGCGTATTTCATCGCCAGTTGCAGGTCGATGACGTATTCTTCGTAGCTGCCGCTTTCCGCCGCCAGTTCGGCCAGGTGGCGGTACGCCGTGGCCAGGTAGGTGCCGCGACGCGCCGGATCGCTTTCCCGGAAGGCCTCCGACCAGGCGTCGATGGTCCGCCGCCACCAGGTGGCGGCTTCCCGGGGCCGTTTCAGCAATTCGGCGGCCAGGGCCAGATTGTGGGACAGCCGCGGGTCGCGGTCGCCGGCTTCCCGGGCCCGCCGCCAAAAGTCGGCGGCCTGGGCCCACTTTTCCTGTCGGGCCAGGACGTTGCCTTGACGGGTCAGCAAAAGGGCCAGCTTTTCCCGGCCGGGGTCGACCGGGGCAGGCGTGTTCTTGTCTTCGGCGGTCAACAAAGCGATGGCCCGGGCCAGGTCGCCCCGCTCCACCAACTCGTTGAGAAACCATTTCTTCCACGCGGTTACCCGCGCTACGAGCCCCTCCTGGCGTACGCCCAAAGCCAGGGCCCGGCGCAGGGCGTCCTCAGCCGTCGGATCGCCCTGCGCCGCCAACAGCAGGGCGCGCATCCGCCAGGCGGCGGGAAGGGCCGGTTCACGGGCCAGAACGCGCTCCACAGGCGCGTTCGCTTTGGCGGTCCCGGCATGCCAAGCGTACAGCAGGTGGACGGCGGCCGGATCTTCCGTTGCGGGCGGGGCGGGAAGGGCGTCGCCCCGGGTTGCGGCCACGGCCCGCATAAAACGCTGTTGGGGTTCGGTCAGACCCCGGCCTTCCTCCTCCAGCCACCGGGGCAGGTTGTGGGCCGCCCCGGGGTCGGCGGCGTAAGCCAGACCGAGGTGGAAAAGGAAACGGTTGTTGGCCGGCTCCAGATCCAGGGCCCGCCGGTACGCGACGGCGGCTGGCGCCGGTTCGCCCAGGTAGTGCAGGGCCCGGCCGTGGTGAAAGTGGTAGACGGCTCGCTCCGGCCGCCAGCGGGCGGCTTTTTGCCAGCACCCCAGGGCGGCTTTCCACCGGCCGGCGGCCTGGTGCTGCAACCCCAGGCGGAACGAGGCTTCGGCGCGGGCCGCGGGCGGTGCCGCCGTGTCTTCCCAGGCCTCCAGGGCCTCCTGGTATTTTCCCTGGCGGAAAAAAGCGCAGCCCCGGGCCAGGGGAGCGGGCGGGCGAGGGGTCGGGACGCTGTTGCCGGCCCGGGCTGCCGCCCAGGCCAGAAGTCTTTTCTTGGTCATCGGTATTCTCCCGGTATGCGTTGACCACCAGTATTTCGCCAAAGAGGGACTTTATCCTCCCCCGGGATTGCCAAAGGGACCGGACGATTCCAGGATGCGACGCCGTACCAGCAATTCCCGGCAGGGAACCGGCGTGCGGGAAGAGAACTCAGTTCAGGACGAAATTCCTCTTCACGGGAGGGAACGTTATGAAAAAGATTCTGGCCCTGGCCACCGTCCTGTCGCTGTGGCTGGCGGTATCTCCGGCGGCCTGGGGGGCTACGGCCACGGCGTTGTCCACCCAGTTTGCCGATACCGGCCAGCCGGCCTGGGGCGCGCCGGTCATGCAGCGCATGATTCAGACCGGCATCGTGCAGGGGTATCAGGGGACCGGGGCCAACAGCAGCACCTATTACGCCTACCCGAACCATCCGGTGACGCGGGCGGAATTTGCCGTCCTCCTGGCCCGCAGCCTGAATTTGCCCGATTCCAGCGCCACGCCCCCCCTGGCCGACTGGAGCAGTGTACCCTCCTGGGCCCAACCCAAGGTGGCGACCCTCTTCAGCCAGCAGGTGGTGCAGGGTCAGCCCGGGCCGGGAGGCCAGATGTATTTCGCGGCGGCGGACTACATAACCCGGGCCGAACTGGTGGCCATGCTGGAGCGGGCTCTGTCCGAAAACGGGGGAAACCCGTCCGGTACGAGCGGGAGCACGTCCGCCAACACCCCCAACGGGAGTTCGTCCCCCGGGACCGCGCCCCCCGCGTCCGGGAACGGAGCCGCCGCGTCCGCCGCCGGCGCCAACTCCGGCTCCAGTCCCTTCGCGGACGTGACGCCCGGGGACTGGTATTACGACTACGTCCTGGCCGCCTATCACGCCGGCATAGTGCAGGGACTGGCGCCCAACTACTTCGGGCCCTCGGGCGACGCCACCCGGGTGCAGGTGATGGCCATGCTCTGGCGGTCCCTGACCGCCGACCAGACCGACCTGCCCGCGGACAGCGACCTGGTGTCTCCCGTACAGACGGTCAACAACCTGGCGGTGGACGTGTTGCAGGGGCAGGACAAGAGTCAGCTGGCCCCCTACCTGACCGGTGAGGCGGCCCTGGAGCTTTCCACGGGCAACTTCTTCGTCCTGGAGAGCACTTCCCTGAACAACCTGTCCCAGGTACAGATCAGCTACCCGGCGGGCGCGCCGCGCGTGGTGGCCAGGAGCAGGTACCTGGCCACGGTCGAGACCACGGTCAACCTCAATTTGAGCTTCTCCGGCGGGGCCACGGGTTCGGGCAACTACCAGGCTGTGGAATACTATCATCTGATCAGGGACGGCGGGCAGTGGCTCGTCTACGCCGTGGACACCTATTCCGTTTCCATTGACGGCGGGCCGCCGGCGATGACCGGTCAGACCGTGGACGCCGGGGGCGGTTTCTAACCGGGTCTCGTTCTTTGGCGGCGGTGGACTTTCACCGGCGCCATTTTTGTGCTAGAATGGACCAAATCCGCAAAAGGGGCTGGCTATGAGGGTCGAACTCCTGGAGGTCGGCATTGACAATGTCGATGCGGCTCAGGCGGTGGAAAAGGTTGTGTCCATGGTGGCCGCGGCAGGACACGGCCACGTGGTAACCCTCAACCCGGAGATTCTGTACCGGGCCCGGAGCGATCCCGACCTTCGGGCGATCATCAACCGGGCGTCCCTGGTTACCGCCGACGGGATCGGCGTGGTGTGGGGCTGCCGGATGGCGGGCCATCGCCTGCCGGGCCGCGTGACCGGCATCGAGTTGTTGGAGGAGTTGGTGCGGGTCGCGGTTTCCTCACGCTGGCCGGTGTTCTTGCTGGGGGCCGCGCCCGGTGTGGCGGCGGCGGCCGGTGAGCGGCTGCGGGAGAGGTACCCGGGCTTGCTCGTGGCGGGGACCCACCACGGCTATTTCGGCCCGAACGAGGAGGAGCGGGTGGTCCGGACCATTGCCGAATCCGGAGCGGTCCTCCTGTTTGTCGGCATGGGGGCGCCCCGGCAGGAAAGGTTCATCGCGGCCCACCTCTCGCGCCTGCCGGTGGCCATGGGGGTGGGGGGCGCTCTGGACGTGGTGGCGGGACGGGTGAAAAGGGTGGGGACCGTCTGGCGACGCTTCGGCCTGGAGTGGCTGGGCCGGTTGCTCCGCGAACCTTCCCGCTGGCGGCGGACGCTGGTCTTGCCGCGCTTCGCGGCTCTGGTGCTGGTGCGGTACGGTCTTCGGGGGAGAAGGTGAGGCATGCCGTCGATCGCCATTTCCGGCTATTACGGCTTTCACAACTGCGGCGACGAAGCCATGCTGGGTGCCATGGTGGGGGCATTGCGCGACCGCCTGCCGGGATGCAGGCTGACCGTTTTCTCCCGGGAGCCGCGCGCCACGGCCGGTTTCCACGGTGTGGAAGCGGTACCCCGCGACGATCTGCGGGCCATCTGGCAATGCCTTTCCCGGGTGGATTTGCTCATCTCCGGTGGTGGCGGCCTTCTCCAGGACGTGACGGGCTGGCCTTCCATCGCCTATTATTTGGGCGTGGTGAAGATGGCCCGCCTGCAGCGAAAACCCGTGTTCTTTTACGGCCAGGGCATCGGGCCGGTGCAGACCGGCCTGGGACGCATGCTGATGCGCTACGTGGTCAACCAGGTCGACTTCGTCACCGTCCGCGACGAGGATTCCCGGGAGGAACTGCGGCGCCTGGGTGTCAGGAGACCCCCGGTTCAAGTTACGGCCGACCCGGCGCTGGGTCTGGACGTTTCGGGCGCCGACCCGGCGCGCGGCTGGCGGCGGCTGGCCGCCGCCGGTGTCACCCGGGGGCGGCCGGTGGCCGGCTTCTCGGTGCGTCGCTGGCGGGATTCCTCCTCCTACCTGGAGGTGATCGCCCGGGTGGGCGATGACCTGTCCCGCTCGGGATGGCAGGTGGTGCTGGTGCCCATGCACTACCCGGCCGACCTGGAACCCAGCCGGGAAGTTCTGGCGCATATGGCGACTCCGGGGTTTCTCCTGAGCGAGCCGTGTTCCTATCTGGACCTTCTCGACGTTTTCCCGGCCTTTGACTTTGTCCTGGGCATGCGTCTCCACTTTCTCATTTTCGGCGCCCTTTTCCACCTGCCCCTGGCCGGGGTGGCCTACGACCCCAAGATAAACCATTTCCTGAAGTTGATGGAGCTTCCGCTTTCCCAGTCCCTCGGTGACCTCGATTACGGCGCCCTGAGCGAACGGGTGCGGTGGCTGCTGGGGCGCCGGGACGTTTTGGGGGATCGGACCGCCGCCCTGGTGGGAAGCCTGCGCCGGCGGGCCGCCATGAGCGCGGACCTGGTACGGGACTTCCTGGCCGCCCGGGGAGCGGCCGGACACCGGGCCGGGGAGTGAAGGAAGGGGGCTTTCGGGATGCGAAAAAGACGGTGGCGTTTGAGGCGCAAATGGCCGTTGGCCCTTACGGTTATCTTCCTCCTGCTGATGGCGGGGACGGCCGGCGCTTACTATGTCTGGACGGGAAAGCCGCCCTCCGCCTTCGTCACCGGGCCTTCGTCATCATCACCCTCCGGACGGACCAACGTGCTGCTGATGGGTACCGACGCCCGGGCCGGGGAGCCGTCCCAGCGGACCGACACCATGATCCTGTGCAGCATCGACCCGGCGTCGCGACAGGTGGCCTTGTTGTCCATACCGCGGGACACCAGGGTTGACCTGCCCGGCCACGGCTTGGACAAGATCAACGACGCCGACGTGTACGGGGGACCGGACGAGGCCATGGCGGTGGCGGGGAACCTTTTGGGGGTCGACATCAACTATTACGTGCTGGCCGATTTCAACGGTTTCAAGGACATCGTCGATACCCTGGGCGGCGTCACCGTCGACGTCAAGTCCAACATGTACCATTACGACCCCATGGACGGCGGTATATATACCATTGACCTGAAGAAGGGGGTCCAGGTCCTGGACGGCACCAAGGCCCTGGAATTCGTCCGCTTCCGCGACGACGCGCTCGGCGACATCGACCGCACCGCCAGGCAGCAGGAGTTTCTGACGGCCCTGGTCAAGAAGATGATGCAGCCGTCCTCCCTGACCAAGCTGCCGGCGTTGGCGCCGGAGGTCATGCGGGACGTGCACACCAACCTGCCGCTGGCCATGGTGGTGTCCCTGGCGCGGACGGCGGCCGGCATCGACAACCTCCAGGTGGTCCGTCAGACCCTGCCCGGCTATTTCGCCACCATAGGCGGCATCAGTTACTGGGTCGTCGACCCGGACCAGGCCCGGGCGGTGGCGGCCGCGGTGTTGAACGGCCGGACCACCGCCCGGGTGGTGCTGGACACTCCGCCCGGCGTAAGCGAGGATACCTATGCGGCCCCCAAGGGTGTGACCGGCAGCACCTATGGTTCGCCCCCGAAGCAGGGTGTTCCTCCAGCGGCCACGCCTGACAACGGAAACACCGGTTCCGGTCCGGCCCAAGGGTCCCTGGCGCCCGGCGGCGACAAAGGCCTGCCTGCGGCAGGTGCCACCGTGCCCGGCGCCAGGGTAACGTTCGGCCCGAGCCGGACGGGCCCCGGCGTCCAGTAGGGGATACCGTCCATACCCGGGAGGCAGCTTGTTTTGGGACGTCTGAAAGTATTGCACATCATCGGGGGCGGCGAGTTCGGCGGGGCCGAACGCCACATTCTCAACCTGGCCGCGGCTATCGACCCGGCCGAGGTGGAGATGACCGTCCTTTGCCTTTTTGCCCGGCCCTTCGCCGAAGCGGCCCGCCGGGAGGGGGTAGCCTGTTTCGCCGTTCCCATGCGCAACAAGCTGGATTTCCACGTGGTGGCCAAGATGAAGGACGCCATCACGACCTCCGGCGCGGACATCGTGCATACGCACGGCGTGCGGGCCAACCTTCTCGGCCGCCTGGCGGCCGCCGGAGCGGGCCGGCCCGTGGTTACCACCGTACACAGCCTCCTGGCCCTGGACTACCCCGATCCCTTAAGCCGTCTTGCCAACACGCTTTCCGAGCGTCTCACCCGGGGTATGACCTGTCACTTCATCACCGTGTCCCACGAGTTGCGCGCCGCGCTCATCCGGCAGGGGCTGCCCGGGGAACGCGTTACGACCGTGCACAACGGGGTGGATTTCACCCGCTTCGAACCGTCCGGGGCCGCGGGATGGGAATGTCCTCCCGGTCTCGGCGATGCGCCGATCGTGGCCATCATCGCGCGACTGCACGCCGTGAAGGGGCACCGGCTCTTTCTGCAGGCGGCGCGGGCGGTGCTGGCCAAAAAACCCGGGGTCCGTTTCCTGGTGGTGGGCGAGGGGCCGGACGAACGCGCCCTGGTCAAGGCGGCCGCCGACCTGGGCATCGCCGGGGCGGTTCGTTTCACCGGCTTCGTGGACGACATTCCTTCCCTCCTGGCCCGCCTGCAGGTGCTGGTCGTGGCTTCCCGCTGGGAGGGCTTCGGCCTTACCGCCGCCGAGGCGCTGGCCATGGGTGTCCCGGTGGTGGCCACCGACGTAGGCGGGTTGCCGGAGATCATCCGGCCGTTCGAAACCGGTCTCCTGGTCCCTTACGGGCAGAGCCAGGCCATGGCCGACGCGGTGACGTGGATCCTGGATCATCCGGCGGAGGCCCGGGAGATGGCCCAGCGGGGGCGGCAGGTGGTGCGGCGCGATTTTTCGGCGGCCCAGATGGCCGTCCGGACGGTGGAGGTGTACCGGAAAGTGCTGGCCCGGTGGCCGAAGTGCTGAACGGAGAAACGATCGTGTGCCTGGCCGCCGCCCGGTACCACGGCATGTGGGCGCGGGCGCAACAATTCATGACCAGGCTGGCCCGGCAAAACCGGGTCCTGTTCGTGGAGCCTCCGGTCACCTTCCTGGCGCCTTTGAAACAAAGGGAGAACCTGGCTTTTCTGACGGCCGGCCGGGAGCGGGTGAGCGGCAACCTGGCCGTCTTCCGTCCGCCGGCCCAGTGGCCGTTCGGCAGCCTGCGCCGCGGGATCAACCGTATCAACATGCGCCTCCTGGCCCGGCGCATCGGGGCCGAACTGGCCCGGGCGGGTTGGAAGCCGACCCTGCTGTGGACCTATCTGCCGGGCAGCGTCGACCTGGTGGATCACTTTTCCTGTCCGGTCCTTTACGATTGCGCCGACGAACACACGGCGTTTCCCGGCCTTTTGGACCCCCGGCTGGTGGCGGCCCTGGAAACCGCACTCCTGAAGCGTGCCGACGTGGCGCTGGCCAGCGCCGGAGAATTGTACCGGGCCCGGTTGCCCCTGCGGGAGGACCTCCTCCTGGTCCCCAACGCGGCCGACGTCGGGCACTTTGGCCGGGCCCTGGACCCCGGCCTGCCGTTGCCGGCCGAGTTGGCCGGACCCGGCGGGCCGGTCGTGGGCTACGTGGGGGCGGTGAGCCCCTGGCTGGACCTGGACCTGCTCGGCGCCCTGGCCGACGCCTGCCCCGAATTCCGGGTGGTCCTGGTGGGACCGGTGGACTGCGATGTCGCCCGGTTGGCGGCGCGCCCCAACGTCCTGATCCTGGGGCACCGCCCCTACCGGGATTTGCCGGCCTACCTGAAGGCGTTTGCCGTGGCCGTCATACCCTTCCGTCTGAACGGTCTGACCCGGGCCGTGAATCCGGTCAAACTCTATGAGTACCTGGCGGCGGGCGCTCCGGTGGTGGCCACGGACCTGCCCGAGGTGCGGCCCTTTGTCCCGGCGGTGGCCGTAGGCCCAAACGCCCCGGAGTTTGTCGCCCTCGTGCGAGCCGCGGTGGCCCGGGGCCCGGAGGCAGGCCGCGAGGCCCGGCTGGCGTTGGCCCGGGCCAATTCGTGGGAGGAGCGGCTGTCCCGGATCAGCCGGGCCGTCCTCCAAAAGAGACGGTGCACCGTATTCAGGAAGCGCCCACCTGCACGGTGAGCACCGTGGCCTTGATGTTGTTGAAAAGCCGCGTCTTCAAGATGAAGCTTCCTCCGGCCCGTACGTCCTGGCCGGCGCTCGAGATGGTCCCGCCGCCCGCGGGAACCCGGTCCTGGATCCACACGGTTACGTCCTTCAGGTAGGGATCCGGCACGCGGGCGCGGGTGCCGTCGGCCCTGGTGACGCCCATCATGGCCGGGGTGACCTGCACCGAGGTTACCACGGCCGGCATCAGGTTGTTACCCGACACCAGGTGGTCGCCGGGGTGAATCTCCATCGCCGCCTGCGGCAGCACTTCCGGGGCCAGAACCTCGTACCGTACCGTCTGGGGCGGCGCGGGATGAACGCGCTTGCCCACCACCTTGTAACCGGCGTACAGCACGAGGGCCACGACGATGACCAGCACCGCGAGGTCGATAAGGTTGATCCGGCTGCGCCGGTGTTTCGGCATCTCCACGAACGCCATCCGCTCCTTGCTGGGGCCGGAAGACCGGCCGCTTTCGGTCCCATTTTAATCGTTGGCGCCGGTTCCTGTCAACCTTTGCCGCTTTCGGGCTAAGGCCGCGGGGAGCATTGCCCTCGCCAGCGGGTTGTGGTATATTTAGATGGTGTTCCGGAACAGTCAATTCAACGAGTCGTCAAGGAGAGAAAATGCTGGATTCCCTGGCTATTCAAAGGCTGTTGCCCCACCGCTACCCCATGTTGCTGGTGGACCGTATCCTGGAACTGGAGCCCGGGGTGCGGGCCCTCGGGGTCAAAAACGTCACCATCAACGAAGCGTTTTTTGCCGGTCATTTTCCGGGCCTGCCCGTGATGCCGGGCGTTCTGATCATTGAAGCGGCGGCCCAGGTGGGAGCGGTGATGGTCAAGGCTCTCCCGGAGTACGTCGACACCCTCATGCTCATGGCCGGGATGGACAAGGTGCGTTTCCGCCGCCAGGTGGTGCCCGGCGACGTCCTGCACCTGGAGACCGTGGCCTTGAGGCTGAAATCCAACGTGGGTAAGTGCCGGATGCTGGCTACCGTGGAGGGGGAAACGGTGGCCGAGGGGGAACTCATGTTCATGGCCCGCAAAGAAGGGGTCCCCGGCCCGCCGCAAGGCGGGGTGGGGTAGAAAGAAGGGGTCCCCGGCCCGCCGCAAGGCGGGGT